>Ga0315273_10002069_pt1 | contig 23418 bp, 28 predicted proteins | sample YL17G02_0_MG_FD_205753 | JGI IMG/M metagenome (GOLD analysis project Ga0315273, IMG submission 205753) | Sediment microbial communities from Yellowstone Lake, YNP, Wyoming, USA - YL17G02_0 | ecosystem: Environmental > Aquatic > Freshwater > Lake > Sediment | place: USA: Wyoming | collected...
GACGGGATGGTCTGGACGGAAAAAGGCTGGATTTCAGTGGTCGAACAGGCCGAGGGTACAGGTACTCTTGAGTCCGGTACGTACTCCCATCCGTACGCTAGTAACAGACTAGTAACAAGAACAAGTACCCCCCCTCTTTGTTCCCCCCCGGATGAGTTCGCCTTGGTGCCCTTAAAACCTCGGGTGGTCCCCGCCAAGCACATTTCAGGAGAGTATGACAATGGGTTTCTGGAGTTCTGGAAGCTGTATCCGCGGCACGTAGGGAAATGGGCCGCACAACTCGAATGGCGCAACATCAATCTCACGAGCGAGATGTACAAACGGATTCTCGGGGCAATCACGCGGCAACGGCAAAACCCGCGTTGGTACGTTGAGCACATGCACTGGTGCCCCTTGGCCTCAACGTGGCTCCACGGCCGGCGATGGGATGACGATGCCGACCATGAACGGGTCCCGTGGGTGGACGAGGACGACGCCGCACTGATGGCGCGCAAGGACAATATCGAGAAGATCCGACGGGGAGAATCGGGGCTGTACCGCACGAAAACGGAACCGAAAAGATGACCAGAATGGAGGATCTCCCGAGCGTGATTCGGATGCTGCAGGCGAGTTGTCGCCTCTTCGGCCGGAGGCCGCTGTCGGACGATGCGATCGACCTGTTCTTCACGGCCGTCGAGGACATTCCGTGGGACGAGTATGAGGCGGCTTGGCAGCGGAGCGTGCGGTTATTTACCCACGTCCCACGTCCGTCGGAACTCCGGGCCCTCGTGAACGTCGCGCGCCAGCGGAGTGCGGAGCCGTTGGCTCTTCCCGCGGCCTCGTTGCGCCCAGGTGAAGAGTTTGTCTGCCGTGACTGTGAAGACACCGGCTGGGAAAAACTCTCCTGTACGGAACTGTGGCAGTGCCAGGCGTGCCGCCGGGTCAAGCACCACCTGTACGACCACCCCTACGTTCGGGTCTGCTCCTGCCGGCAGAGGAACCCGGTCTACAAGGGGAATCATCCGTTGCCCGCGGCGAAGCTGCCGGAGGCCTCGGAGTTGCGAGAATGACGACGTATAACGACCTCGATCGGTCTGAGTTTTCGTTCTGGCGGGCTCCGCAGACCTTGACGGGAGCAGCGCGAAGCCTGCGGCTCGAAGACATCCTCAAGACGTTCGACGAAGCGAACCAAACCTGGGGATACCAGCCGCAGGTCATACTGATGGGCCCTCAGACCCTGCACGCGTACGCGGACCTCGCCCGGATCGGGCGGCAGTCGCTGCTCAACGTCCTGGCCCGGGGCGCCTATCACCTCTTCTTCGGTGACATCACCTCAGCCACCCTCACCGATCGCGAGGCCGTGGGATGGATTTATAGAAGAACAGACGGAGACTCCTCGGAGTTGCGAGAGTAGGAGACACTATGGAAACCCCACCGGGCGAAGTCGGTCGCGTTCTGGAACGCATCATGGCGCGGATCAAGACACATCTCCTTGCGGACGACGATGGCCGTCTACGTTGACGACATGAGGGCCAGCTACGGTCGGATGGTGATGTGCCACATGGCGGCCGACTCGTCCGAGGAGTTGCACGCGATGGCCGACCGCATCGGAGTCGCCCGGAAATGGGTGCAGCACCCAGGAACCGACCGCGAGCACTACGACGTTTGCCTGACGAAGCGCGCGAAAGCCGTAGCCTGCGGCGCACGCGAAGTCACGGCTCGCGAACTCTGCAACAAATTAAGGCGTGGGCCGCAAAGGAGCAACCATGACCAACAAGCCTGACCTCCCCGCGCTGCGCGAGGCGGTGGCGAAGATGACCGAGGGGCCGTGGGCCGTCGATGCCCGCTTCGGACTGGACATCGTTCGCGCTGATGACGTTGGACAACCGCACGGTGGAGGGGCCACGCCTGAACTCGACGCCCGGTACTGCTGGGTGATTGCTCAGGTCCGGGCTGACAAGCCGTTTGACGGCTGCGAGGCGTTCACGCGCAGGAAGTTCAAGGGCCAGCAGGAACCCGACGCCGACGCCGCTGGCATCGTAGCTCTGCGGAACGCTTTCCCCGCCGTGATGGACGAGCTGGAGCGGTTGCGAGCAGAGCCATGTGGGTGTGCGTGCCACTCTGTCGGCGGGCACACCGACGAACCCACGATGGGCATGGCGCTGATGGACATGACGAAGCGGGCACTCACGGCCGAGGCCAAGCTGGCGGCGCTGAAGGGGCGGACCTGCGAGACGTGTCGGCATCAGCGGTACGAGGCGGAAACGAACTACGAGTCCTGTGACCGGCTAGGGATAGCCTGCGCGTCGGTTGGGTTTACCTGCGGGGCGTGGGCCGGGAAGGAGCAGGGATGAACGAAGAGAGGTTCGTCGATTACGTACGGGCGCGGCTATTTCTGTTTCACGACATCAGGCCAATGGACGACCGCTCGCGGGCCGTTCTGTTTGCGCGCGACAACGAATTGCGCCAGCTCATCCAAGCGATGGGGATCGAGGCGCTGTTCATTGAACCTCCACCGATTCAGTACAAACCGGAGGTGTACTAGTGAGAATTTGGACGACACCGGAAGGCGTCGCGCTCGCATGTTTCCTGGGCTTCATCCTCTACGTGATCGTCGCGGGGCTCATCCTCCGCGCGTGGTACTGTCTCAGAAGGCGGAAGGAGCAGTAATCATGATGATCGGCAGACTCCTCTGTCGCCTTGGGTTTCACTGGTGGATACGTCCGTACCCGTACTACCGAGAAGTCTGTCGACGGTGCGGGAAGAAAGCCGAGTTCGGCGTCATCAAGAAGGGAAGGTACTGAATGGCTGGCTGGCAAGGGTGGCGGGATTTCATCCCAGGGAAACGCACGGAGCCGGCGGGCGCACCGCCAAAGCAGAGCCGCGGCAGTCGAATGCACGCCAAGCCCTGCGTCGTCGACGAACACGGGAAGATCTGGGACGTTGCGGTCGCGAAGGCGAACAACGTCAGTGGAGAGTTTTTCCACTCGAAGAAGGAAGCCGCGCGCTGGCTCGAGCTGCGGTTTCTCGAACAGGCCGGGAAGGTCCGAGGCATCGAACGGCAGGTCTCCATCCCGCTTCACGCCTGCGAGACAGACTTCAACACTGGGATTCACAGGCCAGTGCTCGTCGGCAAGTACATCGCGGACTTCCGGTACTTCGACATCGCCAGCGGGCTCTTCGTCGTCGAGGACGTAAAGGGCATGGCGCGTCGAGAAGACCTCTACAAATGGAAGGCCAAACATGTGGCCGTCGAACACGGCATCACGATCAACGAGGTCTGATTCGGCTTGACGACGGGCGTGTTGCCCGGTGGGGGATCGGGACCAGGAGGCCCGGTCCCCCCGTCATGTACGGACATCAGCCGAGGCTCGACTGCAACTCCGCGATACGAGCGTCGTTCTCGGCTTTCGCAGCCTGCCATCCCAAGAGCACCTCGCGCAGAACGGCCTGCGCGTCCTCTGGGCTGAGGTGAGACCGAATCAGAGAGATGAGCTTGGCGATCGGCACACCAAGCTGCAGCAGGCCGTTGATGGCCGCAATCCAGGCTTGGACAGTGGTTGTGTTCACAGGAGACCTCCAACAAGCGCCGGCATCAGATCCGGCGGGGGGACCTTCCCGGTATTCATGAGCGCGATCGCGACAGCCCAGGCCTGTTGAGCCCACGCGATCGCCGTCACGACCTTGGATTTCGCGGATCCGTCCGGTAGGAGTGCCGTCACGCTCGCCAAGAGATTCGCGACGGCAGTCGACAGCGTCAGCATTTCAGGTGGCGTCATCTGGCCTGCCTCCCACGAGAGCAACGCGATGGAGGCCTTCTCGCCCAGGTCGATGACCGGCCGGAGCTGCAACCGAATCTCCAGCGACTGCGCGGGCGTCAACTGCCCGACGCTCGCCAGTTCCTTTTCGACCACCGCGATCGTCTGGACGGCCGTCAGTGCGCCGGAGTCAAACTTGACGAGGGTCGGCTTCAGCTTGCCGCCGCAGTGGACCGAGAGGCCCACGGCAAGCAGGAGCACGAGAATCTTCGCGCCGAAGCTGAGCTTGATCTTTTCGATGATGAACTTCTCTGCCGTCCCCGCCGGGGCGTCAAGCGCCGTGAGGAACTTCAGACGGTCCTTGTACCGCGTCCAGACCGCCCAGAGGATCGTCACAATGAAGAGCACGCCCGCCGTGAGGTATTCATTCGCCGCGTCCTGCGTCCAGATGCCTCGCTGGACAAACCAACCCGCGAGTCCTGCGAGCAAGGCCCGCAGAATCGACCCGATCGCCGCTTGTAGCAACGGATTCATGTAGCCTCCTACGAGTTGTTCGTAAACAGCCGTTTGATGATATCAAAGGCCAACACGCTGCCCCCGACGCCGACCGCCGCCGTGACCTCCCCCGCGTCAAAATGCGAAGCAGTACGATCGAGAATCGCCATCGCGGCGAACGTCAGGACAATCGTCCGCGCGAGAGTCCAGATCGGATGCCGCCCATCACTCCATTTCATTTGCCCTCCTTCGCTGGCACGACCGCCACAATCGCCCCCGAGGCGGTTCGGTTCCCAAGCGTCAGCTTGCCTTCGATGGCCTTGTGAGCCATCTCGCAGAAATGCTCATGGCATTGTGACCACGTCACGCCGCCAACCGTGGCCCGGTGGGCCCGATGATGCGCATGGGCAAGGTGACGTAGCGCAATCACCATAATCGCCGCCCGTTCCACCGACTTGTCCATTAGCTCACAAGTTAACGAACAGACGGCATACCGATTCGGAATCGGCCTCAGCAACGGCTCTCCTATGAATCGGTCGTGCGCCATTACCGCGACCCTTTCCGCCACGACTCTCCCGGCGCGATCGTATCCAGCCAAAGCGCCGGGTCGACAAGACGAATCGACACCTTGCGCCAAGGCAGCGTGCCCGTCCGCGACCACACCTGGCAGACTTGCTTGGTCTGCGAGGGAACAAAGACCACGCTCCAAGCGAGTGGGTTGTCGGGCGTCAGTGTGCCCGCCATCGTCGGCGTGACCTTCCACACGGTCGCCAACGCAGGGTGTCGTGCCGCGTCGACGGCCAGGAGACGGAGGGCATGATCGTACGGCAGCGAGAGTTCCGCCGTGGTACTCCAGGGCCACGTCCAGCCAGCCATAATCAGAACAGCGAAGATCGCGAGGATCGTTTTCATCGTGAGACTCCTATCTGGTCAATCCGCTGGCGACGATAGAACTGCCGACCGCCGCCGTGATGCCCGTTGCGCCATCCGCCGCGATGATCAGCGTCGCTCGTCCAACGACTCGACCGGCCACTCGCGCCTGCACTTCCCAGGTCCCGAGCCCATCGCTGATAGAAGTTTTCCCTTTCGGTGTGACGAGACAGGTGTACCCGTCGGGTGCCAGCGTTACGATGTAGGCCACGCGGAACGGACTCTGACCAGTTGCGATCGACACCGCCGGATCGACAAGGCTCCACATGGGCGCAGGAGTGGTCGCGTCGGCCAGCGTCAACGTGACCCGCTGGTCCGTGGTCATCCGCACGACGGGCAGAGATTGCGCGAAGGCGGTTACGGCAACGAGCAACACGAGACCGACAAGAAGGGATTTCATCGAGACTCCTATTTCCGGATTGGCACAATGCACCCCGCGTTACCACGCTGGTAGACCCGGAGCAGATCGTCGGTGAGCAAGTCATCTCGGCGGCGATAGGCCCCAACCTGACACTTGAGATCGACCGATGTCGCTCCACGCGCCCAGGCCTGTGCAACGGCCAGCGTTCGCTCGTCCCAGAGTTCTGACGTCTTCCCTTGCACTGAATGGAAGCACGCCCCTGCACAGAGCAACGCTGCCCCAGCGGCCGAGTCGTTGGCGAGCGAGTACTGACGTAGAAGGTTCGCGCCGACCCACATGCCCACGTCCGGGTAGCGACTCGTCTCGTTCGTCAACGTCGGCCCGTCCCAGATCTCCATCGCGTTGTGGCCGATCTTCCGCTGTTCTTCGCTTGACCCGTTCGTATGGAACGTTACGTAGTCCCACGGTTCCCACGGCGGGACGCCTTCGGATCCACCGCTGCCGTGCGAAGCCAGAACCCCAGCCGGACGCCTGTAGTTCGCCATATTGATCTGATTCACCGGCAGCGTGCCTTCGTTGACCAACTCAAGCAAGACGTTGGTCTCCCCCCAAGACCCGGCGACAAGGCAGTCCCAATGCTCTTCGCGTTCGATGGACGTGTAGGCCGTGAACTCGACGTACAGCCCATAACCGGCGCACAGCCGCAGGAATTCCGGAATGCGCGAGTAGTCAATATCGAGGAACGTGCCGATGCGCGGGATGTCGTAGAGGGTCCACACGCGCAGAAGATTGAAACCGGCCTCGGCCCGTTGCGCGAGGACCGGATGGGTGTCTTCGCCATGCTGCCAGCGATTCAAGAGGTTGAAGTCGCTTGTTTGAATCGACGTCCATCGCGCTCCGGTAGCCAGTCCGAACACCTGCCCGTTCCGCACAAGTCGGGGCAGAACGACGACCACGGGCGGGGGGGGACTCGGCGGGACCACCGGATCGGGAAATGGATCGGGACCGTGGGCCCAGACCACGCCGCCGCTCTTGCGATAGAGAATGAGATTGCCTTCATTGGTGAGGTCGAGTTCGTACTGCCCATTCGGAGAGACGAGCTTGTCAGTCAACGGTTTCCTCCACCAGCTTCTGCGTCGGACGTGTGTCGACGTGGATGTAGCGGTAGGTTTTCCTGTACTCGATGTACCGAATCAAACTGCCGGCACGCGAGGCGGCGCGTTTCACACACGCGACAAACTGGTCCCAACTCAAGTCTCGCGGACAGGGGATATCGGCGGCCCGCCCTTCGCCGTGCTGCGACTTCTTCGCCGCCTTGAAGATCGGTTCGAGCCCTTTGGCGACACGCGCCGCGTCCGCATCGAGCAATAGTTTCTGACGCGCCGGGGACCGATAGACCTTCGGGTCCAGCGGCACGTCGTAGCCGGCTTCCAGACAACACTCTGCGCGAATGGCCTCAAGAGCGCCGAGGAGACGTGGCAGACGGTCCTCGCGGTAGTCTTCTGGATAGGGCGTGCCATCGGCACAGGCCATTTCCACCCAGTAGAAATGCCCTCCACGTTGAATCGGCATGTTCATGGCTTACTTCGGATTCGTGACCCAACACCCGCGGCCGGCTTCTTCGCTCCGGGCCGTGTTAGCGCACGTCTGACGCTGCACGAGCAGCATGATTTCGGTCGCTCGGATCTGTTCTCTCGCGAACGTGGACATCAACAACCCGGCCTGGACTTGCGCCGCCCGCGTCTCCTGTACGGCCGATAAGGTCGTGTCGAGTTTCCGGTCTACAGAGACTTGCAGCCAGTTCAATAAGAGGAAGGCGAACACCGCACCCACCCCGAGTTGGAGCGCAGCTTTGATCCACCAGGGCGTTCCGTTGCTCATATCCAATCCTCGTCTCCGCCGTCGGTTCGCTTCGTCGGCCAACTGGTTTAGTGTCGGGACGGTGTCGTTCATCGCAATGCCCCTTCGAGTGCCTTGAACCGATCACCGTACTTCTTCTGCAGTTCCTGGCGAAGATCCTTACTGACGCCGCGCATCGCTCGTTCCCATCGCGTCTGCTTCTGGTGCTTCAAGAGGTCCCGTCGCTGCGCCGGAGTCATCTGTCGCATCAGCCGATTCGCTTCCGCGCGATCGCCAGCACCGAGTGCCCGTCGCGCCGCCGTCGTGCGCTGCGACGTCTCCAGATTACGCTCCGTCTGCGCCGCGTTCAACTCGTCCTGCATCTGGCGGTACGCGCGCTGCACTTCCGCCTGGCGGGTCGTCTTGATGCCCACCATGTTCGCGAGGTCTTCCGTCCCGGTGTGGGGCGAGTAGGCGCCGGATTCGGTGAAGCCCGGATGCGTGCCCATCCCGTACTTATGGATGTCCTGGCCGGCCTTCATGGTCTTTTGCGCGTACCGCCCGAAGAGCAAGTTCCCCAGGTCGTTCTCCAGGAGACTCCCACCGGCGAACTGGTCCTTGGCCGTCCCGGTCAGATGGGCAAGTCCATGCTGCACGTCGCGCGCAATCGGGAATGACGTATTCGGGCTCAGCGGATTCAACTTCTTGATCGACTCGACCGGCTCGAACGGATTGAAGCCGAACGGCCGGCCGCCCGACATGAGGAAATTCGTCGTATCGAGTCCGAGGGCCATCCCGGCGGCGATGCCCGCTCCGAGCGCCGCGAGGAATCGCGTGCGCCCCACCGCATCCGGCTGATTCATCACGTCCATCAGATGATCGGCGAACAATGTCGGGAACTTGGTAAACGGCCGCAAGAGGCCGATGAGCGGGCCCCGCCAGTTCGGGTTGCCTCCGAGCGGGCCTTGCTCGCCCTGCGTCTTGCGCATGACCACCATCGCTCGCGTATTCGCGGACCCCTTGTCCATACCCTCATCGAGCGCCTGTCGGAACGCGGCGAGGTAGACGAGTTGACGGTTCCAGGAGTCGGTGACGCGTAGGGGCGATTGTGCGGCGTGCAAGAAGGTGTCGACGTGCTTCAGACTCGCGACGTCCAAGAAGGTCGTTCGCTGGTACCCAGCGAGTTCGTTCGGCGCGTCAAGTTTGAGGTGCGCCGTCATCTCGCGCACATGCTCATTATTGAAGACCAGGTCCTTCCCGGCTTCGACGAGGTACTTCGCCTTCACATGGGCAAGGGCCATGATCGGCTGGGTGAGGTTCTGCACCATCGTGTCCAGCGCGAGCCCCGTCTTGTTGAAGTACTCAGCTCCCTGGATCAGATGCGAGACTTGCCGCGCGTCCCGAGGCGTCACGGCGAACTGCTGGAGGAATTTCTCGCCGGAGGTCTGGTCGCCTCGTAGGTCCTTGATGAGACTGGTCAGGTACTGCGCTTTCCGCGGTTGCGACGACTGGATGTTCCGCCGCGCATCGGACAGTTCGCGGATCGCGGGTCCAACCACCTTGTCGCGCAACCGATAGAACGTCTCAGCCGTCAACTCCTTCTCGGGGATCTTCTTCACGGCGCCACGGAGTTCGCCGAGCGCCTTGATGGCCACCGGGAAGTACTCCGGTACGGCCCGTTCAGGGCCGTCGATGAACGCGCGCCACGGGAAGAAGGGCAAATCCTGCGCCGGGTCGAACGCCTTCGGGTCGCGTAGTCCCGCGAGCGGACCGCCTTCACGGTACGGATTCAACGGCAAGGGCTTCGCCGGAGGTTTCGGCGCGGTCGGTGTCTTCAGACCCAAGGCCCCACGCGCCACACCGGCCGCTTTCGGTGCCCCCTTGCGCAGCATCGCCGCCAGGCGCGGGCCAGAGAGCGCGACGCCAGCGCCAATCGCAAAAGCCTGCACCGGGTCATCCGGGTCGTACGCGTAGCCGATGATCCCACCGAAGATCCCCTGGAGCGCCTTCTGCTGCAGGACGCGCCCCAGTTCGGGATTCTTCTCGAACGCGTAGGTCAACAGCGGACCGAGACCCATGTCGGGCCCGATGCTGTAGAGGGTACCCAGACTCGGACGTTTCGCGGGTTCCTCGAGATTCGTACGGAACCCCTCTTTCAAGACCTGCTTGTTGTAGATGTCCACATGCTGTTCGACCAGCCGCTGCATCTCCGCCAGGTTGTCGGGCGAGGGATTGTCCACGAGCTCGCGGATGCGCGCGTCCCGGGCCTCGACCTGCCGTGGACTGACCCCAGCTTCACGGCCGGACAGGTTCTCCATGTCCGCCCGCATCCCACTCGCGCCAGCTTCATAGGGCGCGGACGGCTCGACACTACCACGAGGACGCTGCGGACCCACCGGCTCGTTGACGGCGGTCGGAAGGACGCCCGAACGACGGCCCTGCGCCAAAAGTGCGGCACGGCGTTCGCCGGCTCGCTTGGTCACGTCGACCGTGCGCTGCGCCAGTTCGGGCGAGATGGTGCCTCCGAGAATCGCTGCGATGTTCGCGCGGGCTTCCGCCACCTGCGCTTGACCGGGTTCGTGGACGCGACCGGGAACCGGGACCGGCGGCGCCGGTACAGGTTCCGCCGTCGGCGCTACTACCGGAGGCCGCTTGATGTTCTCGCGTCCGATCCGCGTCGCCTCTTCCGGACCCATGCCCAAGAGTTCCGCATGCGAGTAGTTCAGCCGCTTCGTCAGGTACGAGTAGACGTTCGCCGGCAATCCAGCCGCAACATGAGCGCTGACGGCGGCCGGTGCGGATTCGCCAGCCGGGACTTGGTGCGCAATCTGTTCAGGTCGAATCCGGAACGCCTTGCCGTTCGGCAACTGGATGCCGACACGCTGCTGGCCCGGCTCCGACTCAAAGAGGGGCACATCCACCGTCGCTTCGCGACCGGTGGGGTTGAACGTCCCATCCGGCTCGAAGTAGTAGTAGCGGATCCGATCACCCTTCTTCAGCCCCTTGGCACGCTCCACCGCTTGCGCGGCATGCTCCGGGGTTGAGAAGGGTTGTTTTGTGTCCACCCGGCCCTTCTGTTGCGCCGGATTGGGCTCTGGCGGCGGCGACCACCCCGCCTTGAGCGGCTTCGCCGGAGCCACAGGCGCCGCTGTGGGCGGTTTTGGCGCAGGGGGAGGCTGGGGCTCGACTGGCGGCATCGCCGCTTCAGGCGCAGGCGGAGGAGGGGCTTCCGGGGTCGGTTTTGCTGAGGTCGCTTCAGCCACGTACTCGCGGAAGGACCTGGTCGGTTCCAGGATGAGGTTGTCGATGCCGTCTTTGTCGATGTACGGCGGCATCGCCTTCGTCTTGGCCAGCACGTCCTCGCGAAACTGTCGCGCGGCAGTCCGGACGATCCGCTCGTCCACCTCAGGGAACTGCTTGACCAGATCACTCATGATGAGGTCAGACCCAGGCTTTGCAGCCCCTTCCCGGCGAGCGAGCGCCTGAAAGACCAGTTTGTCTTGCGGATCCTTGAAGATCACCCGTACCGGATCGTGCATGCCCCGAACGACGTTGATCGTCCGGTCTGGATTCGGCTTGTGCGGCGCCGGAGCAGCAGGTTCGCCCTCCATCAGCTTTTCGAGGTCTGTCGGAACCCGGGCGGGGCCGGTCGCCGCAGACTTCCGGTAACCCGGAGGCACCCCGGGCCCCAACAGATCGCCCTGGTTGGCTTGCGGACCCTGCTCCGCTGGCCGATTCAAGCCGAAACCGGGTTCAGGAGCCACCGGCGGAACGAGTCGTGCCGCCTCTCGCGCCTTGCCCACTTCGCCGGGCAGCCGCGGTTGCGGCTCGCCAAACTCGTTCAGGTCGACAGGCGCCGCGAACTCCCCGACCACCGGGGCTGCTGCCTTTGGACCCCAACGCCGCTCGGCTTCGTCGAGGAGCTGTTGGAACGTCGCCTCTTGGTCGGCGCTGAACTTCGACGTCTTCCGCAGATTCGAGACGTGTTCTAGCACCAACCCCAATTCCTCGTCCTTCAGCGTCCCGTACCGGCTCGCCGTTTCGGGAACGACGGCGGGCCCCTCGTTCGGCGGCCAGAGCATGTTCTTCACGAGTTTGGGTTCGCCCGCGGCCCGTCGCTTTGCGATGTCGACCATCCGTTGCCACCAGATGGACGTCAGGTTGCCCTTGGCGAGTCCTTCAACGAGCAACCGCTTCAACTCGCGTCCTCCACCTGTCGGCGGGCGGAGTTGGCCAACGATGTCGGCGAACACGGGCGCGTGCGCATTCCCACCAATCCACCGGTTCTCATTGCCCTGACCGGCTACCTCAGACGGAACCAACTTCGCCTGCGTGTACTGCATCGCGTCGAGCTCGTCCTGTATCTGTTTCAACTGGGCGAGTTCCATCGGAGTGAGATTCTTGATGTCGGCGCGTGGATCAAGTGTGCCCCGTTCGCCACGGTTCCGCTGTCCTCCAAGTAGCGGCGGCTCTGTCGGTGCATGAGGCGGAGTGGTGGGCGGCGGAGGCACGGGCGGGGGTGGCGACGGCGGTGGCGGAGGCGGCGGAGGCGGCTCCGGCGGAGCAGGACCCGGAGGTGGACCTTCTACCGGCTGGTCCAAGAATCGGCTCATCGGCGGGGCCAACTCTGTGCCCCCCGCCAACATCGCCCGCAGTTCATCGTAGGTGTATCCGAGTGGACGCGTCGGGGCCGCGGGCGGCGGTTTCGGGCTCGAAGGGGCCAGCCGGAAGGGTGGTGTGGCAGCTTCCGGAGCCTGGGAAGGCGTCACTCCAGCCGGCCCCCTCTTCCAGTTCTCGCGGCCCGCCATGAGCGAGGCGAGAGAGTCGAGATCTTCGGGAATTTCGCCGGGCGTGTACGCGCGACGCCGACGAATCTCCGGCAGCGGCAACTCGAAGCCGCGTTCCTCGCCGCCAACGACCCGGCTCTGCGCCTCGGTCTCAGATGCCCGTTGCGCCGCATCCAGTTCCATCGCATCGACGAGGGTCAACGGACGCCCTGTGGCGTCGAGATTCGCACGGCCCGTCGCACCAGGCCGTGTTGGCATCGGTAGGTCTGTCGGTGGCGGCAGATCCGGCATCTTCTCGCGCCACAGGGTTTCTTCCCACGGTGGGACTCGCACCGGCCCCATCGCCGACTTTAGCATTCTCTCCGGCGGACGAGGCGTGTATGCACGCTCGAAGATAGCTCGCGCCCTGGCTGGCGCCCCGGCTTCATGGAGTCCAATCCCTGCGGCCGTCACCCCGCCGAGGACGCCGCCGACCGTCGCCGACGGAAGAATCGACCCTTCGATGATCTTCTGGCGTTCTTCCCACGGCAGATCCGCGTACATCGGGTCGGTCGCCACCGCGGCGCCAGTCGCGACGGGGCCGAGGATAGCACCGGTCCCGGTCCCAAGCGCTGTGCGCGCGAGAAACTTCATCGCCGGAGACAACGCCGAGGCGCCGATGCGGCCATACCCGATACCAGGAATCGCTTGGATCGCCCCTTGCGCGGCAACATTCAAGTAGCCGATCGCCCGGCGAGGATCGTCTTCAGGAAGAAACGACTTCTCGTACTTCTGTGCGGCGTACTCGCCCGCGGCACCCCCCGCCCCTGCCCCGGCGATCGCGCCACCAACCCCTGTGACCGGAGCGGTGAGACTCCCGAGAAGACCTCCGATGACGGGCGGTCCGATCCGGAGCGCCCCGGAGACCCACGGACTCGGCTGGGGCGCGTCTTCGGCCGCGAGGCGAGCCTGTTCCTCTTCGTCCCAGGCGTCAGGCCCGGCCAACCAGGACGAGGCCGTCGGTTGAGAGACACCGCGCAGACGGCGGTACGCTTCCGCGTAGCGCGGATCCGCCGACCGATCGGGAAGGGCCTGCTGAGGCATGGCGGTCTAGCCTGGTTGAATCCCTACTGCTGGACGTCTCGGTACGATCGTCAGGTTCCACTCTTTCGCGAACGAGTCCCATTCCTCGGGGGGGATATTGAGGTCCCGCATCTGGGTCTCGAAGTCGTCCTGCTTCACGGTGCGCGGGTTGATGACCGACGGCGATCGCCCGCCTGCCGGCGAGGGTCGTCTTAGCGGAACGCCGGCAGCGCCTGGCTGGGCCTCTCCCGCGCCGCTCATCGTCGAGAAGATTTTCTCAAAGATCGTGTCGGTCATATCCTGGAGCCGACCCAGCTCTGCGATGTCCTGCGGGTTCGAGGAGCTGAACAGTTCGGATTTCCTGAGCGCGATCGCCGTGAGGTCCGGCTGATACGCACGCGTTAGATTCGTCCCCATGCTCTGCAGCATCCGGGCTTGCATCTTTTCGCGGTCCATCGAGAAATTGGCCGAGGATTTCAGTTGCTGTAAGCCGAACTGCGTACCTTGGGTAAACTCGCGCTGCTTCTCGGCCGGGTACGACCGCCAGTCGGCTTCGGCCTGCGCCCGCTTCTCTGGCCCAACCGTCGCCAGCGTCGCCGCCTCACTCAATCCCTTCAATGCGCCAGACCGTCGTGAGAACCCCGCGCGTTCGTCCATCCCAAGGACGTCGATCCCCGATTGAGCCCCAGCGAGTGCACGAGCTGATGCGATCTCGTTTTGTGTCTGGGCATTCATCTTCTCGGCCATACCCCGCGTGCCGGACAGCCCGACATTCGTATCCGCTTCCGACCTGGCGCGGTCGGCCGCGATCTGATTCTCGGCTCCGGCGAAGTACCGCGCCTCTTTCACGCGGGCTTCATCACTCGGAATGCCCCAGACCGACGGACGCGCAGCTTGCTGCAAGGCCTGCACAGGCGCCGATCGATCCTGCCCGAACGCCGGCTGCGCCGCGTCCATTGAAGGCATGACCACCGACCCGCCCTGGCGAAGGTGCAAGTCCGGCGTGCCCCCCTGTAACGTCTGGGAGATGCGCGCGATGTCGCCCCGCCGCTGGTTCTTCTTCGCGACCGCGTCCCAGGCCGGTGATCCGACGCCATGCTCCCCCACCATTCCCTGCCGATAGTTGGGAGCCGCCTGAAGTTCTGCGGCGTTCGAGAGCAGCTCTTCGTCTTGAAGCTGTGCCAGCCGCTTGTTGAGCGCGTCCAGTGCGAACGAGAGTTGTGGACTGGGCATGACCGTTCTCCTACCGTTGCGCGGAGGCACGTCGAAGAGCCATCAATGACTGGGCGAGGCCGATGTCCTGGCCGCGAGCTTGCAGCGCTCCGGCGTTGTGCTGGGCCGCAAACTGCGACGACAGCGTCGACTTCTGCTGGGCAAGATTCGCGGCGAGCCCCGCCGTGCCACGCTGCCCCTCTTGGAGAATCTTGCCGCTCTGTTCGGCTTCGATGCCAGATCCACCAATGCCACGGGCCGTCATCCGGTTCGCGAGCGCGCGCATGGCGTCTTTCGTGTTCTGGGCGATGCGCTGCTGGCCGACGTCGTACGCCGACGTGTCCCAGTTCTGTTCGCCTGGGATCTGGAACGTGTAATCGCCCGTGTTGATCCGATCCATCAGGGCGGCTTCGTTCACGCCCGGCATCGGCGGGCCCGTCGCACCACCACTCGGATTCGCCACGGCAAGCGGGTTGCCATACGCATCGAGCGCGTGGCCAGGCGACAGGCCCGCCGCCGTGCGCAGCGCGGAGAGGGGACCCGACATCTCGCCTCCAGCCTCGCCCCCAGACACCACCCGCTTCGACACCGGGTCATAGTATGAGCCTGGCTGAATCCCCCCGACAGGCACGGGACGGCCCCAGGGATCCATCCACGTCCGACCCCCATTGGCGCGATTGTCTTGCTGCCAAACGCCTTTTTCTACGAGTCCCATGTCCGTCTCCTACGGTGAGGTCGTGCCCACCGTCCAGGTCGTCGCGGCTCCGTCCAATACGATGCTCAGATACTGCACCGTCCCCACCGAATCCTTATAGGCAATCGTCAGTGTACCGCCTTTGACGATGATCATCGCATTCGTTGGCCCCGTCTCGAGGTCGCCGGCCGGGATGGCGCTCGCGTACTCCGCGAGCAGGACCCGCCCGTCGATCGCGGCCCCGATACGCGCGAGACGGTTGTAGAGGTCCTGCGCGAACAGTTCGAGCTGCTCGGTCGTGCGCGCGAGGTCTTGCCCCTCGAAGTGAAAGATGCGACCGCTCCCCGTCATCAGCGTCTCCCACGGAACCAGTACGGGATCTCGTACCCGAAGATCCGCGTGCGGTAGAGATCGGTATTGTTGAAGAACTTGAGCTTCAGGAGTTTGCCGAGACCCAGACGCCGATGGCGTACGCGACCCGCGGTGAGGGCGTGCGAGAGCGTGGCGCCAGCGGCCGCGTTGACCCAGCCCACCGTCGGCGTGATGGTGATAGCACCACCGGCCTGCACCTCGGCAAAGGTGGAGAGTTGGCCCCAGACTTTCTCCACGTCCGGATCCTCGCCGACATGGAACGCAACCTCGACCTCGACGGGGATCGCTGAGTGGGCAACGCTCTTGCCATCCCAGAACGTGCCTGGGGTCATGCGGTACAGCTTCCCGTCGTATGCCCCCACGGCGCAATAATTCTGGTCGCTGGCGTCTTCGAGTTCATGCGCGGACGACGGGGTTATGAGCGCTTCCGCAGGCAGATGGGGCCCATACCATTCGTCACGATGCAAACTGTAACTGACCCAACGTCCGGCGCTGGTCGAGCCCGCCAGGTAGAGGAAGAGATGGTACAGTAAGGCCTCTGGGTCGAACGTCGCGAAGGCATTCGAGAACTGACTGCGATTGAAGGCCGTGTCCCGCGTGAACCAGAAGCGGACCTTCTCACTGATGCACTTCACACCCTCCGGTCCCCAGGAGTACACACCGTCCTCGCCGAGAAAGATGACCGTATCGCGAACCGTGACGACGGTTTCCTGGCTCACACAGCCGATGCCTTCGACGAGCCGCTGGAGAATGAAATCGTCCTCCGACGAGCCGAGCAGACGCCAGATCGAATCACGATGCGCGATGGCGAGTTCGTCACGGCGGGCGAGAAACGCCGTCGGGCCGAAGTCGTCCCGTTTGCCGTCGGGCAGCGGGATCTGATTCGACGCCGGCCAGATGGTCGGCTGCCGATTCTCGCAGTACCGCAGACTGTCGGGTTCCTCGTCGCGCACGGCAAACAGATAGTCCTTGTGCGCCGCGAGGAGACGAACTCGGCCGACGAGCGTCGAGGATCCGATGGCCACACCGGCGAAGGCGGATCCGGCACCTGAGGCTCCATAACTCCGCAGAAGAAACGATGTCACCGCGATCGGCACTGACTCTGCGAGGTACTGGGTCGCGCCACCACCGGACCGATCCCAGAGCCGACAATGTGTCCACTTGGGGTCGGTCGGCGCCGTCACCGTCACGAGAACATCGGCATAGTGAGCAGGCAGCGTCGTCGTGAACGTGTACGATTGCTCGGGGCCGCGCTCGGACTCTTCGGTCACGAGTCCGTCGCTGTCGATCGCCGCGTAACTGTAACTAAAGACGCTGGTACGCGGACCCGCCAAGACCCAGTACTGACCAGGGTCAGTCACGCCCAGATCGACCAGCGAAGCGGTAGGCGCGGACGGCGGACGTCCGAAATTCGAGGATCCCGGCGAGAGAATGGCGCCGAGGCGATCGACCGACAACAACCAGTTCGGCGCGTACGCGACGTACAGTTTCTCCAGTAACGCCGCGCAGCGTGCCGGGTACGACGTGCTGATGACGACCCCCGACGGCAGCGTGAGAACCGACAGCGCTCCGGCTTCGTCAATGACGACGAGCGTATTCCCAACACGAGCAAGAGCTTTAGCCATCGTTAGCCTGGGTTGACTGCGATGAACCCGCGAAAGTTCTTCGCGTCATTCACGTACGTCCATGCGCCGGAGTGAAGACGGCAGATCGTTCCTGCTGTGCCTGCACCGTCGTTCTGAGCAACGACAACATAGAGATCAGAATTGCATTCGACTGCGTTCCCAAAGCGTGCGAGGGCGGCATGGGCACTGACCGTGAGGTCCGTTGTCCACGTCGCCCCGTCGAACTTCTTGATTTCGAGGGCCCCCGTCCCTTGGTTGTAGGCGCCGACATAGAGATTGCCCCCGTAGACCGCCAGCGGACAGAAGTACGAGTTTGTCGTACTCGCGGGCCCCGTCAGTGAAGTGGTCACGAGTCCAGTCGCCGTGAGGCTCAGACAGTAGACCTTCGGCGTGATGCCAGCTCCAGAGGTCCAGACCCAGGTGGTGAAATACAGGTCACCCTTGTAGAGAATAACGCCGGTCACGAGTTCATCGTTGTACGTCGAAGCGAATGGCGCCACCAGCAACCAAGCGAAACTGGTCGAATCAATGCCAAGCTCGAAGGCCGCCCGCGATTGCAGCACCCGTCCTTCGTCCTGCCACTTCTGCATACCCACGAAGAGGCTGCAGCCGTTGCTCACGAGCGCGAACGGAATCCCCAAGTTGACTGTTGAGGTGCCAGCCAAGCCAAAGCGATTGCAGAAGGGCCAGAGGGTCGTGCCGTCCCAACAGAACACTCTTCCGTAGGGGCTCGCCGTGTCGAACGCCGACTCCATCACCGCCACCATGAGATAGCCCGCATGGATACAGAGGGCGGTTACGGCTTGCGGATACGTGATGCCCGACGTGGGGTTGGGCGGGATCGTGAAGACCAGCGTGTCCGTGCTCCCATCCCATTTCCGAACCGTGGGCGCTGACGCGCCAAGCGTATAGCCGTCGGAGATGTAGTGCAGCGCACCCTTGTACCAGACCGCACCTTGGTTGCAGGTGATCGGCCCAGCGAGCGTCCCGAGTTTGGATTCCGACTGCGCGCGGGCGATAGTGGCGACAGGCACGTTCGCCCAGGTCGTGCCGTTCAGAGAGGTCATCCACGGGTTAGAGGCGTCTTCAACCGCGACGAGCAAGGACGGCACCTTGGGAACGGGAGAGGTGGCGCCAAAGTTGAAGGGATAGAGACTGGAAATCGCGCCAGAAGCGGCCGTCGGCGTGACTTCAACAAGCCCGGGTCGTGTTTCGAGACCGGGAGAGTCGCCGGGGACTTGACCGGGAAGGGCGTTCTGACTCTTCGTCAGCGTCCCATCCGACTGCGACAACGGGTTGTCCGTCGTCCGCACGCCGATCGCGCCGAGATTAGGAACTGCGAGCTTCTTCATCCACGTTACCAGTACGGCTCGAACAGGGCTTCCGCGAACTCGTCATCCTGCGACTGCCGCGGCGCTTGATGGACAACGATCTTGACCGCTTCCAGCTCGTACAAGTCCATCCAGCCTTTGTGCGGCTTCACGTCATCCTTGTCCTTGGTAATCGCGTGCGCCAGCGTCCAGTCGATGAGGGCTTCGTCCGACTCGCCAGGAATCGGGTTGTGGTCGGTCAGCGCCACGACGGGCACCGTCGGCACGTAGACGAGTCTGAGCGCGATCGCAGCGCTGAGGATCGGCGCGACGTGGATCGTCGGACTCGCGACGGGGCCGCCCGATCCGGTGATGGCGAAGTAGATCACGCCGCCAGACCCAGGGTCCTGCGCCGTCTGCGCCCGCGCCGCCTGCATCTTCGGGTCCATATAGGTCACGTACTCGTACCGAAGGTTCGGATATGTCGTCAGACTCACCGGCTCGAGGCCGCGGACGAGCACGACGTCCGTCGGCACGCCTGTCAGCGTCGTCGCGTTCGCGTCCTGCGTGACGTGGGTCGTATCGATCGTGTGGAAGAAATCCTGGTACGTGTTGTTCAGCCGGCGCCAGAGGTCCGCGATGCCGGAGTTGAGGAACGTCAGCAGTTCCGCGTCCGACCAGAACGAGGCGACCGCTTCAGTCAGCAGGTAGCGAACCCTGGTGACGATGGCGGACATCAGGCTCGACGCCATCGGCGTCCCGCCGGGGATGATGAGAGTGATGCCAGACACGTATGCTCCTTACGGGTCCTCGAAGAGCAATCCGTCGCCCGCGTCGTTCAACCGCACTCGTTTCGTAACCGTGCCCGCCGCGTTCATTAAGATTGAGCCACTGTCAGGCACGAACTGTTCCTCACCGGGATTGTAGAGCACACCGAACACGTTACGCGTGCCCGCATCGACGACCGTAGCTCCGACACCCCGCAGTTGGACTTGTAAAGCTTCGTTATCATGCGAGGCCGCATCACAGACAAACCCTGAAGCCGACCCGCTATAGAACCGATTGCCTCGCGCACCGACGATTTGGATGGGCGATGGTGACGATGCACACATCCCAACGAACGTGTTTCCCACCGCCCGTGCTTGAAGTCGAACATCTCTCCCCGTGTTGACCTCGAGATCCATCCCGATGAAGATGTTGTTTTCTGCCGCCCCAACCCCGCCCACCCCCTCACCGAGATCAACCCCGACGCCATCAGTCGTGCCGATCCCATGCCCCTCGCTCGTGCCACCTATGAAAACCGTGTTGATCATAGAAATGCCACGAATCCCAGCTCCACTCACCCCCTCAATTTGAGCCATCAGGAACATGTTGGCAGAAGACATCGCCGCGCCATCAATCAAGATGCCCTGGACGGGTACCGTGGTAAAGACTTCACGGTTGCCACTTACGACAAACCGATCGAACTGACAACACTGGCACCACGCAGCGTGCATGCCTGCCACGAGCACGTTCGTGACCCTGACATCGACGAAGACGCCACTGACGACACCCTTCAGAAACAGGCCGTCTGTCGCGAACCCGTTACCGTCCAGAATTAGGTCGTAGATCTTCGGCCCGTAGGCCCACCCGATCCCGCTGAAGTCAAGCGAAAGAACTGCACTCCCGCTCCCTATCAGTTTGATCCGCGTCCCAGGCGCCCCGATCAGTACCGGCGGCGTTGTGCAGACAATTGGGGCCGAGATGCGGTAGATGCCGCTGGGGAAACGGAGCGGCGCTCCGTTGGCTGCTGCGATCGCGGCGACGATAGCCGCCCTGTCGTCTGTCGCGTCATCGCCAAACGCGAGGAAGGGGGAGTCCTTGACGTTGTAGGCGCCTGAATGGTCCGGGATGCTGTCATACTTTGGCGCTACAGCGTGGACAATCTGGCCCGCCGCCGTGATGTCGTGCATTCCCAGCGCGAGTCGCGTGAGGAAGACCGCGTATTCCATCGTCGGCATGGCCCGCTCCCTACTGCGGAGGCTTGCTCTGTTGCCGCTGCGCGGCCTCGGCTTGCGCCTGCGCCTTCTGCACTTGGGCAACCCACTCGCGCATCTTGAGAAAATCCGCGTAATCATTTCCCAGACGCCAGACACCAATCGCCAGACTTGCGCCAAGCAGGCCAATGAAAAACGCGGCTGTGAAAACCCGCCAGTGCTTCAACATCATGTCTCTTCATTCCCCTTCCGGTGCTGGAGTAGGTAATCTCGGGCACTCAGCAGCAGGGTGATGTCGTCATTCAGTAGCCCCAGGGCGCTGTTGCATGTCTGACAAAGCAAACCCCTAACCTTCCCGGTTTCGTGATCATGATCTACTGCTAGCCACTTCGTTTTCCCGCCGCGTGTGGCCGTCTCTGGACGCCCACAGATGGCGCATCGCCCGCCCTGCTTGGTGAACAGCCTAGAGTAATCATCCACCGTGATCCCAAACTTATAATTGATCTGCTGAGCGCGGCCCTTCTCAGGATGGGCGTCTCGCCATGCCTTGGCCTTGACGCGGACTTGTTCTGGGTGCTCCTTTACCCACTTCTTGTTCCGGTCGGGATGAGCCTTGTTGTACTTCGCAGCCGTAGCCGCAGCCCGCCCGGGATGGGCCAACCGCCACGCGCGATTGTAGGCCGCGTTACTCATTTCGTTCCACCAATATGCCCCATCCTAGGTAACTCTAGAAAAGATAACGCGAACGAACGAGGGTCGGTTGTCGAACGCCGTGCCGGTGAACGTCGGCGCCGCCACCGTGCCCGTGGCTGTGGTGGAGTGCGTGTGGGTGGCCAGCCCCGTGCCCGAGAACGTCGGCACGCCGGCGGGCCACGCAATCGTGCCAGCGGGCGTAATACTGGCCACGCCACCAGCGGGATTGCTCGACGTGGCCGAACTGCCGGTGATCGCCGTGGACACCAGCGTCGACGCATCGAGGCCGGGAAAGGGCGCAGCGGTGTCATCCGTGGCCCCGCCCAGCAAGTTCAACGTGATCGGATGCGTGTGGTTGATGATCGACGAGAACGCAGCACCCGTGAATGTGGGCACCCCAGCCGGCCAGGCGATCGTCCCTGCAGGCGTGCCGCCCGAGACCCCGGTCGAAGTCGCCGCCGAGCCGGTGAACGCTGGCGCCGTGTTCGTGCCGGCCGGCGTGATGGCGTCCGCCCCGCCCGTGGTGCCGACATCGCTGTTCGCCACCAGCGTACCGAACAGGGTCTTCCCCGCGAGGTCAGTGGCTTCCGTCGTGCCGCTCGGGCAGGCGCCGCTGGTAATGAAGAAGATTACGCCCGACACGAGGCCGGGGCCCGGCGCACCAGTGGCTCCCGTCTCGCCCTGAATGCCCTGCGACCCCTGAGCCCCCGTGGCTCCCGGATCGCCTGTGTCTCCCTTTGCCCCCACAGATCCCGTTGACCCTGGCACGCCTTGTTCGCCTTGCGGACCCGGAGGGCCAGGAGCGCCAGCCGTAGCGAGGACCGCGGCGACCCGCTCGAGGACTTTGGCCGCGTCCCAGACATTGGTGGCGGTGCAGTAGTACAACCCGACCGGGGTATCGACACCAGCATCGGTGAGATAGAACGCGGTGCCGAGTACGCAGGTGGACGGAAGCGGCGCCCCTTTGGGAATCGTGCCGGTCTCTTGTGGGCCTTGGCGCGTTGCGCCCAGCAGCACCACCCCCGCGAGACAGAGGAGCGCCAAGCGGCGCATCTTAGTTCCCCTTTCCGCCCACGAGCAACGCGCGCAGGTGCGCGAGTTCGTCCGCCGTGAGCGGATCGGGCTGAGGTTCGGAGGTACACGTCATGGCCGTCAAAATTCCTTTGGCAAAGCTGGCGGAAATCACAGGGCCCCCGCACGTCTTGTCGATGCCGGCCGCTCCGGCAACCAGAAACCCCGTCGCATCAAAGGTACTCCCGTTCTGCACGCCGCCCATGAGCGCCACGGTCCCGCCAAGATTCGGGAAGGTCCATGCCCGACCGGCCGTCAGGTCGGCGCTGGAGAGGACGCCGTCGAACTGGTTCGCGCCTTTCACGATTGGGGAAATAACGATACGGTCATGGAGGGATGCTGCCCCGACATAGACTAGACTATTACCGACGAAATCCCCACCAATCACAACACTGTCGTCAGTGACCCAGGAGTTGGCAGCACCGCGATAAAGAGTAGTATCCCCCCCAATGGAGATCCCTGCCCCAGCGGTCGTGTCAGAAATGACAATCTGGTCCGCCAACGCCGAAATTTTACTGAACGTCACGGTCCCAGGAAACGCAAGCGTCGGCGTGTTGCCCGCCGTGAGCGTAGCGAGCGTGGTATAGGCCGCTCCGTCCACGTCGTAGGCTTGAAGGAGCAGGGTGTCTGCGGCCGTGGTGCCGGTGCGGAGGGCATGCCCATTGGCGAATGTCGAGGAGGCCCCATTGACAGTTAGCACGCCTCCAACCGTCAATGCGTCATCGAGGGTCAACAAGCCCGTCGAATGCGTCAGCGTTGTCGCGCCGTTGCCCCAGTTGATGACCCCGCCAGTCGCGAGAAACAGATCCGACCAGGCGAGCGCCCCGGTGCCGAGTGCGGCCCCGTCATTCGCCAGCGGCGTGATGGTCGCTGCGAACGTCCCCCCCGGACTCGGCATCGTCGCGCCCGACCCGGGCACGATCCGAAACACGCCCTCCGGCGTCAGTTCGAGATAGCGATGGCCGTCCGCCTGCAAGTAGAGACTCCGATAGTCCCCAGGCCCGACGGTGAAGTAGCCCTGCGCGAAGAGCGAGACACTCGCCCCAAGCGCGAGCGCAACGAGGATGGCGACGAGTGTCTTGCGGCTTCGCATGATGATCCTTCCGTTCTCGTTATCGTCCATTCATGAGCTGTACGCGTAGAGGTTTCAGATCGAGCAACGCAGCGGTGGGCTGAGGTTCCCAGATCCAGCCGGGCATGAAGCTGGACCGCCACTCGTACGCCCCGCAGTCGGGTGCGGAGCCAAACGGCACG
>Ga0315273_10002070_pt1 | contig 23415 bp, 20 predicted proteins | sample YL17G02_0_MG_FD_205753 | JGI IMG/M metagenome (GOLD analysis project Ga0315273, IMG submission 205753) | Sediment microbial communities from Yellowstone Lake, YNP, Wyoming, USA - YL17G02_0 | ecosystem: Environmental > Aquatic > Freshwater > Lake > Sediment | place: USA: Wyoming | collected...
CCACAAGTTTCCCGTAGATCATACTTCCGTTTTTCAAATAAAGTACATCTTTTGTCTTCTGGGCTGATAATGGGAAAAGAATGAATATCAGTACTATAACGATTAACAGGTGTTTTTTCATAATAATTTAGGTTAAGTGGTTAATAGTTTAGCATGATTTTTGCCTTGGTTATTGAGACTAAATCTAACTCTGATGAAAGCAAAAATCATTCCAATTATTACGCTTCTTTTCTTGTTTTCAATATTCTTTTATTCCTGCGAAGATACTACTTACAAGGAATACAAGGGGTATGCGCCTGTTTATATGTCATTTAAAGATTTGCGGGAGGGTATAACCGGGGAACAAAATGTAGACCTTATAAATCCGGGGAAGATCTATTTTAAAGATAATTATATTTTCATAGTTGAAGAATTAAAAGGAATTCATGTTTTTGATAACAGCAACCCCGCTTCTCCTGTAAAGAAGTTATTTGTTAAATTGCCAGGGGTAGTTGATATTTCTATATCAGGATATATAATGTATACAGATAGTTATGTTGATCTTGTTGTGCTCGATATCCAGAATATCGATAATATTCATGAGGTCGGAAGGATAAAAGATATTCTTCCATATACTGTTCCGGCTGCAGGTACTGACTTCCCGATGGCTGATGTTGATATAGAAAAGGGTGTAGTTATTGGTTGGGAATTAAGAACCATAAAGGAAAAAATTAATCATAATCCCAATCCTTATCCCTATCCTATTTACTGGAGGAGTAGTCTTTCTTTTATGGATAAGGTCAACTCCTCCGGTGCATCATCAGGGGTGAGCGGTAGCGGAGTCGGGATTGGCGGTTCGATGGCAAGGTTTGGGATAAAAGATAAGGTTCTCTATGTGGTTGATATGAATACACTTAAGGTATTCGACATAACCAACAAAACGACTCCTTCAAAAATTAATGATATATATCCTGGCTGGAATGTGGAAACAATGTTCCTTACTGAAAATGAAATGTTCCTTGGCACTACCACAGGTATGATAATTTTTGATATATCAAATCCACTTTCGCCGGTATCTAAAGCATTCTTCCAGCATGCAAGGAGCTGCGACCCTGTAATTGTTGATGATACACTTGCTTATGTAACACTCAGGACAGGAACCAATTGCGGTGGTAATTTGAATTGTCTTGATGTGGTAAACATAAAAAACATTAATCTACCTACCACTGTAATGTCCTATCCGATGACCAATCCTCATGGATTAGGAAAGGATGGTGATCTGCTTTTCATCTGTGACGGTAGTGCCGGATTGAAAGTTTATGATGCAGCCGATCCTAAAAATATTTCCAGTCACCTCATATATAGCTATCCAAATATCAAAGCCTTTGATGTCATCCCTATCGGAGACGTTCTTGTGCTCATAGGTGATGACGGACTCTATCAGTACAACTATTCTAATGTTCAGAATATTACTCTGATGAGCTCTATATTAGTGGTGAAGTAATAGTAGTATATTCCAATTTTTTAAAATATATTTACCAGCCTCTTGCCTCTCGCCAAGGCGGAACAGACTCTCACAGAAGGAGATTTTTTCTTTTGAATTCTCTCGATTTTACCATTGCGCTGTTGAGCCGTTACTTCTTTCTTTATTTTCATTCTAAATTAGTAACAATGGCAGGTCTAAGTTTTTTTTAAAAAGTATTGTTATTAATTTCACAGCACTTTAAAAAGCAATTATAATTAGCTGAAAAATTTATTTAATTACCTAAAAATAAAATAGAAATGTATCAAGTAGGAAATCTGGTTAAGGAGTTGTCCGGCAAATATGGTCGCGCACGGGGGAGCCTTATGCCTATTCTTCAGGAGATTGTACAAAAACACAATTATCTCACTGACGAGGCTATGGTTGAAGTTGCAAGGGAGCTCGATATTTCAGCGGCTGACGTTTACGGAACAGCTTCATTTTACACCTTTCTCGACACTCAGGTGAAAGGCAAATATGTTATAAGAGTCTGTAAAACAATTACATGCTCGATGAAAGGGAAGAGTGATATTATTCAAACACTTGAGGATATGCTTAAGATTAAAGTCGGCGAAACTACAGCCAACAAACAATTCAGCCTCATTGAGACTAACTGTATCGGATGGTGCCATAAAGCTCCGGCAATACTTATAAATGAAATACCATATACAGAGCTAACCTCTGAAAAGGTGAGTGAGATTATTAAAGATTACATGCAAAAATAACTATCCGGCAAAATCATGGAAAATACAGGACTAAATAAGGTTGATCTTATATTCGAAAAAATCGATCCGAAAGAGCTTCTCAATAAAGCTTTTAAAATGAGTAGTGCTGAGATAATCCAAAATATGCTGGATTCAGGACTTAAGGGGCGCGGAGGTGCAGGTTTTCCGACTGGTTTGAAATGGAAATATGCCGCAGCCGAAAAGAGCTCCGAGAAATACATAGTTTGTAATGCTGACGAGGGAGAACCCGGAACCTTCAAGGATCGCGAGATACTCGACAGAGTCTCTAATAAGGTTCATGGAGGAATGGCTATTGCAGGCAAAGCAATCGGTGCAAAAAATGGAATAGTTTATCTGCGGGGTGAGTACAGGTACCTGTTGCCAAAACTGATGATCGAACTAGGCTTATTTCATAAGATGATAAAAGAGATAGGTTACGATTTTAATATCGAGTACTTTATGGGAAGCGGAGCATACATTTGTGGTGAGGAAAGCGCTCTTTTTGAGTCAATTGAGGGTAAACGGGGTGAGCCACGCAATAAACCTCCATATCCTACTGTCTCCGGGGTCTTTAATAAACCCACTTCGATAAACAATGTCGAAACTCTTGTTACTGCCATGATGATTATACACCATGGAGCGAAAGATTTCATTCAATATGGTACAAAAGATTCAAGAGGATCAAAAGTTTTTTCTGTTTCAGGCGATACCCCGACTCCGGGGATATTCGAACTTGAACTCGGAATGACTGTCCAGCAGTTTGTTAATGAATTTGGTGATGGCGATACTAAAGCTGTTCAGGTTGGAGGCGCATCAGGTTTTTGCGTTCCAAGGAAGAAATTTGCTGAAACTATTATTGGCTTCGAAGGTGTTCCGACAGGAGGTTCAATGATGCTTTTCAACAGCTCAAGATCAATGTATAATGTTCTTCATAATTACCTTGACTTTTTTACCGAGGAATCATGCGGTCAGTGTACTCCATGCCGTGTCGGTTGCCAGCAGTTACTTAAAGGTATTGAAAAAGTCAAGAAAGGTGAGGCCAAATCTACCTATCTGACTGAACTTATGAAATTGGCAGATTCAATGAGGATTGCTGCTAAGTGTGGTCTCGGACAGTCAGTTGGAAATGCTTTTAAATCGATAGTTGGGAACTTCAGGGAAGAGATCATCTATTAATCATTTAATCAAAAAAGAGAATTATGATAAATCTACTTATAAATGACCAGAAGGTCTCGGTACAGGAGGGGACAACTGTTCTTGCTGCTGCCAAAAAACTAAAAATAAACATTCCGACATTATGTAATCATGATGACCTTTGTGTAGCAGGAAACTGCCGTGTTTGTATTGTTGAGCAGAAAGGAGCAAGGACTCTTATTGCTTCATGCGCAACACCTGTTTCAGAGGGAATGATGATAACCACCAACACTCTTAAAGTTCGTAATGCCCGTAAACATGTTGTAGAGCTTCTTCTCTCAGAGCATAGAGCAGATTGCACAAAATGTTACAAAAACCAGAATTGCGAACTACAGTCGCTTGCAAACGAATTTGCCTTCGGTGATCATATTTTCCTCGATCTTGTTGAAGATCATAAATATAATATCGACAGATCTTCGCCATCTTTTGTCAAGGACGACAGCAAGTGTATCAGATGCCAGCGCTGTGTCAGGACATGTTCAGAGTTGCAGTATATCTCTGCAATAGCTGTAGCCAATAAAGGTGCTCATCAGAAAATTTCATCTTTCCACGACAGACCTATGAGCCACGTTGTTTGCACCAACTGCGGTCAATGTGTAAACCGTTGCCCTACCGGAGCACTTGTTGAAAAAACTTATATCGACCAGGTTTGGGATGCTATTTATGACCCGGATAAACATGTTGTTGTACAGACCGCTCCTGCCGTAAGGGTTGCTCTTGGTGAAGACCTCGGCTACGATCCCGGTGAAAGGGTAACAGGAAAAATGGTAAATGCCCTGAGACAACTCGGATTCAACTCGGTTCTTGATACCGATTTTAGTGCCGACCTGACAATTATGGAAGAGGGCACTGAACTCCTTGTAAGACTGAAGAAAGCGCTGGTTGACGGTGATAAAAAAATATCCCTCCCGATGTTCACATCATGTTCACCCGGCTGGATAAAATTCATCGAACATAAATACCCCGAATTTCTATCAAATCTATCCACCTGCAAATCACCTCAACAGATGTTCGGTGCACTTGCAAAAACATTCTATGCTAAGAAACGTAATATAGACCCGGCCAAAATAGTCTCTGTATCGATAATGCCATGTACTGCCAAGAAATTTGAAGCTGACAGACCCGAGATGAGAGCAAGTGGATTCAAGGATGTTGATTTTGTACTGACAACCCGCGAACTTGCTGTTATGATCAAGCAGGCAGGTATCGATTTCAGAAACATTGAAGAGGCAAAATACGATTCATTAATGGGAGATTCAACCGGCGCAGCAGTTATTTTCGGTGCAACCGGAGGTGTGATGGAAGCAGCATTGCGTACTGCGTATGAGATCGTTACGGGTCGCGAAGTTCCATTTGAGCACCTTAACATAACTCCTGTGAGAGGGATGGACGGAGTAAAAGAAGCAACAATAAAGATTGAGGGATGTGTTGATGACTGGAAGTTTCTTGAGGGCGCTGAACTGAAGGTAGCTATTGCACACGGACTTGTAAATGCAAACAAAATCATGAAGATGGTAAGAGAAGGTAAAGCTCCTTATCACTTCGTTGAGATTATGGCATGTCCTGGTGGTTGTATTGGCGGCGGCGGACAACCAATTCCTACGAACATGAAAATCAGGCAAAACCGTATGAAGGCAATTTACTCTGAAGATGAGCAAATGGTTCTTCGTAAATCACACGAAAATCCTGATGTCATTGCCATATATAAAGAGTTCCTCGACAAGCCTAACAGCCACAAGTCGCACCAACTGCTTCATACACATTATGTAGAGCGAGATAACTATTAATATTTTCCAAAATGGAAATCTTATACTAAAAATCAATATGATAAATTTTGAGGCTCTGTTTAAAGTTTCCTACGGCTTATATGTAGTTTGCTCAGGAGATAAAAATAATGGCAACGGATTTATTTCAAATACTGTATTTCAGGTTTCAGCCGAACCCGCAAAATTTGCAGCATGTTGCAATAAAAACAATTTTACTGCTGGTTTTATTCAAAGATCTGGTGCCTTTTCAGTATCAGTATTGGATATAAATGCGTCATCTGAAATAATTGGATCATTTGGATATAAGACAGGTAAGAATTTTGACAAAATGGTTGGGATGAATGTCAAATACGGAGATACCGGAGTGCCTATTGTAATGAACGAAAGTATTGCATTCTTTGAATTTAAAGTAGTACAAACGGTTGATGCCGGGACTCATCTCTTATTCATTGGCGAGTTGGTAAATGCCGAAATCCTGGATGACAGCAAAGAACCTCTGACTTATTTGCATTACAGGCAGGTAAGAAAGGGAGTTGCTCCTAAAAATGCACCAACATATATTGACAAATCAAAACTCGCAATAAAGACAAAAGACTCATTATTAAAAATATTTAAATGCCCTTCATGCGGATATATTTATGACGAAGACATTGAAAGTGTTAAATTTGAAGATTTACCCACCAACTGGGTTTGTCCGATATGTGGTTCTGAAAAATCTGACTTCATCGAAATTTAACAATTAAATAATTTTTTGCCATGACAAAATCATTAAAAGGAACAAAAACAGAACAAAACCTGCTTAAAGCATTTGCGGGTGAATCGCAAGCCAGAAATCGTTATGAGTTCTTTGCAAGTGTTGCTAAAAAGGAAGGTTTCGAGCAAATTGCAGCCATTTTTATGGAAACTTCCATTCAGGAAAAGGAACATGCTAAGCGCTTCTTTAAATTCCTTGAAGGCGGAGTGACTGAGATTACAGCAAAGTATCCTGCAGGTATAATAGGAACAACAAAAGAAAATTTAAAAGCTGCTGCAGAAGGAGAAAATGAAGAGTGGACTGATTTGTATCCGCATTTTTCTGAAGTAGCAAAAGAAGAAGGCTTTCCGGAAGTTGCATCTGCATTTAAGATGATTGCAAAAGTTGAAGCAGAACATGAGCGTAGATATCTGAAACTGCTGCAAAATATTTCAAAAGATAAGGTGTTTATAAAAGAAGGTAAAGTATGGTGGAAATGTCTGAATTGCGGTTATGTCTATGAATCTGAAAAAGCACTTGAAAACTGTCCCGTCTGTTTACATCCTAAGGCATTTATGCAAGTAAGAGAAGAAAATTACTAAGAATGGATTGTACGAAAGACCTTTCATCGTGTTCATACCATCTTCATCTTTAAGTTTCTGGATTTTATCCGATTATGTCGAGAATCTGTTGTATGTCTAAGTCTTTCAGTGGATTATTGCTCGATATAAAGGTATCGGCCAACCTTGATTTTTTCTCCTGCAACCTGACTATCTTTTCTTCAATACTGTTACTTGTTATATACCTGTACACGAAAACACTTTTATCCTGACCTATCCTGTGGGCCCGGCTCATTGCCTGCATTTCGGAGGCGGGATTCCACCAGGGATCAAGAATAAAAACATAGTCGGCTGCTGTGAGGTTAAGACCAACACCTCCGGCTTTAAGTGAAATGAGGAATATCTTATTCTCCGGATCATTCTGGAAGCTTTTAACAATTTTTTCCCTGTTAATGCTTGCTCCGGTCAACATTGTAAATCGCGTTCTTTTCTTCCTTAATTCTTCGGCATACAGATCAAGGTGCTTTACAAAAGAAGAGAATACTAATATTCTATGTCCTTCAGATATGACACTTTCCATATCCTGAAGTACAGTTTCGAACTTACCTGAGCCGGAAGCATAATCTTCATATGCCAATACCGGATGATTTGATATCTGTCTCAGTTTCATCAGCCCCTGCAATACCACTATTGCCGATTTTTCCAGACCATTTGATTCAATGTTTTTAAGAATACTGTTTCTGACCAATGATTTTTCTTCATCGTAAAGTTTAACCTGCTCCTCTGTCATATCACAGAAAACTGTCTGCTCTGTTACCGGAGGCAGATCAGGGGCAACCATCTCTTTTGTACGTCGAAGAATAAATGGCTGGATGATCTTCCTGAGTTTTACCTCTTTTTCATCATCTCCTAATTTTTCAATTGGTTTTGCAAATTCTCTGCGAAAGAAAGAAATGTCACCAAGCAGACCGGGGTTAACGAAATTAAGTTGTGTCCAAAGATCGGTCAGTGAGTTTTCGACCGGTGTTCCTGTGAGGACAAGCTTAAATTCCGAGTTGAGCCGGGTAACTGTTCTGTATAACATTGAAGCCGGATTCTTAATTACCTGACTCTCATCAAGAATGATATAATGAAATGGGAATGAACTTATTAAATCAATATCTTGGCGTATAGTATGATAACTCGACAGGATTATATCAAAATTTTGAAACAAGGATGTTGATTTTTTTCTCTGGTTACCTTTGTAGCTGTGAACCTTCATTTCAGGAACAAATCTATTTATCTCATTTTCCCAATTAAAAATAAGTGATGCAGGCACTATTATGAGTGAAGTGAGTTTTAGTTCGGGATTCTCGAACAAGGTTAAATCAGATTGTGCTTTAAGGCGCTCCGTGAGGATCAGGTTTTCTTTGTTGTGCTGAAGCAGGGCAAGGGCCTGAATCGTCTTTCCAAGTCCCATATCATCGGCGAGGCATCCACCTAACGCGGCTGTCTGAAGAAAATTCAGCCAGTTAAGACCATCAGACTGGTATTGCCTCATCTGGCAGTTGAGACCGGCGGGAGACGGAAGAACAGGTATCTGATCGCGGACCAGTAATTTTTCAAGCCTTTCGAATCCCAGCCGGCCCTCGTCATTGAAGGTATCGTTAAGTAATGAGAAATGCTGTTTATGAATTCTCAGGGAATCCCCGGAGATTTTCCCGAACTCAAAAATGTTTTTGTACTTCGAAAACCACGTTTCTGGTAATATAGCTATCGTTCTATCAGGTAACTCATATTCCCTGATACCTTCCAGAATGTTTCTTCTAAATCGGATAAACGGAATTTCCCAATCCCCGATTCTGACTATTGCTTTCAGGTCAAACCAGTCATTTTCGACCTGACTGCTCATCTCAATACTGACATGCCTTAAATTATAATTCAGATTGAGTCTGGGTGTTAGAACGAAGCCTGAATCAATAATGTCGGAATAATTAAGGTTAACAGTTTCAATCATAGCATAAAATTCATCATTCCGTTTGCTGTCTGAAGAAACCGGGAAAAAATTAATATCATCATCCGAAAAGAAACCAATTTCGCCTAATGTACTGCGGCATTGTTTTTCCCAATCAAAATCGCGGAGGTATTTCCTGAAAAAGAAGTTCTCCCCTTTTTTCTCAAACGATGTAAAGGAGTTTGAGAAGTCGTTAGCGTATATTTTATTTCCCTGGTAATTATATTTTAGTATCAGCACTGTGTTACCTTTTAATCCTGTTTCAAGTTCAAGAATAGCCTCTTTTTCAGGAGAGAATTCAATTATTTCAAAACCTGTGCCTTCAACTTTAAAATTATTAACAGCATTCAAGACAAAACCACTAAAATATTTCAATTCAGTTTTTTTGGGAATAATAATGTTTTCTTTCGACAGGAAGGGTTTCAATTTGGAGCCATCCACATCTGAAACAAACAATACCTTGTGGTCCACTCTGATCAGACATGGCGACATACAAAGAATATCGATGGAACTTCGTATCATATCAATGAGTTTACCTCCGGTTTCCAGACTAAGATTATAAGTGGTTTGTTCCTCATTTCTTATGAATCTGAATACGGGTACAGTATTATCTCCACTCATGTAGAGCCGATCCTCTGAATGAAGTGTACCTGCCTTTTCCCTCTGAAAATAAACGGGAATGTTTTCGTCTCTTGAGATTGTAAGACATTTATAAATTCGTCTTTCTATACAAGGTCTTATAAATTTTTCAATCTTATCCGAAGTTACATTTCCAAGAAATTCTTTTACAGTACCATCTCTTGAAAATAATTTGAACAGATTTCTGTCGGTATAGTCATTAATAATCTTTACAACCTCTCGCTCTTCTGAAGTAAGGGTACCTAATGTGTCAATGTTGGGAAAAGGGGAGAGGCATTCTGATAATTTAAAGTATCTCTTATTGGGCTCATTTTGAATAATATAAGGCAACAGGACTGATCCCCATAATCTATGGTGCGTAAGTACCAGCGCAAACAGCTTCAATTTATTTTCTGACCCAGCTTCCAAAATCATGAATTTAAAATATCCTGCAATGTTGGTCATTACCTCTCAATTTTCAAAGCATTATTTCTTAGATTTGTTATAAATAGTGAAATTTGTTTCCCTTAGTATATGTAATTTGTTAAGGAAAATCATTCATATCGACATGGATGCGTTTTTTGCATCTGTTGAACAGCTGGATAACCCGGAGCTTAAAGGCAAACCTGTAGCAGTAGGTGGGGGTGGTGAGAGGAGTGTTGTTGCCGCAGCAAGCTACGAAGCCAGGAAATTCGGAGTCAGATCAGCAATGCCATCAGTCATTGCCAAACGATTATGTCCAGATCTTATATTTGTTAAGCACAATTTCGAAAGATATAATGAGGTCTCAGCCAGTGTGTTTGAGATTTTTAAAGAGTATACCGATATCATTGAACCGCTTTCAATTGATGAGGCATTTCTTGATGTGACTGATGATAAAAAGAAAATCGGGTCAGCAACAGTCATAGCAAAAAGAATAAGGAATGAAATAAAGCAGAGAACCGGACTTACAGCTTCTGCAGGTATTTCAGTGAATAAATTCCTTGCAAAGATAGCCTCCGACATTAACAAGCCCGATGGTCTCTTTCTTATTCGTCCCGAAGAGGCTGAAAAGTTCATTGGAGAGCTCCCTGTCGAAAAATTCTATGGAATCGGTAAAGTGACAGCACAAAAGATGCATAAACTTGGAATTCATAAAGGTTATGATCTGAAGACATGGGATCTGGTATCTCTTGTAAGAAATTTTGGTAAAGCCGGAGTCTTTTTTTATGATATAGTTAGAGGCATAGATGAACGTCCCGTTCAACCGGATCAAGAGCGCAAATCCATTGGTACAGAACTCACTTATGAGAAAGATCTGATGACCCGGTTCGAAATTATTGCAGAGCTGTATAAACTTGAAAAGGAGCTGATGGAAAGACTTGAACATGCAGAAACTACTGGAAGGACAATCACTTTGAAGGTTAAGTTTTCCGATTTCAGACAGATTACACGGAGTAAAACATTGCAGAATTATATTCGCAATTTTGATACACTGCATATGGAGGTTTCTTCAATTCGCAAATCGCTTAAACTTGAAGATGTCCGGATCAGGCTTCTGGGGGTAAGTATCTCCAACCTTGAATCTGATGATTGTGATGACAGACAGCTTTATTTGTTTGAAGAGTGAAGTAAGCCTGCAAGCTTCAGGGAGTATGGCGAGGGATACAGTTAAAGAACAAGGCTATAAAGGTCATCCATTTTATGCACTTTCTGAAGATAATTAATGACTTGGATACTCTGAATTCCGGATTTACAGTAGAAGACTACAGTATCCCTATTCAGGACGAGATGAATTTTCTGACTTAATTCATAATAAGGTATTGAAATGCAATTAAATCCTATACCACTCTTGTCAATTTCCTCCCTCAGATCAATAACCGCTATTTCAGGGTTTTTGCTAAGCATTTTTCTGAGTTCAGATTCTGAAAGTTCTTTAACTGAATCATTTTCAGATAGGCATATATCATTATAATCCTCCAAAGTTTTAATAATTGAACTCTCAGGATTCCTTTCAAAAGAAATGATTTGTGTTGTAAAGTTAAGGGAATCAATGATGAAAAGTTTCCCGGAAAGCACTTCTTCTTTTTTCAGAATTATTTTGATCACTTCGGTTGCCTGCATTGAACCAATTGTTCCGGCAATAGAGCCAATCACCCCTGTCTCAGAGCAGGAGGGGACTTCAAGTGGGTGAGGAGGTTCCGGGTAAAGACATCTGAGTGTAGGACCATTTTGGTAATTAAGCACCATTAATTGCCCTGAAAACTTATGGATTGCTCCATATACTATCGGTTTATTAAGTATTACACAGGCATCATTTATTAAATAGCGCGTGGCAAAGTTGTCGGTGCAATCAACAATTATATCATATTCAGGAATGATTTTCATTGCCGATTCTTTATCCAGCCGGATGAAATGTACTTTATATGAAACCTCGTGATTCAGCTGTTTAAGCCTTTCTTTAGCTGCTAGAGGTTTAGGTTTTCCGATATCTTTTATGGTATACAGTATCTGTCTGTTAAGATTGGTTTCATCAACCCAGTCATTATCAACAATCCCCAGCACTCCTACCCCGGCAGCAGCAAGATATTGGAGTACCGGACAACCTAATGCACCGGCGCCTATTACCAGAACTGATGTCCCTTTTATTTTCTCTTGTCCTTCTTTACCTACTTCAGCCAGGCGTATCTGTCTGCTGTACCTGTTTATATCATCTTTGGTTAAGAAAGTATTACATCGCATAGCGGTAAAATTTTATGATTGATTATTTTGTTTCTGGTTTCTGATAACCTCGCTTATCTGTTTCAGACAGCACTTCATTCATTGATCCGGTTCTGTAACCGTTTAGGTCGATAGTAATGTAGTTGAATCCTGATCGCAGGCATATTTCTGCCAGTTTGTTCCTGATCTCCCAGGCTTTATCCATTTCAGACGGAATAAATTCAAACCGGGCAAGGTTTTCGTGACTTCTGATCCTGAACTGACTAAACCCAAGATTTCTTACTTCAAATTCTGCCATTGCCAGTCTGTCAAGTTTTACTTTTGTTATCTTTTCGCCATAAGGAAAACGCGATGCGAGGCAGGCATAAGATTGTTTCGCAGCAGTTGGCAGATTCAATTTTCCGGAGAAATGCCGGATATCGCTTTTAGTGAAACCCGTCTCTGCAAGTGGCGAAATAACACCTTTCTCTTGCTTGGCTTTCATACCGGGACGGAAGTCCTTCAGATCATCAGCATTACTGCCATCAAAGACTGCTTCGTAACCTTCCTCTGTGGCAATATATTTGACTTTCCCAAAAAGCTCACTTTTACAATAATAGCATCTATCAGGGGGGTTATCTGAATATCCGGGAATATCAATCTCCTCTGAAACAATGATCTTATGCTTTATTCCCAGCAAAGTTGCCAGGGATTTAGCCTCTTCAAGTTCATAAAATGGATAAGTACTTGAAGTTGCAGTTATTAATAAAAGATTATCACCGTATATATCTTTTGCAATCCGTGCCAGGAATGTACTGTCAACACCTCCTGAAAAAGCAATTACAGCACTTTTATATTCATTGAGCAGGGCATTTAGATTTATTAGCTTATCTTCCATTGGTTTATCATGAAAATTTTAGAATTATCATTTTTATTAAGGTTCCTTGACTCCCTGAAGCCAGTCATTCAAACAAACTGACAGTAGACTTCAAGACCTCAAGGCTGCAAGATAGCAAGATAAAAAGACAATAATCAGACAATCATCCCTGCAGCTACAGTCTCATTTGTTCCTGGATCGATAAAGATCATACTTCCGGTGATATTATTTTTTCTGTAGGTGTCAAAAAAGACAGGTTTGGAGGTTTTTATGCTGATATGTGCTATATCGTTCATATTCACTGAGATGTTTTCAAGATCATGTTCAAGCGTGTCGATGTTCATCCTGTAGTTTACGGACTTCACAAAACATCCGGCCTCATTACTGTTAATGCGAATGAGATACCTTCCGCAAACCTTAAGAGGATGTTCATTAAACCAGCAGATCATCAGGTTAATATCCTGACTTATAACAGGTATGTCATCGGATGCGACCAGCATATCGCCACGGCTGATATCTATCTGTTCCTCCAGCGATATTGCAACAGAATCGCCGGCAATAGTTTCTGAAAGGGTTTTTCCTAAAACATCAATGCTCCTGATCTTTGATCTGCGCAAAGATGGTAGAACAGTGACCTCATCTCCGGGTCTGAAAACTCCGCCAGCAACCCTGCCTGCATAGCCTCTGTAATCGTGGTACTCAGACGTGTGCGGACGAATAATTGTCTGAACAGGGAAACGCTGATTGTCAGGACTTTTAATCTTTCTTATTTCAATAGTCTCTATCAGATTAAGGAAGGTTTTTCCATTATACCATTTAATATTCTCCGATTGGTCAACAACGTTATCTCCATATTTGGCACTGATAGGAATATATTGTGCATCGGTGATATTAAGTTTATCAACAAGTAAACCAAGTTCTTCCTTTATGCCGGTGAATACCTGTTCGGACCAATTTACCATATCCATCTTGTTGATACAGAATATTATATGACGGATATCGAGGAGCGATGCTATATATGAATGTCTGATGGTTTGTTCGAGTACGCCTTTCCGTGCATCGATAAGTATTACTGCAAGATCAGCAGTACTTGCGCCTGTGACCATATTACGTGTATACTGAATATGTCCTGGAGTGTCGGCAATAATAAATTTTCTGGCAGGTGTTGCGAAATACCTGTAAGCCACATCAATGGTGATCCCCTGTTCTCGCTCTGCTCTCAAACCGTCGGTCAGCAGTGACAGATCAAGTTCTTTTCTTCCCAGTCGTTTTCCCGATTGGACAATATGCTCCATCTGGTCCTCGAATATTGATTTACTATCGTAAAGCAATCTACCGATAAGAGTGCTTTTCCCGTCATCCACACTGCCGGCTGTTGTGAATCGCAACAGGCTTTTGTTTTTGCTTTTTCCGTTTATTCCCATCTTATTTCCCTATTCCCTAATATATCCTGAATTGTCTTCTTCTCTTCAACATCAGAAGTAACCCTCTTTCTTACGGTCTTCCATTGCTGCTTCTGACCGTTTATCGTCGTGTCTTCCTCCTCTTTCTGTGACTCTGGTGGCTGCAATCTCAGAAATTATCTCTTCAAGCGATTGTGCCTTTGAAAGTGTTACACCTGTGCAGGTTATATCTCCGATTGTCCTGCAACGGACATCAGTCTCAAAGACTTCTTCATTCGGTTTCAGTTGCATGAAAGGCGCCCAGGCAAGATATAGGCCATTGCGGTTGAATATCTTTCGCCTGTGAGTGTAATACAGTTCCGGAAGTTTGATGTTTTCGTTCAGAATATATTGCCATACATCAAGTTCAGTCCAGTTACTTATCGGGAATACCCTGAAATGTTCACCTGAATGTTTCCGACCGTTGAAGTTGTTCCATAGTTCAGGGCGTTGGTTTTTAGGGTCCCACTGGCCAAATTCATTTCTGTGCGAGAAAAAACGCTCTTTGGCACGGGCCTTCTCCTCATCTCGACGCCCGCCACCAATGGCAACGTCGATCTTAAGTTCGTCGATGGCATCCAGAAGGGTGACTGACTGGGCTTTATTACGGCTGGCATTAACACCTTGTTCTTCAACCACTCTGCCAGTATCTATTGAATCCTGAACATACCTGATAATAAGTTCTGCCCCGAATTCTATTGCCAGATCGTCACGGAACTTTAATGTTTCTTCAAAATTATGTCCGGTATCAATATGCATAAGGCTGAAAGGTATCCTGGCCGGCCAGAATGCTTTCCTTGCGAGATGGACGAGAACGATGGAATCTTTTCCGCCTGAAAACAACAATACTTTATTTTCGAACTGCGCTGCAACCTCTCTCATCACAAAGATTGCCTCATTTTCCAGATCTTTCAGGTGCTCATTGTTTATCTCCATGAACCCGTTCATAATATCCTTTCTAATAAAATTACTTAATATGACATCCACACTCTTTTGATTCGTCGTTCTCCCACCACCATCTGCCTGAACGGAAATCCTGACCCTTTATAACAGCCCTTGTGCATGGTTCACAACCAATACTGACAAATCCCTTGTCATGCAAAGAATTGTACGGGATATTATTATCTTTAATGTAATTCTCAACTTCTTCTAATGACCAGTCAAACAGGGGATGATATTTGAAGAGCTTTTTTTCTTCATCGTGTTCCAGATAACTCATCTGGTTGCGATTATCCGACTGACTGGCCCTGATTCCAGATATCCAGCACTCCATACCTGCCAGGGCCTTATTGAGAGGAACAATCTTTCTCAGGCTGCAACACTCCTGCCTGTTCTCTTTTGATTCATAGAAACTAAACGGACCTTTTTCCGTAACCATATTTTCAACAGCCTCATTTTCGGGAAAATAGACGTTAATTTTTTTATTGTATTTTATTATAGTGTGGGAGAAGACCTCGTAAGTTTCAGGAAATAATCTACCGGTATCAAGTGTTACGACTTTTACAGCCAGATTGTTACTGAATATTTTTTGTGTAATAACCTGATCTTCTATACCAAAACTTGTTGTAAATATTATCTTACCTGGGAATAGAGATACCAACTTATTGAGACGCTCTTCAATCGATTTACCCGATAGTTGATCGCTCAACTCCTTTAACTTCATATTGCTTTCCATTCGATTTGATCCAGAGTTTAAGTTTAATCTTGTGTATATGAGCCCATAGCCTTTCATGGAAATAGTATAGGATGGTCTTTGTTAATACCTCAACACTTCCTATCGACAAAGCGACAGTGACTCTTCCGGTAATAAAATAACTGATTACCATAGTATCAATAGTTCCTATGATACGCCACGAAACCGATTTCATGATACTTTTTATCGGTTTATCAGCACGGTCGCTGACTTTGATGACACCTCTTGAACCAGTTTTTTCTTCAGGTTGATTTAATAGTACATCCAGCATAGTAATAGGTATCTGTTTTGATCAAAGGTAAGTCAGGAAATTAAATGATCCAGTGGCAATTATGCGATAAACATATTGGTATTTATACATATATACCAATATGCAAATAGCCCTATTTTTATGATTTATACATGGAATTACTATCCAGTAAAAAGTAGATTTCACAGATCAGATTTACCTGTATTTTTATTGTATGTTTCTGAAGATTAATTTATTATGGCATTTACTATGCTTCAGTAAGGTAAAGTTTTTTTGACTGGGGAAGTTTTTACTGATTATGACAATGAGTTTTTTTGACTTTAAGTGTTATTCTTATAAAAGTTGTTTTGAAAATATTAACAGAGCATGGTTGGTCAGAATTATCTGACCTCTGCGGATCCAATTTCTTTAATTCTCCGGGGAAGACCTCATTCAGATAATCAGATAAAATGTCAACGAGTTTGTGTCCTTTTCATAATTTTTTTTGCCACTAAGGCGCTTAGACGCTAAGGTTCACAAAGAGTTTAATTAGTGAATTATTCTTGATGATACTTGGTGCTTTTGTGCCTTAGGGGCATTGTCAACAGATGGTTGACATATGTGTTCCCGGAATAGTCCTTTTTATCATGCATGTAACAGGCAATTATCAGTTTTGATGGAAGTTGGGAGATGAAAGCAGGCTTTTGATCGTCCAACAGGATAGGGAGCTCTTTTGTATAACTCCATACTCTCCGGTGATGGTCAATACCGTGTGAACAGAGAGCTTTTTCAACATAAACAGAGATGAAAAACTCTTCAAGTATCTGTTTAAACTGAAGTTCTGCAGATTCTATTGTAACAGTCAGATTCATATCGGGTCAAAAAAAAAGCAAAAGACAGAGCCTTTTGCTTTTGAACAGGCTGTCAGATACTGGATTAGTAGTTGATCATTTTCTTTGCTAAATCGAGTATCGTTGTATCGTCAAATGTTACAATACCTCCATCCGGTCCCTGTTCAAAATGAATTCCAACGCTTTGACCCTTGTCAAAATTTCTCCCTCCGAAGTAGTTTCTAACTGTCTCTTCGTTCAAATCCAGTTTATCTGCAATCTGTCTCATACTACCGGAGGGCAACTGGTCTTTTATCTTCCGGAGTTCATTAAAAGTGATTGTTTTAGCCATCATATTCTTGCTTAATTTGTCAATATTGTTATTTAAATCACATCAAAAACCAAAGTTAATCATAAAAATTCAAAGTTTGCTCATCAATTCAAGAAACAATTTAAGCCCCTTTTTCTTCTCATCATCAAAATTGTAATCAATATTCTCAGTAAGGTACTTTTTAAGATTTTCACTGCTTATCGGACAGGTTTTTCTGAATTTTTTTACTACCGCATCGATATTATTTACCCCTGATCGTAAAGCTTTGTTGAATTCTTCAATAAACTCTCTATCAAGTTTCTTATTGGCAGTCCAGCATGCGAAAACAAAAGGAAGTCCGGTGAATTTTTTCCACTCCCGGGCAAGATCAACTTTATATCTGAAGCTGTTTTCGTATTCAAAACACTGATCCCCGATAAGAACAACTGCTTCATTCAGACCTATATTTGTGAAATCGAACCCTTTTATAGTATTGACCCATCTGAACTCTTTTTGCCAACTGTTTTTGGCCAGAATTTTTGTAAGGTTTATTGAGGAGCGTGAGCGGTAATCGAGATAAATGGTCTCAATTCCTTCAAAAGGACAATTGCTTAGGAGCATTACTGTCCTGACATTCCCATTTGCCCCGATGCAATAGTCACTTATTATGTGGTATTCATTCAGCAGTGGAAGTGAAGCAACAGGAATAAGTCCGATATCCACTTTTCCGCTGATCAGTTTTGCTGCACAATCGGCCGGATGGTCAGTTTCAAGTATGACCCTCTTGTCAAATCCGCTTTCCATCAATCCATAAATAAATGGATATGTGTTTGCATATTTTACAGCTGAAATCCTGATTTTATCCATACCCTTTTTTTACAACGTCTAAATTACTACATTTGTATATATAGTTATAACAACTGAAAACTCAATCTGATTAATAATGGAATTAAATTTTCTTACTGCCATATCTCCATTGGACGGAAGATACAGACACAAAGTTGATGAGCTTGACCTCTATTTTTCCGAATTCGGACTAATCAGATATCGTCTGATGGTAGAAATAGAATATTTCATTGCCCTATGCGATATCCCTCTTCCACAGCTGGTTGATTTTAAAAAAGATAATTTCAAAGTGTTACGGTCAGTTTATGAAGAGTTTGATTTAACGGATGCAGAAAAAATCAAAGAGAGGGAGAAGATCACAAATCACGATGTGAAGGCAATTGAATATTTTCTGAAAGAGAAGTTTTTTCAGACTGGCTGGGGAAAATGGAGCGAATTTATTCATTTTGGTCTCACGTCGCAGGATATAAATAATACTGCTATACCGTTATCAATTAAAGATGCCCTGATAAATGTCTATTTCCCTTTTCTTTATGAGTTGAGAGAGACACTGGCCAGTTTTGCTGATGAGTGGAAAGATATTCCTATGCTTGCCAGAACACATGGGCAACCTGCTTCTCCAACCAGGCTTGGTAAAGAGATTGAAGTCTTTATCGCAAGGATAGATGGACAGACCAAGTACTTCGGACAAATTCCATATTCGGCAAAATTCGGTGGTGCAACTGGAAACTTTAATGCTCATAAAGCAGCTTACCCTGACATTGACTGGATTTCCTTTGCCAATAACTTTGTAAATGAGGAACTTGGGCTACAACGTTCACATCCCACAACTCAGATTGAACACTACGATAACCTTGCTGCATTATTCGATAATATGCGGAGGATAAATGTTATACTTATTGATATGACCCGTGATTTCTGGTCATATATTTCAATGGATTATTTCAGGCAAAAGATAAGAAAAGGAGAGATAGGTTCATCAACAATGCCTCATAAGGTAAATCCCATCGATTTTGAAAACGGTGAAGGTAACCTCGGATATGCCAATGCGATTTTTGAACATCTTTCTATGAAATTGCCTGTTTCTAGACTTCAGCGTGACCTGACCGATTCAACTGTTTTGAGGAATATTGGTGTTCCCATAGGTCATTCGTTAATCGCCTTTAGTTCCTTATTGAAAGGCCTCAATAAGCTGATTGTTAATACAGATAAAATCAAAAGCGATCTCGAAAATAACTGGGCAGTTGTTTCAGAAGCTATTCAGACTATCCTGCGGAGAGAGGGCTTCCCTAAACCCTATGAAGCACTTCTTGATCTGACACGCACGAATCAGAAGATCACTTATGAATCAATAACAAACTTTATTGAAAACCTTGATCTGGGTGATGAAGTGAAGACAGAGCTTAAGGCAATCACTCCATTTAATTACACTGGTTTTTAATACTATACAGTATAGATGAACAACGTAAGGTTGCTGCTTAAGTATTTTGCACCATATCGGTGGTCGGCGGTTAAAAACATCCTTTATAACATATTGAGTGCACTATTTGCACTTTTATCATATACATTGGTAATACCTTTTTTAAAGATTCTCTTCGACAGAGTTGAAAATGTAGCTCATCCCGGTAACTTTCAGTTTAGTCCGGGTTATCTGGGAGTTTTCAGCAAATATTATCTTTCAGCATTTATTGGTAATCACGGACAAACGGGTGCTTTGCTATTAGTCGTCCTGATTGTGATAGGAGCCAGCTTATTTAAAAACGGTTTCATTTTCATGGCCAATAATAGTATGGCATTTATCAGGGCAAGCACAGTACGTGATCTGCGAAGAAAGTTGTATCACAAAGTTCTCAGACTTCCTTTATCATTCTTTAGTGAAGCAAGGAAAGGCGATGTGATGACCAGAATTTCAAATGATGTTCAGGAAATAGAGGTATCAGTAATGGCTTCACTTACAATGATGTTCAGAGATCCTATGTACATCCTGATCTTTGTGATTTACCTATTTATCAGTAGTTATGAGTTAACCTTGTTTGCCCTTGTCCTGCTCCCTATGAGTGGATGGCTGATTGGAAGAACCAGTCGTACTTTACGGTCATCTTCTCTTCTTGGTCAGCAATATCTCGGGCGGCTGCTTTCGGTAGTAGAGGAGACACTTACCGGCTTAAGGATAGTAAAGGGTTTTAATGCTGAAGATAAGATGAAAGCCCAATTTGCGGATACAAATGAGAAATATGCCAAAGTATTTAAAAGGGTAATACGCAAAGCCTATCTTGCGTCACCAATCAGTGAATTTCTTGCAACCATAGTAGTTATGGTATTAATGTATGTTGGTGGTAACCTGGCACTTCAGGATGCAGGTAATATGACTCCCGATAAACTGATTGCCTTTCTGATAGTCTTTTCCCAGATAATTCAACCTGCAAAGAATATTGCCACAGCCTATTTCAGCATTCAAAAAGGTATGGCTTCGATTGACAGGATTGACCAGATACTTGATGCGGAAGAAAAGATTGTTGAAAAGGAGAACGCATTACATGTTACCGGATTTAGTGATTCAATAGAATTTAAAGGAGCGTGGTATGCCTATAACAGCGAACCTGTTCTGAAAGATATCAACCTGAAGATAAAAAAGGGCCAGACTGTTGCTATTGTTGGCAAGTCGGGTGCTGGGAAGTCAACTCTTGCCGATCTTCTTCCAAGGTTTATGGATGTTGACCAGGGGTCCATTTTAATAGATGGTGTAGATGTTCGTGATTTTAAGATCAAAGACCTCCGGTACCTTATGGGAATTGTAAGTCAGCATCCGATTCTTTTTAATACCTCTTTCATAGAGAATATTGCATTCGGAGTTGAAACTGCTGAGATGGAAAAAGTTGAAAATGCCGCCCGTATATCCAATGCACACGATTTCATAATAGAGACAGAACAGGGTTACGAAAGCTTTGTAGGCGAATCGGGCAACAAACTCAGCGGTGGTCAAAGGCAGAGAATAAGCATTGCAAGGGCTATCATGGCAAACCCTCCGATACTCATCCTTGATGAAGCAACATCCGCACTTGATACCGAATCGGAAAGGCTTGTTCAGGATGCCATACTCAAGTTAATGAAAAACAGAACATCAGTTGTGATTGCGCATCGTCTTTCCACAATACAACATGCCGATGTCATTGTAGTTCTTGAGGAAGGCATGATCGTAGAGACCGGAACACATGCAGAACTGATAAAGCGAAAGGATGGATTCTACCGGAAACTTCATAGCTTTCAGGCTATATGAGAATTGGGTACTGGGAAAAAAGATTTTATTTATAAGAAAACAATAATATGATAATAAGGAATTTTTTAAAAGTACTATTGTTATTAACAGTATTAACTACAATCTCTGCCGAGGCTCAGAAATCAAAACATTCTTTCATATTAGGTCCCTCAGAATTTCTGCTTGACGGACTTCCTTTTCAGATCATCAGTGGCGAAATGCATCCTGCCAGGATACCTGCGGAATACTGGCGTCACAGGATCCAAATGGCAAAAGCTATGGGCTGTAATACAATTTCAGCATATATTTTCTGGAATTACCATGAATCTGAGGAGGGCGTTTACGATTTCACAACCGGTAACCATAATCTGGGAGAATTTTTCAGAATTGTTCAGGAGGAGGAGATGTGGCTTATATTACGACCTGGTCCTTATGTTTGTGCTGAATGGGAATTTGGTGGAATACCACCTTACCTGTTACGGATACCTGATATTAAGTTAAGGTGCATGGACCCTCGCTATATGGCGGCGGCTGAAAGGTATATTGTCCGACTGTCAGATGAGATCAAACCTTATCTTATTACAAAGGGTGGCCCTTTATTGATGTTCCAGATTGAAAATGAGTATGGAAGTTTCGGAAATGACAGAAACTATTTGTTCAGATTGAAAGAAGTTTGGAAAGCCAATGGCATCGATGTTCCAACCTTTACAGGTGATGGACCCACAGCATATATGCTTGAAGCAGGATCTCTTCCTGGAAGTGCTGTTGGACTTGATCCGGGCAATTCACTGGCCGATTTTGAACTTGCAAATAAAATGAATCCCGGAGTACCCGTTTTCAGCAGCGAGACCTACCCTGGCTGGCTTACCCATTGGGGTGAGAAATGGGTTAAACCCGACACTGCTCAATTATTCAAAGATGTTAAGTTCCTGATGGACAATAAAAAGTCCTTTAATTTTTATGTCATTCATGGAGGAACCAACTTTGGTTTTACTTCAGGTGCAAACTCCGGCAGTAAAGGTTATGAACCTGATGTTACAAGTTACGATTATGATGCTCCTATTAATGAGCAGGGGCAGCCTACATACAAATATATGGTGCTGAGAGAACTTATAGGTTCATATCTTCCAAAAGGAAAAAAACTTCCATCAATCCCGGATCCTATACCTGCAATTGAAATGTCTGTCATTGGTCTGCAACCTTTTACGACAGTATGGGATAATCTTCCACAACCAGTTAACTCAGTTCAGCCGAAAACATTTGAAGCGTATAGCCAGGATTATGGTTTTATTCTCTATAAAACTGAACTGGTGGGTAATAAAGAAGGAAAACTTACGGTAACTGATATTCACGATTATGCAACGGTTTTTCTAAATGGTGTTTACCTTGGAAAACTCGACAGGAGGGAGGGCATAAATTCTATCGATATCCCTGCAACCAAGATAGATTTTCCGGTTCTTGAGATCTTTGTTGAAGCAATGGGGCGTATTAATTTTGCCCAGTATCTTATTGACAGAAAAGGTATTACCGACAGAGTTACTCTTAATGGTATGACATTGATGAACTGGAAGGTATATACTCTTCCGATGGACAAAAAATTCATTTATGATCTAAGGTCTTCAGGAAAAACTCTTAATAAACCCGGTGTTTTCTTCAAAGGAAATTTTGTTATCACCAAAACCGGAGATACATATTTTGATGTTTCAAACTACAATAAGGGCATTGTATGGGTTAATGGACATAATCTCGGCCGTTACTGGTATATCGGACCTCAGAAAAGACTTTATTGCCCGGCCTCATGGCTTAGAGAAGGTATAAATGAAATTTTGGTTTTTGATCTTCATGAAACAGGAGCAAAACCGGTATTCGGAATGAAAACATTAGAGTGATGTAAGTGGTATCTCCTAAGGTCTATCGTAAGCATCGAAATGAATGATAGCTGCAAGGGTCAGCTGTACAGTCACTTTTGCATTATCAAAATTCACTAACTAATCCATACCCACTTCCTGTTTTCAGCGTTGCAACACCCTAAAATATATATTACTAAAAAAAGTTAGTCATACTTGTTTTTAATCTATCATTTTTTTCTGCTGAAATCGTTTCTTTTCATCTCTCTATTCCCCATGAACTCACCCCCTTAATCCCCCTCTCTGCTTCGCAAAG
>Ga0315273_10002071_pt1 | contig 23413 bp, 40 predicted proteins | sample YL17G02_0_MG_FD_205753 | JGI IMG/M metagenome (GOLD analysis project Ga0315273, IMG submission 205753) | Sediment microbial communities from Yellowstone Lake, YNP, Wyoming, USA - YL17G02_0 | ecosystem: Environmental > Aquatic > Freshwater > Lake > Sediment | place: USA: Wyoming | collected...
GTAAGAATTGTGAAGCTTCAGGACGGAGATAAAGTTACTGATATTATCAAAGTCCATGAGAATGGTATTGAGTTAGTCTCTGAATAAGTCAAATCGACACAGTCATTTGACTAGAGAATGGTGTTGAGCTAGCAGAATAGATTATCACCTCTTTTTAAGAAGTAAAGAAATCTTTAAATAAAGCAATTTTATTGAGATACTTATGAGTTTGAAATTTATCTCAAGACTTAAAGCCAGATTATTGGAATATTTATTATCTTCTTCTGTAAAACAGGAGATAGTGCTTAGGTCCAAGGAATATCAGGAGATGCTCGAAGCTTATGATGGGCTTGAAAAAGAATTAAGAAGCATGAGTGAAAAGTATACTAAATTAGAAACAAGGAGCAACAGAATATCAGATGATCAGGGGAGATTAATCCTGGAATATTGTAAATTGCGTGAGGAATTATTTCAGGAAAGAGAAAAAACACAGGCAATTATCAACCATACATCAGGCTCTTATCAGAAGACCCTAATTGTTCCTTCAGATGGAGTTAATGTTAAACCGCTATAAGGACGGTAATGCTTTAAATAAAATCCCCTTGACATTCCTTTTCCTCTAAAATAATTATCAAACTCCCTTTTTTCTTCTTCAGTTAATCCTGTTCCTGGAGGAGAGGGCATAATAGTCAATGAATTTCTCGAGAACCGTGTTAATTTAGAATCTTTTTCTCTTGACATAATTATTTAATAGCAATGCAATTAAAATACTTTTCTAATTCTTGATATATTTGGATATTGTTGGGTATTTATTCAAATCAATTTTTTCAGGCTCTTTTTTTTGATTGTCTTCACAAATATTCCATTCAGGGCACATTTGCTTGTATTCACACCACTTGCATAATTTTCCCTTGCTTGAAGAAAATTCTGTTGTGGACTCTATTTTTTTTATTAATTCCAGGGTTTCTTGCTTTAATTTTTGCAGCTGCTCATTTGTTCTTTTGGAGCAGATTTTTTTATTATAAGCCAAGTAATGCCATATTAAGCAGACTTCTTCATCTTCTCCATAAATTTCTTTTACTGCAAGTGCATACAGTGCCAATTGTCTGTCATTATCTATTTTTTCTTGGGTTGGAAGAGAGCTTGCTGTTTTGTAATCATGAATTTCATATTCTCCTGTCTGAAGATTTTTAGCTAATCTGTCAATAAACCCTATTATTTCATATTCTCCTTTTTCATCCAAGGTTACTTTTATTTCCTTTTCAAGCTCAATTGTTCCGTCTTCAAATGGATAATGCTTTGAGTAATAATCCAATAGAAATTGAATTCCTCTGTTAAAATAATCCTTGTCAGTCAAAGAATTGTCCACTATAATCATTCCAGGGGCATAATCCTTTTTCCATTGCCTTGAATAATTTAGCATAATATCATCAATTGATGGCAGATTTCCTTCTTTTACCTGGGAATAAATCCATTCTAATGTTTTATGAACACAGTTTCCAAGATGAAGTTCTATTGACTTTTCAATTTCAGGAAGAATTTTGTCAATATAATGATATTTGAATTTTAATTTGCATTGCTCAAAAGTGCTTAATCTGGAGTGGGAATATGTTTTTGCCATTATCTCAAAAAATAATCATATTATATAAGTTTTATTGAACTTTAAGATGATTCTTCAAAAACTTTATAAAAGCCTTGAAAATGGTATTGAAGCAATGTTACAGAGTTATTACAATGAATTTGGAACCTCAGCATGGGAGAAGTTTAAAGCTAATTTAGCTTATAGATTCTTAAGAACAGATTATAAAATTATTGGGGAGTTAAATGGAAGGACAATAATTGGCGCATTTAGATATGCAGAGCTGATTGCCGTCGAGTTGCTTTACTCACAATTGAAATTAAAAACTGATGATGATAAGATAAGAGTCTTAGAAGGGATGTATTTTTTAGAAAAAAATAAACAGCCCCCTGTATCTGAGATTCGAGACAAAAAAACAAGATTAGAGATGCTGGAAATTTTTTGCAAGCCATATATATTCAGCAAAGTCAGAAATGGAAAAGTAAGGCTTTCTTGATTAAACTAGTCAATAAAAATATGATAAATACCCTTGAAAACGCCAGGCATTGCATTAATTTAATGAGAGATAGAGGAGATTATAATGGGCAGAAGATTGGAATTGTTGAGAGAAGGTTTTCTTCTTTGGTTAGTGATTATTCTCCTGGAGAGATTGTATTATTTAGACAGTGCTTGGATACAGGCAGATTGGTTGTGGAAAAGCCTTGTGAAATTGAAGATTTGAAAAGTGCAGGAAAAGACAGCCCCTTAACAAGGAATCTACTCCAGGGTGTTCCAATGGATTATATTAGAAAGATTAGAATATAAAATAAAAAATAAAAAAAGATAGTATAAAGCTTATTAAAACAAACTTTATATTAGTAAAATTAGAATTTTACTTTTCTATAACATTCTTGACAGTATACTGGCTTTCCTTCCTTAGGTTGGAAAGGAACTTCGCATGCTTTTCCACATTTGGTGCAAGTTGCTTTATGCATTGTTCGTGGTCCGTCAAAACTTCTTCGTGGTCCTCTAAAGTCTCCCATTGGTTAATCCTCCTGATATATAACATAAGAAAACAATGAGTTATCTTACATTATTCTATAAAATATGGAGATTTAATGGTTTTATAAAGCTTAGCATTGTTCTTTTTCATGGAATTTTTTGTAATAGAAATTCTTATAAAATCAGGTATTCTGGTGAGTTTCATGAAAAATAGTGATAGAAATTATTATAGGGAATTCGGAACCTCTTGGACTGAACAAATCAAGGCAAGATTTGCATATCTTATGCTTGGCAGGGAGTACAAGTTAATTGTTGAATCTAATGGTAAGGTAATGGTTGGGACAAATTACAAGGCAAATGAAATTGCTATGAGAATATTTAATGCACATTTAGGCAAGGTAAGTGATGAAAAAAGAATTTCTATACTTGAGAGTATTTATAGACAGAAAAAAGGGAGCATGCCGCATGAGATTTCCAATCCAAAGGTTAGAAAAAATATTCTGGAAATGCTATGCCAGGATATTATATTTGATATGGTAAAAAGCAATACAATAAGAGAGGCTCTTGCTAGATTAAATTCCCCCAGCCAATCAGCCTCCAGTGGCCATTAATATTCCTTGCAATACCTACATTATCTCCTGCAATTGAGATTATTGGGATTTTAAGCAGGATTTCAGCTTCATCACCTTTTATTTTTTCAACTTTTCCTACTGTGATTGTTGTGTTTACGCTTAGCATAAGAGTTTCTGTTGGTTTTATTGGCTCGACTTTCAGCTGTTCTTCTGTTCCAGATACTTTTTCAAGAAGCTTCTCCTTAACTTTTATTTTATAAGTTATTTCAGGAAGAATTCCAGTTTTTGAAACAAGGCATCCAACTAATGCATCTGATTTTGTTAAACTAGGATCGAGCTCTGTTTCAATGGAGATGCTTGTTCCTGGAAAGACTTCCTTTACTGGGTTCTTTCCCTTGTGCAATGAAATAATCTTGGTTATAAGAGGCTTGTAGATTTGCTCATTGTGTTTTGTTGTTGTCAATCCTGGCTTGATTTCAATTTCTTCGCCTATTCTAAGAGTTCCTTTTTTTAGGATTCCTCCTAAGACTCCTCCCTTAAGATTTTCTATTATTGTGCCTGGCCTGTTTATGTCAAAGCTTCTTGCAACAAGAAAAATAGGATTGCTTTTGGCATCCCTTGCAGGAATTTCAAATTTTGTAAGCTCTTCAAGTATCTTGTCTATGTTTATTTCTTGCTGGGCAGAGGCTGGAATAATTTGGGAATTTTCTGCAATTGTTCCTTTCACAAACTTTTTTATTTCATTGTAATTTTTCAATGCCTGCTCTTTGGTTACCAAGTCAATCTTGTTCTGGACTATTATTATGTTTTTTATTTTCTTTGCCTGAAGAGCTGAGAAATGCTCCATTGTCTGGGGCTTTATTCCTTCATTTGCAGCAATCACTAAAATAGCAGCATCAATTATTGCTGCTCCTGAAAGCATTGTAGCCATGAGCATCTCATGTCCTGGAGCATCTATGAAGCTGATGTATCTTACTGGAGTGCCTTTTCCCTGGATATTGTAAAAACCCTTATCATTAGAAATGACAGCATCTGCATAACCTAATTTTATTGTTATTCCTCTCTTTAATTCTTCTGAGTGAGTGTCTGTGAATTTTCCAGAAAGCTTGCTAAGAAGAGTTGTTTTTCCATGGTCAATGTGTCCAACAACACCAACATTCATTTCTGGAAGTTCTTTGTTTGTCATTAAAATCTTAGAAAAAGTTTATTATTAAAGGTTATGTTTAATAAAGAAATCTTTAAATATCTCCCTTATTTAATTTTATTATGAAAATTGAGGTGAATGTAGATAAAAGAATTTTATTGGTTGTAATTGGAATGTTATTAATTGGGGCAGGAGTTTATGCTTCTGTAAACACCTCTTTGCCTTATCATGATGCTTCGCAAGTTGCATTAAGCAGTGGAGATTCTGTGCAAGATTATGTAAATAAAATGAGCACTTTTACTCCTGGTGATATTTGGGTTTTTAAAACAGGTTTGATACGTGATGTATCTCAATATGATTGGAAAAAAGTCGTAGAGTTTAGTATGGGACAAGGAGGAAGCATCAGGACTAGTTTTAGATTGAGAAATAATGGTGGAGGTGGTGATGTATATGCTAGAGTATATGTCAATGGCACTGCAGTAGGAACTCAAAGAAAAACTAATAAAAATACTTGGCAAGGGCCTTATATTGAAGATATAAATATTAATACCGGAGACAAACTGCAATTATATATCAAAGGTGGCTCAACAAGCTCATTTGGGGTAGATTATGTTGAAATAGATGATTTCAAATTAGGAAGTGCTCAAGCATTGCCTTTTATACAATATTCTAATTATTCTGCTAGTGCCTATAAATAAAAAGAAATAATTTTAACTCTGCTCTAAAATTAATAGTTAATTTTTAACTTTGCTCTTTTTCTTTTTCAGGATTAGCCTCGTTTCCAGTATATTCCATGTTTTTGAAAATTTGTCTTAATACATTCTCATAATTTGTTTGTTCATTATCTGAAAGGGGAGTCGGAAAGTCAGGGACTGATTCCATACAATGAATAAGCTCATGAAAAAGAACCAACCCAATGCTCTTCTCAAGGCCCTTTGCTTCCTTGAATAAAAGCCCCCTAGTCCATTTATCAAGGGCGCACCAGCAAGGATAATAAACATCTATCCGACGGCTCTGCCTGTGGTCTATTGAAAATTCATATACTACATCATGAGATTCATTCCTAAAAGAAGCAAGCCTACTGAAACCTGTCTCTCTTTTTAATTCCTGATACATCTCTTCCTGCCTTGTGGCATGCAGGCAGTTTACAAGTGCTTGGACATTCCCCCCATAGTCCAAACCTCTGACAGCCATGAATGTTTTAAGCTCGTCTTCTTCTTTTACATCAACAGGCACATTTTGTTTTATTGCCTTAGCAAAAGAAATACAGCGATTATCTCGCCATTGTCTTATGAATCCTCCCTCCCCCATTCGAACTTCCTGCGCTGTCTCATAAACACATCCTCTGTTAAGGTCGTCAAGCATTCGAGCGGGCAACGATTCACCCACACCGTATTTCTTAAAGAATCTCGGAAGTACATTATCAAAAATTACATTAACTGCTTGGTTAGTTATTCCCTTAAATTCATCTATCTTCATTTTATATTTTATAACCAGACGTTTTAAAAGGATTTATATGATGAGGGAGTGTGTGGCATTTATTCTAGAAATAATTTTAACTCTGTTCTTCTTCTTTTTCAGGAACAGTTTCTTCTGGTTCTTTTTCTGGATTAGCTAATTCAGCTTTTTGCTTTGCTTGGTTTGGGCTTTCAACAATTGATTCTGCTTGCTGTTCACTTGGCGGAGCTTCATGCTTGTTTTGCTCTGGAAAGATTTCTGAAAGTTTCTTGCTTCCTTGTTTTATAACTTTGGTATTAATTTGAGAGATTGTATCTGAGATAACCTTGCCTCTTATTGTTTTTCGCAATTTAAGCCCATTTGCTGGCCTTTTTCTTTTTTTCTTGTTTCCTTTAGGACGCCTGTGCATTCCTTTTCCATAGCCTAAAAGAACTTTTTTTAATCCAATGCCTTCAACACTTTCCAAAGAAGTAATTCCAGCAATATCACTTGTTCCTGTTATCTGCATTTCATATCCTGCTAAGTCAGGAGAGATTAATTCACCTTTAATAACATCTCCAAGCCTTTGCTCTTTTAATTCAGGAGCTTCTGCTTCTAATTTAAAGGTTTTTCCATCCTTTGCTGAAATATTAAACTTAAACATATTTATTTATGAGAAAATCGCTTTATAAAGTTTCTGAAAGAAATTTATAGCTAAAAATCTAGGATTTTTGTCTTTAAAGCTTATTGATGATTACAATAATAATTATAAAATCATTATTTGTTTTTTGTGCATGATTAAGTGGAGTGCTACAAGGATTAATGTTGCTAATTACTGCAGAATGAGGTATTATCTGGATTATGTTGACCCAGACAAGCCCCAGCCACTTAGATTATCTGCTTATGTAAGAGGTTCACTGCTTCATGGATTAATAGATAATTTCTGGAAGAAATTAGGCAAGCCAGAAGAAATCAAGAGAGATAAGAATGGAAAAGTTACTTCCAAGAAAAAATATTCAAATGCAGAAGAATTTTCAAAGCATGCAAATGGAACATGGCAGAGCATAATCATTGCAGATGAATCATTACGAGCAGAATATCCAAGCAAAGAAGAAGCGTATAAAGAAGAAACAGAAGGCGGGAGATTAATTAACTGGAAATTTGAAGGAGAGAATTATTCAATAAAGGGCAATCTTCCAAAAGTCTGCAAGCCATTGTTTGATTTTGTGCTTGGAAACAGGAGATTTACAGGAAGAATTGATGATGTAAGAGTAAAAGATGGGAGAGTTATTATCAGGGATTACAAATCTGGCAGGCCTTGGGTTGGTGACATGAAAGCTTTTTTTGACCCGCAATTAACAATGTATAATGTTGGTTTGTGCTCATTATGCTATCAATATCCTGAAATGGCAGAAAGATTAGGATTAGAAAAAGAAGTTGTTAAAACCTTTATGGGAAATCCTGATTTTGTTTATCCTGGATTTGGTGTTGAATTCTGCATGATTGATGCTCTTGGAATTGATGCAAGCAATCCGAAAATAAAAACAATGCCAGCTCTTGTTGTTGCATCTGACAGAAAAAATGAGCATTTTCTTGAAGTTTTGAATATGGTAAAAGGAACAGAAGAGGCTGTGACTACTGGGAATATTTATCCTGAAAGAGGAAGAAAGTGCGATGATTGCGATTTAAAATATGCATGCGCTAAAAAATTAGAGACTGTTGGAACAGACGAGATGATTGATAAAAAGGGGCAGGGATTTTTTTGTTTTGCAATGCCTGCTTTTTTAAAAGAAAATCCAAAGCCAGTGCACAAACCACGAACAATCAGAAGACGATTATTTCCAGAGCCAAAGAAGTAAATTAATTATTTACAATCCCCATTTTCCATCTTTCTTTCTCTTTATATCTGCAATTTCCTGGAGAGTTTTTATTTCACCTTGAGATAATAAGTCCTTGTTTTTCTTAAATACTTTAAATTGGCTTTCTGAAATGTCAGAATAAATGTATTTTAGTGGCTGAATCTGCCTTTCATAATTTGCTCCTGGAACAGATATAGCAACTTCCATGCCTTCACTTGCTTCTGGCACAGATGCCTTGTCTGCTTGAATGTTTTTTATTCTTCCTACTTTTTCTCCAGATTCATCAATAAAATGCAAGTCTTTTATAGCCTTTCCTGCATTAACTCTTACTCCAAATATTGCTGGTTTTGTGTTCCTGAAAACATGCTGATGAAGTATTTCAAGTTTGCATAATGTTGCGAGCTGCATTAATCTTCTTTTTTCTATTTCCTTTTGCTTTGCTTTTCTGAACTCTACAAGGTTTTCAATAAGCTTGTAAATGACATCATCTGTTATTATTTTTATATTGCCTTGAATTTCTTTTGCTTCTTCATCAATTTCCACATTAAATCCAATTATTAATGCATCAAGCTCATTTATGTCAAGATTTGCCTTTGCTGAAATCAAATCTGATTTGTTTATTTTTCCTATGCCTGCTTTTACAACAGGAATATGACTTTCTTTTAATAAGACTAACAATGCTTCAAGGCTTCCAAGAGAATCAGCTTTTGCAATTATTCCCTGATTGCTTGTCTTGATGTTTTCAGATATTTCTTTTTTGAATCTTTGCTTTATTTCAGGAAGATTATTCCTGAATATTTCAAAAGGCATTCCTGGAAGAATTTCTGTCTTGTCAATTAACTGCAATCTCAAGCCAGTTGAAGCACGCACTTTATCTTTTGGCTTGAATTTGGAACATAATGGCTCTATTTCTTCAAGGATTCTTATTTTTGTTACAACTGGCTCTCCAGCAAGATTTGCAACTGCAATCTCATCTTTCTTTGATAATTCTCCGTCGTAAAGTATTGCCTCATTGTAATTCATTGCTTTTTCTGTCTTTACTTCAAGCATTACTCCTTTTGCATCTTTTCCAATTTCAAGCTTATCGCTGAGATATTTCTGGCTTAAACCGCAGAGCATCATTATTAATTCCTGAATTCCTTCTCTTGTTTTTGCTGAAACAGGAACTAATGCTATCTTTTTTGTGAAATCCTGAATATTATAGTATAAATCAGCATCAAATCCATAGCTGTTTAATGAGCCGATTAAAGTCATGTATCTTTCCTGGAATAATTGCTGGACATATTGCTGCTGGCTTTCAATGCTTTGTTTTATTCCAAGATTTTTGTAAGCTCTCCAGCCAGAAATATTATCTATTTTGTTTAGTGCAATCATAAATGGAGTCTTGTTCATTTTTAAGATTTGAATAACTTCTGCTGTCTGAGGTTTTATTCCTTCGTTTATGTCAATTACAAGAACAGCCAAGTCAGCTAATGCTCCTCCTCTTTTTCTTAGATTAGTAAATGCTGCATGTCCTGGAGTGTCTATAAGCAGGAATCCTGGGATATTCAGCTTAATTCCTGATTTTTCTAATAATGGGCAGGCTGATTTTAATTTGTCTATTGGATATTTTGTAAAGGAAATCTTTTGAGTAATCCCGCCTGCTTCTGCTCCCTGGACACAACTCTGTCTAAGACAATCAAGGATAGATGTTTTTCCATGATCTACATGCCCGCAGATTGTAACAATTGGTTGCCTAATCATGATTATGAATAAATAAAGTAGATTAAAAAGATTTCTAATAAGGATAATTATAAAAATACAATTAAGTATAATAGAAGTATGGATAAAAAGTTGCAAACAAAGGTAAAGGATATTGCAAGAGACTTGATTGCTCTTGGAGGACTGCCATTTTTTATTCTTGTATTAGTCAGAGTTTACATATTAAATAAGCCAGAATATTTTGCTCAATTTGTTGCTGCTGGCTTGATATTTATTATAATTGCCTTATTTGTCAGGACAAGCTTTTATGCTGGATTAGGATTAGTTATTCTTGCATTTACAAACTTATATTATCAGGACATGAAATTTGGAATATTTTCTGTTATTGCTTATATTTTGTTGTTAGGTTCTTTAGTTTACTTAGAAAAACCTAAGAAAGAGATAATCAAGGGAGTTGTTTTAGGAGCATTATCAACTGGGATTGCTTATTATGCTGTTAAATTATTAATATAATTTGTTATCACCTCTTTTTGGATTAGTGTGGGCAGTGTAACAATAACTTTTTTAAATGGACTTACTCATAGATTTCCATGACAAAAACAATTGAAGAATTAAATGAACTCTATGATTTGGAATTAGATAAAGTAGTTGCAAATGTAAAAAAGAACAAAGCCAAGCTTGTTTTATTGCAGTTTCCAGACGGTTTAAAGCCATATGCAACTGCGGTTGTTGATTATTTAAAAGAACAGACTAAAGGCAAAGTTGAATTCCTCATTTGGATGGAATCATGCTATGGTGCATGTGATACTCCTGTAGGAATTGATAAGATTAAACCAAAAATAGATATGCTTGTTCAATTCGGGCATAATGAGTTGATGCCAAGCTTTTGAGCAGAGTTATTGAAATATTAAAATGCAAATAAAAATAAAGAGGTTGCATCCAGATGCAAAGATTCCTAGTTATAGCAAAGCAGGAGATGCTGGCATGGATGTTTATGCTGTTTCAAAGCAAGAAAAAGACAAGTTCATTGAATATGGAACTGGATTAGCTTTTGAAATTCCTAAAGGATTTGTCTGCCTTGTTTTTCCAAGAAGCAGTTTATCAAATAAAGATTTAATTCTTGCAAACCACGTTGGAGTATTGGATTCTGGATATAGAGGAGAATTAATCCTCAAGTTTAGAAAAATTGGAGAGGAAGTTTATGAGATAGGAGACAGAATCGGACAAATAATTATTTTGCCTTATCCAGAGATTGAGTTTAAAGAAACTGATGAATTATCTGAAACTGAAAGAGGTAACGGCGGATTTGGAAGCACAGGGAATTAATCCTTGAATATAATCTTGGAACGTGGACGTGGAATTGTTCTTAATATTATTTTTCCTTCTAATGCTTTTTTTGCTCCTTTATCACCAACATAAGCCTGATAACTAACAAATTCTTTTATTCCAGCTTGCTTGATTTCTTTTGCACACATTCTGCAAGGAGTATGAGTGCAATACATTGTTGTTCCCTCAATGCTTATTCCAAAAAGAGCTGCCTGGATTATTGCGTTTTGCTCTGCATGAATTGCCCTGCATTCTTCAGAACCTTCTCCACTTGGAATTCCCTTTGCATCTTTTAAGCATCCAAGCTCTAAACAATCTGGTTCATTTTTTGCAGCTCCATTATAACCTGTTGTAAGAACTCTTTTTCCTCGTGTGATTACTGAACCAACATGATGCCTGTGGCAAGTGCTTCTTTCTGCTACTAATGCAGCCATTTTCAAGAAATATTCATCCCAGCCAGGCCTTCCTTCATATTCTCCAAAAACCCTTTTTAATTGCTCTATTAAATCCAGAGGGGTTCCATAATTAGTTATCACAATGTCTGCCATTGCTATTGGACCTGCTTTTTCTATGTTTTCAATTTCAGAGTAATCCCTTGATTTTGCCTGCTCTCTTGTCATAGGACGATTTCGCATTTTTTCATCAACTACTCTTTTTTCTAATCTGGAATATCTTGTTTCAGGAGGAGTATGCACTGCAAGTAATTGCAATTCTGGGAAAGTCTCTTTTAACACTTTGTATTCTTGCCATGAATACAGTCCATCAATAACTAAATTACCTCTTTCTGATAATTCTTTAATCTTTGGCATATTAAGTATTGCAAAAGCAGCCATTCCATGCTCTTTTCTTAATCTCTCACGGATTTCCCTTTCATTTTCTTCTGTTGGAGTTAATCCTCTTTGTTTAACTTCATCAAGAGTTATTTGTCCGAATCTAAGAAATTGATAACCTTTTTGCTGAAAAAAGTTTGATACCTCTGATTTTCCTGCACCGCACATGCCAACAACTGCGATTATCTTGCCCATTAAAAATAAAACAAGAATTCTTTTTTAAGGATTTATGTTTAATAAGATATATTTACAACCATCCAAGCAAAAGAAGCAAACCCACTAAGAATAACAATACACCTGCAATCAGATGAAGCCTTTTAATATTTCTTTCTTTCCAGCCAGAAATATCCTGAACTTCTGAAAATCCCCAATAAATCAATGCAACTATTACTGCCATTGGAAGAACAAATAATATGTTATAATAAATAAGCCATGGAAGAGCATTTAAGAAACCTATCTCAACTAAAAGCCCTGAAGCAATTATATATGGGCCGATTGTGCATGGAAGCAGGAATACAGTCACTAAAAATCCTATAAAAAAAGCTCCTAAGGGGGAAGTTATTTTATTGATTGTTAATTTTGCATATGGACGCATCCACAATGGCATTTCAGTGGCAACTCCACCTGGTTCATAATAAAAATAATCCTTGACATTTAATGCTCCAAGAATCATGGCAAATATTGCCAGTCCTTTGTAAATAAATCCTGAGCTTTCTCTCATGAATTGCGCAAAGGTGGTAAAGAACTGGATGATTATTGCTCCATAAAACAAATATCCAATAAAAACAGCTCCAATAAAAGCCAAACCTGCATACAAAACTCTTTTTCTTTTTTCTGGGTTATGAATTAATATAGAAACTAACACCATGGTAAGAACTGCTATTGCACATGGATTAACTGAATCTGCGAGTGCAAGTGTTGTTATTCTTAGGAAATTCACGCCGTCAAATATTGGAGTCATTTTAGCAACCTGTAAGTTCTTTTAATTCTTCAATTGATTTAACACCTACATACTTTTCTCCTTTTATTATCCATGTAGGAGTTGCTCTTATTTCTTTTTCAATGCAAGCTTCTTGCTTAAAAAAGCAGTCAATTGTATTTAGATACTGGTAATTTTCTCCAAATAAATCTTCCTGCAGTTCGCATGCATGGCATCCTAATTGAGTGTATAAAACAGAATTTTCCCCAATGCATTTTGTTATTTCTTTATCTGTCTCAGGATGAGAACGAGTCATTACCGCAATTGCTATAATTACTACAATAAGAATGACTCCAAGGGTTATCCACCTTTTTTTGCTCATTTTATTCTTATAAAAATAGTTAAATCTTTTTTTTAAATGTTTTGAAGCAACTTTTAGTAGTCTGGAAGCTCTTCATTTGGAGATTTTTCAGGTTCTTCTTTAGCTTCTTCTTTCATGTCTTCTTCTGTTATGGAATTAATCATTTGCTTGAACTTTTGGAATTCAGATACTGGGATTCTAACCCCTGCTTTTGTGAATCCAGTATATCTTTCAGAAGTCACAAATTCACGAATTGTCAGCCCTCTCTTTCCTCCAAAGTCATCAATTCTTACAACAATATCAGACGTGCTGTTTTTTGTTATCTTGCCTAAATCTTTTTCCATGATTGATAATAAAATAATTTGTATTTAAATTTATTGATTGTTGAGTTTATTTCTTTTTTGGCATTAATATTGCCTTTGCAATAAAACCAACACCCAATCCAACCAAAACCCCTACATCTGGACGTCCAAAGTACAAACCAATTCCAATGCCCAGCATTAAGCATCCAACAAATACAAAATCAGATTTGGATTCTTTTTTAGGTTTTTTCACTTCTTTATTCTTTGCCATTATAATATCGTTGCCTTGGTTATTTCAACATCTTCAAGGGGCTTGTCATTTGCATTTGTTTCAACTTCTGCTATTTCATCAATAACATCCATGCCATCAAGAACTTCTCCAAAAACTGGATGCTTTGAATCAAGGTAGGTATTATCAGCGAGGTTTATGAAAAACTGGCTTCCTCCTGTGTTTGGGCCTGAATTTGCCATTGAAATTGTTCCTTTGCTATTTGGATGAACTGGATTTGCAAATTCATCTTCAATTGTATAACCAGGGCCTCCCATTCCTGTTCCTGTTGGGTCTCCACCCTGAATCATAAATCCATTAATAATTCTGTGAAAAATAACTCCATCATAAAATCCTTGTTCAACTAATTTTTTAAAATTGCCAGCTGTGATTGGCATGTCAGAATATAATTCAAGGGTAATATCCCCCATGCTTGTTTCAAGCAATACTTGAGTTGAGTTTGATTTATTCATTTTGTAGTAAAGTCCAATTGATATTAAAACTAAAAAAAGAATTATTATAAATGTTATTATTTTCTTGTTCATCTTTTGAAAAGGAAATTTTGGTTTAAAAATTAAGCGGTATACTGAATTTTTATTTTATGACGCCTGCACCAGGAATCGAACCTGGGGGCCCAAAGAGCCACGCTTTCCAAGCGTGTGCAATACCATTATGCGACGCAGGCATGAAAAAGTATATAAAAAGCGACTTATTAAGTTTGTCATGGGATTAGAAAAAGAATCCACTACAATGCTAAGGGTTCCGAAATGTTTGATTCCTGAGAGAAATTGGCAGGTTCATCAATTGTCTGGAATGAATCTCTGCACTTACAAAGATGGAAAAAACTGCCCCTATAGAATAGAGGTTTTAACTCTCAAGACATGCGAATACAAAAGAGAGGAAAAATCAGAGAGATAATCTTAATTTTTGCTGAGTGATTCTTCTTATTTCTTCTTGCATTTCTTCTGCCTGATTTTCCCTGTAAGGGATAACCTGAGCAATATCCTTTAATCTTTTTGCAATATCTCTGTATCCAGCATTAACTCTTTTATGATATTCCAAACCTTTTGCTGCAAACCTGTCTGATTTTACTTCCTTAGATAATCCTTTTTCTGCTGGGATGTCTATAAAAAAAGCTAAATCAGGGTTTACTCCAAAAGTTGCCTGAGTATTTAATTGCCTTATAAAATCCAAATCCACTCCTCCTCCATAACCTTGGTATGCTTCAGATGAATAACCGCTTCTGTCAGAGACAACACTTATCCCACTTTCTATTCTTCTTATAAGTTCTTTTGAAAAAAATTCAGTTCTTGCAGCTTCAAATAGAAATAATTCAGTAAGAGGATGAATATTATTCCCAGTGCCTAGGAGAATTGCTCTTATCTTTTCAGATTCAGGGGTTGAGCCTGGCTCTCTCATATTAAATGCAGGAACTCCTTTTTGATTTAGGAATTCAGCCAGTGATTTTGCCTGAAATGATTTTCCGCATCCTTCCCCGCCTTCAAGAATGATATAGTATCCACGATGTTGCATTTTAAGAATTATGGCTTGAATTTTCCAGATTCAAATGCTTCAGTTAAGCTGTCAATTAATTTAATAGATTCTGGAGGGAATCCCCAAGTTGGTTCATCTCTCAGTTCTCTTAATTCAGCAATCAAGTTATCTCTTAATGGTTCTTGCATTGCATCTGTCCTTTTTAGATATGCAAACAGATTTGGATTATTTCTCAAGAAGGTATCTGCTCCTTTAGTTGAATAATCCTGTCCATAAATATGCAATGAACCATTTTCTTCTGAATACGGGCCAATAACTACTTCTTTTCCAGTTTTTTCCTGAAGAGGCAATGCAACTCTTGATCTAATTAAGTTTCTTAAACCAACAAGATTATCACACCATGCTTTGTACAAATCCCTGCTTCTCCATCTTGCAAAAGTATTCAAGACTATTCTTCCTTGAGCATCTTCTAATCCTCTGAATTGCAATTCTCTTAAACAAGGAGCATCTGATTTCATAAACAAGTCTATTTCTGGAACTCCTGTTATTGCAATAGCTCTTCTTGTAATTAAATCTCCTGCTAATTTCTCAACAACTTTTTCCAATTGATTTAGAGTTTTTCCTTCTGCTAAAGGATAAGTAGTAAGTCTTTGATGATAAGAATAAGGCCATTGAGTTGCCTCAAAATCTTCTTTTCCAGCATGAATTAATCTTAAAAGTTCTTCTCTTGGAACAATAAGATGATCTTTTGCACCTAAGAATTCAGCAATATATTTTCCTACATTCACATAACTAATCATAGGAAGACTTGGTTCTGCAAATAAATCAGTTACTGAAATGAAAACTCTTGCATCTCTTCCTGGAGGGTCTATAAAAAACCCATTTTCTTTTCTATCATATTGTGTTCTTCTTGAAATTCCTTTGTTATGAACTGCTTGAAATGCCTTATAGAAAGTATCTGCGATTCCATCTCCCTCAACAAAAAGAGTTGGAATTCTTGTTTCTACTTCTCCAATCTCTTTACCATCCTTTTCTCCCATGAATAAAAAATCTATCTTATCTTTATAAACAAATATATAATAAGAAATATACTTTTAATCTTTCATTTCAATCTTGATGTTGACTGTCTTTGGAATTCTCATCCTCATTATGTGATGAAGGATTTTTTCATTTGCTGGCAAGTCAATCAGTCTTTTATGGATTCTCATTTCAAATCTGTCAAAAGTAGCTGTTCCATTTCCGCAAGGAGATTTTCTTGTGGTGATTTTTAATTTTTGTGTAGGAAGAGGAACTGGGCCTGAGATTGGAATGCCTGCTGTCTTTGCTATGTCTTTTATAGAATTGCAGATTTCATTAAGCATTTCTATGTCTGTGCTGTTTAGTTTGATTCTTACCTTTGGCATTTTAATCCCCTTAAATCCTACGGTTTTTTTATACCAACTCTTCATTAGTATACATAACCGTTGATTGGTATTAGATTAAATTTAAAGAATAGTTTAAAAACCTTTTTATTGATTCTCAGCTGCCTAATCTTCATCTTTTTTTGACTTTGGCATTTCATTCTCAAATCCAAAAATAGTAAGCAAGAAATCAAGCAATCTTAAAATCAATTCAAGAATTACTATAAACATAAGGTAAATAAGCACATTGCCGAATACACCTGGGATTGCTTGTATATGCCCTAAAATTCTCTCAACTGAAAAGAAATTTGGCTCAAATAAAGAAGTTGCAAGAAGAGTTAAAGGAATAAGTTTTGCGACTTCTGCAGAAAGCTCTTCATTGTGATAGGAAATCATTCTTATTGCTGCGATTGTTGTTGCAGACAAAATCAAAATCATATTAAGAGAGGCTGACTCAGACAATAGGATTAAGAATATTGTCAGGACTGAAAACCATAAGAATACTGCAAATGGCACAATAAGCAGGTACTCTAAAAGAAACAATCCTCCTGCAATAAGCTGGTTTGTTACTGGATGCTTGGATTTGTTGTATTTGCTAAGGTTTAATTCAATAAGATTCTTTTTTGCAATTGTCTTGTAAAATTTCCATATAAAAAGACAATACAGCACTATCAATAGGGAGATTACAAAGAACTTGATAAAAGACTGGGCAGTTGCAGGAACAGCTGAGATTAATGCACTATAAGCTGATGTAAGAATTTCACTAATTCCCTGAAACACCTCTGCCATAACTACTTTAAATTGATGCTATTTTTAAATCTTTCAATAAATTTAAATACAATATTTCTCTATTTGATAGATGATAGATATTAAGTTATTGCGAGAAAATCCAAAACTAATAAAGCAGAACACAAAAAATCGAGGCTATGAGGTGGATATTGATGGCATTCTCAAGCTTGATGAAGAATGGAGAAAATTAAGATACAAAGAAGATGAATTAAGAAAACAGAGGAATGATGTTTCTAAGAAAATAAATGAATTAAAGAAAGCAGGCAAAGATGCAAAAAAAGAGCTGAAGAAAGCAAAGGAAATACCCGAGGAGCTTGACAAATTTGAAGCAAAGAGAAAGGAGCTTGAGCAAAAAATACACTGCATTATCTCATGCATACCAAACATACAGCATGAAAGTGTTCCTATTGGTGATGAAAGCAAAAACAAGGAAATCAGAAAAGGTGGAAAGATTCCTAAATTTACTTTTCCTGTCAAAGGACATGATGAGCTGCTTAAAAATCTTGGATTACTTGATATGGAAAGGGCAGCAAAGATATCTGGAAGCGGATTTTATTTGTTTAAGGGAGATTTGGCGAGATTAGAAAGAGCCTTGATTAATTTCATGCTTGATTTTCATGTCAAGGACGGATTTGTTGAAGTAAATCCTCCGCAATTAGCAAATGAAAAAACCTTGTATGGAACTGCAAATCTTCCTAAGTTTGAATGCGACTTGTACAAAACAAGAGAAGGATTGTATTTAATTCCAACAGCTGAAGCTCCATTGTGCAATATTTACTCAGATGAGACATTGAATGAAAGCGAGCTTCCTAAAAAGTTTGTTGCTTTTACCCAATGTTTCAGGACAGAGGCTGGAAGGCATGGAAGCGAGACTCCTGGAATATTCAGACTGCATGAATTTGAAAAAGTTGAGATGGTTTATTTAACAAAGCAGGAAGATTCATGGGAATTGCATGAGGAAATGACAAAAAGAGCAGAGAAATTATTGCAGCTTCTTGAACTTCCATACAGAATCATTGTTCTTGCAACTGCTGATGCTTCATTTGCTTCTGCCAAGACTTATGACTTGGAAGTCTGGAGTCCTGCATTGAAAAAATATTTAGAGACTTCATCTTGTTCAAATTGCACTGATTTCCAAGCAAGAAGAATGAACTGCAGGTATCAAGGCAAAGATGGATTGAAATTTGTTCATACATTAAACGGAAGCGGTTTGGCAACTCCGAGACTGCTTATCTCTTTGATTGAAAATAATCAAAACAAGGACGGAAGCATAAATATTCCAAAGATTTTGCAGCCATACATGAATGGAATGAAAAAGATTGACGGGAAAAAGGCGTGATTTGATTATTCTTTTAGATTGCAATTATATTTATTAATGGATTTTTATGATAAATAGTATGGCAGAAATACCCAAGAGATTTTATGCTGAAGCGAAGGAGTTTTCTGAAGCACTGGAAGGAACCGGTGCGATTCCTGCATTAGAGAAATATGCTGGAAAGGAAGTAATCGCAGAGGTTTATTGCCCAAAAACAGAACAGACTTATTTCTTATCAGGGAGATTACTCAATGAGGCACGCAATGGAGTGTTTGGAATTGAGGGTACAAGAGATGGGGCTTCGGATGGTCGGGCAGTTGTATGGTTCCATGTGAATAATCTTAGAAAGCTACTTGTTCCATGCGAAAGAGTGCCAGACCATTTTATGAGAACGCAAGATAATTTGGAAGGAAAGGTCGGGGGATAAAATGGCAGAACAAAATAAACAATACAACGCTAATTTAGCAGAACAATACAAAATTGTTGGGATTCTTGGGCAAAAGCATGGCGAGAGACTGTCTCCTGATGTTTCTACTGAAGCATTAAATCTTCTCGAAAGAAGCTCAGAGTTGCAAAAAGAACTTGGCGACTTAATTAAATATTAAAAGCGATAGATATTTTACTGCTTTTTCTTATGATATAAATCCAATATATACACTAAATTTTCCTTTAAATTATAACTATAAGATAGTCTAAATGGTTTAATGTACAACTCTCTTGTTCCTTTTCTTACATTTCTCATTGGCTTCCCAACTTCAGGATTTTCTGATATCTTTTTTATTTGTTTTTTAATCTTATCTCTTAATATATTATCTTTCAACTTAGAAAAAAGTTCAGCAAATTTTTTATCAAAATGAATTTCTACCATTTATCCATTTCTTCAAAAAGGTTTTCAGAATCTACACTAATAAATTCACCCTTGTCTATTCTTTTCCAGGCTTCTTCAGTTCTTCTGGCAAATTCCAAATCCTCTTTAAGATTTTCATCAAAATCAGTAGCTTTTTTTAGGATTAATTTATCCCCTCCCTGAATAATCAGGATTTTTTCTCCTTCTTTGAAATTTTTTCTCATTTCTTGAGGTATTACAATTTGCCCTTTAGAACTCATTCTTGTTATATTTATATCCATGGTAAGATTAATCTTACTGCATATTTAAATGTTTTGTGAATATGAAAAAAATAACTAAGTGATGTCTATTTCTAAACACCTAGTTATTAAGAATTTCAAATGCCTTAGTATATCATGGAAGAATTCCCTTACCAAGCTGTGCCTGTAAAAGATAATTTTCAGGGACTTGGAGGACTGGAAATTGGATTAGGAGTTATTGGATTTATAGCTATCAGTGTTCTTGCATTAAAAGTATACAAAATCATACTCAAAAAATATTACAAAGAGGATGAAGATGAAAGAAGTATTTATCCTCCAACTGATTCTTATAAAGAATGGGAAAATAAGATACAAGAAAGATATTAAGTTGCACCAAAAGGGCATTCCTTAACTTGGTTTCTTCCTGACTCTTTTGCTTTATACAGGCAAACATCTGCATTATGAATTAATGTTTCTTTTTTCAGCTTTCTTCTTCCCCTGACTTCTGCAACTCCAATGCTTACTGTTATTCTCTTGAAGGGCATTTTTTCTTGTCCATAAAATTGAGTTGTTTCAAGAGCTTGCCTTATTCTCTCACAGACTTTTCCTGCATCTTTAACACCTGTTTCTGGGAAAACAATAATAAATTCTTCTCCGCCATATCGTCCATAAACATCATATTCCCTTACATTTTCTTTTAGAAGCATTGCAAATCTTTTTAATAGCTTATCACCAGCAACGTGTCCGAATTGATCATTGTATTTCTTGAAAAAATCCAAATCAAGCATTGCAACACTTGTTGGGTGTCCATAACGTTCTGATTTTCCTAATTCTCTTTTGAGTTCAAAGAAAACTGCTTTTCGGTTATATAACTGGGTTAGAGGGTCAATCAAAGCATTTCTTTTTTCAACCATATATAATTGAATCATGTACCATAATCCAATTGCCAATGAGATTACTGCGGCAAGCAAAGTTGCAAGCTGGGAAGTAAATAAAAATTTCATGTCGCTGATATTAGTTCGGATTGAATTTATAATTCCTGTATTTCCTGCATTTCTTATGGAATTCAATGAAATAGTTATTGCATTTATCTCCTTATTAAAGAAAATATAAAAATAAATTGCTATGAATACTATGAAAAGCGAGAAAGCAATGATAATTATTGTTATTAGATGCTTGATAAAACCTCTTTGAAGATCCATGAATAATAAACAGAAGCGAGGTATTTAAAATTTAGTAAGGTTTAAAAAATAAACTCTGCATGAATAAAGTATGCCTACGTGGTCTAGCGGCTATGACACATCCCTGTCGCGAGGCGAGGACAAAACAAAAATGGTCCTAAGCCTTGCAGAACGGATGTAATCCGGGTTCGATTCCCGGCGTGGGCGTTTTATACTAACATGAAAATAGAAAAAGTTTGGTGCTCTGTTATTTTTGAGGGTTTTTAAATAAAGTTTATAAACAAGTTTGATTTGGGTTAGGTATGGCTCAAAATTATTTTATTGAAGCAATCGTTTTTGTCATAGTCTTTCTCACTTGTGACCAGCTTTTGAATATTAATATTCCTCTTTCGCTTATTATCTCTTTAATTTGTGGGGTTTTTGCTATTCCTATAAAAAAGTTTATAGAGGATAAGCTTAAATAAAATGGCTCAACAAACTCTTAGCTCAATAATCTATGGAAAAAGGCAACCCAAACTTTTTGGTTTCAAAGCGCAAAAAATACCTAGATTAGCTAAATTTCCTAATTTTTATAAAAAATCTTTTAGAGAGTCTGGAAAGGATTTTGAAAAGAGAGTTCAGGCAAATTTAAAGAAAAAAGGTTTTGATGTTTTTAAGGCTCATCATAGACATTATGACTTATTTGCTAAGAAGGGAAATAAAGAATACTATATTGAATGTAAATGTCTTACTGCTAGACTATCCTCAGCAGAACACGAGTTCTGTATGGAATGTGTTAAAAAAGGAAAGCATTACTGGATAGCACACAAAACCAAAACAAATAGAATTGAATATAAAAAATACTAAATATCTATTTCCCTAAATAGTATCGCCGTGGGCGTATATTATTTTTCTTTGTCCAATAACATACGTTTATAAACGCTGTTTGGAGTAAATAAATATGGGAAACTTTAGATCTGATGATAGAGGAGGAAGAAGCGATGGCTTTAGAGGCAGATCTGGCGGATTCGGAGGAAGCAGAGGCGGATTCGGAAACAGAGGCGGATTTAACAGAGACAGAAGACCTGCTGAAATGCATGATGCTATTTGCGATAAATGCAAAAAAGAATGTCAAGTTCCATTTAGACCATCAGGTGGCAAACCAGTTTTATGCAGTGATTGCTTTAGACAAGATGGTGGCTCAAGACCGGATAGACGTCCAGATTCAAGAGGTTCAGGTTCTCAATCAGGAATATCTTCAGACCAATTCAAGCAAATTAATACTAAGTTAGACAAAATACTCAATGTTCTTGAAACTATAGAAATAGTTGATGATGAAGAAGGAGAAGAAGAAGCTGAAGAAGAAGGAGAAGATGGGGAAGTGGAAGCAGAAGCTGAAGAAGAAGGAGAAGATGAGGAAGAGGGAAAAGATTCAGAAGAAGATGAATCTGAAGAAGAAGTGGAAGGGGAAGCAGAAGAAAGTGAAGAACCAAGTAAAGAGTAATTCTATTTAATTTCTAAAAGATTTATATACCGGTTTGTATTATGATTATTATGGAATGGCTTACAAGAAAAAAAGGAATTTGGTTATGTATTCTTGGGGTTGCAATATTTCTGCTTAATTTCTTAACTTATAGTTTATGGGAGATTGATATTGATATTCTTGGGGCAATGGTTTTTGTTCTTGGATTAGTAATCGCAATAGCTTGTGGATCTTCTATGAAAAAATCATCTAAATTATTATCAAGAAGAAACGGAGTAAGGATATGTGTAATCGCAGTAGTAATGACTGCTATATTAGCATATTCACCATTTCCAGCTCTTAATGGTGATATTACAGGCTTTGCTGGTTTAGGAATATTTGTTTTAGGTATAATTCTTATAGCTGTTAGGTGGAAGCATTAATTTTTTAGGGCGCTGACTTTTTAATTACATGAATTTATAAACTAAATATTTCTAAATAATCTTATGGCAGCAACAGCACCTGGAGCAAAGAAAAGAAAGTTGGATTACAGTGTGGACCAGGCAATCTATGATGATTTTGCCAAAGCATGCAGCAGAAAAGGGTATGCGCCGCAGGTAATTCTTGAACAGGCAATGAAAAAGTTCACTCAAACTGGACAAGTATAAGCTAATTTCCTTAATCTTTCTAATTTTTGAGAATCTGTGATTAATTGAGATTCAATTATTTTCACAATATCTTTGGATTTATGCAATCTTAAGACTCTTTTTTTAACTAAAGGTGTTAAGCCTTCTTCCTGAAGCAATTCTGCCAGACTTTTTAGTAATCTTGCGTTCTTTTTAGTGATAATAACTCTGGGGTAGTTTACATCTTGATGAGGTGAGAAAGTTACACATGCCCTTGAATCAAAGAACCCCCTGATATAATTTTCTCTGTATTCCTGGTTTTCAAAGAGATAATCAGGAACTTTTTGATTATTTTTTGTTTGAAAAGAGATAAAATCAAGCACATGCTTGCAGCATACCCACATTCTATGCCTTTCTGCATTATCATACATTACTTTAGACTGCTTTACCTGAGTATCTAAGAATTGTTCTAGGATTGATTTGGTTTTTTCTATTATAAATGGCTCTTTAGCTGTTATCATAAAGCTATGTTCTGGAATATACCTTACTCGTGATTGCAGGACTGCAACAGCATAGGGGAATTCCTCTGAACGCAAAGCCATTTCCAAATCAGCATGATTGCAATAACTTGGCCTCTTTTTCATTTTATTTAAATGGAAAACGTAGCAGAACTTTATAGTTCCTGCTCTTTTTTGACATAGTTCTTAATAAGAGATAAATAAAAAGAAATAGAAAATAAAGCGAATAAAAAAATAACAATAAGAGTATAAAATTAATCTTCCTCAACTGCTGGAGCGTCTTGCTCTGCTTCAACAGGAGCAGA
>Ga0315273_10002072_pt1 | contig 23411 bp, 17 predicted proteins | sample YL17G02_0_MG_FD_205753 | JGI IMG/M metagenome (GOLD analysis project Ga0315273, IMG submission 205753) | Sediment microbial communities from Yellowstone Lake, YNP, Wyoming, USA - YL17G02_0 | ecosystem: Environmental > Aquatic > Freshwater > Lake > Sediment | place: USA: Wyoming | collected...
GAGACCGGGAGTGAAGTGACCGGTCTGGCGTGCGGCGACTGGGTTGTCCCGATGATCCGCCGCGCCTGTGTGCCGGCGTGCGTGTCTTGCGCGCGCGGCCGCCGCGATCTGTGCCTGACCGACGGCTACCTGGAGCGCGGCATCTTCGGCGCGCACGGCTACTTCTGCGACTGGGCCGTGGACGACGCCGCGGATCTCGTCAAAGTGCCGCCGGACCTGGCCGGGCACGCGGTTCTGATCGAGCCCATGAGCGTTGTCGAAAAGGCCATCGACAGCGCTCTGCGCGTGCATATGGGCGAGCCGGCGAGAGCGCTCGTGCTGGGCGCCGGCCCGATCGGCGTGCTGGCGGCGCTGGCGCTCCAGTTGCGCGGTTTCGCGGTCGCCCTGGCCTCGCTGGAAGCGCGCGACCATCCCCGAGCGCGCCTGCTGGAACGCGCCGGAGTGCGCTACTTCCCGGCGGGCGGGGGGGGGCTTTTCCACCTTCCGACATTGTCATCGAGGCCGCCGGCGCGCCGGAAGCCGCGCTGGCGGCGCTGAAGTCGCTGGCGCCGCTGGGCGTCGCCGTCCTGCTCGGAGCGCTGGAGGCGCCCGCCGGCCTGCCCCTCATCGACCTGATCAACGGCAACCGCACGCTCATCGGCAGCGTCAACGCCGCGCCCGAATCCTTCGCCGCCGCCGTCCGGGACCTGGCGCGCCTGGATGGCGAATTGCTGGACGCGATGGTCCGCCGCGCCGGCTTTGGCGAGTTCGAGGACTCCATTCTCGGCCCGCCGGCGGAGGCGGTCAAGGTCGTGCACATGGTGGCCGAGTGACGGCTACTTGCCCACCAGTTTCTCGAGCGCGTCCAATCCGGCCAGGGCGATCGAGGCGCCCCGGCCTTTGCCAGGCCGGAGATCCACGAGACGCTGGAGAAGCGCGGCGCGTGGTGGCGAAGATCGAGTTCCACCAGCAGCGGCTCGTGAAGCCGGGTGGCCGTTTGGTCAAGCACGCGCGGTGCTGCTGGCTGTGCTGGCCGAGAGCCATCTGACCAGGCGACTACTCGGAAGCATGGCACGGCGGATCGGTGCGCTGGCGCTGGCGACCGGGTAGAGGGAAGGGACGGGCACAGCGAAATCAGGCGGCCGGAAAGCGGGGGGCGGAAAATGCAACTCGCGGGACCAGGGGATGACGGTTGGGTTTATACTGAATGAGACGTGGAAGTCCAAAACGGAAATTCCGCACTGAGAGTGGGAGGATCTGGATGATCAGGATTCTAATATCCTTATTCCTGCTGGCCTGTGCCGGCAGGGTGATGGCGCAAGCTGTTGGTTGCACGCAGGCAACTGTTACTGGCACGTACGCAGTCGCCTCCCAATTCATGCGGCCCGGACCTGAAAGCACGTCGCTCTGGGTCCCCGGGGCAAGCCTCGCAATCGTGTCGATCGCCGGCGATGGAGCGATCTCCGGCAAGTCTTACAGCAGTATGGGCGGCGAGATCTCGGAGTCCGAAACGTCAGGCGCGATCAAAGTTGGTGGGAGCTGCACCGCAACCGTGGACTGGGGACAGCGAGTGATCGCGGCCTCGGTCATTTTTGATGAGGGCAAGGAACTGAGATCGATACTGGAGAGTACGGGCCCGCTTGGATCCGCGGTGGTTTCCGCAACCTGGAAGCGAATCTCGAGCGCGCCGGCCACCGTCGAGCCGAATCAGTGCGCGCCCAACGCGATCATCGGAACCTACGATTACCGCTCATCGGGTTTCGTGATGACGGCCGTCCCGGGGACATCCCAGACACAGCCCATCCCAGTAGCCATCCTTGGCTTGGGAACCGCCAACGAGGACGGCACGGCCTTCGCTACAGCGACTGCTTCGATTGGAGGCCGAATGATGCCGCTCAGCTTCAACTCGGCGGGAAACATCGCGATCAAGCCGGATTGCACGGCTACAATGACCTGGAACCTGTCCTCGCAGGGAAACCCGGTGGGCCAGAGTCAGCATTTCGCAGTGGTTCTCGACGGGGGTAGCGAGATCTGGGGGATTCAGATTCAGAATGCCCTGGGACAGCCGATTTTGCTGGACAAATGGGCTCGCATCTCAGCGCTGCCCATTCAGGCGAATTAAGGAGGATGGCGCGATGAAGCGGATTGCGATTGTTCTCAATTTGCTGGGGTGGACAACCCTGGCGCCGGCCCAGCCGAACCCCTGCACACAAGAGATGGTAGTCGGGACCTATGCGTTCGCTTACGAAGGCTATGTGATGTTGACGCCGGCCGACTCCGAGCAGGCGGTTCCGGTTCCCGAAGCAGGCCTGGCTCTGGCGGCCATCGACTCTCAAGGAGTCATCTCCAGTACGGCTTACCAGGGCATCGGAGGCCTGCCTGGGCGGACGTCGATGCCCGGAACCATCCAGGTCAATCCCGACTGTACTGGGACCGTCGATTGGGGTAAAGGGGTGACGGGAAATCTCGTGGTGCTGCGTGAAGGCGAGGAGATGCACTCCATGATGACGGCTTCGGTGGGTCCTCCGATCGTGTCCGGTCGCTGGAAGAGGGTTTCGCGAGTTCCCAACACCGTCGATCCCGCGCAATGTTCTCCCAAGGACGTGGTTGGCTCGTACGTGGCCGAGATGCATGGATTCGCTATGAGCTTCGTGCCCGGGTCTTCGCAAGCTTCCGCCGTGCCAGTGGCAGCGGTCACAGCCGGATCGTTTACTTCCAACGGGAGAGTCTCGGCGGGAGGAATAAGAACAGTCGGCGGGCAGACGAATTCGATCACGGTGGACACACGATTTACCACAGGCTCAGACTGCACGTTTCGCCTTGCTCCTCTTAATGCTCCACCTGATCTCTGGGGCGTGGTTCTCGACGGCGGGAACGAGCTTTGGAGCATCGGACTCACTAGCTACTTGGGGACCGAGAGGTTGTGGCGAATTACAAAGCTACCGTAGCTGGCCAGGATCGCCTCGGTCTTCCGCCCCAAGGAATCTGCTCGTAGAAGGCAGCACCCTCCTCGCCGTCGCGAGCGCGCAGGCAAGCGCCAGGCAGAGTTTTCCGAGCCACCGACAATTCATTGCCGTCGCCTCCGGTGTTCCGATTCGTCCTTGGCAAACGATAACACAAAGCGGCTAAACTGGATGACATCATGAGTTTCCAGTTCCGCCACGCCATCTGCAACGAGGCTTTCGATAAATGGGCGTTCGCCGACGCCTGCAAGACCATGCGGAAAGCCGGTTACACGGGGATCGAAATAGCTCCGTTCACCCTGGCCGAGGATCCGGCCACGATTGAGGCCGCCAGGCGCAAGGAGTACCGCGACATCATCCAGTCGGAAGGGCTGAAATTCGTGGGGCTGCACTGGCTGATGGTCTCGCCCAAGGGCCTGCACGTGACCACGCCCGACGCCGCGCTCCGCCAGAAGAGTTGGAAGCACATTCACAACCTGATCGATCTGTGCGCCGACCTGGGGCCGGACGGCGTGATGGTGTTCGGCTCCCCACAGCAGCGCGCCACCACCGGGGGGTTAAGCCCCGCGCAGGCTGCCACGAACTTCGTCGAGGGCCTGCGCGGCGTGGCGCCGCGCGCCGCCGAACGAGGCGTTAAGATCCTGATGGAAGCGCTGCCCAAGGGCCAGTGCGACGTGGTCACGACGCTGGATGAGGCCGCCGCGCTGGTGCGCCAGATCGACCACCCCAATGTCAAAACCATGTTCGACTCGCATAACGCGGTGGACGAGGTGGAACCGCACGCGGTGCTGGTCGAGCGGCACTTCGGTCTGATCCGCCACGTGCATGTGAACGAAATGGACGGCAAGCACTGCGGCAAGGGCAACTACGACTTCAAGCCCGTGCTGGGCGTCCTGCGGCGGCTCAACTACCAGGGCTGGGTGTCGCTGGAAGCGTTCGATTTCAGTTTCGGCGGCGAGGCCATCGCCAACGAATCGTTGCGCTACCTGGAAGCGGAAATCGCGAGACTCGGCGCATGAGCGGGTACGTGGTTACCGGCGGCGCCGGCTTCATCGGCTCGGCCCTGGTCCGCGCGTTGCTCGCCCAAGGGGCGCAGCGCGTGGCGGTGATCGACAACCTGCTCACGGGGAGGGAAGAGAATCTCGACGAGGTGCGCGAATCGGTCGACCTGCGGAAGATCGACATTCGCGATTACCCCGCCCTGGCGGACGCCGTGCGCGGCGCCGGCGTGGTTTTTCACCTGGCCGCCATCCCGAGCGTGCCGCGGTCGATCAGCGACCCGGTCCCTTCGCACACCGTCAACCTGGACGGCTCGTTCAACCTCTTCCGGGCCTGCGCCGAGGGCGGCGTCGGGCGCGTGGTTTACGCCGCTTCGTCTTCGGCCTACGGCGATACCGAAGTGCTGCCGAAGGTCGAAAGCATGTTGCCGCGGCCCAAGTCTCCCTACGCCGCGCAGAAGCTGATGGGCGAGTATTTCGCCAGCGTGTTCCACAGTTGCCATGGACTGGAAGCCGTATCGCTCCGCTTCTTCAACGTCTATGGCCCGCGGCAGGACCCCTCCAGTCCTTACTCGGGCGTGCTTTCGGTGTTCATGACGGCGCTGCTCGAGCGCCGCGCGCCGGTGATTTACGGTGACGGCGAGCAGTCGCGCGATTTCACTTATGTCGAGGACGTCGCCCAGTTGTGCCTGAAGGCCTCGCGCGCAAACGGCGTTGCCGGGAAAGTGTACAACGCGGGCAACGGCAACCGCTACACCTTGAACCATATTTGGGGCCTGTTGCAGGAGTTCGAAGGCGTCCGGATCGACCCGGTCTACGGCCCGCCCCGCGCGGGCGACGTGCGAGATTCTCAGGCCGACACCACCGCCGCCGTGCGCGACCTGGGCCACGCCCCGCGCTTCGGCCTGGAAGAGGGTTTGCGGCGCACGCTGGAATGGTATCGCACCCAATTTCGGGGAAAGAGTACTCCGTCCCCGGTTTAATTTATGAACACACGACGAGAATTTCTCACCGTTGCGGCGGCCGCCGCGCTGCCGAATCCGAAGGGCGAGTGGCGCAACCGGCAGAGCGGGATGTCCTACCGCCGCCTGGGCCGCACCGGCTACATGATCTCGGAAATCGTCATGGGCGGGAACCCGATCGCGCCCGACGCCTGGGAACATGTCCTGCTGGCGCTCGACAGCGGGCTCAACTACCTGGACACCGCGCCCGCGTACGGCCGCGGCAAGAGCGAGCAGGGCTACGCGCGCGTCATCGCCTCGCGCAAGCGCGATCAGTTCTTCCTGAACTCGAAGGTCAGCGTCTGGGACGGCAACCGCTCGAAGCTTTACAAGGACATCTTCGACAGCCTGCCCGAAACGGAGCAGAAGAGCTTTCGCGCGGCGGCGCAGGAGGAGATTCAACGGCGCGGGGTGCTCGAACCCGACTACGTCGGCGACTATTTCCCCGGACAACTTGGCGAGATGGAACCGGCCGTGCTCGCCGACCTCATGGCCGCCAAGTACGGCCACAAGATCGACCGCGACAAGAACTACCGCCAGATGGTTCTCGAATCGGTCGACCAGAGCCTGAAGACGCTCGGCACGGACCACCTGGACCTGCTGATGTGCCCGCACGGCGCTTCCACCCCCTATGAAATCCAGAACCATCCGGAGATCTTCGAAGCGTTCGAAACGCTGAAGAAACAGGGCAAAGTGCGGCATCTCGGCGTTTCCGCGCACAGCGACCCGGCGGGCATTCTGAACGCCGCCATCGACTCGAAGGTCTATTCCGCGGCCATGGTGGCCTACAACATCGTCAACCACCGCTTCGTGGACCAGGCGCTGGAACGGGCTCGCAAGAACGACTTCGGCGTGATCGCCATGAAGGCCGCCCGCCCCGTGTTTCCAGGAAGAAGAACCCCGGTTCCGGTGGATCCGAAGCGCCTCAAGCTGATCGAAGACGCCGTGCCCGGACCGCTGAAGATCCCGCAGAAGGCCTACACCTGGGTGCTGCGCAACCCGAACCTCAGCGCCGTCGTGTCCGAGATGACCTCGGCCGTACAAGTCATGGATAACCTTCCCCTGGGCCGCCCGAAGAGACCGTAGATGCGCGACAAGACCGCGCTGCGCTTCGTGGTTCTGCTCGGGCTGGTGAGCCTGCTGGCGGATGTCACCTACGAAGGCGCGCGCAGCATCACGGGGCCGTATCTGAGCCTGCTGGGCGCAAGCGCGGCGGCGGTGGGACTGGTGGCCGGAGCGGGCGAATTGATCGGCTACGCGCTGCGCCTGGCCTCGGGCGTTCTGGCCGACCGCACCCGCCGATACTGGCTGCTGACCATCGCCGGCTACACGCTGAATCTGGCCGCCGTGCCGCTGCTGGCGCTGGCGGGCCGTTGGGAAATCGCCGCCGCGCTGATGGTGGCCGAACGCACGGGCAAGGCCATCCGGACGCCGGCGCGCGATGCGATGCTGGCGCAGGCGACGAAAACCCTGGGCCGCGGCTGGGGGTTCGGCCTGCACGAAGCCATGGACCAGATCGGCGCGCTGGCCGGGCCGCTGTTAATCGCGGCCGCGCTGGCGCGCTCCGGCCGCTACCAGAGCGGGTTCGCCCTGCTGGCGATTCCGGCGGCGCTGGCGCTGGTGGCGCTGCTGGCCGCCTGGCGCACCCTGCCCAGACCGGAAGAACTCGAGCCGCGCGGCGGTTCGCTCGAAGGGCGTTTCCTGCCCCGCGCCTTTTGGCTGTACGCGGGCGCGTGCGGCCTGATGGCCGCCGGTTTTGTCGACTTCCCGCTGATCGCCTACCACTTGAAGCGCGCCACCCAGGCGGCGGACGTCTCGATTCCGCTGCTCTACGCGCTGGCCATGGGCGTGGACGCCGTCGCGGCGCTCGTCTTCGGCCGGCTGTTCGACCGTTTCGGCGTCCCCGTGCTGATGCTGGGCGCGGCGCTGGCCGCCGCCGCGACTCCGCTGCTGTACCTGGGCGGCTTGCGCGCGGCCGTCCTGGGCATGGCGCTCTGGGGAGCGGCGTTGGGCGCGCAGGAATCCATTGTCCGTGCCGCCGTGGCCGGTTTCGCGCCGCCCGAGCGGCGCGCTTCGGCCTATGGCGTCTTCAGTTTCTGCTTCGGCGTCTCCTGGTTTGCCGGCAGCGCCGCGATGGGCTTTCTGTACGGCTACTCTCCCGCGGCGCTGGTGACCCTGTCGGTCGCGCTTCAGATCCTGGCGGTTGCAGTATTGGAGCGAATCCGCTGATCAGGGTTGCGCTCGGGTTTGCGGACTCGCGCTTCGTTTCGGCCCCAGGCCGAGAGCGATCAACGAGAGCGAGTCCAGCTTGCCGTCGCCTTTCAGGTTCTGGCCAAGCTGGAACTTCTTGAGCGCTTCCACCGATTCCGGCCCCCACTCCCCGGTTGCGGGACCTTCGAGGTAGCCGCGGCCGATCAAGGCCTCCTGGATTCCCCGATACCGCTCCGCCGCCGGCTGTTGTTGGCCGGTACGCCAACTTGGCGCCGGCTTCTTCTTACTGCCCTTCTTGCTGGAAGAGGAAGATCGCGCGGCCAGTTTCTTGGTGGTGCGTGACCCCGATTTCTTGGCCGCGGCAGAGGAGGGTCGCGCAGCCAGCTTCTTCGCGGTGGTCGAGGCGGGCTTCTTGGCCGCGGCTTTCGTCTCGGTCCCGCTGGGCTTCTTGCCTGCGCTCTTGGCTGGCGCTTTCTTGGCCGTTGAGCCTGGAGCGGGAGCCGAGGCGGCAAGCATTCCGGCCAAAACCGCCGACAAAACGATCGGGAGGGCGCGCTTAATCACGGGTCAGTTACAGGCTAGCACATGCGTGCCCGGGGCTTCACTTGCGGTGCGCCTGGCGGTCTTGGAAGACCTTCTCGATTTTCCGGTCCGGGTCCAGCAACTTGACGGTGTAGAGGCCTTCCTTGCGGACCGGCGGCGCGAACGAACTGCCTTGAATCCGGAAGGCGTAAACCAGTTCGCCCTTCGCCTGGTCGATCACCTGCACCACCGGATCTTTCATTCCGGCCGCCTGGACCGGATCCAGCACCCACTCGCCCCGCGGCAGGCCGTTGGCGGTCTGCTGGATGGTGATGGGCCAGCCGCTGTAAGGCTTGGCGCCGGGCCGGGTCGCGTCGATCCAGCGCGGCCAGTTGGCGATTTCGATTTCGCGCGTGGCGCGGCGGAACCTCACGATGCCATATCCCGGCGCGCGGCGGTGCAGTTCGGCGGGCTCGACGCCGACCTCGTGCGGGTTCGAGACCGCATGCACGGTCACCTTGTTGCCGAAACCTTCGACGAATTCGCCGGTGTAGCGCGGCGCGCCGGGCTTGGGGTTGCGTCCCGGGTTGGGCGGGAACCAGCGCCGCGGGAAGATGTTGGCCACGCTCGGCACGCAGATGGCCCAGGGACCGTCGTTCCACTCGTCGATGCCGTACTGCAAGGTGCTGCCCAGATGCTGGTCGCCCGCAATGTGAAACGCCAGCGCCTGGCGCATGGTGCGCAGCGCGCGGGTGCGCGGCGTTTGCGGCCAGCCGTCGGAGTCGTGATCGGCCACCGGAGCGTCGCCTTCAATGTACTGGCCGGGCTTGGCCACCGTAAGCTTGCCCGTCCCGGCGTCGGAGACGGAGCCTTTGGGCAGGGTGGCGACGTTGGCGAACAGGGTCTGCGAGATCACCACCTTCATCCATGCGCCGCCGGACCAGTCCTTCACCCACTCTCCCAGGAACTTCTCCTGCCTTGGACCGAGCAATTGCGCGCCCGGCGCATCGCCGTCCCGGGCCGCGTCATACTCGATGTTCTGCGCCCACCCGTTGATGATCCCGGCCTTGGGAACGGTCTCCTTGGGCGCCGATTTCCACTTGCGGTCCTCGACCACCGCGAAGCTGACACCGCCGATCATCATCGGGCCGTAGTAAACCGAGATGCCCTGTTCGACCGGCGTGGGATCGTAGGGGTCGGCGTGGTGGCTGGTCTGAGTGCGCTGGACCATGTTCACCCATTCGGCCGGCATGGTGTAACCGCCCTGGTCCTGCCCTTCGTTGCCGAAGCCTTCGGCGTGCCGGCCGCCGGCGCCCCAGAGATTGCCGTGGTACACGTCGTGGTCGTCCGGCAGCGCCACCGCCGGGATGTCCTTCAGCAGATCCATGTATTCCCAGCCGAAGATGTACCACTTGCGCAGATAGTCGAGCGTCGCCGTCTCGAGCGGCGCGCGCTGGATGCCGTACTCGCCGACGCGCTCATAGATCTGGTCGCCGGTGTAGACCAGGAAATCGGGCTTGAAGTGGCCGACGTTGCGCACCACATCCGCGTGCGGAAAACCCAGGTCGTTGTTCCCGGTGAAGGCGGCCACCACGATCTCGGGCTTGCCCTTGGGGTCTTTGCGAATCGTGCCGCTGTAAGAGGAATCGCGGTACAGCACGCGATACGGCGTGTCCTTCGTGTCGTTCCAGTTGGCCACGCGGAAGGTGGCCGTGCGGGCCATTTTGTCGATGGCGCTGGCGGCCACCGTTCGCCAGGAAGCGCCGGCTTGGGTCTGTAGCGCGACTTCCTGCGGTTCGGATATGCCGACGGGCGCCATCTGCGCGGTCAGTTTCAGCACCCCGCGGTTGAGCGTGTGCATGGACCACAGGATGGGGCCCCAGGCGCGGTCCGGGTGAGCGGCGACCTTGGTCCCGGAGACCTTCCAGTCGCGGAACCAGAAACGCATGTTGCCGCCGCGCTGGGTGCCGCGCTTGGCGGTGAAATTGGGATCCAGGGTCTTTTCCTCGGGCGGCGGCGTGTCTTCGACCGCGCCCGAGGCCGCCACCAGCGCCACGCCGCCGGTGAGCCAATCGGCTGGAACGTCCCGCCGGTCCTCGCCCAACTTCTTGCCGGCGCGGTCGAAGGCCTGAAGCACGACTTTGTACGTCGCGCCGGCCGGTTCAGCCGTGAGCCGCAGTTCGATGTCCGTGAAGGGAGGCGTCAGTTTGGCCTTCGAATCGCCCTGCCGCGCGATAAACAGGCGGCCGTTCGCCGCCAGTCCCGCGTTCATGCCGTAGCCGCGCACGGCGCTGTCGCGATAGTGTTTGAACAGCCCGCGAATGCCCAGGCGAAAGCCCACGAACCCGGGGCCGGCCGCGCCCTGGTCTTCCTCGATGCGCCCCAGCCGCACGCTCATCGCAATGCTTCCCGAAGCGGGAGAAACGTCGCGCGTGAGCAGGTACACGTTGCGGTCGCCGCCGGCGGCAATGCACTCCAGGCGGCCGTCGCGAATGCGCCAGTCCTGCAACGGGTTGGACCAGTAGTCGGACCCCACCCACGGGCGTTCCAGATTGTTGGGCCAGTTGCTCTGGAAATCGGCGGCGCAAGCGAGCATGGCCGCCAGCAGCGCGGCGGCGGCGAATCGGGCGAAACTCATCGGGAACACTCCTTCGATATTGGATCTTTCATGATAACGTAGGGTGGCCTTTAGGCCGCGCTTGGCTTCAGCCAAGCCGAAGCGACTGAGGCCCCGCCGCACGGAGCCCGCCTTCCGGCGCATGAGAAGATCCGCATCTTCATCGGCAACGGCATGCCGGCGCGGCAGGCTCGAGAGCGTGTGCCGCGCCTTGGCGGTTTGTGGGAAACTGAAGTCGATGGGAACCACCACTCCAGTTGAAATTCGGAAGGGACCAGGCGTTGGGCAACCGCGGCCGCGAATTCCGAGAAGCTGGAAAGCAGCCGCCGGCATCCTGAAGCGAAAGCGTGTGGATCCGCTGGAATACCAGAAGCGGGTTCGCAAGCAGTGGGAGCCATCCAGCGACACCACCTCCACCTGACGAATGGTTCTGGACACCAATATCCTGACCCCTCGCGGCAGGCATCGGTCTTTAGGGCGAGATTGGTTTTAGCCAAGCAGGCGAGGCTGAAGCCCGGCCCAGAGGGCGCCCCCGGCCTAAAGGCCACCCTCCAACATTTTGCGCACGAGTTCGATGGAGCGCTCCAGGCACTCGCGCCCGTACTCGGCGGTCGCATCGCGCGGATCTTCGCCGCCGACTCCGACCGGGCGGACGGCACGGTCCGGCGACAGTTGCGCGAGGTCCACCGACTGCGGCCGAAAGTGCATCATCAGCGACGTTTCGTTGCGTCCGGCGTGATCCACCTGGCTTTTCCACTGCGCGGCAATGTCCTTGGTGACGCCGAACAGTTTCAGGCCGAAACGAGTCTGCCGCTCTTCGAGGCTCTCGACCCACGACGAGCGGGAAGGCCCGTGGCCGTCGGCGAAGACCGCGCGGAAGCCGGCGCGCTTCAACTGCTCGAGCACGGCGTCCACCACCAACAGGTGCAGCCCTTTGGGTACCCAGTAGCAACTGCCGTCGAGTTGCCGCGCGGGCGTGGTGGATGCGGCATAGTCCATGCCATAGAGCATTTTGCCATCGCCGGCCGGCTGGGCGCGGTCCGGACCCAGGTGGATGGGAGGCATGACGATGCCGCCGAACCGGCGGGCGCACTCAATCATCAACCCCTCGCTCTGGATCGCGTCCGAGCCCAGCGGGAGGTGCTCGCCGTGCCATTCCAGCGTACCCAGCGGAAGGTAGGCGATCGGCCGCGCGGCCAGGCGCTTGCGGAATTCGTGCGGCAGCAATTCCGCGTAAAGCACCTTTTGCGTTTCATCCGGCGCGGCGCCGGCGCTCTGCGCCGTGAGGGCCGCGCCGGAAACCCCGGCCTGAAGGAAGCCCCGCCGCGAGGGGGCGTCGTTTTCCTGCATGTCGATTCTCCCGATACGCCGCCCTAGAACGTAAACCGCGTCCCCAACTGGTACTGGCGCTCGCGGAACAGGTTGGTTCCCGTCGACGAAATGGATTGGAACGTGGGGTTGGGGAACAGTACGGCGCCGCGCACGTTGAACTGCGTGGTGTTGAGGCCCGTGATGTGAACGCGGTTGACGATGTTGAAGCCTTCCACGATCAACTGCCACCGGAAGCGTTCGGTGAACTTGAACTCGCGCGCCAGCCGGACATCCACGTTAGCCGCCCCGGGGAAGGTGAAGGTATTGCGGCCGACAAACGGCGCGCGCCCGCTCCCGCTGACGCCCAGAAGGCCTCCCAGAATCCCGGCCGGAGTCGGGTTTCCGGAAGTCCCTCCGGAATACGGCTTCCCATCGGCCAGCGCCAGAATGCCGGAAAACTGGAAGCCGCCAAAAACTCTTCGTACCGCCGGACCGGCCTGGCTAAAGGATGGCTGCCAAACCGCCGACATGGTGAATCTCTTTCGCTGGTCGAGATCCGAAAGCGCGTAATCCTGCCGCATGTTGAAAGGATTCATCGGCTGGTTGTTGGAGGAAAACGTCTGAGAGCTCTGCCCGTTGTCCTGCGCCTTGGAGACGGTAAGGGACGCCTGCAATTGGATGCCGCGGGAGAAGCGCTGTTTTGCCTGCAAGACCACGCCGTGGTACCACATGTTGACCACGCTCTCGGCAATCGTCAGGACACCGTAGTTGGTGTTCGGCCGCGCTCCCGAAAAGAAGGGAACCGCGAACATGCGGTCGACGTTGGAGCAAGCGGTGCTGGATCCCACCTGGGGAGTCGCGCACACGGTGTAGGTGGCTGTTTGCGACTGCGGGAACAGGTTGGTGTCGCGGAACAAAGGCATTCTCTGTCCCCGGGTGGCCATGTAAACGCCGGTCAGGGTGAAGTTCTTGAAGACCTCCTGCTCGATCGAGAACTCCGTCTGGTAGATCACGGGGTTGGCGAAATCGCCGGAGGCAAACAGCGCGTTGGGCTTGACCCCGGGCCCGGTCGGGACTTCCGCCAGGATATTCGGAAACACGGGCGACCCGGCCGCGGTGGGGATGAACGTATAGGCCTTGAAACGTTGCCCGTTGGCCGTCATGAAGCTCGAAATGGTCGAGTTCTGGGTGCGCCCGTAGTACATGCCCGCTCCGGCGCGGATCACGGTGGTCTGCTTCTTGAACGGATCCCATGAGAAACCCACGCGCGGTCCGAAATTGTTCTTGTCGGCGTTGACGCGGTTGGTGGCCGGCAAATCCGGATTGCCCTTCATTCCGGGCATGGTTTGCACATCGTAACGCAGCCCGAGGTTCAGGGTGAAATTGGGGGCGGGCTTGAAGCTGTCCTCGATGTAGAACGCCAAGTCGATGGTCGTGAACTTGGTGCTGCCGCCCAACCCCAGAGTGTCGAATTGCTGGGCAAAGCTCGAGTAATGCTTGCCGGTGATCCCTGCCGCGCCAGTGGTAGGGGTGGCCACGCAGCCTTTGAGCGGCAGCGGAAACGCCGGGTTGCTGCAATCCTGGGCGAAGAAGTCCAGAGAAGAGAAACCGTATTCGCCGCCCCCCTGGTACAGATTGATCATCGTGTCGCTCACCGGCGTAAAGTCGAAGCCGAACTTGAGCGAGTGACGCCCGCGCAACCAGTTGAGGTTCTGCGACAACTGCCAGCGGCGCTCGTCGGGATAGGCGCTGCGCGGGAGGAAGTTCGGCATGCCGAAGTTCAGGCCGTTGGTGACGGCGACATAAGGTCCGGGGGCATTCGGCACCTGAGCTTCGAAATCGCGACCCCACTGGAAACGCAGTTCGCTGACCAGGTTGGGCGTGACCACCGCGTTCCAGCGCGTAATCACGGTCTCGTTCTTGACGACGTCGGAGCCGTTGCCGCTCTCGTGATAACCGTGGGTAGGGGCCGTCTGGATCCCGTTGGGCGAATCCCAACGCAGGATGTTCACGGTCGAGGAGATCTGGTTTCGCGGGCTCAAGTTCCAGTCGATGCGCGACAGGCCCAGCCACTGGTTGCCATCGCGGGCTTGCGGGCCCAGCATGCCGCGGTAGAAAGCGACCGCATTGCTATACCCCGGCGCCGTTCCGGTCCCCGTCAGGAATGTGCCGGAGTAGGGGACGATCACGGCGGGGAACACGCGTTTCTGCTGGTCGTAGCTCAGGAAGTAGAAGAGCTTGTCTTTCTTGATGGCGCCGCCCACCGACGGACCGAACTGCTGACGCCGGTCCTTGGGCTTGGACGCCAGGCCCAGGCTCCTCAGCGCCGGCGCCGAGATCGAGTTGGCCGCATTCAGAGCGTCGTCGCGAATGAAATAGAAGAACGTGCCGTGGGTGTCGTTTCCTCCCGACTTGGTGACCGCGTTGACCACGCCGCCCGCCGACCGCCCGTACTGCGCCGAAAAATTGCTGGTGCCGACCTGGAACTCGCGGACGGCTTCCGTGCTAACTCCGTACGAAAGGCGCGTGCGGCCCTTGGCCTCGGAAAAGAAGGCCTGGTTGTTGTCCATGCCGTCGATCATGTTGCTGTTGTAGAGGCCGGAGATGCCGCGGAAGGAGATCAGCCCGTATTGGCCGTCGTTGCTTGCGCCCGGGGTGGACAGGACGAAGGCGTCCCAGCGGCGGCCGTTCATCGGCAGGTTCCGCATGTCGTTCATGTTGACGACGGTGCTGACCTCGGTCTTGTCGGTCTCGACCGCCGAGGCGTCTCCGGTGACGGTCACGGTTTCCGCCGTCCCCGATACCGACAGCGACAGGTCGACCACCGTCCGCGCGCCCACCGCCAGCGTGATTCCGGTGCGCAACAGGCTGGCGAAACCGGCCTTGGCAGCCTTGACTTCGTAAGCTCCCGGCTGGAGAGCTACCACCTCGTAGCGGCCCGCTTCGTTGGATTGGAGCGTGCGCGCCACGTTGGTGTCCACGTTCCGGACGGTGACGTCCGCCTGGGGCACTACCGCGCCGCTTTGGTCGATGACGGCGCCCGCGATGCTGCCGGTTCCGGCCGAGGCCTGCCCGAAGGCGACGCCGGCAACAAAAACGCACAATGCGATCAGAATGAGAAAGCGTCTGTTCATAAGTTTGGACCCTTAACCAAGGATACTAGAGTATCACTGGACGGTGGTTCCAGTCTTCTTCGGGGGCTCCGGCTTGGCCGGCGGCTTGGGGGCGGGCGCGCGGCCCTCGAACTGGGCGATTCGCTCTTCCATGCGGTTCAATTGCTGGCGCAGGGCCTCGAAGTCCCGGGAATCCTCGCGAGGCCGCGGGTCGAACTGCCGGACCTCCAATTGCTGCACCCGGCTTTGGAGCGTCCGAACCTCGGTCTGAAGGGACTGGAGAGCGTAGTAAAGCTGGGAACTGTCCTGGCTCTGCCCGCCGGCCGGCGCCAGCAACGCGCAGACCGCCAAAACGCCGATGGCAAATCGCATACTTACCTCCCCGGTCTTTCAGGTTCAGCCGAGCACACGCGCCCGATCGGCGGGCGTCATTTTCTCGGCGGCATAGCGCAGCAGCAGGCGCGGCGTGCCCTGCTTGCGCGGTTCCAGGAACCGCACCACTTCCCGCGGCCGCTTCGGGTAGGTCTCCTTAAGCAGCCAGCCGACGCCCTTTTGAACCATGTCGTCCGGATCTTCCAGCAGCGCGCCGGCGATCTGGAAAATCGCATCCAGGTTTCGACCCTGCTTGGCTTCCTGGAGCAGCGAAACCGCGGCAGCACGCCGTTTCCACCGATTCCGGGACAAGACCCACGGCGCCAGACGCGGGATCAGCGACGGATCGTTCTCGATGCAGCCGGAGAGCAGCCACGACGACACCCCGTCGCAGTGCGCCCAGTTGCGCACGTAGCGATCCACCCAGCGCTCGAACAGCTTGAACTCGGGAGCGGCGCACTGCTTGCGGAAGCGGCGGCAGACGTAAATCGAGATGCCGCCCTCTTCGGATTTGCCGGACTTCCAGAGTTCTTCGCACAGCTTGTTCCGCCGGGCGGCAGGCCATGGCTTCACGGCTTTGTACACCGCGGCGGCGATGCGTTTGACGGTGGGAGTGCGCACACCGTAGGGATCGATGGGTTCGCGAAAGTAAGCCAGCAGGCCGGCGCGATAGACGGGATCGACATGCGACTTCAGTTCCCGGCGAATCCAGGCCAGGATCTCCGGAATGTCGTTCACGCCGCGGACTCCCGGCCCGCCATGCCTCTTACGAAGGCCAGGCTGGATTCCACCAGGTCCCATGCGTTTTCGCAGAAACAGAGATCGACACACCACCAGTCGATGCCCGGCAGCGCCAGCAGGGGCGGCGTCAAAGCCTTGAAATCGATCACGCCCTGTCCGAAAGGCAGGTGCGTGCTGGTCTCGTCGCCGTACAGCGTGCCGTCGGTGTCGATGAGATGGACGTGGCCAATGCGCCCGTCCAACTTTTTCAGCAACTGGTTCACGCCGCCGGCGAGCGTCTCTTTCGGGGGCTGTTGCCGCAGGCCGGTCACCGCGCACGAATAGGCGTGCGAGCTGTCGAAGAGCACCTTGAAGTTCGGATGGCCGACTTGGTCGTGCATGGCGACGATTTCCGACGGCTTGTTGAAGACGAAACCCGGCTCGAACTCCCAGGCCACCAGGACGCCGGCGGTGGAAGCGATTTCGGCGGCTTCCCTCCAGATGCCCGCGATGCGGTCGAAGGCCTCGCGGTATTCCTGGCCGCTGAGCGAACCCGGCGCGGCCACCGTGTCCACGCGGATCATCGGGCTGCCCAGATCGGCGCACATCTCGAGGTTGCGCCGGAACAGGTCCAGATAACGATCCTGATTGCCGGGGGCCGCAAGGTTCACGCTGGTGTGGTCGGCCGAGTAGCCGGAGACTTCGAGATGGTGATCGCCGAGCAGCCGGACCAGTTCGCGCCGGGATTCCTTGGCGGCGTACCCGTCCAGAGTGACGTGCGGCGGGAAGCCGCAGATCTCGACGCCGTCGTAACCGGCCGCCGAAAGCCGCCGGACCACCTCCTCGACACCGACCGGATGGTCCGCGTACGGTCCGAACGAGAAGGCCCAGGTTCCGCAAGAGATCTTCTTCATGTCAGGGCCGCCTCTTTGAGGTATACCACCCCGGAGGAAACTTTCAAACCCGGCGATGCGGAGTGTGATCGGATAGACCGGACGAGTTTACGTTCTGGCCGCGTCTTCCGCGGGCGCTCACGCGCAGGCGGTCGCCGGCTTGGGCGGGATTTCCGGCGCCGTGTCTCGCCAAGTCGCGCCATCGCTCGCCATATCGTCGATGGCAGCGGATTGCGCTTGAGCGCCGAAAGAAATCCGGAGATCATGGATGCACATTCTTGCCCTTTCCCCAGGGTTGGGTTTGCGGGCGGCGCGCGTGCCGAGAACCCGGCGCCGCCCGTGCAACAGACTTCCCCCCAAGAAATGCGTCAGCCTGGTATGGTCCATTTATTTCGGGGCCGAAATGAATGGACCATACCAGGCTGACGCATTTTTGGTAATGCGAAGTGGTGTGTAATGGGAGACATCATGAACTCCCTCGAAATCGCTCTTGGTTTGGCGGCGGTCGCGTGCGGCGCGGCACAGCAGCCTCCCGCGGCCCCGCCCGCGAAGCCCCAGATGGTCCGCGTCGTGTCGCCGGAGGTTCGCCCCGATCGCACCGTGACCTTCCGCCTGCGGGCGCCCAAGGCTTCCGAAGTTACGGTCTCGGGGGGGTTCAGTAAGCCCGCCGCGATGACCAAAGACGACAACGGCGTCTGGAGCGTCACGCTGGGGCCGGTGGCGCCGGGCCTGTACGACTACGGCTTCTCCGTCGACGGTCTGCGGATACTGGATCCGAGCAATCCCAATCCCAAGGCCGGTTTGAATCTGACCACCAGCCTTCTGTTAGTGCCGGGCGAGCCGCCCTTGATTTACGAGGCGCGCCCGGTACCGCATGGAACCGTCACCATCCACTGGTACGATTCGAAATCGGCGGGCGTGCCGCGCCGGATCTATGTCTACACGCCTCCCGGCTACGGCAAGGGCAAGGCGAAATATCCGGTGCTCTATCTGCTGCACGGCGCCGGCGACGACGAATCGGGTTGGACCGTGATCGGGCGGGCCAACCTGATCATGGATAATCTCCTGGCCGAGCGCAAAGCGAAGCCGGCCATCATCGTCATGCCCAACGGACACGCGCCTCGGCAGGCGCCGTTCTCCGCCGGCCCGGCCGAGCGCGCCAAGGCTGCCGGCGTGTTCGAAAGCGACCTGCTCAAAGACATCCTTCCGCTGGTGGAAAGCAACTACCGGGTGTACCAGGATGCCGGCCACCGGGCCATCGCGGGGCTGTCCATGGGGGGCGGACAATCCTCCAGCATCGGGCTGAATCACCCCGAGTTGTTCGGCTATGTGGGCGTGTACAGCGCCGGGTTGTCCCGAGAGCCCGAGGCCGCCTTCAAGACGCTGATCGAGAAAAAGGCCCTGAGCCGGAAGAACCTGAAGCTCCTGTGGATCGGCTGCGGAACGCAGGATGGCGGCTTCGAACGCGCCCAACAACTTTCGGAATGGATGACCGGCCACGGCACGAAAAACGTGTGGCGTCCTTCCGAAGGCGGCCACACATGGCCCAACTGGCGGCTGTACCTGAGTGAGTTTCTGCCGCTGCTGTTCACACAGGAATTATGACGCGAAGACAACTGTTGTCGGCTGCGACTTCTTTCGTTCTCCCGCTGCGCGGCGCCGATTACCGCGACTACTCGCGTTGCCTGGCGGACTACCTTGGCGATCTGGCCCGGCAGGCTTACGCCCGGCGCAATGTGGAAATCGCCAGGCTCAAGACGCCGGAGGCAATTCGCGCGCGCCAGCGCTGGGTCCGCGACACTTTCTGGAAACTCGCGGGCGGCATGCCCGAGCGCACCCCGCTCAACGCGCGCACCGCCGGGGCGTTCGAGCGCCCGGGCTACCGGCTCGAAAAGGTGGTTTACGAGAGCCAGCCCGGATTCCACGTCTCCGCGAACCTGTACATTCCCGCCTCGGGGAAACCGCCCTTCCCGGGCGTCCTGTTCCAGATGGGACACACCACCAACGGAAAAGCGGGCGACCTTTACCAGCGCTGTTGCCAAGGGTTGGCGAAACTCGGTTACCTGGTTCTGGCCTTCGATCCGATGGGACAGGGTGAGCGCACTTACTACCCCGGCCGCCTTCCCAGCCTAAGCCGGCTCGGCGCCGACGAGGAGCACACCGCACCGGGCCGCCAGATGTTACTGTTCGGCGACACCAGCACTCGTCTCCAGGTCTGGGATTCCATCCGTAGCCTGGACTATTTGGCCGGCCATCCAATGGCTGATCCCACGCGCCTGGCTTCGACCGGACAATCGGGCGGCGGGACGACCACCATGCTGCTCGCCGCTGTGGACGACCGCCTGGCCGCGGCGGCGGCCTCCTGTCCGATCAGCGAGAACTACGCCTGCGCGGGCTTCAACCCGCCCGGCTCGACCGACGACGCCGAGCAGAACTTCGTCGCTTCGGGACCGGAGAGCTTCGACCGCTGGGACCTGTTCTACCCGCTGGCCCCCAAGCCACTGCTGGTGTTAGTAAGTGACAAGGACTTCTTCGGCACTTACTCGCCCAATTACATTTCGAGCGGCCGCGAGGAGTTCGGCAAGTTACAAAAGGTGTATGCCGCGCTCGGCGTCCCGGACCGCCTGGCCTGGCACGGCACGCCGCTTCCGCACGGCCTGGCCTACGACATGCGGCTCCGGATCTACAACTGGTTCGGGCGCTGGCTGAAGGGCTCCGCCGAGCCGGTGCGCGAGGAGCCGCCGACGGCGCCGGAACCCGAAGCCGCGCTGTTCGTCACCGAGAAGGGCAGCGTGGTGCAGTCGCTGGGAAGCCATACGCCGTTTTCGCTCAACCGCAAACGGGCCGCCCCAGCGGCGCCGGCCAGGCTCGAGGAGTTGTTGCGCCTGGAGCGTTCCGCTGAACCGGCGCGCGCCGCCGTGCTCGGCCGGACGTCGTTCGAGAAGGTCACGGTGGATGCCATCGAGGTTCCGTCGGCGCCCCGCGTCTGGGTCCCGGCCTGGCTGTTCCAACCGAAGCGGCCCGATCCCTCGAAGCCGGTCCTGGTCATGCTGGAATCGGGCGGGCGCGGAAGCTGGCACGAAGGGGAGTTGTTCGATCAGTTGGCCTCCCAGGGCTGTGTCGTCTGCGCGCCGGACCTGCGCGGCATCGGAGATCTGACGCCCGAGTTCTCGCGCGGCGCGGCCCGCCACGCCCGGGAGCACAACAGCGAAGAACATTGGGCCTGGGCTTCGCTGATCCTGGGCCGGCCGCTGGCGGGCCAGCGCGCGACCGACATTCTGGCGGTAATCGACGCCTTGCGCGCGCTCCCCGAATTCGCCGGCCGTCGAATCGTGGTCGCCGCGCAGGGAATGCCCGCGACGCCGGCCCTGTTCGCCGCCGCGCTCGCGCCGTCCATCGACGCGCTCTACCTTGCCGGCGGGCTGGTATCGTTCCGGAACCTGGTGGACACGGAGAGTTACAGCCAGCCGTTCGGCAACTTCGTGCCGCGCCTGCTGAACCACACCGACCTGCCGGAGGTGGCGGCAAAACTTGCGCCCCGGCGCGTCGTCTTGGCCGGCGCGGTGGACGGCGCCGGGAAGCGAATGGCCGCCGCCGAAGTGCGGGCCATCTACGCCCAGGCGGCCAACGTGGAAGTGCGGCCCGATCCGGGTTGGCGGGCTGGCGATTTTTCCCAGGTGTAGAATGACGGAGCGCCCATGAGAACACGATACGCACTGGCTGTCTGCCTGTTGGCCGGAATCGCGGCGGCGGCCGCCGCGGAACAGAAAGTCTACCCCAAGCGGTGGGTTTACGTCTCCCGCTCGCTGCGCGCCGACCGCGATGTGGACGACATCCGGCAGATCCTCCAGACCGCCTCCGAGCATGGGTTGAACGGCATGCTGTTCGCCGGCGGCTTCGATCGCATGGACCTTCAGCCCCCCGAGTATTTCGAGCGGCTGCGAAAGGTGAAGGAAGCCTGCGATAAGCTGGGCATCGAAATCGTCCCGACCGGCTTCAACGTCGGCTATGGCGGAGCGCTGATGGCGCACGACCGCCACCTGGCCGCGGGACTTCCCGTCAAGGACGCGCTGTTCGTCGCTCGCGGCGGCGAGGCGCGCTTCGAGTCCGACTCGCCGGCCGTGCCGGCCGCGGGCGCTTTCGAGGGGCGCGCCGAGCAGGTAGTCGCCGTGAAGCCCTATCGCTCTTACCGCCTCCGTGTCAGGGTGCGCGCCGAAGGCGCAACGCCCGGGGCGTTGCTCGGCATCCGGGCCTTGGCGCCGGACAAGCGCAACCTCTGTTTCTTCGAGTCGCGGCTGTCCGCGTCGCCGGAGTGGCGCGAAGTGACCACCGGCTTCAACAGTTGGTACGCCGACAAAGTCACGCTCAGCGCCGGCGCCGGGGAGGGCAAGTTCCAGAAACTTTCCATCGACGGCCTGCGCATCGAGGAGGTCGGACTGGTGAATGTTGTGCGCCGGCAAGGCACGCCGGTGCGCGTGCGCGGCGAACAGAGCGGCACGGTGTACGAGGAAGGGCGCGATTTCGACCCCATTCTGGATCCGAAAATGGACTTCCGCTACGATCACGACAGCCCGTCCATCAAGCTGTTGGCGGGCACGCGCATTCGCGACGGCGAGAAGCTTCGCGTTGACTACTACCACGGCACGACCATCTATCGCGATCAGGTCGGAGCCTGCATGTCCGATCCCAAAGTAATGGAGATCTGGCGCAAGCAGTTCCCGCTGGTGGAAAAACACGTTGCGCCGAAGACTTACCTGCTGGCGCTCGACGAGGTCCGCGTGGGGGGCTTCTGCGAAAGTTGCCGGCGGCGGAACAAGAGCATGGCCGCCATGCTGGGCGAATACGCCACGGACCTGCACCGAATGATCCGGCAGGTGAATCCGAAGGCCGAGGTTTTCGTCTGGTCCGACATGTTCGACCCGAACCACAATTCGCGTCCCAAGTATTACCTGGTCGACGGCGATTACACGGGATCGTGGGAGTATCTGCCCAAGGACATGCAAATCGCCTGCTGGTATTTCGAGAGACGGCGGCTGAGTCTGGACCATTTCTCGAAGCTGGGCTTCAAGACGCTCGCCGGCTCATACTACGACGCCGACGACCTCAAGAACCCGGAAGGCTGGCTCGAAGCGCTCGACCAGACGCCCGGCGCCGTGGGCATCATGTACACGACATGGCAAAACAAGTACAAGCTGCTGGCGCCGTTCGGCGACCTGGTGTCGCGGCGGAAATGACCGATCCCGGCGGGCCAAGCTGCTGGGGCCATCCGGCGACCCGGTGTCGCGGCGGAAACAATCGATCCCGGCCGGCATGAGATAATCGTGATCGTGATGAAACCCACGATGATTCTGTTTCTCTGCCTTGGTTTGTGCGTGGCCGGCGAATTGAAGCTCGGCCAAACGCTCGAGCTCAAGGATGCGACGCCGATTGCGAAGATCAACGCCAATCCCGAGGCGTTTGTCGGCAAGACCGTTCAGGTCAAGGGCAAGGTGACCGACACCTGCCAGATGATGGGCTGCTGGATGAACCTGGCCGATCCTTCCGGCGGCGACCCGATTCGCATCAAGGTCAAAGACGGCGAGATCGAGTTTCCGAAAACCGCCGTCGGCAAAATCGCCATCGCCGAAGGTGAGTTCGCCAAGCTCTCCCTGAGCAAGGAGCAGGCCATCGCCCAGGCCAAGCATGAAGCCGAAGCCAACGGCCGGAAGTTCGACCCGAGCAGCATCACTTCGGCCAAGACGATCTTCCAGATCAACGGCACGGGGGCCGTGATCCTCGAGTAGAGTCCTTCTTTCCGAACCGAGGTCTGACTGAATATGAAGCGAGTGTTGCGCGCGATCGCCGTCCTTTCATTGGCACTGGCCGCCCTGGCGGCCCAGACCGCCGCGACGAAACCGCCGGCTCCGGCGCAGGCGAAGAAGCCCAAGCTGGTGGTCCTGTTGGTGGTCGATCAATTCCGCTATGACTACCTGACGCGGTTCCGCGCCCACTACACGGCCGGTTTGGCCAAGCTGCTCGAGCGTGGCGCCGTGTTCACGAATGCCCATCTCGAGCACCTGCCGACCGTGACGGCCGTCGGCCACTCGGTCACGCTCACCGGGGCGATGCCCTCCCTCAGCGGCATCGCGGGCAACGAATGGTACGACCGCGAAGCGGGCCGGCAAGTGACCTGCGTTACGGACGATTCGACGGTGTTGCTGGGCGGCGGTCCGAACCGGAAAGGAGCTTCGCCGCGGCGTCTGTTGGTCAGCACGGTGGGCGATGAACTGAAGATGGCTTCGCGCGGCCGGACGCGCGTTTACGGGATCTCGATCAAGGATCGCGCGGCGATCCTGCCCGCCGGACACATGGCGGATGGGGCGTTCTGGTTCGACCCGGCGACGGGCAACTTCGTCAGCAGCACTTACTACTTCCCCGAGTTGCCCGCCTGGGTTGAGGAATTCAACCGGAGCCGCACGGTCGATCAGTTCCTGGGCAAGGAGTGGACGCCGGTGGTGAAGGCCGCGGATTCGGCGGAGTGGAAGGCGTTCCGGAAATTGCCCGCCAGGCCGGACAAGGCCTACTACGACGGACTGGAGCGCACGCCGTGGGGCAATGACATCGTAGCCATGCTGGCCGAGCGCGCCATCGAGGGCGCCAAACTCGGCCGCGGCGAGGCGTCCGACCTGCTGACGGTCAGCTTCTCGTCCAACGACCGGGTGGGCCACCCCG
>Ga0315273_10002073_pt1 | contig 23400 bp, 16 predicted proteins | sample YL17G02_0_MG_FD_205753 | JGI IMG/M metagenome (GOLD analysis project Ga0315273, IMG submission 205753) | Sediment microbial communities from Yellowstone Lake, YNP, Wyoming, USA - YL17G02_0 | ecosystem: Environmental > Aquatic > Freshwater > Lake > Sediment | place: USA: Wyoming | collected...
GACGCACCTCGAGATCGAGGCCGAGGAGCAGCGCGAGCGCGGCCTGGGCGCTGAAGCTGCCGCAGACGCCGCGCGCCGCACCCTTGGCAGCGTGGCGCGCATCAAGGAAGACGTCCGGGCCCTCTCGCCGCGATCGATCGTGGACGATTTCGCGCAGGATACCCGTTACGGCGTCCGCATGCTGCGCAAGCACCTGGGCTTCGCAATCGTGGCCACCCTGACGCTCGCGCTTGGCGCCGGCGCTACCACGGCCATCTTCTCCGTCGTGAACGCCGTGCTGCTGCGACCGCTGCCCTACCCGGATGCGGACCGCCTGGCGATGGTGTGGGAGAACGTGGACCTGCCAGCCTACAAGAACGCGCAGAACACGCCCGCACCGGGTAACTTCGGTGACTGGCGCGCGCAGAACTCGACCTTTGTCGATCTAGCTGCAATCCGCTCCGCCGCGTGGACCCTGACTGACGGCGGTGAGCCGGCGCGCGTCAGCGGCGGCATGGTCTCGGCGTCGCTCTTCACACTGCTGCAGGTGGCCCCGGCGATCGGACGCGGGTTCACCGCAGAGGAACACCGTTCCGGCTCGGCACGTGTCGCGCTGCTTGGCCACGCGTTGTGGGTGGATCGGTTTGGATCCGATCCCTCAATTGTCAACCGGACCATTCGCCTCAACGACGAGCCCTTCACCGTCATTGGCATCATGCCAGCCGGGTTTCACTTTCCGGACTCCGACTCTCAACTCTGGACACCACTTGGGCTGACGCCGGACCAACTCGCGAACCATGGCAGCCACTTTCTGCAGGTGCTCGGTCGATTGAAGCCGGGCGTGGCGATGGAAGCCGCGCAGGCTGATCTCGACGCGATCGCGAAGCGGCTGATGGCGCAGTACCCCAACTCGAATACCGGCGTTGGCGTCTCGATCGTGCCGCTTCCTGAGCAAGTCGTCGGCGATGCGCGGCGGCCGCTGCTCGTCATTTCCGGCGTCGTCGGACTGCTGCTGTTGATGGTGTGCGCGAACGTCGGCAATCTGCTGATGGCGCGCGCATCCGCCCGCAAGCACGAGTTTGCGCTCCGGACGGCCCTGGGGGCGAGCCGGCTGCGCATGACGAGGCAACTGCTCGCCGAGAGCCTGCTGCTCGCGTCGATCGGCGGCGTGCTCGGGCTCGGGATGGCGGCTTGGGGTGTGAGGGGGCTGCGATGGCTTGCGCCCGCCAACCTGCCTCGTCTCGACGAAATCGCCATCAACGGGCAAGCGGCCGTCTTCAACATCGCCGTCATGCTTGCTGCGGGATTCCTCTGCGGCGTGCTACCGGCGCTCCAGTCCGGGCGTCCAGATTTAACGGCGGCGATTGCCGAAGGAGCACGTGCCTCGGCGGGGCGCGGGCGCCTGCGCCTGAGAAATGTGCTCGTGATCGCCCAGACTGCACTCGGCGTCGTCGTACTCGTCTGCGCCGGTCTGCTCCTAAGCAGCTTCGTCCATTTGACCGAAGTGCCCGTCGGGTTCACCTCAGAGGGTGTCCTTACGTTCAGGGTCGCGCTGCCGACCGCTCGGCACCGAGCCGAGGCAGAGCGAGTGGCCTTCTATCAGCAACTTGCCGCCAAGCTTCAGGTCCTGCCTGGCACCACATCCGCAGGCGCGATTAGTTTCCTGCCGCTCGCGATGTCTGGCCGCACGACAGGTGTGTCGGTCGAAGGCGAGACGCCGCAGGCGCCCGGGCAGATGAGATTCGTGGACTTCCGTTCGGTGTCGCCCGGATATTTCACCGCCATGTCGATCCCGCTGCTTGCTGGTCGGAACGTGGCATGGAGCGACACCGGGACGACGCAGCCATCGATCGTGATCAGCGAGACGATGGCGCGCACCTTCTGGCCGGCGCAGAACGCCATCGGCAAGCGGATCAAGCTCGGCCGGCTCGACCAGAATTTGCCATGGGTCACGGTCGTCGGCATTGTGGGTGACGTGCGACAACTGGAGCTCACGCGCGTCCCGCGCCCGGCGATGTACCTGCCGGCGGCGCAGGATCTGGGCACCGGCGACACGTTGCGCGATTGGGTCGTGCGGACCGCCGGCGATCCGCTGTCGCTCGCCTCCGCAGCGCGCGCCGCGGTCTGGACGATCGACCCCCAGCTTGCAATCACTCGTACCCAGACAATGGGCCGCGTACTCTCCGCTTCAACCGCGCCGCAGCGGTTCAATCTCCTGTTGATTGGACTGTTCGCCGGGTTGGGGCTGTTGCTCGCTGCGATCGGTCTTTACGGCGTCACAGCACACATGGCGGCCCAGCGCACTCAGGAGCTGGGCATCCGTAGCGCGCTGGGCGCGCAGCGGGGCCAGCTTCTGAGGCTCGTGCTCGGCGACGGTGCGAGGCTGACGATGATCGGTCTTGGCATCGGGACACTCGTCGCGTTCGCACTCTCCAGGCTGATGGCGACCATGCTCTTTGGTGTGAGCGCCCACGACGCAGCGACGTTTGCGGGCGTCGGCCTGCTGGTCATCGTCGTGTCGATCGGCGCGTCGTTCATCCCGGCTCGTCGCGCGGCGAGGCTCGATCCGACGATAGCGCTCCGACAGATGTGAGCCATATCACGACCCTTCCTATTCCGTCTTCAACGTGATTGCCGGATCGACCCGCGCTGCGCGCCAGGCCGGCACCCCGCATGCGAGTACCGCGACGGCCATCAACAGCGTAACGACGCCGAGATAGGTCACTGGATCGAGGCGGGACACTCCGAACAGCACACCGACGAGGGCTCGGCTCGCCACTGCCGCGCCGGTGAGGCCGATGGCGACGCCACCCGCGGTCAGCGTAAGCCCCTGCCGCAGCACAAGACCGCCGATCATGCCGCGTGACGCCCCGAGCACGCATCGCACGCCGATCTCCCGCGTCCGCTCGGCGACGGTGCCGGCGAGGATGCCATAGATCCCTGCGGCGGCGAGCACCAGAGCCGCTAGTGCGAAGGCCTCGAACAGGATCAGCAGGAATTGACGCTCGGCAGCGGTGGCCGCCATCAGGGCCTCCATCGTCGCCACGCGCACGACGGCCTGATCTTTGTCGACCGACCACACGGCCTGGCGAATGGCTGGCGTCAATGCGGCTGGGTCACCCGAAGTACGGACCACCAGCGACATTCGGTCGTCGACAAACCACGACTGGGAGGCGCTGATGTACACCGCGTCAGATTCACTCCCAGCCAACGACAACTGTTTCACGTCGCCGACGATGCCGACAATGGTGAACGACGAGCGATCGTCCATGGGGCCGAGGCGCACAACGCGGCCGATCGGATCGGCTGCCGGGAACCGGCGCCGCGCGAGGGACCCGCTGATCAGGGCGACGTGCGGCGCATCGCCCCGATCGCCCGCCTCAATCGGTCGACCGCGTCGGAGCGGGATGCGCATCGACTCGACGTAGCCTGGACTTACGGCATACAGGAACACGTTGTTGCGGAATGCAGGGTCGCTGGGTCTCGGTTCGAAGCCCGCGCCGTACTCGTCCATATCGCCACTGAGCGGAAGTTGACTGGTCAACGCGGCAGTCCTGACTCCCGGCACCTGGCGAACCGTCTCAAGCGTTTGCTCGGAGAACGCCGTCGCCTCGACCGGCGACGCTATCCGATCGGCCGACGCGTGTCGGACGAAGCCTTCGCCACCGTCAACCTGACGTGTCACGCCTTTCATGGGGAATGGAATTACAGCATCCACCCGCGCATCACCGCGTAAGTGTAAACCTCATTTATTGACACGTCCTTATCAGAGGCTGCCCGGGCAGACGCTCGCCCGGCCACAGAAGAACGGCCGGCACCTCAAGGTCAGCGAGAGGCGGAGGACCGAGTGGCCCGAGCGGTGGGAATCGCGGTTCGGCTTCCAGTCGATGGAACGAACCGGCCCGCTCTACTCGTGCCTCAGAGCGATGATCGGATCGACCGCCGCCGCACGGCGCGCCGGTAGAGCGCTGGCTGCCAGCCCTGTCAACGCGAGCACCGTGATGGCGGCACCGAAGATCAGCGGGTCGTTCGGCTCCACGTGGAACAGGAAGCGCGCGGCGGTGGCGCTCGAGTACCACGAGACGCTGGCGCCGATCGCCAGGCCGATGACGATGAGCGATGACGCGTGCCGAAGCACCAGCATGAGGACGCTCCGCTGGCTGGCGCCGAGCGCCATGCGCACGCCAAGCTCGTTTGTGCGCTGGGCCACGAGGTAGGCCATGACGCCGTAGATGCCGGCCGCCGAGATCCCGAGTCCGAGCAGGCCGAACAGCGCGAGCACCGCCATGTTGAACCGGCGCTGCGCGACGAGCGCGTCCATGTATCCCTCGAGCGTGAAGGTCTCGCCGGAGATGCGCTGGTCCTTGTTGACCGACCAGGCGGCGCCCTTGACCGCGGGCAGGATGCGGAGCGGGTCGCCGACCGAGCGCATCACAAGCGTCCCGCCGAGGACCTGCCCTTGCGCCATCGGCATGTAACATTCCTGGCGCGGCGGCGTCTCGGGACCCAGGTGGCGGATGTCGCCGACAATCCCGACGATCAGCCGTTCCTCCGAGTCGATTACGACCCGCTGCCCGAGCGCCTCCTGGCCGGGCCAGAACCGGCGCGCCGCCGATTGGTTGATCACCATGACCAACTGGGCGCCGGGACGATCCCCTTCGGTCAGATGACGTCCTCGCACGAGGGGAATTCGCATCAGTTTCAGATAGCCGGGCGTCACGCTGCGCTGGTCGATCGCATCCTCGTCGGAGCTCAACTCACCACGTCCAGGGATCGTGAGACTGGTCCGGTTCCAACTGCCCGCGAGCGGCAGGCCGTTGGCCACCGCCTCGGCCGACACGACGCCGGGCACGCGGCGGACGGCGTCCAGCATGCGCTCCGTGTAGGCCGCGCCCAGCTTCAACGCCTCTTGGATCTTGCCAGGCTGCCAGCTCACGCCGACGTCGACGACCAGCACCTGCCGGTAGTCGAAACCCGGGTCGACGCGCATCAGTTTGGCGAAGCTGCCGATGAACAGTCCGGCGCCGACGAGCAGCACCACGGCGACCGCCACCTTCGCGATGACCAGCGCGCTCCGGAGTCTGTGGCTGCCGGCGCCCGCGGTGGACGATCGGCTTGAGCTCTTGAGCACGGACGTCAGGTTCGGCCGGGACGCCTGGATGGCAGGCACGAGACCGAACGCCACGCCGGTCACCAGGGCGGCAGCCACGGCGGCGGCGAGCACGCGCAGGTCGATGGCGATGGCGGCCACGCGAGGAATCCCGTCCGGCAGCCACGGCAGGATGGCGCGCACGCCGGCCAGGGCCAGCAGCACCCCAATGGCCGCGCCGCACACAGACAGCAAGACGGCCTCGACGAGCAGTCCGCGGACGATCGCGGAGCGGGAGGCCCCGAGCGCCGACCGGAGCGCGATCTCTGGACCGCGAACGGTCGCGCGGGCCAGCATGAGGTTGGCCACGTTGGCACAGGCGATCACCAGCACGAGCGCGACGGCACCGAGCAGCATCATCATCCAGGTCTTCACCTGACCGACGAGGTGATCCTGGAGCGTCTCGAGCCGTACGCGTCGGCCCGGCTCCCATTTCGGATACTGGGCATCGAGGGCGGCCGCCACGCGGTTCGTGTCGTCCGTCGCCTGGGCCAGGGATACGTCAGACTTCAGGCGGCCGATGACGCTGTAGTTGTAGTTGTGGCTGAAGCCCCTCACCCGATCCTCGCTCCGGAACGCGAGCGGGACGTAGAGCTCGGTGGGCATCGCACTCGCGACCGGATAGGCGAACCCGCGCGGCATCACGCCCGCGATCTCCCACGATTCGTCGTTGAGGGCCATCGTCTTTCCGACGGCATCAGGGCTGCCGCCGAAGAGCCGCTGCCACGCCCCGAAACTCAGGATTACGATGCGGTGGCGTCCGGTCGTCACCTCGTCGATCGAGAACCCGCGACCGAGCAATGGCGACACGCGCAGCACGCGGAAGAACTCCGCCGTCACGCGCAGCCCTCGAGCCGTCTGCAGATGGCCTTCGGCGTCCCGGATCCCGAATGACGTCCTCGCCACGGCCGCAAGACCTTCGAACGACCGTTGCTGCCCCCGCCAATCGAGGTAGGTCTGCGGTGTTGAGGAGCCGCTGCCGAACGTGCTTGGGCGTTTAGTGTCGTGGGAGAGCACCGCGACCAGGCGGTCGTGCTCGGGAAACGGCAGGCCGCGAAGGACCACGGCGTCGACGACCGAGAAGATGGCGGTTGCCGAGCCGATGCCGAGCGCCAGGACGACGAGGGCCACCGCGGTGAAGGTCGGCGCGAGGCGGAGCGACCGCATGGCGTTCTTGATCTCGTCGAACATGACGGAGACTATAGGAAGCATTAGAGCACTCTCCGCTCGCCTGCCGCTCGCGAGGTTAACATAGCCGCTGCGCGAGGTTAACAGATCGCCCGCTATCAGACCCTGTGGACGCCGCCTTCCGCCTCGGCACAGCCTCGTCGTCGTGCTCATCGAGCAGGCGGCCACGACGGAGCGGAATGCGCATCGCCTCCAGATATCCCGGACTCACGGCGTAACGGAAGACGCCGTACGTCTCGGCCGGCTGGGTTGGAGTTGCCTCGAAATGCGCGCCGTACTCATCACGGTCCCCGCTGAACGGTAGCTGACTGGTGAAGGCCGCGGCTGTGACACCTGGGACGCTCCGGACCGCCTCGAGCGCGCGCACTCCGAGTGCCGCGACCGCCATGCCCCCCAGTCCGCCGAGCGCTGCGAGCAGCAGGCTCTCGGTCAGCAGCTGCCGCGTCAGACGCGACCGTCCCGCGCCCAGCGCAACGCGGAGCGCGAATTCCGCGCCCCGCGCGGGGATGAAGCAGGCGGCGAGGGCGACGAGCCTCACTCGTACCGCAACGCCACCGTCGGATCTACTTTGGTTGCCCGTCGCGCCGGAAGGTAGCACGCCAGCAGCGCTGCCCCCACGAGGAGCAGCGTCACGCCGCCGAAGGTCAGCGGATCGGTGGCCGTCACGCCAAAGAGCAGCGACGCCACGGTGCGCGTCAGAGCCAAGGAACCGATGATCCCGATCGCCACCCCAATGAGAACCGAGCGCAGTCCCTGGCCCACCATCATCCTCAACACGTCGCCGGTGGCCGCCCCGAGCGCGATGCGCACGCCAATTTCGTGGGTGCGGCGGCTGGCCGAATAGGCCATCACGCCAAACACCCCGGCCGTGGCGAGCAGCAGCGCGGTGATTGCGAAGAACCCGATGAGAATGACGTTGAATGTCCGCGACCCCAACGAAGCGGAATACACCTGCGAAAGCGTGCGGAACCTGGCCGGAATCTCCGGGTCGAGGTCCTGCAGGACTTCTCGCGCCGCCGATGTGACCAGCCGCGTGTCGGCTTCGCTCAGCATCGTGACGGTGATCGCCGAGCGCGGCCGCTGGAACAGATTCACGTAGACGGTCGGCCGCGGCGGCGCATCGAGGCCGTATTCGTGGGTGTCGCCCACGATCCCGACGATCGTCAGCAGGCGCAAGTCGCCGTCCATGTTTCCGAATTCGATGGTGTGGCCGACGGGGTCCTGACCGGGCCAGCGGTCGCGCGCAAGCGACTGGCTGATCACGGCGACGTGCGGAGCATTCGCGCCGTCGCGTCGATCGAAGAGTCGCCCTCGAATCAGCGGAATGCCGAGCACCTGGAAGTATCCGTCCGTGGCGACGCAGAAGTCCGCATTGCCGATGCGCTCTTTCTGCCGGAACAGTGGACCCAGATCGTGGGTGGTCGCGGGGATCTCCTTTTGAGTGAGCAGCAGAAACATCCCGTCTGGAAGGCCGCCATCCATCGGCAGGCCGCTCGTCGCGCCGACCTTGCTCACGGCCGGGACGCGTGTGAGCCGGTCAATCAGCTTGGAGAAGAAGATCGCTTGGCCGGCCCTTGCCCTGGGATCGTCCACCCAGGGAAGCGAGACGTCCATCGTGACAATGTGGTCCACACGGAAGCCGGGATCCACTTGAAGGACCTTTATCAGGCTGCGCCCGAACAATCCCGCTCCGACCACGAGCACCAGTGTGATCGCCATCTGCGCCGCCACGATGACCCGGCCAAGGCGCTGACTGCCTTGCGAACCCGCTTGTCCGCGCCCGCCCTCCACGAGACCTTCGCGCAGATCGCCGGACGTCGCGCGTGCAGCGGTAAACGCTCCGAGACCGACGGCGATCACCGTGGAGACGAATAGCGCGAATACCAGGACCGGAATACTGATCGAGACGCTTTCGAGTCGAGGTAGGTTGTCCGGCGCCAGTGCAACCAGCCCGGCAACGCCCCCGAGCGCTCCCAGCACGCCTAGGCCGCCGCCCACCGCCGACAGCAGGAATGCTTCAGTGAGGAATTGTCGGATCAACCGTCCGCGCCCCGCTCCAAGCGCGCTGCGAATGGCGAGCTCGCGCTCCCTCACCGACACTTGTGCCAGCAGCAGGTTCGCCACGTTCGCGCATGCGACCAGCAGCAGGAATCCCACCGCACCGAGCAGGACCAGCAGCGGCGAACGAGCCTTCCCCGTGATCGAGGTCTGCAGGGGGATGACCATTCCATCCTTGAGGAGATAGTCGCCCTGCTCGCTCGACGTCTCGTGAATGCGCCGGGCTATTGCACTGATGTCCCGATTCGCTTGTTCGACCGTAACGCCGTCGCGGAGGCGTCCGACGGCGCTGTAGTTATGCGACGTCCTGCTTGGGTTCTCGCCCTCCAGGTCGGCTGGCAGCCACAGGTCGGCATCCGCCGGAAACCGAAATCCGGCCGGGAGCACGCCGATGACGGAGAAGACCGTGCCATCAATCTTCAGATGCGACTGCGAGAGGTCCCGAGCCGATCCGAGATGCTGCCTCCAGTATCCGTCGCTGACAAGAACGGTGGGGCCGGCCCCTTGCTTCGCGTCGTTGAGGCTGAAATCCCGCCCGACAATGGGCTGGATACCGAACACCTGGAGAAAGCGGGCCGATACGTTTGCCACCGTCGTGCGCGTGGGCTGCGACGCTCCCGAAACGGACGCGACGTTGTACTGGCACTTCGCGATCGCCTGGAAGCTGCGGCTTTGATCGCGAAAGTCGTCGAAGTTCGGGTCCGCCAGGCGCGACGGCCTGCCCGCCGACGTGACTTCGAAGACGGCCATGATCCGGTCTGGAGCGGCGTACGGCAGCGGCCGCAACAACACGCTGTATACCACGCTGAATATGGCCGTGGTCACACCGATGCCGAGGGCGAGGGTCAGCACGGCGACGGCTGTTGAGCCGGGATTCTTGCGGAGCTGCCGAAGCGCGTAGCGGCAATCAGACAGCAGGGAGCCGAGCCAGCTGCCGAGCCGTTCTTCGCGAACCTGCTCTTTCACCTGTTCGACGCCGCCCAGCTCGATCCGCGTCCCGCGCTGCGCGTCCTTCGGCGACATGCCGGCACGAATATTCTCGTCGATCAACAGCTCGAGGTGGGCGCGAACCTCCTCGTCGAGGTCGGATTCCACGTGCCGGGACCGAAACAGATTTCGCAGGAGACTTTTGGCTTTCGCCGTCAACCACACGGTACGCCCCTCTCAACTCATCTACGCTTCCAATGCCTGGCCGATGGCCAAGGAAATCCTGCCCCAGCGCCTGGTTTCCGCCTCCAGCTGCCGTTGTCCGGCCTTGGTCAGCCGGTAGTATTTCGCGCGGCGGTTGTTTTCCGAGTCTCCCCAGAACGCCGAAATCCACCCCTCGTTTTCCATCCGGTGAAGGGCGGGGAAGAGCGAGCCGGGTTTGACATCGAACGTGCCGCCGGTGATCAGCTGGATTCTGCGCGACACGCCCAAGCCGTGCATCTCGCCTGCGACCAGCGATTTCAGGATCAGCAGGTCCAGCGTCCCTTGCAGAAGTGTGGTCGGTTCAGACTTCAAGCGGTTGCTCCGATTGACGTTCTATAGGAATGATGCTCGGATACCTATAGAATGTCAATAGGAGACGATTCTGTGTCTGCGGCGAACGCTCTGCGCCGCCGTCCTACTCGTATCTGAGCGCGACGATGGGGTCGGTCCGCATCGCGCGCCACGCCGGCGCACAACAGGCCAGCAGAGCCATCGCCATCAGGATCACCGATACGCCGACCAGGGTGAGCGGATCCCGGGCATCGACACCGTAGAGCATGTGCTTGCTCGCCAGCACCCATGTTGACAGCAATGCTCCGGCAAGCCCGATTCCGACTCCCGCCAGCGTCATCACGGCGCCCCGGCCCAGGATAGTACGCAGCACATCAGTCCGCTTTGCGCCCAGCGCCATTCGGATGCCGATTTCGTGCGTGCGCTCGCCGACGATGTAGGACACCACGCCGTAGATCCCCACGCTTGCCAGCGCGAGCGCCAGCACGGCGAAGATCCCCAGCAACGTCATCGAGAACCGCCGGTCGCCCAGGTACTCCGCGATCACGTCGTCCATCGTCTGGACGTCATAGACCACCTGGTCGCTGTTGATGTGTGCCATCGCATGCCGGATTGCGGGCTCGATCTCGCTCTGCGGGCCTCGTATTCGGGCCACGACGCCGATGCCGTTCGCCAGCAACGGCATGAGCCGGTCAGGAAGCTGCATGATCGGCAGGTACACCTGCGCCTGGATGGCGAAGGTTGCGTCGGCGTCCAGTCCCGCGTGCTTGACGTGCCGGGCAATGCCCACGATCTCCGGCTGCGTGTCGAGCAGCGCGAAATTCAACCGCTTCCCAATCGGGTCCTGGCCCGCGAAATACTTACGGGCAAACGCCTCATCAATCACCACGACAGGCGCCCCGCGCTCGTTGTCCTGATCCGTGATGAACCGACCGCGGAGCAAAGGCGTTCCCATCGCCTTCAGGTAGTCCGGTTCGGTCAGGTAGAACAGGCAGTTGGGCATCTCCTGCACGGTTGCCGGCTTCGGCTGACCTTCAATCCAGAACGGCAGGTCGGATTCGCCCTGCATCGGCATTGCCCCGCCTTGCAGAGACGCGAATTGGATTCCCTGAATGCCCATCAACGAGTGGTGGATCCGAGGCAGCAGCACCCGCTGGGCTTGGGGATTGCCGGCCAATCCCCTCGGCAGCGTCGTGTCGAACGTCAGGACGTTGTGCGGATTGAATCCCGGGTCGATGTTCCACAGAGCGCTCAAGCTCCGAATCATGAGTCCCGCGCCAGCGAGGAGGACCAGTGCCAGCGCCATCTCCGCCGCCACGAACACCGACTACGTGCGGTGACGCGCTCGGCTCGCTCCCCGCCCGCCTTCCTTCATCGTCGTCTGCAGATGATCGCGGGAAAGCCGCAATGCCGGCACGAGCCCGAAGAGCACGCCGACAAGCAGGGACGCGCCCAGCGTGAAGAGCAGCACCGGCCCATCGAGATGGATTTCTCCCGATCGCGGCAGCGCCCCCGGCACCAGGCTCAACACCGCCTGCGTTCCCCAATAGGCGACGGCCAGGCCTGCGGTTCCCCCGGCGATCGCGAGCAGCAGGATCTCGGTCAGCAACTGACGAACCACCCGTCCCCGCCCCGCGCCGAGCGCCGATCGAATGGCAAACTCCCGTGTCCGACCTGTTGCCCGCGCCAGCAGCAGATTCGCCACGTTCGCGCAGGCGATGAGCAGCACGAATGCGACGGCTCCGAGCAGCACGAACAACAGCGCCTGAACGTCTCCAACAATGTTCTCCTTCAGGGGGAGGATGGCGATTCCGAGGCCCTTGTTCGAGTCGGGGAACGACGTCGCCAGATTGCTGGCAATCCTGCTCATGTCGGCTTGCGCCTGCGCGAGAGTGACGCCGGGCTTGCGGCGCCCCACCACGTGCGTCCCGAAACTCACCCCGCGGTTGCGAAATGTCGGGTCGGCCCATTGCCCGATCGGCATGAAGACATCGCGCCCGCGGCCGTACAGGATGAAGTTCGCGGGTGCCACGCCAACGATTTCGTAGGACGTTCCGTTCAGCGTCATCGATCGTCCGACTGCGTCCGGCGCGGCGCCGAACTTGCGTTGCCAGAGCCCGGCGCTGATCATCACCACGGGTGTTCCGCCGATCTGATCCTCTTGCTTGCGAAACACCCGACCGGCGATGGGCTGCACGCCAAGGGTTGGGAAGAACTCCGCGGAGACCATGTACGCCGAAAGCCGCTCGCCTTCTCCCATGCCTGTGAGCAATTCGTCCGTATTGCGAAAGGCCGCGAGTCCTGAAAACGCAGCGTTATCCTTTTGCCAATCGAGAAAATTCAGGTACGTGACCGACCCGCGCACGGTATCGGCGTTCGTGGCGAAGACCGCCATCAGCCGGTCGGGTTCAGGATACGGCAGCGGCCGAAGCAGCACGCCGTTCACGACGGAAAAGAGCGCCGTGTTCGCCCCGATGCCCAGTGCGAGCGTCAGGATGGCCATCGTGGTGAATCCCGGCGCCTTCAGCAAGGTGCGGAGTCCGAATCGCAGGTCCTGCAGAACTGAGTCCATGCTGCCTCACACGTTCCGGCCGCTTTGTGCGACACGCCGCCCAGTTGGAAGCCCTTGATATTGGACGGCGTCGCGGCCAATCGCGTTCCAATCGGCGGCGGGCCTCCCTTCATGGCGGCCGCCAGGGCGTCCTGGACAATTCGGCGCAGCTCGACTTCCTGCGTCGAACACGCGATCAGCACGCCGTGGAAGCGCGCGCTCCCAATATGCTCGATACTCCGCCGGGCGAGCGCACGAACGCCGAAAATGGTCGTGTCCTTTCGTGCCGGCGGGAACATCGAGACGGTGGGCGGATCCCAGTACGCGGGCGACATCTACATTGATCTGTCAACGCACTGGGTCCGGAGAGCCACGCTGGACGAATTCGCGATCACCGAGATACGGGTGCCGGGCCTTGGTCAGAGCGCGGGAGAGAAGATCCATGCCTGCACGGTCCACCACCTCCTCACACGCCTGACTAGCCGCGAGGAGTACGAGAAATGGCGAGCGACACGTGTCCGGTATCGGGACGCCGCGTGCAGAGGTCACTTGGAGGTCTGGCGACGCGCGCTAACCGCGCTCAGAACCTCGGGACTCCACAATGGCAGCTTCTCCTTCCCGGCGGCATTCTCTGCTGCGGCCCCCTCGTTGTATCTCGCCAGGAGCTTTGCGGGGTCCGACGTGCATTCGATGAGCACGGCGCGCCCGAAGTGCCTTTCCACGATCTGTCCCATCCTGTAGCCGACCGTATACCAAGGCCCACGGTATCCGAAAAAAGTGAATGCGACGTGGTCGGCAACCTCGGGTTTCGCGAAACCGCCACCGATGATGTCGAGGAAGAACTGATTGAGCTGGGCGAATTCCAGCTCCACGAACTTCATGTCCTGGTCCCAGCGAATGCGTTCGTCCGGTTTGAAGTCTCGCAACGGGTGCACGTCGGCCGAGCCGGCCGCTGCCAGCACCGCCAGACCTTCACTAAATGCGCCCATCCACTCTGCGGCCTTCTGCGCGTGCTGCGGCAGGGACTTGATCCGATCCTCGTACTGCCTGTTTGCGTTCGAGATGCCGATGTGGTGGCTTTCGTGGGCCACGATATTCTCGAACTCCGACTGGCTCTGCTCCGGATCGAGGTAGAGGAAGATCGCGGGGTTGGAAGTCACCTCGAACACGAAGCTGTTCGTCTTGGGCTTTATCACCGGATACACGCTGGCCTTCACCTGCGTATGGGATGGGAGATACTGGAGAATGCGGCTGGCGGCGGCGTGCATGTCGGCCTTCTTCCACGCCTCGAGCGTGCGTTGCAGCAGGCCCGCCTTCCTCGCGAGGTCGTCAGAGAGCACGAAACTCCTAAAGTCCTCATCAGTAAAGGCGCGGTGCATGGAGGCTTCGCGCGCCCTGAGCCGGACGTAGGGCTCGCTCGTGAAGAGCCTCTGCCATTCGACCTCGCTGACGGGCGTGCCGGCGGCCCGCTTCTCCAGGATGGCCAGCACGGCATCCGCTTCCGACGTGTTGATGGTCAGCCGGACGCGATCTTCAGCAACGGCAAGGGCAACGGTCGCGGCAACCAGTACAGCAACCAACAAATGACGTCTGATGGACATACTCACCTGCTCGACTGATACGAGAGAAGTCGGCTACCGGTTCAGCGTGTGTCCTTGTCCGACCTCCGGCCTTACGTTCAGAGAGGACTCCACTGGATTGTCCCCGCAGCGCCGACGCTGGAGCGGTCGGCCATGCCGGCTCTGCCGGCCAGCGACGCCACGACGTGGCGGGATCTGGCGCCAAGCGCCAATCGAATCGCGACCTCATGTCGGCGTCGCGGTCGGGCGCGGACAGCCGCTTCCGGGCCATGAAGCGAGCGCCGACAACCGTCGAGCCGACTACGGCTTGAGCGTCGGTCCGCGAAGTCGACGAGCGCCCCAGAGTGCGCGGACGATTACCTCGTCCTCGTTGAACGTGTAGTAGAGATGGCAGGCAACCTTGGGGACGTACAGACGTCGAAGGCCGGTGATTCCACCTGGAGGATAGGTTGTGCCAGCACCGGGAAGGAGGGCGAGAACGCGGACCGCCTCTTCGAACTCGGCGGCGAACACGTCATGGTGGATCCGATTCTCGATCCACCAGATCTTCTCGCGCCGGACGTGGCGTTGAGCTGTCGCGGTGAACCGGACGCGGCGTGGTTTCAACGGGAGCGGAGCTCCCTAAGGACCTCCTCGGCGTCGACTACTCGCCCCGCGGCGAGGTCTGCGTCGGATTCATGCAGGGCCCCGTGCAATGCGGCGCGATCCGTTTCGTCGAGCCAGTCGCCTGGATCCAGCGTCAGCAGTTCGACCTCTGCACCCTCGGGCAGGTCCGTTGGTTCATCCAGCACCAGCCGACCAGCTCGAACGCAAGCCTTGATCGTCATCATGAGAAGCGTACTACTTCCAAGGCCGCCCAGCAAGCGAATGCACCCGACCGGCGCCGGTGGTATCCTCCGCGTCGGCGGGTGAGCCGCGGTCGTTCGGAGAAACGAAAGACTCGGAATGATCGGAAATTACGATCAATGCGGGTGGGCGCTGAGGCGGGCAGGCTGAGCGGGCCGTGTCGAACCATGGGGCCCGCCGGTACGGGTCGTGGCGGGTCTTGTCGCGGGCGGCTCATCAGCGGGTGTCGCGGTCGGTGTCGTCGCCGATGGCGCCGACCTGGCGAACCATGGAGTCGGCGGCGCGGACAGCCGCTTCCGGGCCATGAAGCGAGCGCCGACAACCGTCGAGCCGACGACGGCTACTTTCGCGCGATGGGCACCCGATTGGTGCGCGGCCGCGTCTTCAGCCAGGGTGACAGGGAAGGCGCGGAACCTGTCGCGATGGTGAATGAGACGCTCGCTCGCCGGTACTGGGCAGGAGGCGGCGCGGTCGGCGCGTTTCTCGAGTTGGGGGCTCAGGCACGTCTCCGCGTGCGGATTGTCGGCATGATCGCCGACGTTCGACATTTCGGACCGGCGGACGAGACACACGCCGAGATCTATCTGCCGTTCGCCCAAGCGCCGAGCCCGCTCATCGGACTGGCAGTGCGCTCGAGAGGAGGCGACGCGACGGCGCTGGCAGACGCCGTCCGCCACGCCGTGTGGAACGTCGACGCCGAGCAACCTGTGTCGTACGTGATGACGACCGGCGAGATGGCGGGAGACGTGCTGGCCCCCAGCCGCGTGAGCGCGATCCTCGTCAGCCTGTTCGCGCTGATGGCCCTTGCACTTGCGGCCGTCGGCACGTACGGCCTTCTCGCTTCGATCGTCAGCCACCGCTCGCGCGAAGTCGGCTTGCGCATGGCGCTGGGAGCGGATCGACGCGGAATAGTCGCCCTGGTCTTGCGCGACGCGCTGAATCCGGTCGCGCTCGGGATGACGGGCGGGCTGATTGCCGCATTCGCGCTGACGCGACTTCTGCAACGTCTGCTCTACGGGGTGTCGCCGCTCGATCCGCTGACGTTCGCCGGGATGTCGTTGGCGGTCCTCATCGCCGCCACACTTGCCGCCGTCGTGCCCGCGCGACGGGCCGCCTCGGTCGATCCCGTCGTCGCGATGCGACAGGAATAAGGACCAGCGGCCTCTCAGCGGTGCCGCCTCCCGGGCAGTGATCATCACGTTCGCTCTCAACCACAGAGTCAGTCTTCCGATCTGCCCGAAGAGGGGCGCTGACAGGGCACACAGCCCGCCTCCTTGACGCGGTTCTGTCCCGCTGCACGGCAGCCGAATCAGTACGTCGCGACGCTGCTCCGGTGGGGGCGAAGGGATCTCACATGCGTGTTCAACGGATGGCTCAGATCCCCTGGCGGCCAGACCTCCGACGTGACGGATGTCCGGTATCGGGACGCGACGTCCCACCGGCGGTCAGGCGGGGGGAGTGGAGCAGGCGGTCGACCCTGCGACCGGCTCGCAAAGGCCGGATTTGTGAAACGCCTGACGGTCCGGCAATGTCCTGCGACTGGCAAGGGTCTTGCGTTCTCGCGCTCGGGGACCAACTATACAGACGGGGTAGCGATGGAGAACCTCTGGCACGACGCGAAGTTTGCCGCGCGGATGCTGGCGAATAACCCGGGCTTCACCGCGGTGGCGGTCGTTACGCTGGCGCTGGGTATCGGCGCCAACACCGCGATCTTCAGTGTGGTCAACGCTGTCCTGCTCCGTCCTTTGCCTTTCTCTGAGCCGGATGCGCTGGTGATGCTGTACGAGACCGAGACCCAGAAAGGCTGGACCTCCCACACTGTGGCGCCAGGGAACTACCGTGACTGGAGTGAGCAGAACAGCGCCTTCACGGCGATGGCAGCCTTCCGCAATGCCAACTACAACCTGACTGCAAACGGCGAACCGACACGCGTGGTGGGCGGCCGCGTATCTGCGGGGTTCTTTCCACTGCTCGGCGTCGCGCCCAGCCTCGGCCACACCTTTACGCCCGAGGAGGACCAACCTGGACGGGATCGGGCGGACAGCAACAAGAACTGGGGAGTGCGCGCGGTTCCGCTGCTGCAGGTGGTGGTGGGGGAGGTGCAACAAGGGCTGTACGTCGCCTTGGGCGCCGTGGGCCTCGTACTGCTCATCGCCTGTGTGAACGTTGCCAACCTGCTCTTGGCGCGCGCGTCGTCGCGGCGGAGGGAATTCGCGGTGCGGGCGGTCCTGGGAGCGAGTCGTGGAAGGCTCGCGCGGCAGTTGCTCACCGAGTGCGCGCTGCTGGCGGTGATGGCCACGTCTCTTGGCGTGCTCCTGGCGGTGTGGGGCGTGGACCTGCTTCGGTCGGTGAGCCCCGGCGTGCTTCCACGCATCGCGGAGGTGCCCATCGACTGGCGGGTCCTGCTGTTCACGCTTGGCGCGGGCGCCCTGAGCACGCTGCTGTTTGGCATGGCGCCGGTGCTGCAGTTCGGGCGCCTCGAGAGCAGCGAATCGCTGAAAGAAGCGGGGCGCTCCGGGACCGAAGGCCCCAGGGCCGGGCGATTCCGCGACGTACTGGTGGTGATGGAAGTGGCCCTCTCCGTTGTGCTGCTGGTCGGGGCAGGCTTGCTCCTGAAGAGCCTGACGCACCTGGCCGATGTCCGCCCGGGCTTTGAGACGGCCGACCGCCTCACGGCCATGGTCGTTCTACCCGACGCCACGTACGGCAAGGCGGAGAGGCGTGTGGCCTTCTTCGATGAGCTTCAAAATCGTCTGGCCGGCCTGACGGGCGTGCACTCCGCTGCTCTGGTCGCGTTCTTGCCGCTTTCTGGTGCGGACTGGATGCAGGCATTCGGCGATGAGGCCATCATCAACCGCGCTCGCACTAGCAGCGATCTGCCCTCGGCCAGTTACGCGCTTGCAGGCCCGGGGTACTTTCGCGCCATGGGCATCCCGTTGCTCCGCGGGCGCGAATTCGCCGCCGGGGACGGGCCCGGGGCGCCGCGCGTGATGATCGTCAACGACGTCCTGGCCAGGCAGATCTTCCCCGACCAGAATCCTATCGGCAAACGCGTCAGGATCTTGAACGGGCCGGACCCGCCGTGGCGGGAGATTGTCGGAGTCGTGCACGAGGTGAAGTTCCACGGACTGGCCGATATGCCGGCGATGCAGATGTACGAGTCCTACCGCCAGGCGCCATCGTCCTCCATGAGTGTGGTGCTGCATACGAACGGGCGTCCGCTCAGCTTCGCCGCCGCGCTGCGCGCCCAAGTGGAGGCCATCGATAAGGACCAGCCCGTGGCTCAAGTGCGCACGATGCAGGACATCCTCGACCGGAGCGTGGCGCAACCGCGCTTCCGTGCCGTGCTCCTCGGCGTGTTTGCGTGCGTGGCCTTGTTGATGGCCGCGGCGGGACTGTATGGCGTGATGGCCTACGCGGCGGCGCAACGCACGCGCCAAATCGGGCTGCGCATGGCGCTGGGTGCGCAGCGACGCGTCGTGCTGGGCATGGTGTTGCGCAAGGGGCTTGCGCTCACGCTTGCTGGAGTGGGGATCGGCGTGGCCGCGGGCGCTGGCCTCGCGCAGTTCATGCGCGCGCTGCTTTTCGACGTAGGCGCCACCGACCCGATGACGTTCGGTCTGGTAGCGCTGGTGATGACGCTGACCGGTCTGGTGGCGTGCTATGTGCCGGCTCGGCGTGCCGCGAAGGTCGATCCGATCGAGGCACTGCGCTGCGAGTAGATGATGGGATCACGCAGATGGCGCCGCGACTCGCGTCTCGCTCACATGTGTTGACGGTGTGGCCGCGCAGGGGAAGAGGTTTCGATGTGCCACAATCGTTCGTCGAAGCCAGCATCCAGACCGATCGATAATCGCAGCGCGCCCGATGGGCACGTGCTCACGCACGTCTGGCACAGCACACACTCCGTTGAGACGACACGCTTGCCGGCATGGATGTAATCGGGAATCCGGATACTGCCCGGACAGGTCCGAATGCAGGCGTCACAGCGGTCGCACAATTCCTGTGTTCCGGCGACCTTCACCAGGGCGAACCGGGACGTGGGTGTCATGACCACGGGCACCGGGCACGCGTACTTGCAGAACGCGCGATTGTCCCTGAGCACGACTGCCATCGGGAGCGCGATCGCAAAATACAGAGCGTTGCCGGTGATGATCCAGAGAAGTGCATTCGAGCGATGGTAGTGATACCCGACGAAGTACACGAGCGTCAGCACAAGCGCTGCGCTCGCCAGGAAATGGGCATAGCGCACCCACCGCCACCGCGGGAGCCAGCCGCGACTGCGCGGGTACGGGAGCAGGTCGAGCGCCATCGCCGTCCAGCACGCCCACCCGCAGAAACCCCTCCCAAAGATCAGCGGGCCAACGAGTTTTGCGACGGCGTAGTGGATGACCGCCCCGGCCAACGACCCAGCCAGCAATTGAAAGAAGAAGCCTTCCAGTTGCATGTTCTCGCGGGCGAGCAGACCGAGAAACCCCAGCATGTAGACGCCGACCAGCACCTGAGCCAGGCGGCGCCCAATCGGCTTCTTGTGTTTCGGCAGGATCGAATACAGCCCCGATCCGAGACCGAGCGCGGTGCCGATGTATCCGAAGTTGAGGATGAAGAAGAGGTGGCCGGTCGTCTTCCAGAAGAAGATGGCGATTGCCCAGAAGAGCACGAAGGTCGAGATCGAGAAGCTCAGGCCTTTGTTCCGGAGGTGCGCCGCTGCGAACCTACGACCCATCTGCGGGTCTCCTGAAGTCAACCGTCCTGCTCCCGTTGGCAGGTCACCTGTCTCTCGACCCGCAGGCGCTCACTTCAATTGGAACTTGATCAGCTTGCTTTCCGCAGCCATGTCGAATGCGGCATCGGCAAACGACGGCGGGCCGAACGTGCGCCTCGCATTGTTCGAGAATCCAAACGGCTCTTTCGGCTTGCCCATGAACCCTGTATCCAGGCGCCCATTGTTGTTTTCGTCGTTGAAGGCGTTGACGGCGTATTGCCCTGGTTCGAGACCCTCGAAGTTGATTCTGACCGTGTCTGCCGTCGCATCGACGCTGCCATGTCGGTACGCTCGACCCTTCAGAAAACCGTCCGCCGTTCGCCAGAGTGACACCCGGACCGGGCCCTTGCCTTTATTGACACCGGATATTTCGACGGTGAGCTTTCCCCGCTGGACTGTTTGCCCGGCACTGATGCTTCCACTTGCCAGCAGAGGGATCAGGATCAGCAACGCCATTCCCCCTTTCCCTCGTCGAGTAGCCGAGGCCACGGTGCCCTCCGGTTCGTTGGCGGTCAGGGGCGCCAGTCCTCCCGCCGCCATTCGAGGAGGGCTACAAACAGACGCAATTTTACCCGTGCTGTTAGACGGTGTTTCGCTTGGAAGGTTCCACGCTCGAGAATGCCGATGCGGGCTGCGTGCCGGTCTTCTGCTTGCTGCGGATCCCTGCTCTGGCCTACTCGCGTAGCGCCGAGGCTGGTGCCGTCGACAGTGCGCGGACGGCCGGCCCCGCGGCAGCCAGCGCCGTGACTGCACACGTCAGCATGCCCGCAAGCGCCAGCACCCACGGGTCGGCCGGCTCCACGCCGTAGAGCAGGCTCGCGACCAATCGCGCGAGCATCACGGCGCCCGACGCCCCGACCGCGAAGCCAACCAGGACGGCGATGCCGGCCCTGCCGGCCAGCGACGCCACGACGTGGCGGGATCTGGCGCCAAGCGCCAATCGGATGGCGACCTCGTGGCGGCGTCGCGACAGGGCGAGAGACAAGACGCCGTGGAGGCCGATGGCCGCCAGCAGCGCCGCCAGGCAGGCCAGCACCGTGACGAGTCCCGCCGCCGCTCTCGACTGGGCCATGCCGCCAGCCAGTTGTTCGCGCGCGGTCTTGAGCGACACCACGGGCACGCGTGCATCGATGTCGCGCGCCGCCGCACGAAGCAGCGGCAGCAGTCGCCGGGCATCCCCCGTCGTGCGCGCGAACACCACTTGCGTCGCGTCGTAGTCGTCGGCGGCGTGCGTGTACACGAACGGCGTCGCCCCCTCCTGCAACGACTCGTACTTGCCGTCGCCGGCCACGCCAATCACCCGCGAGAAGCGTGAGCCGCGATCGCGGGCCTCGATGATCTCTCCCACGGCACTTCTCCCAGGCCAGAACTGACGCGCCAGGGTCTGGTTGACGATGACCGATCCGGCCGGTGACTCGGCGCCGAAATCGCGTCCTTCGACGATGGGGATGCCGAGCGCCCCGAAGTACCCGGGTGCAACAACCGTATTCATCACGCGCCGCTCCTGCGCGTCGCCTGGCCGACCCACGGCACGCACAAAGGCAGTGGCACCGAGCGGTTCGTTGAGCGCCCGGCATGCGGACGCGACGCCGGGCATGGCGGCAATCCGCTCCTGCAGGCGCCGGTAGAAATCGATGCCGGCGTCACGCGTGTATCCGGCCAACCTGACGTTCACCCGCATCATCGCCAGGCCATCCGGCGCAAAGCCCGGCGGCAGCGACTCCTGGTTTTGCAAAGATCGCACGAACAGGATTGATCCAATCACCAAGACCACCGACGCAGCCACCTGCAGGGCCACCAACCCGTCTCGCAGGTTGACTCCCCGAGGGCGAGCCGTCGCATCCGAATGTCGTCCGAGCAGAGACACGACGCTGGTGCGGGTGGCATGCCACGCGGGGAGCAGGCCGCACGCCAGCGTTGTCACGAGAACGAGGAGGGCCGCGGCAGCCGCCACGCGCAGGTCGAGGGCACCGGTCAAGGCGATGGGCACGTGGGCGGTGAACGGCACTCGCGAGAGCAGAACGAGTGTTCCACGCGCGAGCGCGATCGCCGCCACGGCCCCCGCTCCAACCAGCAGGAACGTCTCAGTGATCAACTGCACGACGATGCGGCTCGGGCTCGCGCCAAGCGCAAGGCGCAGGCCCAACTCCGCCCGGCGCTGCTCGCCCCGTGCCATCAGCAGGAGCGTCACGTTGATGCATCCGACCAACAGCACGCACGCGGCGACGGCGACCAGCGTCACCAGCACGCGGCGAGCGCCGTCGCGTGCGGATCCGGGGAAAGCATCGTCAATCAGCGTCGTCAAGCCGAGTGTTGTCTCCTTGTAGGACGGGATTTCACGGGAGATGTCGCCAAGAACGCGATCGGTTTCTGCCTGCGAAGTCTCCGCCCCAAGGCCCGGACGCAGCCGTCCGATCATGCGGAGCCAGGGAATGCCGGGATCGGTCAGCCAGGCCCTTGCGCCCACCGCGCCGCGAACCACATCGAAGGCGGTGACGGGCAGGAATACGTCGATGGGCGTGCCGAGTTCCGTGCCGCTGAACCCTGCTGCTGCCACGCCCACGACGACGACGGGTGTGGTGTTGACGGTGACGGTGCGGCCAATCGTGTCGGGGGCGCTGTTGAACCGCATTCGCCAGCAGCGTTCAGAGATGACGGCGGCGATCGGATCCGAGTTCGCCTCCTCGGGCTGAATGAGCAGGCGGCCGCGGTCGGCGGGAACGCCGAGCACGCTGAAGTAACTGTTGCTGACGAACAGTGCCTCCACCGGTGCGGCGCCGCCGTCAGCGAACAGGCTCGCCGTGGTCTGCTGCCATGCCGCCACGCCCTCAAATGCCCGCTGCCGCGCCGCGAACAGCTGATAGGCCCGGTACGACAGCGGGTTTCGTTTGCTCACGACGATGCGATCGGCGCGGTCCACCGCAGGCAGCGGCCGGAGCACCAGGGCTTCGACCAGACTGAAGACGACCATGTTGACGCCGACACCAACGGCGAGGGTGACCACGGCGATCGCCACGAAAGCAGGTTGCCGTCGCCAGCCGCGAAGCGCATACAGGATGTTCTGCAGGAGGGCTGACATCGCGATTGTGCCTCAGAGTCTACCTGTTCCGCGGGCGCCAGGCAGGGCAGTCTACCCTGCGCATTCGTGCATTAGACTCATCATCACTCACGCAGGTTGGATCAGGGGCGCCGTTCCGCCGGGGCCTGGCACTACCTCAGCACGCGAGCCGGGTCGATCCTCGCCGCCCGCCGGGCTGGCACGATGCAGGCGACGAGCACGACCAGCACCAGCATGATCGACACCGCGCCGTAGCTGACGGGGTCGTACGGCGTGACGCCGTAGAGCAGCTTCGACACGTACCGCCCGAGCGCAGCAGACAGCGCGAGTCCGACGGCCATCCCGCCGATCGTGACGGCCAGCGCCTGCTTCAGTACCAGGCGAACGACGTCTGCCGGGGCGGCGCCAAGCGCCGTCCGCACACCGATCTCGCGGGCTCGCAGCGAGACGATGCGGCTCAGGACGCCGAACAGGCCGACGCCCGCGATCGCGAGCGCAAACACGGCGAACGCACCGAGCAGGATGGCGTACAGGCGCGGCTTTGCGAGGCTCGTCGCGAGCCGATTTTCCATCGTCACCACCGACTCGAGGGCCACAGACGCGTCCTCGTCCCCGACGATCGATCGCAGAACGGGAACCAGGCGCGCAGGATCGCCAGCCGTGCGGACGATCAGACTCGGGACATCGTCGTCGAAGCCGTCGGACAGTTGGAGAGAACAGCGATAGAGTTCCGGCGCCACCGGG
>Ga0315273_10002074_pt1 | contig 23399 bp, 16 predicted proteins | sample YL17G02_0_MG_FD_205753 | JGI IMG/M metagenome (GOLD analysis project Ga0315273, IMG submission 205753) | Sediment microbial communities from Yellowstone Lake, YNP, Wyoming, USA - YL17G02_0 | ecosystem: Environmental > Aquatic > Freshwater > Lake > Sediment | place: USA: Wyoming | collected...
TCCCGGCCCACTCCAAAGGTGCGGGTGGCACTGCCGGTGTTTGTCACCCGGTAGTTGACCGTGATCTGACTGCCCGGCGCAACCGGGTCGGGCGTCAGCCCGGTGATCGTGACCGTGGCCGAGATGACTTGCGCCCGGGCGACACTGCAAAGGGCTGTGGAAACGAAAACGGCCAAGATAAACCAAGATGTCCGGATTCCGCTCATGGATGCAAACTTCACAAGTCTGCACTTGGAAAACATGACGTGCAACCACGTCGTTTGGCATTCGGTAGCCAGTGGAATCATTTTAGCCGGGGTGCATCGCATGCGTTGTGTGGCCGCCCCTCTCCGCAAGGGAACGTCATGATCCATCCATGACGTCCCTAGTGACCACGTCAATCCGCGATGGCCAAGCGGCGGGCACCGTCTTGTCGTCGATCCACTCATTCAGATCCGGGCGCTACACTCAGTTGTCCTACTTCAACATCCCGCGCGAGTAGGGCTCACACATCGGACTCAATCTTGAGTAGTGGCGGGTGCCAAGTCAAGCAGAAAACACTTGAGAAAGCCCCAAAGATTGGGGCTGCGACTTCCGGTGGAATGCAGATGATAACTATCATGATTATGAGTACGGTCGCAGTGCCTACGGCTGGCGTAACCTACTGCCATACAACGAAATGGCCGCTTCCGCGGCCGAACATCGCCCTACCCCAGCGCCAGTTTCCCCGAGCGCCGGTTGATGCGCGTGGGATACTTGCCGGTGAAACAGGCCGTGCAGAACGATTTCTTGGGGTGCTTGGATAGTGTGAGCATTCCTTCGAGGGAAAGATACCCGAGCGAATCGACGCCGAGGTACCGTTTGATCGCGGCCACGGTGCGTGTCGAGGCGATCAACTCGCCTTTGGTGGGCATGTCGATCCCGTAGAAGCATGGAGAGATGATCGGGGGAGAGGCGACACGGAAATGCACTTCGCGCGCGCCCGTGTCGCGGATCATGCGCACCAGCTTGCGGGCTGTCGTGCCACGCACGATTGAATCATCGACGATGACAACACGCTTATCCTTCAAGACTCCGCGCACCGGGTTGAATTTGATCTTCACATCGAGGTCACGCATCCCCTGATCGGGCAGGATGAATGTCCGTCCGACGTAATGATTGCGGATCAGGCCGACTTCGAGGGTCAGACCGGATTGCTCGGCGTACCCGAGAGCGGCTGTGTTTGATGAATCCGGCACCGAGATGACAATGTCGGCATCTGTGGGTTGCTCGATCGCAAGTTGCCGGCCGAGCCGGCGGCGCACCTTGTCGACGCTCTCCTCGAAAATCATTGAATCGGGACGCGCGAAATAGATGTATTCGAAAATGCAGAACGACCGCTTCCCCGTGGCCGGGATGCGCGCCGTACGCAGCCCCTTTTTCGAGATCGCGACAATTTCCCCAGGCTCGACGTCACGCACATACTTGGCGCCGATGATGTCAAACGCGCACGTCTCCGACGCCACCACCCAGGAGCCGTTGCGCTTGCCCAGCGCCAGCGGACGGAATCCGTTGGGATCCCGCGCGGCAATCAACTCATCGGAGGTGAGAAAGAGAAAACAGTAGGCGCCCTCGACCTTGCCGAGCGCCTCGGCCAGCCGCGATACGACGTCGCGCTTCTGCGAACGGGCATAGAGATGAAGGACAAGCTCCGAGTCTGACGAGGTTTGAAAAATCGCGCCGCCCGATTCAAGGTAGGTCTTAAGCTCACCGGCGTTGGTGATGTTGCCGTTGTGCGCCGCCGCGAGCTCGCGGTACTTGAACTTCATCAAGAGCGGCTGCGCGTTGGCAGCGGTTGAAGTGCCGGTGGTCGAGTACCTGTTGTGTCCGATCGCGGCATGACCATCGAGATCCTTGAGAAGCTTTCGATCGGGGAACACATCGGCAATCTCGCCCATCCCTTTGCGGAGTCGTATTCTCTCACCATCCGAGGTGGCGATTCCCGCCGACTCCTGCCCGCGATGCTGCAAAGCGTACAACCCGAAATAGGTGAGCTCGGCCGCCTGACGGTTGCCCCAAATGCCGAACACGCCGCACTCACAAGCTGGCTTGTCCGAATCCGGTCGCCGCACCCGCGGGGACGGATCTCTGTGGCCGCTCAGGCGTGTGCAATTGTTGGCGTCTGCTTCTCTCATAGGTTCCATCCCAAGGAAGCGCCGAATAAACGGCCCGCGCTGCCCGCTGTCAATGGGCCAGACGATCCCGCCCATTATCGCGGAAACCTTTGATACGCAACGGCAAGGCAGGAATTTGCAGAGTTCGCCGACGGCTTCTGACCCGATTTCCGCTTGTCAACTGGCCTGACATGTAGTATCTTTACTTGGAGATTGCAATTGTGTCCAGTGAGACGGAATATCGCCCGCCGCGGCGGGCACAGGCGGACCTGCCCCGCCCCTCCGGGGAGAGACGGTTCCGGCTGACCGCGTTGCCGCAGAAGTGTCAATCGAGACAAGAATCCCTGAGAGGAGGAACGAGCGATGAAAGGTACGACGATCCAGTGGGAGCAGGCGTGCTCTGCCGGAATCCGTTGGGCAGCGAGGTTGCTTCTCGGTCTGCTCATCATCACGGTTGGCGGCCCGAGTGCAGGCTTGGGCCAGCCATACTCCAGCGAAGATGACCTCGTCGAAGTAATGTTCTCGCCGGACTCCCGTGTGCGTCTGCGTGGCGGGGCCCCCGTCGACTTGGGGGCCAAGCAGGGGCTGACGGGTGTCAATCAAGTGCTGCAAAAGCTCGCGTGGTCTCAGTGGCAGCCAATCAGTGATGTGCCCGAGGTGCGCCTTGATGAGATTCAGGCCATTGGCGAGGCCAATACCGGGCAGCCTGTCTACAACCTGAACAACATCTTTCGTCTGCGCATTCCCAAAGGACTCGATGTGTGGGCGATCAGCGCCGAACTCGAGGCGCTTCCCGGAGTCATGCTCGCACGGCCGGTCCCGAAACCGATGCCGCCGCCGTTCCCACCGCCGGACTACGGCGCCCAGCAGGGCTACTTGCGTTCGGCAGCAACCGTTCCGTCGGGTATTGATGCCGATTATGCCTGGACCTTGCCGGGCGGCAATGGCGCAGGTGTCACGGTATGCGACCTGGAGTACGCGTGGAATTACAACCACGGAGATGTCACCAAAGCTCTGGGTTCCCAGATTAACATCAATGTCGCCGATCCCGGATGGGGACCCGAGCACGGCACCGCCGTGATCGGAGAATTGGTGGCCGACAAGAATGGCTGGGGTACAACCGGCATCTGCCACGGCGCCAACCTGAAAACGTGCGGAACCTTCTACGGCCTTCCGACACCCGGATGGAATGTCCCCGGCGCCCTCGCCGTCGCAATCGCCAACCTCTCGGCAGGCGACGTGATCCTGATCGAAAACCAGTGGGAGTACACACCTGGTGCCGGCAATTACATCCCCATCGAGTGGTGGCTCAACTACTCTCCGAATCCTCAGTCATACAACGGCGTCTATGCCGCCATTGTCAACGCGGTCTCCAATGGCATCCATGTCGTGGAAGCCGGTGGAAATGGGAGTGTCAACACCGGCGCACTCACCTGGTTTGGCAATTCAGGGGCGATCATTGTCGGCGCCGGCGGTGCCTACCTGGCCGGTCCCTATCCCGAAGGAAACCTCCAGAAACTCGCCTTTTCGTCTTATGGGCCTCGGTTCGATTTGCAGGGCTGGGGCGAGGATGTCGTAACAACCGGGTACGGGTCTCTGTACAACGCGGACGGCCCAAATCTGTATTACACTGGATCGTTCGCTGGCACGTCGAGCGCTTCCCCGATCGTTGCGGGAGCAGTCGCCTGTTGTGTGGGATACTGGAAAGCGACCCTTGGCACGCCTTTGCCCACACCCGCCTTTCTGCGGAGCACGCTGATCCTCACAGGCACCCCTCAAATCTCCCCTCCTGTGGGAAACATCGGTCCGAGACCGAACTTGCGGGCAGCGATCGCCAGTTTCTGCAACTGTCCCAATCAGGGTGATATCGCCCCGCGCCCTGCCGGCGACGGTGCGATCGACGTGTTCGATGTCATCGAGGTCATTGGGATCGCTTTCAGTGGCGCTCCGGACATGATCGATGCTTCTTGCCCGACGACACGCGGGGATGTGGACAATAGCGGCGTCACCGATGTGTTCGACGTGATCTACCTCATTGCCACGGCCTTTTCAGGCGGCGCGAATCCGTGCAATCCTTGCACCTCTGGCGTTCCTCCTGGCTGCCCGTGATGCGACAGAGCTTCGTGTGCTTCTCGCACAAAGGAACAGGGGCGCACGGCGGCGCGCCCCTGTTCCTTTGCTACTCTTGCGCGTCGTAGGCGTCGCCCCTCCCCAGAAACCAGCATCGAGAAGTCGCCTGCGTGAGAAGATCCTCCGTTCCCAATCGAGCATACGTCAAACCATTTCTGGACCGAACTGTCATCGTCCAAAATGTGTAATTCATTTCACACTCATCCTTCGACCGCTCTCCGGGATTGTAGGGGTGCACGACCGTGTGCCCTTCGGAGTCGCAATGCCCAGTCCGGCACTCATCCTGTTGTTACCAAAGGAGATACGGCGACATCGAGTGTCCCCACTCCACCATTAGGTCCATGCCGTCCACTCCAGTCCACCCGTGGCCCTCCCAAGACATCCACACACCCCGAATGGCACTGCCGTTGCGTTTACCGCTCGTGCGGCCGCCATCGTTTGGGGCCGGAATCATCATGGACGGCAAAGCGACGACACAGGATTTCCAGAAACGTTACCTGGCATTGAGCCGTCTGGCGGTCGCCGCGGCAGCCGGAGAGCCGGTCGATCGCTTGCTGGAGACAGCCGTCGCGGAGGCCGTGTCACTCGTGGGTCTGATGGCAGGATCCGTCAGAATCTTCGGTGCAGAAGACGAAGACACCGCCGGAGCCATGGCCGGTGACGCCATCGGTCAGCGCCAGCTTGGTGAACTCGAGAGCACGCTTCTGGGACAATTGCGCCGCAACTACTCAGTCCGTTCGCTCTTCATGACGCTGGACGTCGATGGGCCCGCTGGCTTGTTCTCATACCCGCTCAAATCAGGAGACACAATCATCGGGGCGGTCTCCGGCCTGGCGCGGGGGGAACGAAACCTCGCTTCCGAAGAGGAATTCGTGGCGACTCTGGCCGCCATGATCGTCCTCATCGGTCGCGCGGCCGGTGGCTGGGCACCGGTGGCCTCTGCGGATCGCGATGCCACGGTCAAGACACAGGCGGTTCTGGAAACGGCAGCGGCGATCAACCATGAAATCAATAATCCTCTGATGGCCGTGATGGGTAATGTCGAACTCCTCCTTCGCCGCGAAGCCCAGATCGACCCCGATACACGCGAGAAACTCCACCGTATCCACGAAGCCGCCACGCGAATCCATCAGGTCACCCAAAACCTGATGCGCATCACTGATGCGCGCTCCATGCCCTACCCCGGCGGCAGTTCCATCATCGACATTGAAGGTTCCCCCAAGCGCGACGAGAAGTAGGCGCGGCTTGTCGAAGATCCCGCACCTCGCGGGGCCGTGCCCGTCTTCCGCATGTGGCTGAAACTGGTAACCTTTATCAAGGGGCAGAAGCGCTGTTCAGTCTACGTTGAGGCCCATCGAACGATTTACTTACATTTGGGAATCATGATAATTCCCCTTGCCACCTTGCCCGCAGGATGCTATATTTTCAGCCAGTGGGGTGGCAGCGTTGCGCGTGTGCTACTTGCTGCTAATCAAGAGTTGCCGAGAATGAGCATGTTCCCGATTTGTGGACATGCTCCAGGTTTTCACGAAGAAGAGACTTGAAACAGCAGTCGGAGTTGGTGAGGAGGTCATGACCCTTGAGACAGATCGTCGTCATCCGGAGTAGGGCATTGCTTATGCCCGCCATTGCAGCTGCCTCCCGAAATCAGGGGGCGGTGAACTCTTGTGCAACTCAAATGGAGGAAGAGGGATGACAAAAGCCAAGTCGATTTGCACTTCCATCGCCGCTACGGTGATCTGCCTCATCGCGCTGGCGCCACATGGCTGGACGCAGGGGTTTTGCCTTCAGGCAGGTCAGACATTCGAAACAAACTGGCCCTATAGCGGGGCAGCGGCCGACTTCAACGGCGATGGCAATATTGATGTCGTAGTTGTTGCACCATACTCCATCTCAGTGCTTATAAACGAGGGAGGTGGCAGTTTTGCTCGCCCTGTAAATTACTTGATCAGCACAGTTTACGAACACACTGAGTGCGCCGCCGCTGCGGATCTGGATGGAGATGGAGACATCGACATAGCAGTCACCGCGTGGGGTCCTGCTCCGAGCTATACCAGTTTCGTGACGGTTTTGATCAATGACGGAACGGGAAACTTCAACACGAAAACAAAGTACAATACAGCATGGCAGGCACACAGCATCACCGCTTCCGATCTTGATGCGGACGGAGATCTCGACCTCGTCGTCGGGTGCTCCAACCAAGTCGTGGTTCTCAGAAACAATGGCGACGGGACGTTCTCTGGGGCGGGCGATGTCTACGATCTCAGCGGGTACTGCGGAGACGTATTCGCCGGTGATCTTAACGGTGACGGTCATCCTGATCTGGCAGTTGGCATCAGTGATTACTCCGGCTATTGGGGGTATGTCACAATATTCAACAACAACGGTGACGGCACCATGGGTGCGCCGACCAATTACCCTGTCATCAATAATCGATACTCCCGCCCGGGCTCCCTTGCCGGCACGGATATGGATGGTGACGGCGACATCGACCTCGCCGTGACCATTAGTGCAGACAGCAATGTTGTGTTCCTGCGAAATTTCGGTGATGGAACAATGGCTGCCCCCGTGTACTATGCACTTGGCGGCAGTCCGCAGGGTTTGGCGGCACGGGACCTGGATGGCGACGGCCATTGCGATCTTGCGACTGCTGTGGGCATGAAAGACTGTGTTTTCGTGCTCAAGAACAATGGATCAGGGGGCTTCGCCCCGCGGAGTTTCTCCGTCGGCGACGTACGTCTATTCTTCGTGCTTGCGGAGGATTTTGATCAGGATGGCGATCCCGATCTCGCCGTTGGTCGCGAGGACGCGGCCGATCTCCTCATTTTGCGAAATGAAGGCGGAGGGATGTTCGCCGCTCCTGCGAACGTGGCCGCGGGTCTTTACCCGGTCAACATCTGTTCGGCCGATCTTGACGGGGATGGGGACATCGATCTCGCCGTTGCGAATGAGGGCGGCGACAATCCTGACTACACTGATGGGTCGGTTTCAATTCTGATAAACAACGGGGATGGCACTTTTGCCCCATCGGTGGATTATGCCGCCGGAGCTGCTCCGGAAGCAGTCGCGGCGGCGGATTTCGATTATGACGGCGATCTTGATCTTGTGGTTGCCAACCTTATGAGCGGCAACATTTCAATACTGAAGAATAACGGAAATGGCACCTTTGCCCCTGCAGTGAATTACGCTGTGGGAGCGGATCCGAGATCTGTCGCAGTCGCGGATCTGGACGGCTACGCCGGCCCCGATCTGGCCGTTGCGAACGGTGAGTTTGGAGTGACCATACTCAAGAATCAGGGTGACGGCACATTCTCACCACCTTCGCATTTTCCTGCCGGAGGGTATCCGTTTTCCATTGTCGCGGCCGATCTGGATGGGGACTACGATTATGACTTGATAGTAGCAGAGGGGAGCTATGGCTATGTCTGGGTGCTGAAGAACGATAGCTATGGGGCATTCGCCCCGCCTGTCTATTATTCCCCAGGAGGAACTGCACACGCTGTCACGGCAGCAGATCTCGACGGTGACGGGGATCAGGATTTGGCTGTCGCCATCCACGACAGCGGCATTCTGGCGATCTTGAAAAACAACGGTAATGGTACTTTCGGGGGCGCCGTGAATTATCCGACGGCCCACTTGTCATCTTGCATCACGACGGCCGACCTCGACGGGGACGGTGATCGTGATGTGATCGTGAGCAACCCGAACATCTGGGCTGGTCTGCCCAATAGACGAAGCGACGTGATTTCCATTCTCAAGAACAACGGAAGTGGAGTATTCGCAGCGACCGAGTACTACGGCGTCGGCAACAATCCATACGCAGCGACTGCCGCTGACTTGGACGGCGATGGCCGGCTGGATCTCGCCGTAGCGTGTTACAGCAGCGGACTGATAGGAAGTCGAGGCTACGTTGCTATCGTGAAGAACTGCACGCCCGGTTGCAGTTGTCCAAGCCAGGGCGACATCGCGCCCCGACCGACCGGGGACGGTCTGATCGACGTGTTCGATGTGATCGAGGGAATCGGAATCGCCTTCAGCGGCTCTACGGACATCCAGGATCCTTCGTGTCCGAAGACACGTGGCGACATCGACAACAATGGCGTCGCTGACGTCTTCGACGTGATCTACCTGATCGCGACGGCATTCAGCGGCGGGCCGAATCCGGTCAATCCGTGCGGGCCGTAATTGCGCGTTGCGGCAGCTGTGTCAACAGCGAAGCCCGTGGGCGGACGATGGCCCCACGGGCTTCGCTGTTGACTCTCCAGAGGTGCTACCGTACTGACCACGAACCGTCATTCCTTGTCGGGGCATGGCAAGCCGTGCCCCTACCCAGGATTCGGATGCGGCGCCGCCCCCGCTCGGGGGGTGATTGTACCGAAACCGGGCAGGGTAGAGGGTCAACTTTCCATACGGGGACTGAATGCAAGAAAAACTTGGATTTCTGCGGCGTGCCTGGTCGATGCTGGCGCCGCCGCCACATGTGACGACTTCGGATCGCCTCGGCCGCATCGACCGTTGGCACGGTTTGAGCAGCCGTCGCCACTCCAAAGGTCCGGCGGCATACGACGCCGACTGGTCATTATCCGGTGGTCAGGCGACCGACCGCGCTTTCGCGATTCGCCTGCACCGCTTTCTCCGCGACAATGTTCCCATTCTAAAATCCGTCATCTGGACTTGGACTCGGCTGGCTGTTTCACCTCATCACTTCGAGATTGCCGAGCCGGTGGATGAGGCAACGCGGAAGCGGGCGCTGACCGTCCTGGATGCCTTGGACCGGCGCATCTTCCCCGAACGCATCGTTCGATGTGGCGGATTCGATGCTCTTTTGATCCAGATCTTCAACACACTTTTCACCGATGGTGTCGTCGCGGGCGAACTGACTTTGCTCCCATCGCGGCAGGGTCTCGACCGGTTCGGGTTCATCGACACCACGACCCTCGAATGCGAGGCTGACAAGACCGGTCGCTGGCAGCTTTACCAAAGCGATGCTGCGCGGCGAATACCCCTGGACTCCGACGCCGTCTTCTACTGGCCCCTCGATGCCGACGCCGGGCGTCCGGTCGGCAAGTCGCTGCTGGCGGCGGTCGCATTTGTGGCGCGTGTTGAGCAGGAACTCGTGCGCGATATGCGCATGTCGATGCGCAACGCCGGCTACTCCCGTCTGCACGTGCGCGTCCGTCCGCCTGCGCAAAGCCCTGCTGAGTCAACCACCGACTATACCACGCGAGCGAACGCTTATTTCGACTCGACTGCGCGTGCACTGCGCGATCTGGAAGTTGACGACAACCCCATTACTTGGGACGATGTCGAGATTTCCGCCGTTGGACCAGGCGGTCAGGTGGGTGCCACGCACAACTGGTATTTGAACCATCGCGCCATGGTCGAAGATGTCATCGCCGGTTGCCACCTGGCGCCGTTCATGCTGGGATACTCGTACGGGACGACTCAGACTTGGGCCAAGTTCAAGTACGAGATGGTCGGACGTCAGATCAGCACGCTCCAACGTGCTGCCTCACGGTTTTGCGAATGGATCGCTGGCATCGAGCTGGCTCTGGCGGGGATCGATGTGACCGTCCGCCATGTGTTCGACAACCGGCTCGATTTCGACCGCCGTGAACGTTTCGAAGCCGACCGCATCCAGACCGACGTCGTCCTGCGCCAGCTCGAAGCGGGATTGCTGACTATCGAGCAGGCGCGCCAGCAGTTGGAGATGACCCCGGCATCGTAACAATAGAGGACTCGCCAACGAATTCGATCCTATCAGTGACTCGCAATGCGGACAAGGGGCTTTCAGCCCCTTGCACTCTTCCCGCGCTCTGATCATCATCAATTCGCAAAACCATCGTTCTGCGTGTGTCATGACCTCCCGTGCTCACCCCCTCCTCCCGCTGGCGCCGCGCCATCAACGATCCCGTCTTCTTTGCGCGCGAATTCCTCGGTCTTGATCCCCATCCTGGTCAAGAGCGCTGGCTCACTCTCTCCAACAAATCCGAAAACCTGCTGCACACTGGCAACCGCTGGGGCAAATCCCTGGCGCAGGCCGTCAAGTTCGCCCACCGCTGTCTCTTCCAGATCCGCAATCCCTGCCACGACCGCGCCGGACGCTATGTCGCGGTCAACGTCTCCATCACTCTCGATCAAGCTCGCATCATATTCAACGAGGCGGTCCGTCTCGTCCGTCGCTTGCCGTCATCCGACTACATCATCGAAGAGCTGATCCACACACCCTTTCCAATGCTGCGCCTTACCAATGGCTCCGTTCTATGGGCGCGCTCCAGCCAGCGGCGCGGCGAATACCTGCTCGGCCACGATTTCGATTTCGTCACGTTCGATGAAGCGGCCTTCGAACCAAGCCCGGAAGAGGTTGTCGAAGAAGTCCTCGCGATGCGTGTTGTGGATCGTGCGGGGCAGATCGACTACACCTCAACGCCGCGCGGCAAGAACTGGTTCTACCGCAAGGCGCTCCGGCTCGCCTCGAATCCCTGTCTTGGCTATGTCCAGCGCGGCGATACACGTGAGAATCCCCATCTGCCACGAGAGTACCTGGAGCGGACCATGCAACGTCTCTCGCCGCAACGACGGGCGCAGAACATCGAAGGACGCTTTGTCGACTGTGGCAACGAGGTCCTCACCGAGGATGACATCCGGCGCGCGCTCGCGCAATCAAGCGGTTTGACTGTTCCTGCTGCCGGGCATCAGTACGTGCATGGATGGGATCTGGCGCGCAAGAGATCCTGGACCGTCGGTGCGACTCTGGATTGCTCCGTCCATCCGATGCAGTTGGTGGCGTTCAACCGCTTCCAGCATCGAAGCTGGCCGGGAGTTTTTGCAGCGATCCGCAGCCGTCACGCCGAGTACGGCGGGCGGGTGCTCATCGACGCCACCGGTCTGGGCGATGTTGTTCTGGCTGAGCTGGTGGACATCGGCGCCGAAGGTTTCAACTTCGGCGAACGCGGTGGCCGCGCCAAGAACGAGCTGATCGCCGCGCTGGAGCAGGCGTTCGTGTCCGGCGCAGTCGCGATCCCTCAAGTCGAGATGACGACTCTTGATGGCGAGTACTGGTCGCTGGTCGGCGAACTGCGCGAATTCACATGGGAAGATAACACACACTGCGACGCGGTCTTCGCGCTGGCTTTGGCGGTCTGGCTGGCACGGATCGATCGCGAACCGGTCAGCCAGCCGCCGTTCCGCCTCCAGCGCTGGTAAAGTGTGTCGTGCGCATGGTCACTTAGTCACCAATATTATCGCCAACCATCGCCCGCCACGCCACGGTCCTTCCGAATTTGCAGGGAATCCCATCGCTCAAGATCGCCTGTCAGAATGACGATCTCATTGGAGAGGACTATTGTCGAGGTCACGATGCGCCGGCATGGATACCCGTCATTGATCATTGGACTCATCGCTTTCCTCTTTCAGTTCTCCGTGCAATTGGCACAGGCTGAACTCAGAGACAACTACTACGTCAGCAGCGTCCACAGTGTCTCCTTTGGACGCCCCAATGAAGCCTGGAAGTTCCTGGAGATTCCGCCGCCGAACGCCGGCAACGGCGCACAGCTCCGGCCAGTCGCGGTCTTCTCTAATGGCGACGGGCAGGCCATTGCGCTTCTCGTGCACCGCCCGATCGGCCCCGATAACACGATCTTCAACGCCGATGACCTGGATCGCCGGTGGCCTTCCATGGTCAATGAGATCATTGCGCTTGTTGGCACGGGTGAATCCTCGCCGACGGTCGACGAGTCAAGACACGACATCACCGGCGATGCGGCCACATTTGATATCCGCTATCGTAGTGTGTCTCCCGCCGATGGCGAATTTCTGGAAAACTGGGTCACCGGGTTCGTCGTGCGGGATACCACCGATCAGCAGCACCTTTACGCCGTGCGTTGCGCCGCTCCGCAGGCTGCCTTCAAGGCCTGGGAGAGTGACTTCGCGCGGATCATGCCCACTCTGCGTTTTGAGGGTCAGCGCCGCACGCCGGTCTTCGCGCCCCACTCCTCTCTGGTGCACTGGTGGTTCATCTTCGCCGGGGTCGCCGTCCTGGGCGTGCTCCTGATGGGTCTGCGCTCCCGGAGGAGGAAGGGAGCGGTTCTGGATGCGAGGCGTTCCCTCCAGCACATGGAGGCTTCGGGAAAGGCTCACGCGGAGCTCCAGAATGTGCCGGACCAGTTGAATATGCCCACTGATTCATCTTATGGTCCCGAACGGATCGGTTGGCCGTCGGACCTTCCCCGGGTCCCAGAACATCAGCTGTTTTCGTCTGGAGCGGAGAGACCGGCGACACCCGTTCAGCACGAACCTGGTCAAATGCCCGGCGCTTCCGTGACGAGCAGCCCCGCAGTCGCGGTTCAGTCTGAGGTTGCCACCGGCTTATGGAAGTGCGCCTGCGGCCGCATCAATCCAATCTCCTATGACTTCTGCGCGCGGTGCAATTTGGATCGTGTGAAGAAGTAAGAAGTCCTACGCTGCGAAAACCGGGTTGGTACCGGGTGATCCTCTCCCGCCTGCCCGGCACCGAACGCCGCTCTACCTGCCTCGTTCACCGCTGTGACCCGACGAAACGCTATCTCCTGGCTTCCCGTATTGTCGGTTGTTCCTCGTTCACCAGGCGCATCATCTCCACCGGATCATTCGTCGGTCTTTGGCACGCGTACTCCCGGCACACATACGCCGTCGCCCGTCCTTGGACAGCCGTCAGAGCGCCGATGAATTCGGACAGTCTTGTGATCGCGGGGGTCGGTGTGTTCGTGGGTCGCAGGATGACCACTGAGTTCGGAAGGAATTCTGAGCGCAGCGTCCGCAACATCTGTCTTGTGTCGTCTGCTGCCGGATCGCCCGCGATGACGATCTCGTACGCGGGCCCCAGCGCGAAATCCACCGCCATCAGCATTTGGGTGTGCGCCGAGGGGAGCCGTCGGAGATCCGCGCCGAATGCACGGCTGATCTGCGATGCCTTGGCTTCAAGATCGGGATTGGTAGTGATGCGACCCAGCCGCAGCAGGTTCAGCATCGCCACGGCGTTTCCCGAGGGAACCGCGCCGTCGTACGTTTCCTTCTGCCGTGCGATCAGCTTCTCGGCGTCCGCGGCGGTGAAGAAAAAACCTCCGCTTCGCGCATCCCAGAAGTGTTCGATCAACTGGTCGTTGAGTGCCAGCGCCGCCTCAAGACGGGAGACGTCGAATGTCGCCTCGTACAAGTCCAACAATCCCCAGATTAGGAACGCGTAGTCATCGACGTGCCCCGGCACAGCCGCCTGCCCATCCCGGTAACGATGCCACAGCCGCCCGCCGGATGTCCGGAGCTTCGAAAGTACAAAGTCCGCCGCGAGCGAGGCGGCGTGCGCGTACTCCGAGTCATCAAACGCCGCAGCCGCCTTCGAAAGGGCGGCAATCATCAGTCCATTCCAGTCTGTGAGGATCTTGTCATCCTTGTGGGGATGCACCCGTTCCTCCCGCACTGCATAGAGCTGCCGGCGAATCGTTTCCAGATGCTCACGCAGAGAAGGCTCCGGAATCGCCAATTCGCCAGCGATCACAGCGAGCGGCTGGGTCAGGTGCGGGATGTTTGTCCCGGTCTTCTGCTGTGTCGTTTGATCGGAGAAGTTGCCATCCGGTTCGATCCCGTACACACGGATGAACAGGCCGGCGTCGGCTGGGGAAAGGATGCTCCGCAGTTCCGCAACACTCCACAGGTAAGACTTCCCCTCTTCGCCCTCGCTGTCGGCGTCCTCAGCCGAGTAAAACCCTCCCTCCCCAGAGACCATGTCGCGAAGCACATATGTGAAGATCTCGCGCGCGGCCATCTTGTACCCATCTTCACCAGTTGCCTGGTATGCTTCTGTGTACGCCATAGCGAGCATTGCCTGGTCGTACAACATCTTCTCAAAGTGGGGGAGGAGCCATTGGGGATCGGTCGAGTAGCGGTGAAATCCAAATCCGATCTGATCGAACATCCCTCCCCGGCGCATGGCGGACAGCGTTTGCTCCACCATCGCCAGCGCGCTCGAATCGCCGCTGCGTCTCCAGTACCTCAGCAGGAACATCAGTGTGTGTGGCGTCGGGAATTTCGGTGCGCTGCCAAAGCCCCCATAACGGGAGTCGAATCGTGCTTCCAGTTGCTGAAACGCCGCCTGCAGGACGGTGCTGTCCGGCGCGTCGTCGGCAGCCGGTACTGCTTCATGCAGCGAGGACGTGATCTTCTCGGCCGAAGCCAGAACCTCGCCGCGACGGTGCTGCCACACGTCGGCAATGCGCGGAATCAGGTCGAGCATTCCCATCCGTCCGAAGCGGCCCTCCTTGGGGAAGTAGGTCCCTGCGAAGAAAGGCTTCTTGTCGGGCGTCATGATGATCGTCAGAGGCCATCCGCCGCTGCCGGTCATGATCTGGCAGACACCCATGTAGATGTTGTCGATGTCCGGACGTTCCTCACGATCTACCTTGATGGCTACGAACGCCTCGTTCATCAATCGTGCCACTGCGGTGTCCTCAAACGATTCGTGCTCCATCACATGGCACCAGTGGCACGTGGAATATCCTATCGACAGGAAGATCGGTTTGTCTTCCTTCCGTGCCGCCTCGAACGCCTCGTCACCCCAGGGATACCAATCCACGGGGTTGTACGCGTGCTGGAGCAGGTACGGACTCTTCTCGCGAATCAGGCGGTTGGGCTCACGGTCAGTCACCGGTGAATCCGCCGGAGCCGCGACGCCTGGTTCATCTCCCCGCGGTTGCACGCTCTTTCTCTGGCTCATTTCCCCGGCCTCGCTTCCATGGGTTTCGCTTCTCCATCTCCAGATCAAAGCGGCTGATCCGCCACAGGTCGCCAGGAGAGTACAAGCAATGCTGGAAAGTATCGCTTTCGATTCTCGCGCATGGGGCAACCCCTGCCAATCCGGGCCTCCGAGAAGAGGAGAGCGAAACTGTCCCGAATTGACCTTTATACGTGCCTGGACCGGGAACGTGGGTCAAATGGGAGGCGCCGGCATGCCGGCCCGCCGTGGCGGGGCGGAAATCAGGGTGCTGGATTCGGCGGCGGCGGGCCGCCACGGAACACGTAGTCGACGAGGTAGACAATATCGAGCACGTTGACCGCACAGTCGCGGGTGATGTCCGGCGCGTTTGGTGGAGCGGGGTAGGCGGCGCCCCGGAAAACGATATTCACCTCTTGGGTGATATCGACAACATCGACAGCGTCATCGTAGTCCAAGTCACCCGGCTTCTTTCCCTGCGTGTAGTTGACCGCCGCGAGGAGGTCGATGATGCCCCATCCGTAGGTGTTATTGGGACACGCCCTGTTCGATGCTGTCCTCATCAGGGCCTCGCGCACCTGCATCGGGGTCCATGCGGGATGAGCGGAAAGGATGACCGCCGCGCAACCGCCGGCCAGCGGAGTGGAGAGGGACGTTCCCGAGGCGGTCCCGTAACTCGTGGTTGAGGTCATCGTGGCACAGCGGGTGGACATGCCTTGGGCGCAAACTTCCGGCTTCGTTCTTCCGTCGGACGTCGGCCCCCGAGACGAGAAATAGGCAATGGTCCCGTTTGCATCCACCGCACCGCAGGAGAGCATCGAATCCCCGTCAGCCGGTGCGTCCAGAGTGCCCGCGCCTGGGCCGCTGTTCCCCATCGCGTTGCACACGATGATTCCCAGCCCGGCGGCGTGGTTTGCCGCGAGCGTCGTGATCGCTGTGTGGCCATTTAAGTCGGCGTAGGTATACGAGTACCCGCTGTCGAAGACCCTGTAGGCCAGCGACGACGAGATCACCGATGCGCCGATACTATCGGCCCACTCCATTCCCGCTGCCCAGTTGTCTTCCTCGATATGTTTCTCCGAGCGAATGTCCTCTGTTTTGGCCAACACGAACATGGCGCCGTATGCTGGTCCATACAGCTTTCCATCGACCTGCCCTCCGAGCGTCGACCAGGTAAGGGTGCCGTGGCTCATCTGCCCGGGCGTATCGGCGGGCTCGTCCGCGGTGTTGTGGTCATGAAAAATGAAATCGTACTCAGCAAGAACACGTCCTTCGGCATAAGCCTGGGCGAAGGCCTCGTGGCTCTTGAAATATCCTACGTCCATCATGCACACGATCACGCCTTGGCCCTTGTAGCCGAGATTGTGGACCGCCGGGACATTGATCTGCTGCAGTTGACCGTACGAGGGGCCGTAGTTCAGCGCATCCGGGGCTGTCTGGTTCAGCGGCTTCCTTAGCTGGCCGCTCTCCGGTGGCGCGGGCGGCACTTCCGGTTCCGGCTCGCTCTTGAATCCGATCACTGGGTCGATCTTCTGGACAAATGGGAGCGCGGAAATCGAGGGGAGAAGCCCGCGATCGACCTCAAATGATGCGGCATTCAGCCAGCGCGACTTCTGGCGCAGAGTCCCGCCGGCGGCGACGATCTGATCCACGTAGTCTTGCCGGACCGGCAGATCACCGAATTCAACCTGAGCGCGACCCACCTTGGCACGTCGCGCGGCCGCATGGGTGGTCAGAGTCACATTCTGGCGTGAAGCAGCAGCCGCAAGCCCGATGTCGTCGGCAAACCCCTTGTCCGTAAAATAGACCCATACCTTGACTTTGTTGTCCATGGCCGTCCGGTCAATGATCCTCGCCGCCCAGTCGGAAATGACCGGGTTGGCCTTCGCACTTACGTAAGTTGCTTGCGGTGCCGTCCCCACCGGACCACTTGTGGAACGGCCGGTCGTCGAGCCAGCCAGAAGAACCAGAAGCGAAGCGGCAGCCACCATCAGTGTCGGCCGGATACGCGCGCTAAAGAATCTCATTCAAACCTCGATCTTGGAACCGTTGAGCGCTCCGTTGTCAGCCTCACCGGCTTTCAATAGCTGGATCGGCAAACGACCTCAATTGCACCAACAAATCTGCTGACGTTGTGTTTCTCCGAAAGACGACTCCAAACACAGATGACGGGTACTCCAGGAGCGGGGATTCCTGGGAAGTACATCGCGCCTCACTGCCCCGACAGGCGCTACAGTCAAATATACCCCAAACCCATTGTTTGTCAATGCGTTTGACGGCTGTTCCCGCCCCTGAATCCTCGGATGGAAATGGCAGCGTTGGCTCTTGATTCGTTTGGTTTTCCGGCGATATTACGATGTGTTCACTCATCGGGTTGCGGGATCGCGCTCCTCAGTAGCGACCGCTGGAGCGAAACTGATGCTGCCTGTGATGATCAAGCTGTTAGCCCCGCTCGCAGTTCTGCTTGTTCTGGCCTCACCGGTTCTGGGTGTCGATCTTTCGCTCCAGACAGCCGGCTCTGCCCTCTGGGCCGGCGGCTGCGCGATCTCGTCGGCCGGCGATCTGATGGTCACAGGTTATCCGAATGGGTTGCGCGTGCTTCGCAAGGTCGTAGGGGATCGGGTTGAGTTGATTGGGCAGATCGACATCCCCGGCGGTGTGCGTGATCTCCTCCTCTGTGACTCGCTGGTCTACGGTCTCGACGGCGCGGGCCGTCCGTTCGTGGTGAGCATCTCCGATCCGAGTGCGCCTGTCGATCGGGGCAGATTCGGCCCGGCCCATGCGTGGACGGCATTGGCGATGAGTGGCGGGTATCTTGTGATTGCCGGAGGAGATTCTGCGATTTCATTTGGTCTGGCCAATCCCGCGCATCCTGTCTCTGTCAGCGTCTGGGCTTACCGTGGCCCAGCCGTCTCGCTGGCGGCTCATGATTCCCTTCTTTTGATCTGTCAAGAAGCCGATGGGATGCTCGCAGGCATTCGCCATCCCGACGGGACCATGAGCGCCAAAGGACACTTCTCGGACGCATCCATACGCGAGGTGGTCACCGATGGGAACTATGCTTGGACACCTCAAGGCGACAGCGGCATCTTGGTCATCGATCTGACAGATCCTGGTTCGCCCCGCCGCTTGGGGCGGATTTACACTTACGGTCGCGCCGAGCACGTCGCGCTCGCGGGTGACCGGCTGTTGGTGGCGGATTCACGTGTAGGTCTGATCTCCTACCGGCTGATTACTCGGCCTCTGCCGTTCTGGCAAGCAGAATTGAATGGTTTCATTGGAGTGACAAGGCTCTGGGCTGAGTCTTCGCCCCGTTTCTACGCGATCCAGGCCGGAGAATTCTTCTCCGTCAATGTCGATGTGCTCGGGCGCCTGACCTTTGGTCCGCGCTTTGGCCATCGTGGTGGTTTCGGTCCGGTGTTGCGTTACCGTGATTGGATCTACATCGCTGATTCAACCGGAATATGGCGGACGGATGGTTCCGTGCCCTTGGCTGACTCAACGGCCCTTCATCTGTCATCTCGTGGAGTCTTCGGGGCGGCGTTATCGCAAGATAAACTCATCACCGCCGAAGGACGCTCCGGCGCCGGGATCTATCGCATCAATGAAGAAGGATACCTGGAGAGCCTCTCACGCATCCCGGCCGAGGAGTTCTCGGGCGGAATCGTGATCGGCCACGACACACTCATGGTGCTTGACGCCCAATACGGATTCCAAATCTATGATTTCGCGAATCCCCGCGCTCCCCGATTTCTAGGCGGGCGAGCCACCGACCGCCAGCCGCCGGTTGGCGCCATCTTCCGCAAGTACCTTTACCTCTCGGAACCGCAGTCGGGTGTCTCCGTCTGGAACTGGGAGCACTACGCCAAGCCCGAAATGATCAGGTTCCTGGATCACACATACTCGACCGAGGCAATGCTCATCGACGACGACCGACTCTATGTTGCCGATCGCGATTCGGGTCTGTCGATCTTCAGTCTCGCCGATCCGTCCGATCCCACACTGCTCGGGCGCATGTCGCCGCCGTTCTCGCCCACGGCGTTCCATCGCTCCGGCCGCATCCTGTACGTCGGGGAGTCGGACGGGCGGATCGTAGCCGTCGACATTGCGGACCCGGCCTCGCTCACGGTTCTCGCTCAGGTCGATTTGCCCGGTAGCGTTGTGTGGATCACCAAGCATGGAGAACGTCTCTTCGTGGCAACCCAGTGGGCCGTGCACGTAGTTGGCATCGGTCCGCCTCTGATTCCTGGAGACCTCAACGACGACGGCGTCACCGACACCTTCGACCTCGTGGCGATGATCGACTATTTCTTCCGTGACGGCACTCCACCTTACCGTCTCAACGCCGCCGATGTCAATGGCGACGGCCGCTTCAGCCTGGTCGATATCGTCCGGATGATCGACTACCTCTTCAGCGGCGGCCCCGACCTGATTCCAGGGCGAGTGGAATAGCCACCAGCGGAGGTCATGGGCGATCGCAAAACCTGTGAAGATCGAGCCCTAACGCGTGATCTTTGTCCCGGGGAGGCGACCGGACCAGGAAAGGCGACCCATCGCGTCGCCCCTGCAACAGCGACCGGCCAGTTCTCGACCCTCTATCCTCACACCGTTTCCTCCAACGGCTCCGTCATCTCCCCGTGCTCGCGGCCAATGCTGTTGAGCCACCAGCGCGTCCCGCGCTGCTGCGCATCCTGCATTCCCTCGAGAATGGGTAGGGCCATCCACATCAGGTGACGGCAGACCTCCGCGAATGGGCGATCTAGCGATTCGGCAACCGTATTGATGCGGGCTTTCAAATCGGTCGAGAGATAGAGCTTCACTGCATGTTGTCCGCGCAGGTGATGCGATGGATGCATGTCGGTTCTCCTTCTGACTTGGTTGTTGGCGTGTTCTCGAACTGACGGTGCTTTCTCTGATGGGTCATGAGGACCTGCGGTGACGGCGCCTTCCAGCCGACGGCGCGCTCAATTCGGACGGCAATCTGGCCCCACGTGGCGTCCGGTGTTCTTCCGTCGAGGATTTCTTCTGCGGCCGGTCGCCACGGCGCGAGGCAAATTGCGCACCCCGTGCGGGTCACGGCGGTCAGGCCGAACATCCGTTCAACAAGCGGAGCCAGTTCGACCTCCAGCTTTGCCAGCGCACGGCGGTGCGCGATGCGAACGAAATCGAGCGGCACTCCGGTCGATTTGGAGAGTTGCGGCATCGACCGGCCATCAAAGTAGTACCCCTCGACAATCACGAGCTCGCTTGTGGTCAGCACATCCAACGCACGTCGGACCGCCAGTTCGACTGCCAGGCTGCGACTGGTTGGATCACCGCGTGCAACCGCCGCCTCGATGGCATCCCATTCTCGTTCAAGGCATTCGATTCCCGGTGATGTGGCGCCGTCTTTCGCAAGATTCCTCATCTCTCTCTCTTCCTCCTCCCATGGCTCCTCCTGTTTCCTCTCGAACTCGCAGGGTGGGCTCTGCCCACCACGACCCCTGCACCGCGCATCGCGTGTGCAGCGGCCATGATTTGTCAGGAGGGGGGCATCCGACGATCAGTTGACTGTCATTGCAGAGGGAGTCCGTAATGGATGATGGAGAGATGATGTCACGCCGTGCCCGTACACTTCATCTATCGCCTCGCAGTGGCATCCTCGGTGCGAGCTGACGCTACCCTCGCATGTCACGTTTCGGTCGGCCCGTCCCGATTTGTTCCGCGACGAGAATTGTCTTATACTCGCGGAGCCGGATCAACCGGCATGACGACTGACGAGGCAACGGCCGAGCCTGGTGCCACGGGTCTTTGGACCCGTGTGGGTCTCCGGGAAGAACGACAACGCTGTCTTTCTGTTAGAGATTGTAAGGATTCCTCGCCAATGTCCCGAGCCAAACCCATCAGTCGGCCGGCCGCCTTGATCACCGGCGGCGCCAAAGGAATAGGGCGGGCCATCGCGCTGGCTCTGGCGGAGGACGGTTACGACATTGGCATCGCGACGCGCCGCAGTGAGAAGGCGGCGCAATCGGTGGTCGCGCAATGCGAGAATCGCGGGGTTCGCGCATGGTATTGGGTGGCTGATCTGACCGATGTTGCGGCGACTGAGAAGATGGCCTCCGGGTTCGCCCGGCATTTCAGACGTTGGGACGTGCTCATCAACAACGTCGGCAATTACTGGCGCGGCGATCCGCTGACCATGAAAACAGAGACGCTGAAAGCGGTCTTTCAGTCGAACTTCTCGGTCGCGGCGCGCCTTTCTCTCCTGGCAATCAAGGTCATGAGAAAACGGCAAACTGGAAAAATCATCAACATCGGCTACGTATTCTCCGACCGGCTCCAGGCCAATTCTAACGTTGCAGCATATCAAGCCGCGAAGACCGCGCTTCTATCGTTCTCCTCATCTCTGGCCAAGACCGCCATGCCGCTGGGAATCACAATCAACACTGTTTCTCCCGGAATGCATCACAACACCGTGGATCCCCCATTGCATCCGGAGAAACTGATTCCCGCCGGTCGTTTGGGCGCCGACGAGGACCTGATCGGCGCGGTGCGTTATTTCCTCTCGCCCGGGGCCTCCTATGTGACCGGATCCCACATCAAAGTGTCGGGGGGGTATGGCATCTAACGCGCCATCCGGGATCCGGATTCGACCGCAATGACCTCATCCGATCAGCACATCCACTGCGACATCTCCGATGGCATCGCGACCATCACGATCGACCGGCCGGACAAACTCAACGCTCTCGCTGATTCCATGCGCGGCGACTTGCTCGAGATACTCCAGCGCGTGGATTCTGATTCGGCGGTCCGGGTGATCACAATCACCGGTGCCGGTCGTGCTTTCTGCGCGGGCGGAGACATTGGCTATCTCCGGGAGTTGAAATCGCGCGGTGATGAAGCCGGGTTTGTCAGATTGCTCGATGAGGGTAAAGCGGTGGTGCAGCTCTTGCGTGGGTCCGGCAAACCCGTCATTGCAGTGGTCAACGGCCCGGCCTATGGTGCGGGGTTCTTTGTCGCCATTGCCTGCGATCTGCGTCTCTGCGGCGAAACAGCCTCCTTCGGCGCTCCGTTTGTGAAGCTTGGTCTCGGACCCGACTGGGGCGGCACATATCTCTTGCCACGCATGGTCGGCACCGCCAAGGCGCTCGAGATGCTCTTTACAGGCGAGGGCGTGTCAGCGCAAGAAGCATTGCGGATAGGACTTGCCAATCGCGTCTGGCCCGATACCGAATTGCGCCAACGTGCACGCGAATTCACCATGACACTGGCGGCACTGCCCGCCGACGTCTTGGCACGCCACAAGCGGGCGGTTTACCAGACGATGGATGGCTCCTTCGAGACGACCGCCGACTTGGAGCGGCGATTCCAATTGGAGAACTTCCGTTCCCCAGCCTGTGCCGAGGGAATCGCGGCCTTCCTCGAGAAACGCCCGCCAAGATTCTGAGCGGCGGCGCCCGATGAAGTCCTCTGATTCCGGGCCGCTTCGATCTGACGTGACGCGATTCCCATTGCGGATAGCCGCCTGTCAATCATACCATCATCGTGATGCGGGAATCCAGTAACCCTGAAGTGATTCAAGGCAAAGTCATCGCCCTCGACGGCCCTGCCGGGTCAGGGAAATCGACAACGGCGCGACTCTTGGCACGGCGGCTCGGTTTCGAGTATCTCGATACCGGCGCCACCTACCGCGCTGTCGCGCTGCTGACCAGGCGTCTGGGTATCAGTCTGGATGATGAGCCTCAAGTTGAAACAATGCTCGGTCAGTTCCATGTGCACTTCGCAGCAGAACCCGGCGCGAACCGTGTCCTCCTGAATGATGAGGATATCACCGCAGCCATTCGGACTCCGGAGATCGACCGCCTCGTTTCTCCCGTTGCGGCCCATCCCGGTATCCGGCGATTCCTCGCCGCCTGGCAGCGCGAACGCGCCGCGAAGGGAAATGTTGTTCTGGAGGGTCGCGACACCGGCACCGTGGTATGCCCCAATGCCGATGTGAAGATCTATCTGGATGCTTCTCTCGACACGCGGGCGCGCCGCCGTCAGATGGATTTTGAACGCGCGGGGCAGACTGTTTCTCTGGAGGATCTCAAGAATGACATCATCCGCCGCGACCGCGCCGACACCGAGCGGACGCATGGCCCTCTGATGCGCGCCGACGATGCCATCGTGGTCGACACCTCGGATCTGACAATCGAGGAGCAGGTGGAAAAGGTCTGCCAGGTCTGCTTGGAGCGCTTGGCCAGGCGCAGCGATCCCAAGTCTATTGAGCGCACCGATCTCCGATGACTGTAGCAACTGTGTTCTATTTTCACACCGCGCGAGCGTAATCGTTTTGCCAATGCGTTCCTTGTCTGACCATTGCGTTCAGAATTACCAGCAGCTTGCGCATGCAGGCGACCTGGGCGACCTTG
>Ga0315273_10002075_pt1 | contig 23396 bp, 24 predicted proteins | sample YL17G02_0_MG_FD_205753 | JGI IMG/M metagenome (GOLD analysis project Ga0315273, IMG submission 205753) | Sediment microbial communities from Yellowstone Lake, YNP, Wyoming, USA - YL17G02_0 | ecosystem: Environmental > Aquatic > Freshwater > Lake > Sediment | place: USA: Wyoming | collected...
CGAGCTGCTCACCCACACTCCGCTTGCGCTGGTCGAGCTCGGCCCGGCCGCGGGCGACGAACACCTTCAAGAACGAAGGAGCGGTGTCGCGCATGTACAGCGCGAGCCCGATGGGCCCGTAGACGAGGATCTCCTTCGCTCGTTCCACGGTGTCCTTGTCGTCGGCCACGTCGTGTCCTCCTACCTTCTCTGTCGAGGCTCTCTGATCGCAGGGCTCGAGTGAGCTCGCGGCGGTGAGCCGCTGGTCAGTCTACGAGAGCGGTCCGTGGCCTGGTCACCGCGAGCACCGCGGTGACCACGAGGCCCAACGCGCACACGATGAGCACCCAGTCGCCCAGGCGAACGTAGAGCGTCTGGCCGGACACGGTCGAGACGGTGCCGGTCGTGATCGCGTTCTCGAAGAGCTCGGTGGTTTCATGCACCGTGCCGGCGGCATCGATCACGCCGGTGATCCCCGAGATCGCCGCTTGGAGCACCGGGCGACCGGTCTCAGCGGCCCGCATCTGGCTCTGGGCCAGATGCGCTGCGGCGATCCCCGAGCGCCGGTACGACCGGTCGCTCGTCGACACCACGACTGCCTCGGCACCGTCTCGCACGAACGACCGCACGAGGCCCGAGTATGCCGACTCGTAGCAGATCACGGTTGCGATCGGACGCCCGGCCACACGAAAGAGCTGGCGATCGTCACCGGCAACGAAGTCGTACGGGATCTGGCGCAACTCGGAGACGAACGACAACGCATCCCGCCACGGGACATACTCCCCGAAGGGCACCAGGTGCTGCTTGGCGTAGATGCCCTGCAACGTCCCATCGGGCCCGTACGCGAGGTTCGCGTTGTAGAGCCCGCCTCCCGGCGCGGGAGTCCGAGCGTTCACGAGCACCACCGCTTGGTGCTTCGCCGCGAGATCCGTGATCTGCTTGCGCAGCACGGGATCCGACTCCGGGTCACGGTCGAGGGCCGACTCCGGGAAGACGATCAGGTCGTAGCGACCACGCAGGTGTGACGCGAGCGCGAAGTGTCGAGCCGTCGCGTACTGGTCGACACCCGCCTGGATGGCCGGCGCGTTGGGGAGATCAAAGCCTTGCAGCAAGGCGAAACGGATCCGCCCCGTCGCCGTGCCGTGGAACCGCGTGAGATCCGCGACTCCCCCCGCAAGCGCGACCACGATGAGACCGATCAAGGCCAGTGCAGCCGCCCGACCCTGATGCCGAAGGAGCGCGAGCGCGCCGTCCAACACCAACCCGTTCGTCGCAACCACGATGAACGACACCAACGCGACCCCGCCGACGCTGGCCAGCGCCCGGGCTGGGGCCATGTCATGCAGGGTCACGCCGGCCTCGGACCACGCGAGCCCGCCGAGCGGCCAGCGCACGAGCAGGCCTTCGACGACGACCCAGACAACGCCGGTCAGCCACGGCGACGAGTACCCGCGACGCGCGAACAGCGCGACGAGCACCCCGATCAGGCCGTAGTACGACCCTGCCGCGACGACGAGCGCCACATAGGCGACGAAGCCCACGTGGTGGAGCCCGAACATGAGCGCGCCGATGAAAGCGAGACCGAACGCCAGGCCGAGGACCCCGGCGCGCCCGACGGAAGCGCCGCGCCAAGCCCAGAGAAGGGGAATGAGCGCGATGAGTGCGATTGGTCCGAGATCAAGGGGTGGGCTGGCTGTCGCGAAGAGCAGCCCGCTCGCAACCGCGAGACCGATCCGCCCGAGGACCGCAGCACGCGGCCGTCGCCGACGGTCGGCCGCTTCCTCACTCAGACGCAGTCGCGGCAGAGCATCTTCCCCTCGTCGGCCAACTGGCTACGTGGGAGAAGCAGGAAGCACGACGAGCAGTGAAACTCTGTCGGACGTCGCGGAGCGATGCGGCTCGGACCGTCGCCCGGCTCGGCGCCCTCGGGCTCCTCCTCCTCGAGATCCTCCTCATCGTCCTCCATCTTGGCGCTCGCCGTCTTCTCCTCCAGCAGCGCATCGAGCGGCGTCTCGACATCGTCGGGATGCAGCTCCTCGTCGAGATCGACGACATCGTCGTCGTCGTCATCGGAGCGCTTCGCGCGTGGCGACGCCCCAGGCGGCTCGACAATCGCCGCCGCGGGGTCGACGATCACGTCGGTGATCGTGTCCAGCTCGATGACGTCCCCGTCGAGCACCGCCTCGTCGTCGAGGTCACCAGCGAGGTCAGTGTCGACATCTTCGTCCAGGACATCTTCGTCCAGGACCACCTCGTCCAGGACCTCCTCGTCCAGGTCGGCTGGGGCCAGATCGTCCACGAGATCTTCCGCGTTGAGATCCACTTCGGGTGCCTTCTCGTCCTGGAATATGTCGTCGGTCATGCACGCTCCGGCGGCCATGTCGCCGCTCAAGGGCCGGAGCATAATCCCGCCGAGCTCGTCGGCACCGCAACCGCGCCGAGATACCGAACATTCCCGGCCCCGGCCCCGGTCCCCCGATTCCGGCCCCTGTGTCGAGCAGAGCGTCAGCAGGATGTCCGGCGACGCCGGGAAAGCTGCGCGACGGCGCAGTTCAGGGCCCTGCGAACTTCTGCCGTGGTGTCGTCGAGAGGCGACGCGTCTCGGCCGCCCGCTCGGCGACAAGTCGCTCGAGGTCGTGGTCCTGATGATCGACGTGGCGCATCGCGGCCGCGATCGCTCGGTGTCCGGCCTGCTCCGCGATGAGCCGGTGCATCTCCTGACCCACGACGCGGTACGCGGGGTGACCCTGGGGGGAGGTACGGAGCTCGAGCAGGTGCATGGCCTCGCGGGCGTTCATCTGCATGACGAACCGGACGCGATAGGCGAGCGACACGGCATAGGGAGCTTCGACCGGGAACTCCCTCGCCAACTCGTCGTACAAAGCCGCGGAGCGAGCCATTGCATCGTCGAACACCGGAGCGAGCCCGGCGTCGTCGATCGCCACCGGCCGTTCGTAACCATGGCGCACAGACAGCGCCTGCCACTCGATCGTGAGCATGCGGTGACGCTGCAGATCCCGGAACGCGCCGTAGTCGCAGAGCACGTCGAAGCGATATCCCGTGCGCTCGAACGCGCGTCCAGGCTTGTGTCGACGGTTCACACGCTCACCGACGTAGGCGCGAAGCAGCGAAACGCGCTCGTCGGTGCCCAGCGTCCGAACACGCGCCAGGAGCTGATCGTCAGGGAGGTCCAAGAAGGGATAGCAGATCGCAGCCAGGACCTTGTCCTCGCCGTCGGGATCGAAGTCCGTGAGCGTGACGCCCGGACGTGATTCGGGGACCTCGTCGGTGAAGACGCGTGCCGCGACGTCCTCGGTCGCAGCACGCGTCTCCTCGAAGTACTGGCTCCACGCCAGACCCCGCTCGGGTCGATCGACGCGTGTGAGGAATGACGGGATGACCTTCCGGAGCTCTTCGAGCATCAACGCCGCGTACGACCGCGCTTCGGGGAGCGGGTGCGCTCGCATGCGAAGGAGCAACTGCTCGTACCCCTGGCCCGTGCCGTAGATGCCAACGTTCGAGAGGGTCGCGGCGGGCAGGATCCCGCGAGCCGCGTCGCATGCCTTGGCCTTGATCGTCTGCTTGTAGACGAAGTCGGAGTCTGCCGCCTGCTTCGGGAACTGCTCGCGGGCCCAGTCGGTCAGCCGAGGGAGACACGAAGTGTACGCATCGAAGAGCGCGTCGAGGTCGCCGACATAGCGCGCGCCCAAACGCGACTGCAGGACTGTCGGCGGACGGAGGAACCGATAGAGGCCCCCAAGGCGCGAGTCGTAGGGGATGTAGCGGGTCGACTGCTCGAGGTATGCCATCAGCCGGCCCCACTCCAGCACTTTGGTCAACAGGTTCGATGCCTGTTCGCACGCGAGGTGCACACCTCCGAGTTGGGCAACCGAATCATCGCCGTACTCGAAGAAGACTCGGTCGTAGAGCTCCTCGGCGCGACGCAGCCCGATCGTGGCATCGACGGTGAGATCGCCGGTGAGGTCCAGGTCGGCGACGAACTCGTCGAGGAAGAGCCGTCGCAGGCTCTTCGAGCTGCGCGAGTAGCGGGCGAAGAGCGCGCCCTTCACGACCTCGGGCAGGTTGACGAGGGCGAACACGGGGCCGTCGAGGTTGGTGAAGTACGGCCGGAGCGTCGCCTCTTCCTGAGGGGTGAAGCGCTCGGCGACGTAGTGCATGCTCAGCCCCGGGGTGCCTCGGCGACGGACGGAGGTCGATGGTACCGACGGCTCCCCCGGCCCCCGGGGACCCGGCTCCCGGCCGTTACGGACCGGGCGTGCCCCGCCCCGGAGAGGGCCAGGAGCGCCCGCACCAGGGCCGGAACGGCGGTCGCGATCACACCAGGAGCCGGAGGGCGCCAGGGACGACCTCGATCTCCCACAGCCTCCGGGCCGGGACGCCGACGCCGTCCACCTCACCTCGGAGGGGCGCGGCGACCCGGACCCGGAATCGCCGTCCGGTCACGGAGGTGATGTCGGGGTGGGGCACGTGGGTGCCGGCGGGAAGGCGACGCCGCATCGAGGCCCGGTCCTCCACGCGCACCGCGTAGACCTGCATCTCGAGCCGGCCGTCCCCGGGGTGACCGCGCGGGACGACGTCGCGGCCCGCGAGGTACTGCCCGTTCGCGACCAGCACCGAGGCGGCACGACCGTCGAAGACGAGACGGTCGTCGACGTGGACGGTGAGCGAGCGCGATCGCGTCCACCATCGGACGCGATCGGGGCGCGTCCCCAGCACCACCATGTTCACCGCGAACCCGTCACCGAGGTCGATCGCGTCGATCGGCAGCTCCCACGACGCCGACGACTCCGCGGTGAGCCCGACTGCCCGAGCCAGATCGCAGCTCGTGGTCGGCGCGAAGCGTACGAGCTCTCCCGGGTGCGACCGCGCGAGCTCCGCGAGCTCGACGTCGCTGCCGCGACCTTCGAACGCCTCCGCACCGCTCGCCGCGACGCCCCAAGTGGCGCCGGGTCGGATCACGCCGCCACCACGTTCCCCGCCACCACCACGCCACGGTGACAAGCGTCGGCCGCGGCCCGTGCAGTGTTGCGTGTGTCCGGCTCGGGCGCGACCTCGACGATCTGGCGGAGCAGGTCGATGCACTGCTTGATATGGCGCACGAAGTCCCCGCCCGTGAGCTCTTCGTCGTCGAGGACCCGACCGAGGTCGTCGCCCGCGGCCCACTCGTAGGCGTAGGGCGTGAACCCCGGGTCGGCGGGCCGTGTCTCCGGGAGCCCGGCCTCGGCTTCGTCGCTCGCCAAGGCCCGGCGCAGGCGATCGATCCGGCGTGCCCGCTGAGCGACCTTGGACGACGGCCATCGTGCGGGCGGCACGGGCGGCGCGCCGTCGGAGCCGCGCCGCTCGTAGGTGAAGCACGACACGAGTGCCGCCATCTCGGGAGCCTCGAGCCCGTCGAACAGCCCGTCGCGCAGGGACTCGGCGAGAAGGAGATCGGTGTCCGCATAGAGCCGGGCAAGCATCGAACCTGCCGGCGTGAGCGACCAACCGTCGAGATAGCCCCGGCTCTCGAGAATGCGTCGCACTCGATCGAGCTGGCGCGCCAGGCTGTCGGACCGGGCCCGCACCCGCTTCTCGAGACGAGTCCGGTCACGCTCGAGGCGCACGACGATTCCCGACGCGCGCACGCGCCCGTCGCGTTCGGGGTCACGATCGACGGGGTGCGCCGCGATCTCGGTCTCGAGCTCGTCGATCCGGCTGGAACCGCCGTCGTCGCGGCGCGACGGTCGACGGACCTTCTTGCGGCGCAAGGATTCGAGCACGGTCCGCTGAAAGACGCGGTTGCGTGGTGCGTAGGGCTGCGGAAGATCGACGCGCCCGACCGCGACCGGTGGAGCCTCGAAGTCGTCGGGCGCGAGGCGTACCAGGTGACGCGAGGGGCCGAGCGCGAGGATCCGGATCGAACCGCGGCGCGCCTCCTGGGCCAACACCACCACCTTGCCCCCCGGACCACCGACCCACACGATGTCACCGGAGACGAGGGCCTCCATGGCCTTGCCGATCCGACGGCCCGCTCCGGCACCGCGCCGTTCGGCACCGAGGCTGTCGAGCAGCTTGCGGTACTCGTTGACGTCACCGAAATCGCTGCGCGCCAAGGCTCGCTGTTCGTGGAGCTGGGTATCGGCCCGTGCGAGCTGGCGTTCGAGTGCGACGACGTCACGATCGACGTGGAACTGCGCGAACGACAGGTTGAGGAGGTGATGCGCCTGCTCCGCCGAGTAGCGCCCGACGAGGTTCACCGTCATGTTGTAGGTCGGTCGGAACGACGAGCGGAGCGCGTCGGTGCGTCGGGACGCCAGCCCGGCGACCTGCTCGAACGGCACCCAGGGACTCCAGAGCACGACCGCGTACCCGACGGCGTCGATGCCGCGTCGCCCCGCCCGACCCGTGAGCTGGGTGTATTCGCCCGGTGTCAGGAGCTCATGGCGCTCCCCGGTGAACTTGGAGAGCTTCTCGATGACGACCGACCGAGCCGGCATGTTGATCCCCAACGCGAGGGTCTCGGTCGCAAACACCACCTTGGCCAGTCCAGCCGCGAATGCCGCCTCCACCGCTTCCTTCATCGGCGGGACCATGCCGGCGTGGTGGGCGGCCAGGCCCGACTCGAGCCCGGCAAGCCACCGGTCGTAGCCGAGCACCGCGAGATCGGAATCGGACAGCCCGCGGACGTGAGCCTCGGCGATCCGGCGGATCTCGACGCGCTCGTCGGGCGTCGTCAGTCGTAGCCCGGCGGCGAGGCACTGCTCGACGGACTGGTCACACCCCTTGCGACTGAACACGAAGACGATCGCCGGAAGGAGATCTTCGGCTGCGAGGAGCTCGGCCACCTCGGTCCGTCCGGGGGTGCGGAGCCGTCGGCTCGGGCGCGGGTTCGGGCCCCGGCCGACCCGACGGTCGAGCCGCGCGGCCTCGGGGTTCGGCGCCAACTCGTCGCCCCGGCCGACGAAGGTCGGGAGGAGGTGCAGCGCGTCGACATCGCGCTCGCCCACGAGGTATCGGTGGTGCAGCTCGACCGGACGGCGCTCCTCGATGACCGGCGTCGTGGCGCCACGCACGGTCTCGATCCACGCTGCGAACTCCTCCGCGTTCGACACCGTCGCCGAGAGGCACACAAGATCGATCTCCGGCGGGAGATGCACGATCACCTCTTCCCAGACCGCGCCGCGGTAGCGGTCCTGGAGGTAGTGGACCTCGTCGAGGACGACGGAGTCGAGACCGTCGAGCGCTGGCGACGCGGCGTAGATCATGTTGCGCAGCACTTCGGTGGTCATCACGACCACTGGCGCGTCGCCATTCACCGAGTTGTCGCCGGTGAGGAGGCCCACACGGTCGTTCCCGTGGATCCGCACAAGGTCGCCGAACTTCTGGTTCGAGAGTGCCTTCAACGGCGTCGTGTAGAACGCCTTCCCGCCGCGTGCCAGCGCCCGAGCGATCGCGTACTCCGCCACGATGGTCTTGCCGGAGCCGGTGGGCGCGGCTACGAGAACGGAACGCCCGGCGTCGAGCGCGTCGAGCGCGTGCCGCTGAAAGTCATCGAGCGAGAACCCGATGCTCGCCTCGAACTCGGTCCGAGTCCCCACGGCAGCGCGATCAGCCGACTTCGATGCGCCCGACGTCAGGGTGCCGGTGCGTCGGTCGTTGGCGTCGCCGGAGCGGTCGTGTCCGGCGGCAGGCTGGTGTCGGTCGGCAGCGTGATCGTCGGGCTGGACGGCACCGAGCCCGTGTCGTCATGGGGAGCGAAGAGCAGCAGCAGGCCCACCGTCACGAGGAGGATCGCGGCGACGGCGAGCACGGCGACCACCACCTCGCGACGGTCGCGCCGCGGCTGGTACGTGCGGGAACGGGCACGAGTCATCGCTTGAGGATCCTCCCGATCACGATGCTCCCCTCGTAGAAGATACACATCGGCACAGCCATGAAGAACAGAGAGTACGGGTCCTGGCTCGGCGTGATCACGGCAGCGAAGACGAAGATCAGGACGATCGCCCATCGGCGGAAGCTCCGCAGCTGGGCGGTGGTGATCACCCGGGCGATGAGCAGGAACACCAGGACCACCGGGAACTCGAAGGCGAGTCCGAACGCGAGCAGCATCAGCGCGACGAGCCCGATGTACTTGTCGGCAGTGAGCAGCGGTCGCTGCTCCTGACCGCCGACGTTGAGCAGAAAGTTCAACGCCTCCGGCAGCGTGATCATCGCGACGACCGCTCCGAGCAGGAAGAGCGCGATCGAAGCGACGAGGAACGGGACCGCGTACTTCTTCTCCTTCGAGTGCAACCCGGGGGTGATGAAGCGCCAGAGCTGCCAGAGGAGGAAGGGCAGCGCAAGGACGATCCCTCCGTAGGTGGCCACCTTCAGCCGTGTCACGAACGCGTCGAGCGGACCGGTGAAGACGAACGTGTTGGCGCTGCCCCGGTCGGTGGCTTCGGTGTAGTACTTCAGGAAGAACTTGATGATGTCGGGCGAGAACCAGTAGCAGAGCGACGCGGTGCCGGCGACCACGACGATCGACCACATGAGGCGCCGACGCAGCTCGGTGAGGTGCTCGACGACGGTCATCTGTCCGCCGCCGGTGGGCTCCGGGGTCACGATGTGTTACGCGTGTGTCTCGGGGTCGGCGGCCGACTCCCCCGCACGCTCGTCAGATGATCCGGTGGACGAATCCGCGGCTCGCTCGCCGGAAGACCCGCCGGACGACACATCAGAGGACGCCGCGTCGATCGTGGTGTCCTTCGGCGGCAGCGTGGGCGCCGGCTCGGCACTCCCCGATGCATCGTCGGAGAAGACCTCGTGGACGTCACGGGTCATCGTCCGTTGGAACTGGCGAAACTCCTTCATGGCCCGCCCGACCTGGCGCCCCACCTCGGGCAGCTTGTTGGGCCCGAACACGAGGAGCGCGATGACAAGGACCACCAGGATCTCGGCCGGACCGAGCTGCACGGGTCTCCCTTCGAGCCGACGACGAGCGAAGCGTACCGCTCGTCCCTCCGGACCCCAGATCAGGGGCGCCAGATCAGGGGCGCCAGATCAGGTGCCAGGTGTCAGGTGTCGCGGTTCACGGCCTGGAGCCTCTCGGGCCAGTCGTCGCCGCGCAGCAGCAGGTGGAAGTCCAGGAGGTCGTCCGGGGTGAGGGCCGGGCCCTGGCGTCGCTCGGTGAGCTCCGCCGGAAGATGCCAGACCTCTTCGGCGCAGCCTGCCTGGCGGAGGAGCGCACAGATCGCCGGGCTCGCCGCGTGGACGGCCGCGGTGGCGCAGGCCGGGCACCGGAACCGGTACGCGCCGGTACCGTCGGCGGCGCAGGTGCGCACCGTCACGTCGTGGGGCCCCAGCCGGACCGCTCCGCACCGTGGGCATTCGGCCTTGATCGAAGTCACGCGCAGTGAATCGGCGCTCTCCGAGCACTGCTTGAGCCAAGATGACGGAATCCGCCGGGAGTCCCGGAAGGGTCCCGAACCGCGCCCGAGCACCCGAGCACGCCCAGCAGCCCCGAGAAGACAGGTCCCGTGGCCCTCATCACGTTCGCCCACCGAGGCGCTCGAGCCCACCTCCCGGAGAACACCCTCCCGGCCTTTCGGTACGCCCTCGAGCACGGCGCCCGCGGCCTCGAGACCGACGCCCGGCGATCGGCCGACGGCGAAGTCGTCCTCGCCCACGACGAGTGGCTCCGCGCGCGAATCGTCGGCATCGTGCCGTGGCGGCTGCGCGTCCCTGCGACGTCGGCCGAGCGGCTCGGCCGGCACGGCGCCCCTCGACTTGTCGACCTCTACGACCAGCTCGGCTCCGACTACGAGCTGTCGATCGACCTGAAGGCGCCCGATATCGGACAGCAGGTCATCGAGCTCGCACGCGAACGGGGCGACGCACACCGACTGTGGCTCTGCTCTGCGTCCACCACGCGCCTCCGGGGGCTCCGGGAGGAGGCGATCGAAGTCAAGCTCGTGCACAGCCAGCTGCGGAGCCGCCTCTCTCACACGATCGAACGCCACGCAGCCGACCTCGCTGCGGCGCGCATCAACGCGATGAACATGCATCACAGCGAGTGGAGTCGCGGGCTCGTCGAGCTGTTCCACCGCTTCGAGGTGCGCGCGTTCGCGTGGGACGTGCAGGAGGTCCGGCACCTGCGCTCGATGCTCGGCATCGGGATCGACGCGGTGTACTGCGACGACGTCGATCGGATGGTGGCGTCCGTCGCCGAGTGGACGACGGGCGGGCCGCCCTCCGAAGCGCAGGGCGACGCGCGCTAGAGGAGCCCGAGATTCGACAATGGCCAGATGCGCACGAAGACGCGGCCCACGACCGCGTTCTCGTTGATCGGACCGAACACCCGGGAATCCTTCGACGCTTCGCGATTGTCGCCCATCATGAAGAGATGACCTTCGGGGACGACGCAGCCCGGCGCCCCGTTGGGTGGCGGATCACAGCCCGGGGGTACATCGCTGAACCTCGACGGTGTGCCCTCGGGGAGGTACGGCTCATCGAGCCGACGCCCGTTGACAACCACCCCCCCGCTGTCGTCGCCGGTGACCGTGTCGCCGGGGAGGCCAACCGTCCGCTTCACGAGATCCTCGATCCCGTCGCTGCGAGCCGCGGGTGGGGCTTCAAACACGATGATGTCGCCGCGATTCACGTCGTGCAGGTCGTACGACAGCTTGTTCACGAGCACGCGGTCGCCGACCTGAAGCGTCGGCGTCATCGACTCGGACGGGATGTAGAAGGCCTGGAAGAGGAACGACTTGATCAGGAACGCGATGCCCAACGCGACGACGATGAGAACGACCCATTCGAGGAAGACACGCCCCGTGTTCTTCCTGGCTTTCGCCGGCGTGGGCGCCTTCGCCGGTGGGACCGAGCCTGCAGCGTCGGGAGTCGAGCCCGCACCTTCGAGAGCCGAGCCCATGGTCGCCGTCGCGTTCGCCGTCGTCGGGCCGGCCGTCGATGCGTGCGCCGCGGCGTCGGGTTTGTCCGACCCCGATGTCGGTCGCGGGTCGGTCACGCTCGAGGCTCCACTGCGCTCCATCCTCTCACGTCGGCGCGGCCCCGCCGGGGTCAGCGTGGCGTGCTCACGATGCCGCGTAGCGAGCCAGCACCCGCTGTGCTGCCGCCGACACCAGGGCCGAGGCCTCCGGCGGATCGAGCACCGTGGCCGAGGTCCCGAGGCCCAGGAGGAGCCGCTCCAGGAACGCATCGCCACTCGCCGCGAGCACCACCTCGACCCGCCCGCGCGAGCGGCCCTTCCGGGACTCGACGGGCAGGCTGTCGGCAACCCACGCCGCCTCTGGCCCGAGGAGCAGGCGCACCCGGAGGTCATCGGGCCCGGCGCGGTACACGAGATCGCCCTCCCCGTCCGGCGTGCCCGGGTGGGCCACGACCGGTTCCCCGGTCGAGCGCACCGCGCGGACGCGATCGACGCGGAACACGCGATCGGCCTCGGCCCGGAAGCAGTACCCCGCGAGGTACCAGGCACCGGCCGCGTTGAAGACTCGCCCGGGGTCGACGACACGAGTGGTCATCTCGTCGCGTGCGAAGGAGTAGTAGTCGAGCTCGACCTGCTCCCCCGCGTCGGTGGCGCTTCGAAGAGCGTCGAGATGGTCCGCGTTGCCGACGTGCACCGCCACGCCGCCGGTCGCGCCCAGCGCCCGTTCGAGCTTCTCGAGCGCGGTGGCGAGCGGGCCGGCGGAATCGGATCCCGGCACCGCGAGCAGCGCCCGACCGGCTGCAAGCAGCGCGAGTCCCTCCGCGGGCGTCAGCCGGAGCGGTCGCTCGAAGTACTCCGCGAGGCGGATGCTGACCGCCCCGTCGTCTCCGACCCACACGTCGATGAGACGATCCGCGGTGTACGGCGGCAGACCACACATCGGGAGGAGCTCGAGATCGCGCTCGAGCTCGCGCTCGTCGATCTCGAAGCGCTCGGCGATCGCCGGGAGCGTCGAACCCGGATTCGCGAGAATCCACGGAACCAGCGCGAGCATGCGTTGCAGCCGCGCTGCCGAGTGAGTTCGCGGGCTCACGTCGCGCCGCCCGACAAGGCCTCGAGCCACGCCACGATGTCGGTGCGCAGCTCCGGCGGCGCGAGCACCTCGGCGTGCTCCAGGAGCCCGAGGACCCACGTCCGGAACGCCTCGCGGTTGACCACCCGCAGCTGTACCACGACGGCGCCGCCGTCTCTGCCTTCGACCGCCGCGTCGGCCCCGAGGTCGTCGACCACCCACGCGGCCCGGGTCGCGTCGACGAGCACGAGCGCGTCGATCGGGGCTTCATCGCCGTAGCTGAGCGGGTCGGCCCGCAAGAACGCAGCGGGGTCCACATCGGGTGGCGGTTCGAACGCGCGTACCGCACCGGCCAACGGCTTACCTTCGATCCGGTCGACGCGGAACGACCGCGGCGCGTCTCGTACCCGGTCGCGACCCACCACGTACCAGTGCCCGAAGCGATGCACCACGCCGTACGGCTCGAGCACGCGGGCTTCGCCGCGGTAGTCGAACTCGAGCGTTCGCCGCTTCGCGACCGCATCGAAGCAGTCGGCCAGCGCGGGCGTGACCTCGAGCTGCGCGACCGGTGGCGCCGCGGCCCCCTCGATGCCCCCGAGCTTGCGCAGCCCCGCCTGCGCCGCCCCGCCCTCGAGGCGGACCGCCGTCACCGCTACATGGAGAGCTGCTCGTTCCTCGTCACCCAGGCCGAGGTCGGGCAGGTAGTAGTCCTCGGGGTGGATCCGGTACCCGGCCTCGCCTCCCAGCTCGTCGACCATCTCGACGCTGATCGGGACGCCGAGGTCGCGCAGCGTCTCCTTGTCGCGCTCGAACGAGCGGCGGCGGGCGACCTTCTCGGCCGGGTACGCCGGCTCGAGGCGTTCGGCGAGCTCCTCGAGCGTCAGCGGCCGACGGGTGTCGAGCAGCGTCGCGGTGAGGTTCAACATTCGCTCGAGCCGGTCCGTCACTCCGCGTCCTTCCACCGTCGCCACCCCGGGGCGAGCCGATCCACGGCGAGGGTGCCTGCGGCGGCCGCGGCCTGGAAGAGCACCGGGTCGTCGGCCGCGGGCCGTCCCATCGACGTGATGTCGAGGTCGTACCGTTGGAAGAGCGCCAACACGTCCGGCGGTGACACCCCCACCACATCGTGACGTGCATCGAGTCCCGCCTCGACGAGGTCGGCGCGCAAGCGCGCCTCTTGAGCGCCGCCGATCGCCGGGATGGGGAGCACGACACGCTCCCTCGTCGCGAGCCGCAACGCGGTAGCACTGTGGTGCGACAAGCCCGCGTGTCGTTCCCGCGGATCGGCGAACGACACACGCAGCGCCGCGATCGCGACGCCGCCGAGGGCGACGGTCGCATCGAGGATCGGTCCCACCTCCATGCCCGAGAAGCCGAGCCGAGTGTTCGTTCCCACGATGCCCGGCCCCATGGCCACGACCGCGATATCGGCCCCGGCGGCGTGGCGCGCGACCGCGAGCGCCGAGAACACCGAGACCGCCTCGAAGTCACCGCCGAACGCGTGTCCACAGGTCACTGTGGCGTCGACGAGTGACCGCTCGCGCAGCTCGAACACGAGGTCGGACAGCGCAATGGGCAAACCGGCACCGTCGGTCATCACGTAGACGAGGCGCGCGTCGGGAGCTGCCTCCTTCACCGCAACGGCGACCGCCGGGAGCTGGCTGTGCAGTGCGGCGGCGATCACGGGCATGCCCTGAATCGACTCGACCTCGGCGAGCTGCTCCAGGTGCTCCTCCGCGCTTCCGACATCGGCCTGGAGACTCGTATAGCGACCTTTGATGATGTGCCCGGGCCCCTTCTCGCTCCACCCCGCACGCTCCAGGTTCCAGTGCACGACGTGCCAGCCCCCCGTTCCCAGCCCCAGCTCTACCGCGGTCGTGTTCACAACCACACGATCGCCTTCGTCCACGGTCCCGGAGAGCTGGGTCAGCACGTAGGCCCGCTCAGGGCCCTCGCCAAGCTCGACCTCGACGCGCTGCAACCCGGTGCGTTCCTCCAGCAGTCGAACGACGGTTCCGGTGCGGAAGGAAGGCAACGGTTGCTACAGCGACGCGATGAGCCGTTCGACGCGCTCGTCACGCGACTTGAACGGGTCCTTGCAGAGCACGGTCCGCTGTGCCTGGTCATTGAGCTTCAGGTGCACCCAGTCGACCGTGTAGTCGCGCTTGCGCTCCTTGGCCCGCTTGATGAACGCACCCCGGAGGCGCGCACGTGTCGTCTGCGGGGGTGTCGTCACCGCGGTCTCGATCTCTTCGTCGTTCGCGGTGCGATCGACCTGACCGCGGCGCTCGAGGAGGTAGTAGAGCGAACGGGAGCGCGTGACGTCGTGGTACGCGAGGTCGACGAGCGCCACTCGAGGGTGCGTGAGCGGCAGGTCATGGCGCTCGCGATACGCCTCGATGAGATGGTGCTTGATCACCCAGTCGACCTCGGTCTTGAGCTTGAGTGGGTCGCTCTCGAGGTGGGTCATCACGTGCTCCCACATCTCGAGCGCCTGCTGCTCGAGCGGGGACAGGCCCTTCTTCTTCGCGAACTTCAGGGCGCGGTTGAGGTACTCGGCCTGGACCTCGACGGCGGAGAGCTCCCGGCCGTTTGTGAGCCTGATGCGGCGCCGACACGTCATGTCGTGGCTGATCTCGCGAATCGCCCGGATCGGGTTCTCGAGCGAGAGATCGCGCCACGGACTCGGGTCCTCCTCGAGCATGCGCAACAGAATCGACATCGTTCCCAACTTGAGGAACGTCGTGTACTCGCTCATGTTCGAATCGCCGACGATGACGTGGAGTCGGCGGAAGCGCTCGGCGTCGGCGTGGGGCTCGTCGCGCGTGTTGATGATCGGACGCGAGCGGGTCGTCGCGCTCGAGACTCCCTCCCAGATGTGCTCGGCGCGCTGGGAGATGCAGTACATCGCACCCCGCGCGGTCTGCAGCACCTTCCCGGCGCCCGCATACACCTGGCGGGTGACGAGGAACGGGATCAGCACGTCGGTGAACTTGGTGAAGTCGCCTTCGCGCTCGACGAGGTAGTTCTCGTGGCAGCCGTAGGAGTTGCCGGCCGAGTCGGTGTTGTTCTTGAACAGGAACACCTCGCCGCGGATGCCTTCTTCTCGGAGGCGCTGCTCGGCGCTGCGAACGAGCCCCTCGAGGATCCGCTCCCCTGCCTTGTCGTGCACGACCAGGTCGGCGATCGAGTCGCACTCGGGGGTCGCGTACTCGGGGTGGCTCCCGACGTCGAGGTACAGCCGCGCGCCGTTCTCGAGGAAGACGTTGCTCGACCGGCCCCAGGACACGACCCGCCGGAAGAGGTACCGGGCGACCTCGTCGGGGCTCAGCCGCCGCTGCCCCCGCAACGTGCAGGTGACCCCGTACTCGTTCTCGAGGCCGAAGATCCGCCGTTCCACCACCCGATCGTACCGGTCCGTGGGGTGATGCCCCGCACAACGAGGAGGGGCCCGGGGAAGCCCCGTGCCCCTCCTCGCTTCGCGCGCGGGGGTTCAGCCGCCGTAGATGTTGACGACGCTCTTGCAGGTCTTGTTGTCCTTGAAGGCGCCAATGAGATCTTGGTCGTCGATCTTGCTGAACGGGTCACCGACGGTCGCGTCGATCGTGAGGAAGGCTGCCTCGAACTTGGCAACATCGGCTTGGAAAGCGACGCCGTTCGGGTCCGCTGCAGCGAACGTGTCGACCGTCTGCTGCAACTGACCGGCATAGGCACTGAAGTACGAGTTGAAGATCTTGGCGACGGACTTGCCGCCGTCAGCCGGAAAGATCTTCTTGAGCTTCGTCTGGGCGGTCGCGAGAGTGTCCGCGAACTTCTGCGCGGCAGCGCCCGCCGCAGCCTGGTAGGCGGCTGGGTCCGCCCCGCCCGGCACGGCATCGAGATCCGCGCGAAACGCTTCCGAACCGCCCCCGAGGCTGGAGCAGACGATCTTCACGTACTTCGCGTCGGATACCTCCTTCGACTTACCAGCCGCTCCGGCGACCGATCCCGCAAGTGGGACCAGGACGGTCACCAACATCAACGCCAGTCCTGCTCGTCCGAGCTTGCTCACAGAGACTCCCCCTCTTCCTCGTGGACTGCCACATGTTGTACTGCCTCGATGACGCTCGAGCCCGAGTATCGCTTACTCGATCGGCCCACGCTGCACCCGCACGATGCCCCAGGACGATGCACCCGAACTGTGCATAGGATCCGGACGTGGTGCCAATGCGTCAGGTCACCTGGGTGAGCGGGTCCTTCGGTGCCCACGTGCTCGCCGCACACCTGGAGTCCGAAGGCATCGACGTCCAGCTCCGCGGCGCCCTCGACTCCCAGTACGCCCTGACGGTGGGAGCGATGGCCCGAGTCGACGTCTGGGTCCCCGAGGAGCAGCTCGAGGACGCACAGTACGTGCTGCTCTCGACCGAGGTCGACGATGCGATGTCACCGAGTCAGGAATGGGCCGACCCGAGCACCCGACGCTCGCCCCATCATCTGCTGCGCTGGGTGGCGGTCTTGCTGCTCGCGACTGCGGGGCTGGTGCCCGCGATCGCGTCCCTCTCCAACCATTAGGCGCCAACCACTCGCGCGACGCCGGTCAGCACGGCGCCCGTCAGCTCGCGGACGCGCCCAGGATCGTCTCGAGGTCGGCGGCACGGACCCGCCCGAAGGCCCGCCGCTCCTTGGCGCGGTCGAGGAATGCCACCTCGAGTTGCGCCGCGGTCAGCGTGGCGCCGTCCGCGCCGGCGAGAACGGCGGCGCCGAGACGAATCGCGTCGTCGCGCGTCATCTCGGCACGGTATCGCGCGTGGAGCGCCTCGGCGATGGTGTCGGCCTGGCCCCCGAGCACCGTGGCGCCCTCTTCGTCCATCACGGTGCCGTCGTAGAGGATGTGGAACAGCTCGTCGTCCTCGGGCGACGTGCCCGCCTGGGCGACGAGGATCTCGACCTCGTACGGCTTCATCTCATGCGTGAACACCTGGCCGAGCGTCTGCGCGTAGGCGTTGGCGAGAGCGCGCGCGTTCACGTCGTCACGAGAGAACGAGTAGCCCTTCAGGTCGGCCTGGCGCACGCCGGCGATCCGGAGCATCTCGAACTCGTTGTACTTGCCGACGCCGGCGAACGCGATCCGGTCGTAGATCTCGCTGACCTTGTACAGCGTTCGCGAGGGGTTCTCGGCGACGATCACGACGCCGTCAGCCGCGCTGATCGCGACCAGGCTCTTACCCCGCGCGATGCCCTTGCGCGCGTAGTCGGCTCGGTCCTTCATCACCTGTTCGGGCGAGACGTAGAAGGGCATCGTCATAGTCCGGCGCCTTCCTCACGACCGCCGAGCGCTGCTTCGGCCCGGGTGGCGATCTCGTCCTCGGGAACGGCCGCGTAGCCGGTCCCGTCGATGACGGCGACGGTGGGGAAGATGCGCCGCACGAGGTCCGGACCGCCGGTCGCGGCATCCTCGTCGGCGGCGGCGAACAACGCGCGCAAGGCGAGGTCGACCGCGTCGTCGCGCGTGAGGTCCTCGTTCCACTGCGCCTTGATCCAGTTCCGGGCGTGAACACCGCCCGAACCGTTCGTCTGGAAGTCGATCTCCTCGTACTTGCCGCCGGCGACGTCGAAGCTGAACACGCGACCGCGATCACGCCGGTGGTCGAACCCGGCGAAGAGGGGCACGACGACGAAGCCCTGCATCGCGGCGGGCAGGTTCGTGCGCACCAGGAGGGCGAGCTGGTTCGCCTTCCCCTCGAGGGTGAGCTGTTCGCCCTCGATCTTCTCGTAGTGCTCGAGCTGGGTCTGGAACAGGCGCACCATCTCGACGGCCGGGCCCGCCGCACCCGCGATGGCGATCCCGGAGAAGTCGTCGGCCGGGAACACCTTCTCGATGCGGCGACTCGCGATGGCCATCCCTGTGGTCGCCCGCCGGTCACCCGCCAACACCACGCCAGCGGCGAACCGGATCGCGACGACGGTGGTGCCGTGGAGGATCTCGGGAATCGCCGAGCTCACGTCGCCCGTACTCGGCGCCGCCTCGGGTGCGACCCGACGCAGCAGGTCGTGGAACGACGCACCCGGATCGGATCCCGACGCGAAGAACGGAAGCGGCGATTCGCTCATCAAGGGAGAAAGCCTACCCCGACCCTCTCACGAGCCCCCGTGCCCGATTGACGGTGAGGTCGTGCAGATCATCGTTGCGAACGAGGTACCCGACCGCGTTCGACAACGCATCCGCGTCGTCCCGGAACTGCCCCAGCCCGCCATTGCAGTTGAAGCAGAGCACGCCACGGACCTTCCCCGTCACATGGTCGTGATCAACCTGCTCGGGACCTTGACGCCCACAGATCGGACACACGCGGCCCTGCGCTTCGATCAACGCCTCGACCTCGTCGGCACCGATGCCGTACCGGCGCTTCAGGTGGTAGTGCCGCGAGCCTCCGTAGAGCCGCTCGCGCGTCTCGCGGCAGCGGGCATTGTGACACGGCTTGCAGTACGCGTGGCGGCCGTCGCGCATCCGCCGATTGCGTGGGAACTCCTCCGGAGGCTTCCACTCGCGACAATCCGGGCAGCGCTTCATGACGCGATCGTACGGGTGGGGTGCGACAGCTACGTCCGAGGTTCGAAGGAGGTTTGGACGTAGGTCACTGGCCCCCTTTTTGTACGTACGATTTCACGAACTCCTCCGCGTTGTCTTCGAGGACCTCGTCGATCTCGTCGAGGAGGTCGTCGAGCTCGCCCTTGAGCTTCTCGCCGTGCTCACTGGGCGAGGTCCTGACCTCCGTCCCCTCGTCGACGCGCTCCTTCGGAGCCGGTCGCTGCTTGCGCTGCTGCTCGGGCATGCGGGTGACCCTCCCTGGGGGACGATTCAGATCGACAGACTCACGTTGACAGGCGAGCGACGAGCTCGGCTGGCGTGCTCACAGTGGCGAACAACTCCTCGACGTGCTCCCGGCTTCCCCGGAGCGGCTCCATCATCGGGATCCGCTTCAGGGGGTCAGAGCCCACGTCGAGGATGATGCTGTCCCAGTTTGCCGCGACCACGGCGTCGGGCCAGCGCGCGAGGCAGCCGCCGCGGAAGTACGCCCGGGTGGTCTCGGGTGGATCGGTGGTGGCCGACATCACGTCGGCCTCGTCGAGGAGCCGCTCGATCTTGCCGGCGCGCACGAGCCGCTCGTAGAGCGAGCGGTCGGGTCGCACGTCGCTGTACTGCAGATCGAGGAGCGCGAGCTTCGGGTCGCTCCACGCCAACCCGTCGCGCCCGACGTAGGCGCCGAGGAGCGAGAGCTTCGTGACCCAGTCGAGCTGGCCATCGAGCGTCGACGGATCGTGTTCCAGCGCCGTGAGCACCGACTCCCAACGACCGAGCACTGCGCCGCCGACGTCGGGGCCACCGCACATCGCGAGACCGGTCTCGTCGGCATACTTCTGCGCGAGCCGGAGATACTCCCACTGCAGCTCGACCGCGGTCATCCGGGAGCCGTCGGCCAGCTCGACCGTCGCCTTGCAGGTCGGGTCGTGCGACACGACACGCATCGCGGCGACGGGACCGGAGACGGAGAAGTCCTTGCGACCACCCGCGTTCTCGAAGAAGTCGTCTTCGACCATCGCGAGCACGATCGCAGTGGTGCCAACCTTCAGAAACGTGGCGACCTCGCAGAGGTTCGCGTCACCGGCGATCACGTGCAGTCGCCGGTAGAGCTGCGGGTCGGCATGCGGTTCATCACGCGTGTTCACGATCGGGCGCTTGAGCGTGGTCTCGAGTCCGACCTCTTCCTCGAAGAAGTCGGCGCGCGAGCTGATCTGGTAGTCGACGGGTGCAGCACCGTTCTCGGAACCGACCTTGCCGGCGCCCGTGAACACCTGGCGGGTCACGAACCACGGGAGGAGGTGACGCACGAGCGTCGCAAACGGGAGCGCCCGGTCGACGAGGTAGTTCTCGTGCGTGCCGTAGCTGTTGCCCTTGCCGTCGGAGTTGTTCTTGTAGACGACGACCTCCTGGCCCGGCTCGATCAGGCTCCGGGCCGCGAGCATCGAGCGGGCGAGGACCCGCTCCCCCGCCTTGTCGGCGAGCACGAGCTCGAGGGCGTCGGAGCACTCCGGCGTGGAGTACTCGGGGTGGGCGTGATCGACGTAGTAGCGGGCCCCATTGGTGAGGACCGTGTTGACGAGATGCGTCTCGATCTCGGGCGGCTGCGCCCCGGCGCGGCGCTCGCCGCGCGCATCGACACCGGGCGATTCGTCCTCGAAGTCCCATCCGACCTTGTGGTGCTCGACGTAGCCGTTGATCAGGACCGACGAGGCCAGCACCGGGTTGGGATCGGCCGCGCCACGCAGCACGACGCCGTACTCCGTCTCGATACCACACACCTTGGGAACGGCCACAAATCCAGCCTAGATGCGCGAGGTGCCCCGACGAGCCCAAGGGGGCCTCGCCAGAGCGCGGACGAGGCCGGTCAGAGGTACTGGCCCGTGGTGACGCGCTCGATCTGACGCCCGCCCGTGGCCTCGTCGCCCTCTGACATCAGGGTTCGCACATAGACGATGCGCTCGCCCTTCTTCCCCGAGATCTTCGCCCAGTCGTCGGGGTTGGTCGTGTTCGGCAGGTCCTCGTGCTCGCGGAACTCCTGGGTGATCGACGCGACGAGGTCCTGCGTCGAGATCCCCTTGGCGCCACCGTCGATCAGACGCTTGATGGAGAGCTTCTTGGCGCGCCGGACGATGTTCTCGATCATGGCACCCGACGAGAAGTCCTTGAAGTACAGGACCTCCTTGTCGCCATGCTGGTAGGTGACCTCGAGGAACCGATTCTCGTCGTCGCCGGCGTACATGCGGGCGACGGCCGCATCGATCATCAGCTCGATGGCGCCGTCGGGACCGCCACCTGCCGCGGTCTCCTCGTCGGAGAGTGGCAGCTCGGTCGTGAGGTACTGCCGGAAGATCTGCGCGGCGGCCTCTTCGCCGGGTCGATCGATCTTGATCTTCACGTCCAGGCGACCGGGGCGCAGGATCGCCGGGTCGATCAGGTCTTCGCGGTTCGACGCGCCGATAACGATCACATTCTTGAGGCTCTCGACGCCGTCGATCTCCGCGAGGAGCTGCGGGACGATCGTGCTCTCCATGTCGGACGAGATGCCCGTTCCACGCGTGCGGAACAGCGAGTCCATCTCGTCGAAGAACACGATGACCGGCACGCCTTCTTCGGACTTCTCGCGTGCGCGTTGGAAGATCAACCGGATCTGGCGCTCGGTCTCACCGACGTACTTGTTGAGCAGCTCGGGACCCTTGATGTTCAAGAAGTACGAGCGTGTCGAGGCATCCCCGGTCTTCTCGGCGACGCGCTTCGCGAGCGAGTTCGCGACCGCCTTCGCGATCAGCGTCTTGCCGCATCCGGGCGGACCGTAGAGCAGGATGCCCTTGGGCGGCTGCAGCTGGTGCTCGTGGAACAGGTCGGCGTAGAGGTACGGCAGCTCGACCGCGTCCTGAATCGCCTCGATCTGGTCATCGAGGCCGCCGACGTCGGCGTAGGTGACGTCGGGGACCTCCTCGAGCACGAGCTCCTCCACTTCGGGGCGGGGCAAGCGCTCCACCACCAGGCCCGACCGCGTGTCCATCAGGAGATGGTCGCCCGAGCGGAGCCGCTCGCCGATCAGCGCTCCCGCGAGCTCGCAGACTCGCTCCTCGTCGGCGCGGCCCACCACGAGGACACGGCGCTTGTCGTGGAGCATCTCCTTGATCACGACGACCTCGCCCGCGATCTCCAAGCCGCGGGTGAGGACGACGTTCAGCGACTCGTTGAGGGCGACCTCTTGCCCGCGCTCGAGCACGTCGACGTCGACGTCAGGGTGCGCCGACACGCGCATCTTGCGGCCGGCGGTGAAGATGTCCACCGTCCCGTCATCGTTCGCGCCGAGGAAGGTGCCGTAGGCCGACGGCGGCATCGTGAGCTTCTCGACCTCCTCGCGCAGCGCCGCGATGTGCTCGCGTGCCTCGCGCAGGGTGGCAGAAAGCCGCTCGTTGTGGGAGACGGCCTGGGCGAGCTGGCCCTTGGCCTCGAGCAGGCGCTCTTCGAGGGTCCGGACGCGTTTGGGCGCGTCCTGCAGGCGGCGGCGCAGAACCACCACCTCTTCCTCGAGGGCCTTGGCCTGAGCCTGGAGCTCTCCGACCTGGCGTTCGTACTCGGCGAGGCGCCGCTCGTGCTCCTCGGCCACGTGCCACCTCCTCCCGGGGCTACCCGGGCCTCGCGCGGACCTTACACCGGGCTCCTGGCCGCACTCGGGCACGTTCTTGACTCAGATTTTCCCCGCCGAGGCTGGAGAAAGAGATCTGGTTCGTCTACGCTCAACGCCATACGCCGCACTGCGCGGCACCGATCCGACGAGTTCGACGGCCATGATTCGACGGCCACGAGGAGATGCCCACCATGAAGGTCTGGATCGACCAGGACCTCTGCACCGGTGACGGCCTCTGCGAAGAGATCGCGCCCGACGTGTTCACGCTGCTCGACGACGGGCTTGCCTACGTCAAGGAAGGCTCGAAGGTCTTCAGCGACCCGGGTGGCGCCGAGGGCCTGGCCAACATCCCCGACGGCCAGCTCGACGCCGTTGTGGAGTCGGCCGAGGAGTGCCCGGGCGAGTGCATCTTCATCGAGGCCGACTGACGCCGGCGCACGTGCACGCTCCGACCCGCCCCGGTGTTGCGCACTCGCGACGCCGGGGCGTTTCGCGCCCGGTTCGGGACACCATGTTACCGACTGGTAACATCTCGGCATGAGCGCCTCGCGGCCACCGCACCTCGCGACGAAGCCGCTGCTGCGCGGCGTGAGCCACCAGTGGGGCGCGATCGCCTTCGGAATCCTCGGGCTCGTCCTGATCCTGAACACGCCCGCGTCGGGCCGCCTGTCGGTGCTGGTCTACGTGGTGTGCATCACCACCATGCTCGCGACCAGCGCGCTGTACCACCGCGTCCCGTGGGGCGAGGCCGCGAACGCGCGCATGCAGAAGGCCGATCACACCGGGATCTTCCTCGCCATCGCAGGGACGTACACCCCGATCGCGATCATCGCGTTCGACGGATGGATCCAGTGGACGCTCATCGTGCCGATCTGGGTCCTCGCGGTCACGGGCATCACGCTCGAATGGTTGCCCTTCAAGCCACCCCGCGGGTACGTGACCGCGGTCTACATCAGCATGGGGTGGATCGCAGTGATCGCGTTGCCGGCGGTCTGGAACGAGCTCGGTCCGACCGGGTTCGCGCTCCTGTTCGGTGGTGGCCTCCTGTACACCGTCGGCGCGTTCGTGCACGCCTTCAAGTGGCCCGACCCGTGGCCCCGCGTGTTCGGGTTCCACGAGATCTGGCACGTCTTCGTGCTCACGGCTGCAGCACTGCACTTCGCGTGCATCGCGTTCGTCGTGGTACCGCTCGCCTGACGTCGCGGCGCGGCGTCGG
>Ga0315273_10002076_pt1 | contig 23395 bp, 22 predicted proteins | sample YL17G02_0_MG_FD_205753 | JGI IMG/M metagenome (GOLD analysis project Ga0315273, IMG submission 205753) | Sediment microbial communities from Yellowstone Lake, YNP, Wyoming, USA - YL17G02_0 | ecosystem: Environmental > Aquatic > Freshwater > Lake > Sediment | place: USA: Wyoming | collected...
CCGAGGTGGTTGAGGCGGTCGACGGGCGGGTGCCGGTGCTCGTGGACGGCGGCGTGCGGCGGGGGAGCGACGTGCTGAAGGCGCTGGCGCTCGGCGCGGTAGCGGTGATGGTGGGGCGGCCGTTGGTGTGGGCGCTCGCGGCCGGCGGGTCCGACGGGGTCGCGACGGCGCTGCGGATGCTGCGCGCGGAGCTCGTGAACGCGATGTCGATCGCGGGTTGCGGGAGCGTGGCCGAGATCGACGGGGGATTGGTGGCGCCTGCGCCGCGGTGACGGGGTGGCCTCGGGGGTCTGCCGGGGCAAGACGTCAAGGGGTCAACGACTCCATCGCAGTGGGGTTACCCCGGTTCAACGGACACTTCGTTTCTTCCGTGAGGCTCTCTCAGCACGTTCGAACTCGACCGGCGAAAGATAGCCGAGGGTCGAGTGACGGCGTTGGCGGTTGTAGAAGACCTCGATCCACTCTGCGATCGCCGAGTGAGCGTGGGCGCGGGTGAGGAAGCGCTCATCGCGCAGCCGCTCGCGCTTGATCGTCGCGAAGAAGCTCTCGACGACCGCGTTGTCGTAGGCCGAGCCTGCACCGCCCATGGACAGGGCGATGCCGGCCTTGCGGGTCCGCTCGGTGAACTCGTCCGACAGGAACTGCGCTCCGTGGTCGGAGTGATGGATCAGGCCGCGCGCGGGCCTGCGGTGGGCCAGTGCCATCTCGAGCGCTCCCAGGGGGAGCTCGGTCCGCAGATGATCGGCCGTGGCCCATCCGACGACCTTGCGCGAGTGCAGATCCATCACCACGGCCAGGTGCAACCACCCCTGGGCGGTCGCCACGTAGGTGATGTCGGAGGCCCAGACCCGGTCGAGCGCTCCCGGGTCGAAGCGACGAGCGACCAGATCGGGCACCGGACGTCTGAAGCCCTTGTGACGGATCGAGGGCGGCCGACGTAGGTGTCGGCCCTGCAGCCGCGCGGCACGCATCAGCCGGGCGACCCGCTTGCGGGAGATGTGCACACCCTCGGCTCGAAGCTCCGCGGTGATCCTGGGCGCGCCGTAGGCGCCCCGGGAGGCGCGATGGATCGCGATGATCCGCTGGGTGTGGGAGCGATCTTCGATCGATCGCCGAGATGGTCGCCGGCTGGCCCAGTCGTAGAAGCCCGAGCGCGACACGCCGAGCACCTCGCACATCAACGCCACCGGGTAGCTCGCCCGCTCCGCTGCGATGAACCGATAGGCGCTCACCGGTCCTCGCTCTCCCGCGCGAAGAAGGCCACGGCTTTTTTCAAGATGTCGCGCTCCTGCTGAGCTCGCCGCAGCTCTTTCTGCAGCCGACGGATCTCGGCCTTGTCGCTGGCCTCATCCACGTGGTTCCCAGCCTCGGCTTTGCGCACCCAGTTCTGCACGGTCGGAGCGGTCACGCCGAGCTGATCGGCCACCTTGCGGAACGACATCCCCTCCTCTCGATAGAGACGGACCCCTTCGGCCTGCAGCTCTTCCGGATACGCGAATGGGTTCGGCATCCGACACCCCTTTCCCTGGCTGAGCCAGTCCTAGGGTGTCCGAGAAAGCGGGTCAACCCCACGCGGTCGCGGTCGTGAAGGGGTTGACATGATGCCGCTCGAGAGGGGGAGACTACGTTGCGCCCCAGGGAACCGAAGCGCCCTGAGCCCAACCGTGCGGCGTCAGACGTTCGGCGTCAGCTCGACGATGTCGCAAGCTCCACGCCAGCGCGTGAGCGCGTCGCCGGGCGGCCCCACGCGGCTCCGGCGCCGGTCTACCAGCACCTTCGCGGCCTCTTCCCATTCGGCGCCCTCGAGCCGCCGCTGGGCCGCCGTGAACTCGTCCAGGGACGTGTCGCGGCCCTTGCGCCGCGTCACCACCACGAGCTCGTGCGCGTCGGGCACGCCCGGCACGGTCTGCTCCTCGGGGCCCGGCTGACGCTGCGACACCACCAGGATCTTGCCGTTCTTGTAGGCGAACCACGCCGGCACGGTCTTCCGTCGGCCGCCCTGGTCGGTACCGATCCAGGCCACGTCGGACTTCTTCAACCCGTCCTCGGTGTCCTTGTCGTGCTTGGCGGGGGCCGCCTGAACGTACACCGGGAAGTCCAACTCGCCCACGATCTCGCCGTCGAGGATGAACGACGCCACGTAGGTGCCCGTCTCATCGAAGACGGCGTCCTCGACCGTGTCGACCTCGGTGGTCAGGTCCATCGCGCCCACCATGCGGCGCACCTCCGGTCCCCAGCGGAGGATCGTCCGGCCCGACGGCCCGATCAGTCGTATCTCTTCGCTCACGAAGCCGATCGGCACCTTCCAGGCGCGGAAGAGCACGAAAGGGAGCGCCGGACCGGGCCGGCCCACGAGGTAGACGCCGTCGGGCGAGGTGTTGCCCTGCGCCTCCCACACCCGCTCATCGACGACGGCGGCGGCCACGAGCTCTCCGATGCTCATCGGCGGGAAGGATAGCGGACAAGGCCGGCTCAGACAGTCCGCGCCTTCACGTCCAAGGAGCCAGGCATCCTCCCGTGTGACGTCGCTCGACGCCTCAGAACCCCGAGGAGGTGCCGCTGCTCGTGCCGACGATCGCCACGTAGAGGAAGATCGTGCCGACGAGCACCAGGTACCCGATCACGAGGCCGGCGATCGCCAAGCCGTTCCCCTGCTCACGCCCCTGCGACAGCTTGATCTGCGACAGCGAAACGTGCCCGAAGACGATCCCGAGGACCTGCGGCAGGAAGATCGGGAAGAACAGGAGGGAGAAGAGGCTGCAGATCAGTGACGCGATCGCCAGCCCGTTCGTCTTCGAGATCGTCGGGTAGGGGCCATAGCCCGACCCGTACTGCGGAGCCGGTGTGGGGCTCGCTGGCGGTGGAGGCGGCGGCGGTGGAACCGGCCGTGTCGCCTGCTGTGTCCCTGACCCAGGCGGAAGATTCGAACTCGACCGGTCGCTCATCCCAGCCTCCTCGGCCTCACGTACCTACAGGGTCCCCGGTACGTGCGCCCTCCGGAGGGGCCGAAGGACCTGCCGTCGAGGAGACCGGCCAAGCTCGGGCGTCACGGATCGCGCCGACGTGTCGTGCGCTACACGGTCCGCGCGAGCCAGAGACGCGGTTCGTGAACCTCGGGCAGCGACGGCATCGCCTCCGCCGACTCCCACATCCGCGACAGGGTTCCCTCGTCGGTCAGTTCGACGACCGTGTCACAGAACTTCCGACCCGCCACGTACTGCTCCTTCTTCATCTCCACTCCGAGGAGACGTTCGAAAACCGGATCTCCCTCCGAGGTATCCAACCGGGACACCGCCTCTTCGATCTGGGCGTACGAGCCCAGCAGCTCTGAGCCGAGCGCGTGCATCACGTGGTCGCCGTACCCCTCGGCCGCTGCCATGAAGGCCTGGATCCGCGCGAGCTTCAGCCGCTGCTCGTCGTCGAGCTCCGCCCCGAACAGGCCCTCGTCGGACTCCATCAGGCCCTGCAACGCCTGGGGGTCGGCGGCGTCCAACCCCGCGAGCTTGGCCTGCATCCCTTCCATGTCGATCGTGAGCGTCGACAGGAAGTCGTCGAGCACCTCCCGGAACCGGTCGCGTGCCCACGGACGCGCGAACTCGAAGCGGTGGGTCACCTCGTGCAACGCGACCCAGGTCCGGAACTCGGTCCGGTCGAGCGACCAGTCCTTCTCGAACCTCGCGATGTTCGGCACCACGAAGAGCACCGCCCCCGGGCCGCTCCGGGGCACGGCCACATCGAACTGCCCGAGCACGTGCTGCGCGAGGAAGCCGAGCACCTGCCCCACCTGCGTGCCCATCAACAGCGGAGAGATCTGACCCATGAATCCCGCCATCTGCTGCATCTCCGGTGGGAGCTGATCGCGGGTGGCACGGTCCATCGCCTCGCCGATCCGCCGCGCGGCAGGCTCGAGCAGCTCCCGGAGGCTCTCAGCGTTCGCCGTCACCCACTCGGCCCTGCGAACCGGACGCACCTGGGCGACGTCGCCCGGAGGCTCGAGGCCCGTGAACCGCGCCACGTGGAGCTCAGCCACGCGCACCGCGTCCTCGAACGTCTGCCGATCGGCATCGGTGGGCTCGCGGTCGTCGCCGGCCTCCACCGCGCTCGCGATCGCGACCTGTCTCGCGAGCTCCCAATTCACGGGCCCGCTGGAGGACGACATCACCCGCTGCAGCTCCTGGAACAAGGGGGCGTCCTTGAACTGCTCGGGGTCGCCCCCGAACGGGAACCCGAAACCGGGTGGCGTGCCGCTCATGCACGCAATCGTACGACCCCCCCTTCGTTACGATGGCGCCGTGACCGACCCGGCCCCCCCGCGCATGCTCGTCCGCATCACCCCCGAGCCGCTCGTCATCGACGAGGCCCTCGCGTTCGTGGCTGACCGCGGCGCGGGAGCCACCGCCATGTTCGTGGGTACGGTGCGCGACCACTCCGGCGCCGGCGATGTCACCGGGCTGAGCTACGAGGCCTGGGAGGATCTCGCGGTCGAGCGCCTGGGCGCGATCGGCGAAGAGATGCACGAGCGGTGGTCCGTCCGCAAGGTCGCGATCCTCCACCGGATCGGCGACCTCGCCGTGGGGGAGTCCAGCGTGGTCGTGGCGGCCAGCGCGCCGCATCGCGGCGACGCCTTCGACGCCTGTCGCCACGGGATCGAGCGGCTGAAGGAAGACGTCCCGATCTGGAAGAAGGAATCCCTCGTCTCGGGCGACGCGCACTGGGTGATGGGGAGCTAGATGGGCCGCGACCTCGCGATCGACCTCGGCACCGCGAACACGCTCGTCTATCGCCAGGGCGAGGGCATCATCTTCGACGAGCCGGCGGTCGTGGCGATGCACGGCGGCACGGGCGAGGTCATCGCGATGGGCGAGGAGGCCTGGCAGATGATCGGGGGCGACTCCGGGAGTGTGGTCGCGGTCCGGCCGCTCCGCGCAGGCACGATGACCGACTTCGACATCACGCAGCGGATGCTCGAGGTGGTCTTGCGTCGTGTCGGCGTCTCGCGCCTGATGCGGCCGCGCGTGCTCGCGTGCGTGCCCAGCCTGAGCTCGGAGGTCGAGAAGCGCGCCGTCGAGGAGGCGATCAGGTTCGCGGGGGGCCGGCAGGTGACGCTCGTCGAGGAGCCGCTCGCCGCGGCGATCGGGGCCGGGCTCCCGGTCCACGAGCCGATCGGGAACCTCGTCGTCGACATCGGCGGCGGACGATCCGAGATGGCCGTCGTCTCGATGGGCGGCGTGGTGAGCGGCCGCTCGGTCACCCTGGGGGGGTTCGACCTCGACGCGGCGGTCGCCGAGCACATCCGCACGGAATACGGCGTCGCGATCGGCGAGAAGGCGGCCGAGGAGATCAAGATCGCGATCGGCTCGGCCTTCCCCTCGTCCGACGGGAAGGCGGCGATCGTGGTCGGCCGCGAGCTCGCAGGCGGCAATACCGTTGAGGTGAAGGTGACGGCCGACGAGGTCCGCCAGGCGATGGGCGGCCCGATCGAGGGCATCGTCGAGGCCGCCCGGCTCTGTCTCGCGGAGGCGCCGCCGGAGCTCACCCACGACGTGCTCGAGACCGGCATGTTCCTCACCGGCGGCGGCAGCCTCCTCAAGGGGCTCGACATGCTGCTCGCCCAGGAGTGCGAGGTCCCGGTGCACGTCACGGAGCGGCCGCTCGAGACGGTCGCGGCCGGCGCCGGCTACATGCTCGAGCACCTGGCGGACTACCGATCGGCGTTCCAGCTGGTGCGCCGGCGCTGAAGCGGGGAGGGGACCGATGACGTTCTCGATCGTGGGGTTCGATCCGGACAACGGCGACCTGGGCATCGTGGTCGCCTCGAAATTCCCATGCGTGGGCGCCGTCGTGCCTTGGGCGAGAGCGGGGATCGGCGCCGTGGCCACGCAGTCGTGGGCGAACACGGCGTTCGGGCCGGACGGGCTCGGGCTGATCGAGGGCGGCGCGTCGGCGTCGGGCGCGCTCGACGTCTTGCTGCGCGCCGACGACGGCCGCGACGACCGACAGGTAGGGATCGTCGACGCTCGTGGAGGCTCGGCCACGTTCACGGGTGCCACCTGCATGGACTGGGCGGGCGGCGCCGCAGGCGACGCCAATAACGACGTCTTCGCCGCGCAGGGGAACATCCTCGCGGGGCCCGAGGTCGTCGACGAGCTGGCGCGCGCCTTCACCGAGACCGAAGGGGACCTCTGCGACCGCCTCCTGGCCGCGCTCGACGCCGGCGACGCCGCGGGTGGGGACCGGCGCGGCCGCCAGTCCGCGGCCCTGCTGGTCGTGCGCGAGGCCGGCGGCTACGAGGGCAGGAACGACCGCTACATCGACCTCCGTGTCGACGACCACCCCGACCCGATCGTGGAACTGCGCCGGATCTTCGAGATCTGGGACGACACGATGCTGATCCGCAACGACCCGCTGCTGCCGGCCTCGCCCGAGCTCGTGGCAGACGTCCAGATGCGGCTGGCCGCACTCGGTCACTTCGCGGGCGAGCCGATCGGCACGTTCGACGACGCCACGCGTGCGGGGCTGAGCGAGTGGGCGGGCGGCGTGAACCTCGAGGGACGGCTCCGAGGCGACGACCAGCTGTCGCAGGCGTTGGTTCGGGAGCTCCGCGACGTCACTCCCGAGATCGCCGAGCCACGGGCCTAGCCGTTGTTCGCGGCGCCGCTCAGCAGCTTCGAGATGATGTGCCCGGCCTCGTAGAGCACGAACGCGGTGGTGGCGGCGGCCGCGACCACCGCGATCACCAGCCCCATGACCCCGCCGAGCCGCCCCTGCCAGGAACCGCGCGACTCGGTCACCGGGATGTAGGCCGTGCCGGCCGACGCCACCGGCGGGGAGCCCTCGCCCCCGTTCGTTCCTTCGGATCGGGCGTCGGTGTCCCACGCGCCGCTCGGGCTCGCCTCGTCGCTGCGTGCGAAGCGCATCGATGCCCAGTACACGATCCCGCCCGCGAGCGCGGCGAGCAACAGGACGATCACATAGCCCAACGGACAGCTCTCCTCTCGGCTCCGGGAGCCTACCCCGCCTCCGCCTCCGCGGGAACCAAGGCCGGGGGACGAACCGACCCTGCCCGTACCATGGTCATGCCTTGAAACGCATCCTGAAGATCGCCGCTGCCGTGCTGGGTCTCGCCTTCGTGTTCGGCGTGGGCTTCGTGCGACTGCCGTACTACGCCGTGGGCCCCGGGCCCGCAGACGAGGTCATCCCGTTGATCCACGTCGGCGGCGGGCAGCAGACCTTCCCTCCGTCGGGCAAGCTGATCATGACGACGGTGAGCTTCTACCAGGTCACGGGCCTCCAGGCGCTCCAGGCCTGGCTCGACCCGAACCTCGCGATCGTGGCCGACGAGGTGCTGTACCCACCCGGGCTCGACCACGCGACCGAGGAGCAGCGTGCCCGCTCGCAGATGGACCAGAGCAAGATCGACGCGGCGATCGTCGTGCTCACGAAGCTCGAGGGCTACCCGAAGACGCACGGAGCCGGCGCCCTGATCGAGCAGACGTTCCCGGGTTGCCCGGCCGAAGGGGAGCTGTTCAGCGGCGACCTGATCCTCGCGATCGACGGCGAGCCGGTCGATTCGCGCGACGAGGCGTCGGACCTGATCGGCGAGGCGCCGGCACGGGAGCCGCTCGACTTCCGGGTGCGCGCGGCCGGCGAGACGCACGACGTCGAGGTCGCCAAGCGCCGATGCGGCGGCAGCGAGGACCCGCTCGTCGGGGTCTCGCTCATCGACAACTTCCCCTTCCCGATCGAGATCTCGAGCGGGAACGTCGGCGGCCCCTCGGCGGGGCTCATGCTCTCGCTGGGCCTGTTCGACCTCCTGACGCCTGGTGACCTCACCGCGGGACGCACGATCGCCGGTACGGGCACGATCGGCCCCGACGGCAAGGTCGGCTCGATCGGCGGGATCACCGACAAGGTGGTCGCCGCCGAACGTGTCGGCGCCACGGTGTTCCTCGTGCCGGCCAAGAACATGACCGATCTCGACGGCATCGACACGGGCGACATGCGGCTGGTCCGGGTGGGGACCTTCGACGACGCGGTGGACGCCCTGCGGCGGACGGCCTCGTAGCCGGGCTCGTGCGTTAGGCTGGCCGAACGGGGCGGTACGCGCGCCGTAACGAGGAGGGACACCCGAGGATGGCGAGCATGAACGTGCGGATGCCGCGACAGCGGCGTTGGCCGGGCATCCTGATCGCCGTGCTCGCCGTGCTCGCCGTGCTGTTCACGGTGGCCTCGCAGTTCTTCATAGATCTCCTCTGGTACCGCGAGGTCGACCTGTCCTCGGTGTTCTGGACCACCCTGCGCAGCAAGGTCCTGCTGGGGGTGGCGTTCGGACTCCTGTTCTTCCTCCTGCTGTACGTGAACCTCGCGATCGTCAAGCGGATGAAGCCCGAGACCCGGATCCTCACGCCCGATCAGGAGATCGTGGAGCGGATCCGCCAGCAGTTCGACCCGATGCTCCGGTGGCTGCTGCCGCTCGGGTGTGCGCTGCTCGCGCTCTTCGTCGCGATCGGCGTCTCGCGCCAGTGGCAGACCTACCTGCTGTGGCGGAGCAGCTCCGGCATCGACTTCGGGAACCCGGAACAGCTGTTCGGGCGCGACCCGTCGTTCTACGTGTTCTCGCTGCCGTGGCTGAAGTTCGTGCAGGGGTGGCTCTTCTCGACGCTCGTGGCGGTGACCTTCCTGGTGGGGCTCGCGCACTTCCTGTGGGGCGGGATCCGGCCGCAGGCGCCGATGCTCGCCGACAAGGTGATGCCGGCCGCGCGCGCCCACCTCTCGGTGCTGCTCGGCCTGATCATGCTCGTGAAGGCCTGGGGCTACTGGCTCGGCCGCTTCGACCTGCTGAACTCCACGCGCGGCGTGGTCCAGGGAGCCTCCTACACGGACGTGAACGCCCAGCTCCCCGCCCTCAACTTCCTCGCGATCGTAGCGGTGATCTGCGCGATCCTGTTCTTCGTCAACATCCGGCTGCGGATCTGGGCGCTGCCGATCATCGCGGTGCTGCTGCTGGCCGTCGTGTCGGTGCTGCTCGGCACGGCCTACCCCGCCTTCGTCCAGCGGTTCCGAGTGGCCCCGCAGGAGTATCAGCGCGAGCTGCCCTACATCGAGTACAACATCGCCGACACGAGGCGCGCGTTCGGGCTCGACGCGATCGACGTCGTCCCGCGGCCCGTCGATCCCCTCATGACCGCCCGCGACATCAAGGACAACCCGACCACGATCCAGAACATCCGCCTATGGCGTCAGGGGGTCCTGCAGGAGAACTTCCAGTCCTCCCAGCGGATCCGGCAGTACTACGAGTTCAAGGACGTCGACGTCGACCGCTACACCCTCACGAACGGGGATCGACGCGTCCTGATGCTGGCGGGGCGGGAGGTCACGCAGGCCGGGATCCCCACAGAGGGCCAAACCTGGCAGAACGAGCATCTCGTCTACACGCACGGGTTCGGCGCGGTCGCCGCGCAGGTGAACCAGTCGACCACCGAGGGTGCCCCGGTGCTCACGCTCCGGGACATCCCGCCGATCGGGGAGCCGGTCGCAGAGCAGCCGCGCATCTACTACGGCGAGACCGAGGACGTGCCGTTCGTGATCACGAACACGAGCACGCTCGAGCTCGACTACGAGGGCGCACCCCCGACGGACCGGTACGTCTACGACGGCACCGGGGGCATCCCCATGGGGAACGTGCTGCAGCGCGCGCTCTTCGCCTGGCGCTTCCGCGACGTGAACCTGCTGATCTCGGGCCAGCTCGACGCGAACAGCCGGATCATGCTGTACCGCGACATCCAGGAACGGGCGACGAAGTCCGTGCCGTTCCTGACGTTCGACTCCGATCCGTACCTCGCGATCGTGAGCGGGAACCCGGTCTGGATCTGGGACGCCTACACCACGACGAACCAATACCCGTACTCCGAGTCCGTGAGCCTGTCCGAGGCGACCGACGGCCTGATCCCCGGTTCGTCCGGCAGCGTGAACTACATCCGCAACTCGGTGAAGGTCGTGGTGGACGCCTACAACGGGACCCTCACCTACTACGCCGACGACGGGCCCGACGGGGACCCGATCATCCGCGCGTGGGCCGCAGCGTTCCCGGGACTGTTCACCCCGATCGACGAGGCGCCGCAGGATCTGCGCGAGCACTTCCGCTATCCGGAGAACCTCTTCCAGACTCAGGCGACGCAGTTCGCGAACTACCACGTCACCGACACCGAGGTCTTCTATCAGAAGCAGGACTTCTGGCAGATCCCCGAGGACCCCACGACCGCGACGGAGGTCTCCGCCGGGGCCGTCTCGACGAACCTCCGGATCCGCCCGTACTACCTGCTGTTGAAGGCGCCCGGTGATACCACGGAGCGCTTCCAGCTCGTGCTGCCGCTCGTGCCCGAGGGGCGGCCGAACCTCGTGTCGTGGATGGCCGCCGACTCCGACCCGGAGAACTACGGCCACATGGTGTCGTACACGTTCCCCTCGGGGTCGAACGTCGAAGGCCCCGCACAGGTCTTCTCGCGCATCAACCAGAACCCGCAGTTCTCGGCGGAGCGGTCGCTCCTGGGACAGGGTGGCTCCACGGTGCTGTTCGGCGACCTCCTGGTGATCCCACTGAACGACGCGTTCCTGTGGGTACAGCCGGTGTACGTGCGGGCGTCGCAGACCCAGGCGGTGCCTGAGCTGAAGCGGGTCGTGGTGGTGAACGGCACGACGGTCGGCGTCGGCGCGACGCTCTCGGACGCGCTCGCCGCCTCGGTCGAGGGCCAGGTGCCCGACGGCGGTGGCGGTGGCGGCGGTACGCCGGTGGGCACGATCAGCCAGCAGGTGGCGGCGCTCCTCGACGAGGCGCTCCGGCACTTCACGTTGGCCGACGCGGCGCTGAAGGCCGGCGACCTGGCGACCTACCAGGACGAGCTCTCGCAGGCGCAGGACCTGGTGCAGCAGGCGAACGACCTGGCGGCGCAGGAGACGGGCGGGGTTGCACCGTCGGCGCCGCCGTCCGCGCCAGCGTCCGCCAGCGCGAGCCCGTGAGGCCTCAGTCTGTCGCGAGCCTGAACCCGAGGTCGGCGCCGACATCCGCGACCTCCATCTGGGCCTTCTGCAGGCGCCCGCTGTAGTCCCAGTTCATCGACTGCCAGCGCGTGAACTGGTCGAGCACCCACACGCCGGACTGGCGCGAGCCGTTGCCGCTCTTGCCGTTCCCGCCGAACGGGAGATGCGCCTCGGCGCCGCTCGTCGAGTTGTTCACGCTCACCATCCCTGCGCTGATCCGCTCCCGGAAGCGGAACGCGTGCAGCGGGTTCGTCGTGTAGATCGACGACGACAGCCCGTAGCCGTGGCCGTTCGCGAGGGCCATCGCCTCGTCGAAGTCGTCGAACCGCGCGACGCCCACGATCGGGCCGAACGTCTCGGTGCGGTAGAGGTCGTCGTCGGCAGTGATCCCGTCGACGATCGTCGGGTGGTAGTAGAGCCCCGTCTCGGGGTCGCCCACGAAGCCGTTCCTGGGGTTGTCCGCGGTGACGCGGCCGGTGCCGGTCGAGCCCCGCAGCGAGTGGTGCGGGCGCACGAGTTGGAGCCAGTCCTCGAACCGGTCGCAGAACCGCTGCGAGATCATCGGCCCGTACAGGACGTCCTGGGTGGGGTCGCCCACCGCGGCGCCCCGCGTGGCCGCATCGAACCGGGCGACGAATTCGTCGTGCACGCTCGAATGGACGATCGCCGTGCCGAGCGAGGTGCAGCGCTGGCCGGCGGTGCCGAACCCGCTGAACAGCGCGCCCTCCACCGCGAGGTCGAGATCTGCGTCGGGCATCACCACGAGCGGGTTCTTCCCGCCGAGCTCCAGGCACGCGGTCTGGAGATGCCGCCCGGTGAGCTCGCCGATCCTTCGTCCCACCTCGGTCGAGCCGGTGAAGCCCACCTTGTCGACGAGCCGCTCATCGAGCGCGCGCTCGAGTCCCTCGAACGTCGCGGGCCCGTCGGCGAGCACCATGTTGACGACGCCCTCGGGGAACCCGGAGTGCAGCAACAGCTGCGTGAAGGCCTCGGCGGTCGCCGGCGTGTATTCCGCCGGCTTCCAGACCACCGCGTTCCCGCAGAGGAGCGCCGGCACCAGGTACCAGGAGGGGACCGCGACGGGGAAGTTCCCCGCGGTCACGATCGTCGCGACGCCCACCGGTACGCGGAACGTGAAGAGCTGCTTGTCGGGCATCTCGCTCGGCACGGTCTGGCCGTAGAGCCGGCGCCCCTCGCCGAGGAAGAAGTTGCAGGTGTCGACGACCTCCTGGACCTCGCCGCGCGACTCGGCGATCGGCTTGCCGATCTCGCGCGTGATCAAGGCCGAGAGCGCCTCGAAGTTCTCCTCCACCAGGCGCCCGAACTGCTGGATCGCACGGCCGCGGACGGGCGGGGGCACGGCGGCCCAGCCGGGCTGCGCGGCCCGGGCGGTGCGGGCGGCGTCGACGAGGGTGTCGGCGTCGCCGACGAGCGCCTCGGCCACCACTAGCGAGAGATCGGCGGGGTTCATGACGGTGAGGCGCCCGCCGGCCGTGTCGCCCCGCGGCTGGCCGTCGATGAGCGAGCTCACGGTTCGGGTCATGGGCGGATGGTACCCGAGGCCTGGGTGCGGCCCACGGTCCGGCACGCGCCCGCCGCCGTGTCTCCCGCTGCGCGGGTTAGGGCGTCAGGTCGGCGCAGAGCGCTTCGATCTGCACGGAGACGCCGGTTCCCGGCGAGGGGAACAGGGTGAAGTCGAAGACCAGGTCCCACGGGCGCCCCGGTGGGCTCGTGACGCTTGAGCGAACGTGCAGAAGCTGGCCCTGGAGGTAGAAGCTCTCGGAGCCGAGTGGGCCGATGGCCCGGTCGTTGGGGTCACACGACACGAGCGCCTGTGTCGACGTCGATCGCGTGGGGGGGCTGTCGTAGGCGAGGTATCCCGTTCGCGTGTAGAACCGGAGCACGCCGGTTGCACTCGGCTCGCCTTTCGGCCCGCGCTCGCCCTGCTCGCCCCTGGGTCCGCGGTCGCCTTGGAGGCCCTGCTCGCCCTGCGGTCCTCGAGGGCCGTGCACACCCTGGATCCCGGGTTCACCTTGGATGCCCTGCGAACCCTGGAGCCCCTGTGGGCCGGTCGCCCCCGGTGCGCCGGTCGGTCCGATCGGGCCGGTCTCGTTCCACCGGACGAGCACGCCGCCCCCCGAACACGACGGCGTCGCGTTGACCGAGAGCGTGCCGGGGATCACCTTGCCGTTCTTCGCACAGGCGGCGAACAGATCGCCGCTCCGCGTGTCCGCGAACGCGAACCCCCCGGCCACGAGCGAGGCACTGATCGCGGACGATGCGAGTCCGATCGCGATGACCCGGCGGATCGACATCGAACCTCCCTAGGGCGACGGTCTGCGGTGGTGTTGTTACAGGGGTCATCGGCAGGAGCGGGGTCGTTTCTGCACCGACCTCCGGTCCGAGTGTGTATCGGCCGCCCGGCCTACCACCTCGGACGGGGAGGATCCGTGGCCTTCGCTCGCCCGGTCCGAGGGCCATGAGGGCCCGCATCCGGACGACATGCCGGAGGGATCAGCCGCGAGCCGGTGCAGCGTGACCGGGGTCGCTGCGTGGCCTCTGTGGCGACCGGGCGCTCTCCGACGCTTCCCCCGGTCCCGGCTGAAGGGCGTTCGCCCGTGCCCTATCTCCGATCCCCTGCCCCTCGTTGCGGGATAGGAGATAGGGCTTCGCGCGTGACTGCTACGGGAGACGAGACCGCCACCGACCGATCCGGCGCGATCCGCGTGCAGTTGGCGGAGCTCATGACCTGCGACGCGTCGGTGACCGGTCTCGACGATCGGGGACCACCGCGTGCGCCGGTCCCTCGGTGACGGAACCGTGACGGTCTCGTGAGGCTCCTGTCGCGCGGGTTCCTTCCGCCGGGGGGGTCGGGCACTCTGGGGGCATGACCTTACGGATCGTCGTCCAGGTTCTCGTGGTCCTCGTCGTGCTCGGGGCGCTCGTGGCCTGGCGACCCGCGCCCGCGGTGACCGTCGCGCTCGCATCCGGTCTCGCCGGAGGACTGGCCGCCTACGTTCTGGCGCGGGCCGATGGTCCGCGTGGCGTGCCCGCAGTGGTCGCCGAGGGGGTCAGCGTCGGTGTCGCGGTCGGCGGGCTCCTGGGCCTGGCGCTCACGAGACGACGCATGCGAGGCGCGTGGCCGATGCGCCGGGACGCGCTGTGGCTGCTCGCCGCGACGCCGTTCGCGGCAGCGGCGCTGCTGCTGGCGATCCAGGACGCCTGTCCTCTCTACGTCACGCGCGGCGCGGGGCTCTGCTACTACGACGTCGACCTGATGGGCGGCTGGGCGGCCGGCGTGGCCTTCCTCTTCGTGGTGGACATTGGGATCCTCGCGGCGCTGCTGTGGCTCGCGCCGGGATCGGCTACCGCTGCAGCCCGATCGCGCTCAGCGGCAACCTCGTGATCGTCCGCGCGGTTACCCGCGCATGATCGAGCGCGGCCTGGAGCTCAACCTCCCCTGGAAACGCATGCATCTCCTCACCTCCGGGTGAGCCGTGCGAGTAGTCTTCGAACCACGCCGGGGCAGGAGGGTCCATGAACGATCGAGCGCGCAGGATGATCCCGCAGATCGCAGCGGTCGTCGTCGGGTTGCTCCTCATCCTGTTCTTCAAGGGCACGTTCTCCGGCGGGACCGACGAGGCCGGCTCGAACGCCACCGCGCCGCCCATCCTGGGTGACTGCGTCCACGTCGCCGTGACGGCCTCTTCGGAGAAGGCGGCACTGGTCACGCAGATCGCCGAGGACTTCGCTCGCTCGGGTGCCGAGGTCGACGGGCGGTGTGTCGCCGCTGACGTCACCTCCAAATCGTCCGGCGCCACGATGGACGCGCTGGCCCGGGGCTGGGACGAAGGCATCGACGGACCTCGCCCCGCCGTCTGGACCCCGGCCTCGTCCTCGTGGGTCGTGCTGTTGCAGCAGCGGAGCGCCGTGACCGACCAGCCCGATCTCGTCCCCGACGACGTCCCGACCATCGCATACAGCCCGCTCGTGATCGCGATGCCCGAGCCCATGGCCGACGCCCTCGGGTGGCCCGATGCCAAGCTCGGCTGGTCCGACCTGTTCCACCTGGCGGAAGATCCCCGGGGGTGGGGAGCGTACGGCCACCCCGAGTGGGGCGCGTTCAAGCTGGGCAAGACCAACCCGAACTTCTCCACCTCGGGGCTCAACTCGCTGGTGGGCACCTACTTCGCGGCCACGGGCCTATCCAGCGACCTCACGATCCAGCGCATCGAGGAACCCAAGGTGCAGAACTTCGTGGCCGGCGTGGAGTCCTCGGTGGTCCACTACGGTGACATCTCGCTGACGTTCCTCGCCAACCTCCAACGAGCCGACGACCGGGGCGAGGGACTCACCTACGTCTCGGCGGTCGCGATCGAGGAGAAGTCGGTCTGGGACTACAACCAGGGGAACCCCTCGGGCGATCCCGCGACGCTCGGCGACCACGGCAAGCCCAGCGTCCCGTTGGTCGCGATCTATCCCGACGAAGGAACGCTGATCAGCGACCACCCATGGGTGACGCTGAATGCGCCGTGGGTCAACGACGAGACTCGAGCCGCCGCCGAGGAGTTCCTGGCGTTCCTTCAGGCACCCGAGCAGCAGCGGCGCTTCCAAGAGTACGCCTTCCGCGACTACGAGGGGAAACCAGGACCGCTCATCACGCCGGCGAACGGCCTGCTGCCCAAGCAGCCGGCGCAGGTGCTGGCACCACCCGCCCCGGACGTGCTCGATCAGATCCAGCGGTCGTGGTCGGATCTGCGCAAGCGTGCCCGCGTGCTGGTCGTCATCGACGTCAGCGGCTCGATGGGTGAGGCTGTTCCGGGGTCGGGCGCGAGCAAGTTGGAGTTGGCGAAGGAAGCGGCTGTCGATTCGCTGAAGCTCTTCGCGCCCGACGACGAGGTCGGGCTGTGGGTGTTCACCACCGACATGGCTGGAGGGGCGGACCACGCGGAGCTGATCCCGATCGGACCCGTGGGCCCTCGGCTGGATGAGTTCCGCCGGCAGATCGACGGCCTGAGCCCGCTCAACGGGACGCCGCTGTACACGACGATCGGAGCGGCGGTCGATGAGATCCGGTCGGGACTCGACCCCGACCGGATCAACGGCGTCGTCGTGCTCACCGACGGACGGAACGAGGACCCCCGTAACAGCGACCTGGCCGGCCTGCTGCGAGACCTCGATTCTGAGCTCGCCGTGCGGGTCTTCCCGATCGCCTACGGCGAGGACGCCGACCTCGAGGTGCTCACGCGGATCGCTGAAGCGTCTCGGGGCGCGGTCTACGACGCATCGGACCCGTCCACGATCTCCAAGGTATTCGTCTCGGTCATCTCCAACTTCTGATGGCGCTGAACGACGAGGTCCGCGACCCGTGGGTCTACATCTTGGCCGGGCTGGGCGGCGGCATCGCCTGGGCCGTCGGTGTTCCCGTCGCCGCCGCGGCCGGGGTCGGGGTCGCGGTGGGCGCGGCTCGCGTGGGGTTCGGCGCGGCGTTGGGGCGCCCCTCTTCACGCCGCCCCGAGACGGCCTCCGCCCTGCCGATCACCGAGCATTCGGCCGAGCAGGACTGGCTCCGGCGCGGCGACGCGGCGGTGGACACCTTCCGCGACCTCGCGCGCTCGCTCCCGGCGGGGCTCGCGTCCTCGCACAGCGCGTCGATCGCGACACAGGCCGACGAGACCCTGGCGGGCATGCGCCGCCTCGCCGGCCAAGCGTCCGTCACCACCAAGGTCGCCGGACGGCTCCACGTGCCGTCGCTGCGGTCGGAGCGAGAGCGGCTACGCCTCCAGTTGGACAACGCGGGCGATCCCGACATCGCCGGCGAACTGGAGCGTTCGCTCGGCTCGATCGACGAGCAGGTCGACATCGCGCAGCGGCTCGAACGGTCGCGGGCCACCTTGCTCGCGCGCCTGGAGTCGAGCGCGCTCGGCCTCGAACGTCTGGTGGCCCAGCTCGCCGAGATCCTGGCATTGTCCGAGAGCGCGACCTCACCTGTGGAAGGCGCCGCGCAGCTCGAGGCCCTCGCCGACGATCTCGAAGGCATGCGCACCGGTCTCGCCGAGGCAGAGCAGCTCTCTCGGCGCGCCTTGAGTGCCTACGGGGGAGAAGGTAGCGTCGGGCATGAGCAGGCCGAAGACGGAAAGGGATAGACCATGTGGAAGTCCTTCAGGAAGTTCTGGGCGTACCTCGGTGCGGTGTTCGGGGCCAAGGTCGAAGAGAAGGCCGACCCCAAGATCCAGCTGGAGCAGGCGATCGAGGAGGCGAAGAAGCGCCACGAAGCACTCACGCAGCAGGCCGCCGCCGTGCTCGGGAACGAACGCCAGCTTGAGCTCAAGCTCGGCCGTTCCCTCGAGGAGGTCGAGAAGCTGCAGGGCTCGGCGCGCCAGGCACTCTTGAAGGCGGACCAGGCGCGTGCCGCCGGCAACGAGGCCGAAGCGAAGACCTTCGATGATGCTGCGCAGGCCTTCGCGATGAAGCTCGTGACCGAGGAGAAGACCGCGCGCGAGCAGAAGGCACTTCTGGAGCAATCCGAAGCGGCCTCAGAAGGCGCCCGCAAGGCCGTCGAATCGAACGCACTCAACCTGCAGAAACAGCTCGCCGAGCGGTCGAAGCTGCTCTCGCAGCTCGACAACGCCAAGATGCAGGAGCGGCTGAACGACGCCCTCAAGCAGATGGACGAGCTCTCGCCCTCGGGCGACGTGCCCTCGGTCGCCCAGGTGCGAGAGAAGATCGAGAGCCGCTACGCGAAGGCGCTCGGCGAGGCCGACCTGCGCAGCGGTTCCCTGGACGCCAAGATGCTCGAGGTCGAGAGGGCGCAGCTTGACGCCGAGGCGGCGGCTCGGCTCGAGTCGCTCCGAGCCTCGCTCGGCCCGGGGGGGCCCTCGGTATCCGGCGGCTCATCATCGATCGAGGTCGGCGAGCCGGTCCCCGATGCCGAAGATCCGGACGACGCGCCCGCCGGCTGAACCCTCAAGCGTTCCCCCCCGTCGATCCGGAGGGGCCAACGGATGCGTATGTCGAGCTTGTGCCCTGCCCCCCCTTCCAGGATCCGCGTGGTGGGACAAGAGATAGGCAAGGCGCTCGCGCCGCCGGACGCCTCGGGCTGGCACGACTTGTAGCGGTCGATCGCTCGGGGTAGCGTCACACCTGTTCTCTCCTCCCTTCCCATGCAGCTTCGACAGACCCGCTCGGCGCCTCCCTCGCTGGTCTCGGCGGCGATACCCCCGACTACGGGGCGCCGACGGTTGCACTTCGACGGTGACGTGCTGCTCCTGGTGGCCGTCGTCATCGGAGGACTCGCGACGTGCCTGGCAACCTATCCGTGGCACGGATACGTGTTCCCGGTGGGAGCCGATGCCCCCGTGTACATCTGGTGGACACGGCTCGCCGGGCAGGAGGGACTGTCGGCGGTCGGAGACCGACCCGGGGTGCCTGCCCTCGCGCTCGCGTTGCGGACGGTCGTCCCGGGCGGGACCGCGGCGATCATCGCGGCGCTCGAGATCTCGCTCACCTTGGCGCTCGCCCTCGCCGCGGCCGCGTGGGTGCGGGCAGCGGGGCTCGGGCGAACCGCCTGGCTGAGCGTGGGCGTGCTCTCAGGGGCGTTCGCGCTCCACCTCGCGGTCGGGTACGTGGCGACGCTCCTGGCGGCGGTGCTGGTCGTGACCGCCGTCGCGGCGCTCTCGCGCGCCACGAGGCGTGGGGTCGTGGCCGCCGCCGGCCTGCTCGGCGTCGCCGGCCTGGCCCATCCGGAGTTCCTCCTCATCGGGACGGTGGTCCTGGGGCTGACGGCGGTGGGGTCGACACGAGGGGAGCGAGGGCGGATCGTGGCGGCGGCACTAGGTGGCCTCGCGATCGCGACGCTGGGCCTGACCCTCCTCGCGATCGGACCCCACCCGATCGACATCGACACGTCTCGGGACGACGTGCTCCAGCGGCTCGGCCTCGGCTGGATGCTCCCGGCCCTGTTCCGGCAGCGATTGATCGAACACGCAGCCGTACTGGTTCCGCTGCTCACGGTGCCGCTGGCGCTCCTCGGACTGCTCCGCGCGCGCGGGTTCCTCCGCAGGGTGCTGAGGTCATGGGTCATCGTGTCAGTGATCGCCGCGGTGGCTGCGTTCGTCACCGGTGTGGTGCCGCCGGAACGGTTCGTGACGTTCTGCTTCGCGTTGCCCATCGCCGCTGGCGTGGGCATCGACGCCCTGGCGGGGCGCTGGCGTCGGCGTTCGGTCGACGGTGCGCGCACTCGCAGGGTGCTTGGGTACGCTGCGCCGATCGCCATGCTTGGAGCCATCGCGACGGGTGGGCTCATCGTCTGGTTCTCCACGCCACCCAAGCTCTTCCCGACCGAGGTGGCGCGCGTCACAGAGGCCTCGCGGTATATCGCCTCGTCGACGCCCGGCACTCCGTTGATCTTCTCCGTGTCATCGGGAGCATCGAACCAGTCGTTCTTCGCGACGGAGGCAGGTAACGCCATCAGGTCGGCCGTGCCCCCCGACCGCATCCGTGACGTGCGTATCGTGGTTGCCCCCCCGTACGTCGACGGGGCCGCGATGGACGAGGAGGAACGTGCTTTGGCAGCCGCGCTGAGAGCCGAGGCGTTCGCGTCGGGGTCACAGACACTGTGGTTCGACCTCGCTCCGTTCGATCGGCGAGCTTTCGGCGTGGCCGAAGCGATCCCGGAGTACATGCCGGTAGTGGTGTCGCAAGGGATCGCCATCGCGGGCTCGCATCTCGCGCCGTCGCCCGGCCCGATCGACCCGCTCGAAGAGGCATCGCCGTGGACGATCGCCGGGGCGACCCTGATGGTCTTCACGGCGCTCTCGATCGCAGGCTGGGGCTGGTCGCTCTGGCTTTCCGGCAGCCCAGGTCCGACGTCGTTCGCGCTCGCGCCCGCGCTGGGAGCCGCGGCGCTGACCGCGGGCGCAGTGATCGCCGATCTGCTCGGGATGCGGCTCACCGCGAGGTGGGCGTCCTCGATCCCTGTCGCCGTATGCCTCGCAGGCTTCGTGGTGCAACGCGCATGTTCGCCGACCCGACGATCCTCGGAAGGTTGATCCGATACCCAGGGCTCTCGTTGCCGTTCGAGCGGGCCCTCCGATAGCATCGTCGTGCGGGGTGGAGCAGTCCGGTAGCTCGCTGGGCTCATAACCCAGAGGTCACAGGTTCAAATCCTGTCCCCGCGACGAAGCACCACCAGCGGAAACGCGAAGAACCCGGAGGGCGTCTAGGCCCTCCGGGTTCTTCATTCCCCCAACATTCCCCCAATCGCTCAGGCTCCGCGCCCAGCGTCGAGGATGCTTCCGACCTTCTCCGCGGCCTCGATTCCGGCAGCCTCGGAGACGTGGGCGTAGATGTTCGCCGTGGTCGCGACGTTCGAGTGCCCGAGTTGGGCACTCACTACGTCGAGCCGCACGCCGGCCTCTAGCGCGAGTGTGGCGTAGGAGTGGCGAGCGCCATGCAGCGGGATCTCCGGGACCCTAGCCGCCTTCACGAGCCGCTGCCACCGGCCGAGGATCGTGTCGGGCTGGATGATGGCGCCATCAGGCTCGGTGACGATCCATGGGGCGTCCAGTCCGATGCCGCCGTCTGATTTCCACGCCGGTCCGAACTCGAGGCGCTCGGCCGCTTGTATCGCCTTCCAGCGTCGAAGCCCGTTCGCGGTCATGGCATCGAACCGAACCCTACGGACTCGTCGTGACTTGGTGGTCTCCCGCACGAACACGCGCCGCTCCCCGGTCACCCGGCGGGGGCGAACCAGCACCTGGCGTCCGACCTCGACGATTGCCGTATCAAGGTTGAGGTCGTCCCAGGTCAGGCCGAGGAGTTCACCGCGCCGGAGTCCGGTCGCAAGCGCGAGCCGCCACACGGCGCCGAGGCGATCGGAGGAGGCGACCTCGAGGAACCGGACCACCTCAGCGGACGTCCATGCCGCTCGGTCGACGGAGTCGTCTCGAGCCGGGGGATCTACTGCGAGGACCGGGTTCACCGTGAGGTATCCGCGGCGCACCGCGTCACCCAGGGCCTTGGAGAGTAGGACGTGAACATTTCGAACGGTCTTGCCCCTCAGCGGCCTTCCACCGCGGCCTCCACGGGCCGCGAGCGCGGCGTAGAGGCGGTCGAGGTCTCGAGCGCGGACCTTTTGCAGCGGTATCGAGCCGATGTGAGGGATGATCCAGGACTCGATGATCGTCCGTTACGTATCGCGTGTGGTGAGAGATAGGGAGGCAACGCCAGTTGAGGCGATCCACTCGTTGAGCAGGTAGTCGGCGAGTGTTGTCGTCGTCGTGGGCACGAGGCCTACCCGCTTCGCGTCGGTGAGTTGGGCGGCCGCTGACGTCGTGGCCTCCCGTTTGGTCGCGTAGCCTCCGCGAGCGTGCTCCTGGCCGTCCTCATCAACTACCGCGACGTACCAGCGGACGCCCGAAGAGGCCTGCCTCTTGCGGATCTTCGTCCTCATCGTCCTGGCCCCTCCACGTAGCCAACGACGCGCTTCACGACCTCGCCCACCCTGTCGTCCGCGTCGTGCCCCTTGAGAGGAACGAGCCTTGCGCTGGGTTCTCCCGACGTCCCGATGAACAGCCGGAGACAGCCAGGTACGAGGGGAAGCCGGAAGCCCGGCCTTCTACGCGTTTCGCGATCCCAGTTCCAGCGCGAAGCTGGTCATCTCGTTGCCAGTCGTAGTCCCACGGGAGCGCAACTACAAGAGGCGACCGACCCCTGGGAGGTGGACGCCTTCGGACCGGCCCTTCTGCTCCCGGTCTCTACGCGGAAGAAGCGGAAGTAGGGAAGTATTCGTCCATGAACGATGAGAACGCCGCCCTCGGCCGGCGCATCGTCGAGATCCTCGGCCTTGGTGCTGCTCGAGAGCTGCTCGACGTGCTGACCCGCCGCGAGGAGGACCGTGCCGCGCTGATCGTGCGACTGTCGCAGCGCGACGATGCCGCGTGACTTGCCGAGATGCTGATCGAGGTCGAGACCGACCCCGAAGAGATCACGCGGCTGCGACTGATCGACGGGCTAGAGCGGGCGTTGGGCTAGTTCCCGCGCTTGCGAATGCCTGCACGTTGCAGGACTTCGATGAACTCCGTGTCGGTCAGCGTTCCTTTTCGGGAGTTGCAGGGCGTGCAGGCGGGCACGATGTTCGACTCGTCATTCGTCCCGCCTCGGGCGAGAGGGATCCTGTGTTCCTTCACCAGGCGGCGCCTCTTCCTGCCGCAGTAGTAGCAGCGGCCGTTGTTATCAAGGACCAGCTTGTTCCAGTCGATCCAGTGCATGTTCCCGTAGCGCTTGTGGACCTGGAATCCGCTCTTGGCCAGTCCGCCCTCAGTTCTTAGCTGCCTGCGCGCTCGCGCGATTGAAAGGCGTTCCTTTCGCTCACGGTCTATCTGCTGCTCGGCTCGGGCGAGACGCGTCGCACGACGTTGATCCATTCGCGTTCGCCCAGCATCGGTGTCCCAGGTCGCCCATGTGCCCTTTCCTCGCTGTGCTCGACGCAGCTGCTTCTTGGCACAGGTGGCGGCCTCGGCTCGGCGGTGACGCTGATGGTCACATGCCCAGACGATGGCCTGTCCATCCCTCAGCACCCCGTGGCGGGTCGGCCACGTGCCCGAGGTACCAGCGACCAGCAGGCACTCGTGCGCTCGTGATCCGCCGCACAGTCGACACGCTGCGGGCTGGCGCGCCCGGTACCAGTCACCGACGAGGACGGACGCGCCGGCGATGAGAACACCCGCCGCCGTGAGAACGCCGAGCCAGGCCCACCCGGACACGATCGCGAAGCTATCTCAGACGAGTACGTCAGGCAACGGTGGCCCCACCGACTCGTCGACGAGCCAAACCCGCCTTCGCGGCCCGTCCTCGGCCAGCGTTAGGGTGGCGGCGTGGCGATGCTCCCCGACATGCTCCAACGAAATCGTGAGCGGTGGGGCATGAGCGTCGGCGAGGCCGGGTGGCGACTCGGGATCACGCGGCGGGAGTACGCCGCCCCGGAGCGGGACTGCGCCCCCCACTCGGAGGGGACCGCCGCAAGGCGGCGGGTCCCATCTCTAGTCGGTAGGACGACATCTCCCCGCGAGCACCCACGACTCCCCGACTTGGGTACCAGTCTCCCCTCAAGCGGATCAGGGCACCCAGTGCGATGATGCGCGGCGTGAATCGTCCGGAGGGAGGGGCCATTGCTCCGCAGGATCGCGCTGCTCGTGTTGGCCGCATCGCTCGCGCTGCCGCTGGTCGCCCAGGATGCAGCTGCGCTCACCGGGACAGATCCGAACGACGTTCCTCTCGGAACGGCGGACGTCCTCGAGTCGGGCAGGCGCCCTTTCATCTCGGGTCCTGACCCTCACACCGGGGTCCCGATGGTCTC
>Ga0315273_10002078_pt1 | contig 23380 bp, 24 predicted proteins | sample YL17G02_0_MG_FD_205753 | JGI IMG/M metagenome (GOLD analysis project Ga0315273, IMG submission 205753) | Sediment microbial communities from Yellowstone Lake, YNP, Wyoming, USA - YL17G02_0 | ecosystem: Environmental > Aquatic > Freshwater > Lake > Sediment | place: USA: Wyoming | collected...
AGGACAAGGCACTTTTTCCATTCAAGAACATAGCCTTCCCCGTCCATGAATTCGTCAGTGGTCATTTCATCACGTATCCTGTTCCCTGAAACCAAACTTCATTGTAAACCCTGATGGATTAGCCGGAGCCCCGACGCAATCGATCCATACCCATATGTAAGCGTACCCGGTAGTTTGTGCTCCGCTTGCTAAAGTGTGGTTTGTTCCGTTTATTCTGTTCAGGATTTTGGGTGCGTTGACAGTCAGTAGTGTGCTTGTTGACCGCGTGTTGTTTTCACTGGCATAGAAATTAATTCCAAACGGAACAACTGGGGAAGCGTTGACCCACATCGTGTAGTTCTTGACATTCGTTGTGTTGAAATTCCGTATTCTGAAGATTCCAATTCCTGCCTTCTGCCCATAGGGAGTCACATTGTAGATTGTTGAATACGGGCAGGTGAACTTGAAAGTAGAAATCCCTGTAGGATAATAAATCCCAAACCCGGTTGAGTTGAAGGACGCGCCCGATGTGTTTCTTGTGGTGTAATCGGCTTTCGAAAGATAGCAATACCAGTTGTATTCTCCTGGGAGCGGCATATTGTCTCCTGAAGCGTTGTACAAATAATTTCCGGTTCCAGGGATATATGAAGCGTTGTAGCGGATGTTGTTGATGTAGACATAAGAAGTTGCTGAATATGTAGTAGTTCCGTCATCTTTTGTGTAGTTGCACCAGAACTCAACAGTCTGAGGTATAAGCGATGCTCCTAATGGATTCTTCCATGCAACAAGCGTTTCATTTATCGTGGTAACGTTTACATAAACAGATGCCCACGCGCCAAACTGCAAATTCGTTGCATTGTAGGCCCGGATCCAGATGAGGGAATTGTTGTCTATGACCATTCTGTGTAAGTTTATAGACAAACTCCCAGATGTTTCATTTGGATATACTGTTGCTGGAAGGCTCGCGTTGAAGATGCGGGACTGGTAATAGAATGTTCTGTTGTTTGAAAGTTTCACTTCGTAAGTGAGCCCGCTTATGGCTGTCCAAGTAAACGTGATGTTATTCGTGAGCGTCGTGTATGCCGTGTTGGCAGCTGGGAGAACTATTGTCGGAGCTCCAGGAGCAGTGAAGTCTACTTTGCTGATTGCAGTATATGTAGGTGTCTGATCAAAGTTGTTTGCAGTAACAACGGTTGATGAATTGTAGACATAATGGGTTCCCACTGCTCCGTTGGATGGGCTTCCACCACAGCTAGGGCTGTCTTCTCCATGCACGCCTCCAGCATTTGTTATTGCAGCTGCTGCTTTAGTGTAATTTCTCCCAAAGTAGTAGCTTCTGGTTCCTGCTCCTCCATCCCCCGGGCAACCTCCAACATATGAACAAGTAGTGCCACCCCTCCCCCCAACAGCAGAGATAGGACCAAGAGTAAGTTTCATGGCGTCTATGCTGACATTCCCTCCAGTTCCACCTACCCCAGCCACACCTGGGTAAGCGCCACAAGAACCGCCTAAACCTCCATCTAAGTTAATTGTCCCGGTGCTGGAGAATTCACCAGTAGCTGTTGTGTTTATGGTTCCTCCTTTTGCTCCCGCACTTCCCTGTCCAGAAGATCCTCCGTATCCGTAAATCAAACCAGTGTTGTTAACGAAACTTGTGTTGATGAATTTTAGATTTCCTCCGGAGCCACCAGCTCCAGAGAATAAGCCAGCAGATCCCCCATAGAAGAAAATGTTTCCAGTACTGGTCATATTACGAGACGTTATGGTGATGTTTCTTCCGGGAGCCCCAGAAGAGCCACTCGCGTCTATAGTTCCATAGTTATCAAATTCTTCTTGCGTTGTTATTTGTGTTGCTTGAGATGGCAAGGTGAGCGTGGTGCCACTGCTAATCTTTAGATATTGATGGGATATGTTGTAGCTAACAGAGCCTGACAGCGTCATCGTGCAGTTCGCTTTCCATAAGCAAGATGGAGTTGCTGTAGTTGAGATGATCTGGAATGTTCCGTTGGTATAGTAATTGACTAAGTCTGATTGTTCAGCATACCCCTGGCATCTCCAATTTCCCATCTGATTCGGAGTGAATGATGGAGATTCCCAAACATTCCAGTCGTCTGAACGGCGGGTTCCAACTACCCAAGTAGAGCTATCCCCTACAGCATAACTTCCGTCTGGTCTGATTATTTTAAAGGAGATGTCTACAGTGGTTTTGTTGTTGGTTGGATAAAATTCAAACCCACACTTTCCAACAGACGTTGTAGCATAGTGAGCCCAGCGCGTGTAGTTGTCCATGTAATACAAGACAGACTGCAGACTTCCATATGCACCAGGTGCAGTGTAATTTACGATTGTGATTTGTGAAGAGAACGCTTCCGGAGCAGACTTCATGCTGTAGCCAGTATCGTTCACGATGACGGAGCAGTTGATCATGTCAGTCACATTTATCTTCCGGAGTGTCAAGTTAAGAACTCCAGTATGCTCTGGCAGGACCGTCGTGTTGTTCAGGAACCAGCGCCAGTATGCGGTAGCGTTTCGGGCATCTCCATCAGCATCAGAGAATGTGCCATTCGCGCAAGTCAAGATGCTCGTGTTGAAATATCCTGTGTCGTTGCTGGTGACAACACTAGCAGCTTGAGTCGGAGCTGTGTTGTTCACTGTTATCCCAGTTGAATTGACTTCTATCCCCCACTGACTACTATCATAACAAGACAAGCCAACTTTCAAGGAATCAGATTTGTTCAATCCTGAAGTTGAAGTGTTAGTGTAATTTGTTTGATTCACCACCCAGTTATACCTCAAGTAAGAAGCTAACTTCGTTCCATTCAGATAAAACGTAAAGTTGCCCGTCATAGTGTTATTCTCTAAGTCTGAACAGTTGCCTGATGCATTGAAGTTAGCGGGGTTGTTCTTATATGGTGTCCCGAGAGTTGTGCCCGCAGAATTGTTTAGAAGAACAACTAATGAAGCAGTGGGCGCCGTATTTACTGCTGAAGCATAGAGTGTCAAATTCACAGTTAAATCTCTGGATGAGAAGTTGAATGTTGTTGTGTTCTGGACATAGTTGGCGAAGCTTGCGTTTATTGTATGGTTGTTCAACGTATAGTTAGCTGTGTTATTTGCATAGTAATCTGTGATGGTTATCCATGTGGTTAAGCCACCAGCCCCAGCTGTGGTTGCGAATAAGCTTTTTCCATTCTTGTCCGATACGTTCACGGACGCCGCGAGTGCTGCGGTTGTGTTGGTTACATTCACTCGACCATACCACTTTACTGTAAAATTACAGGGGGTACACGTGACGAATGATACTTTTGAAGCATTGAAACTTACGTTTAAGAACACACTGTTTTGAGAATTTAGGTCTAATTCGATATCTTTTGAACTCATGTTTGTTACTGTTGAATTTGCAAAAGTGTTATTATAACCCAGTGACTCTCCGTACATCCCAATCCCGAAAGTGCCGTTTGCCATGGTGATGTTGTTGAATATGTTGTTGCTTGCACTACCCAACGCCAACGAATAGTATACGTTTGTTGAGGTTACATTTGTGGTTATGATCCCAGAACTCGAAGAAAGAAACACACCGTACTGTGATACATTCGTAAAGGTAACGTTAGTTATCATGCTGTTGGTCGTCGTTAAAATATAAATACTTCGTTCATGGTTTTTGATGTTGCAGTTCTTGATGGTGATGTTGTTTCTTGTCCCAGTTGTGTTGATTCCGTAGGCTCCTATTGATGTATTTCCGGTGATGTTATAGCCATTGCAGTTTAAGGTGATGTTATCCGCACCTATTGTTATGCAAGTCAAATCTGTTGAAGCGAGATTATTGAAAAGTATTGTGTCAACTGTTATTGTTCCGCACACCGAGGACACAACTGCTTGTGTCGAGAACATCTCTGTTGAATTTTTCGTGCTGTAGCCACTGTCTTCAGTCTTGTAAGAACAGTTGATCCTGTCTGTTTCGTTTGCTCCGATAGCTGCTAGATCAAGTGATTGTGCAGTCTGCCCTCCGATTACGGTTCCATTGAACCACCATCTCCATCGCCCAAGCCCTATTGTATCGGAATCCCCGTCGTTATAAGAACCATTGACACAAAGCAAAACATCTGCTTTTTTCGGTGTTGTGCTGTTTAAGGATGGCACAGCCACAGTTGGGGCCGTATTATTCACCGTGATTGTTGTACCGTTAGTCTGATTACCCCACAAGCCTCCATCGTAGCAAATCAAACCCACTGTTAAAGAATCTGATTTGTTTAAACCACCTACGGAAGCATTCGTGTAGTTCGTCTGATTCGCCACCCAGTTATACGTCGTGTAATTTATGAGAAAGGTGTTGTTCAGGTAGAAGTTGAAAACTCCTTTCAGTGTTGCATTCTCCACGTCGGAGCAGTTTCCCGAAGCGTTGAAGTTGGTTGGGTTGTTTTTGAATGGTGTCCCAAGAGTTGTTCCAGCTGAATTGTTGAGCAAAACAACTGATGAAGCAATCGGGATAGTATTTGATGAAGCACCTTGCTCAGCTTCCATTGAAACCAACATCCCATATTCAGCTTTAGCCCAATCAGCCGTTTTTGTGTCCGTTGAAATCCTGAATTCATCAATATAGCCAGCCCAGGAAGCAGTGTCAGCCCGCTCAAAAACATCTGCACCAATAGCGAATCTCGGTGAACCATCAATCGCTGTTCCTGTATTGCCCGAGGATTTCAGTGTCCCGTTCACATATATTGACCCCGTAGTCGTGCCGTTATTCATGAAATTATAAAGCGTCCATGTATTGGAGCATACGCCAACTGCCTGTAATCTTGTGCCATACCCATCCCTTGAAAAGCTTATGGTTTTTGTAGTATCTGCATAAGTTGCTGCCCCCGTCCCATATGGCGGAGAAACTACAGCATAGCTCGAAAGGAACCCTGCTATTGTAGCAGATCCAGGAAGCCAATCATAATACCAGCCTTCGAATGTTCCAGCAGCTTTCGTAAATAAATAGACATTTGTGAAATTTACATATTTTCCAGCTACGTTTCGAGTTACTCCGTAAAACAAGGAATAACCAAACTTCGAGGAAGTGTTTAAGAAGGGAGTCGGGGCTGCGCTTCCTGTCATTGCGTGGTCAGCGTATTGCGAACTGTCCTCTACTGCTTTATGAGCGCTGTTTCCGAGTGTAGTTTCCCCAAAGTGATAAACTCGGATATACCCACTTTGATTCCATAAAGTGTGGGGGTCTTGTGCATCTGCTACAGTATTAGAACCGTAGTAGAAATAAGCAGTCGTGTTCGCCATCCCTGTCCCAATTCCGTTGGTCAAATTGACCGAAAACCAAACGATAGTCGCTGTAGTGTTGCAGGTGTTATTTTCGATTTCATAGGGAAGCAAAAGCAATTCCGTGCTATCTACAACCCGCAAATCCTTGCATGTTTCGTTCATTTTTCCGGCAGTTATCAGAGCATTAGTATCTACCGTCATTCGTACAGGGAAAAAGTTTAATGTCGTTGCCGTTGTAGAGTTTATCTGTATCAATTTTTTATAACCCCATGTTGCGTTCCACCAGGGGTCGAGGATGACTGCAGGAACCGTCTTATCAAGGAATGCCGATTGAATAGAATCGCTCGTTCTCTTCATCAGAATATCATATTTTCCGTTCGTGTTCGGCTTCACTTCAATAGTCGCTTTCAACTGCCTTTTCTGCCCCTGAGTAAATGAAACATTCTCTACATAGTAATAAGTTATCCCACCGTAATCGGCAACCTTGAACGATGGACCAACATCAACCCAATCATCCCAATACTCGAGATGCTGACCTGTTTGACCGTAATAAGTCTGATTGTATTGACAGCTCATGCTTGTGGGAAAAAACCTAGGAGAAGGACAATCTAAAGTCTTGTTTGTTGCATTAGACGCATAGTAGCACCATACATGCGTATTGTTTATTATTCCTGCAGAAGTACCATCACAAACCACAGTCTGAAGCGATAGAAGGTTCCCATAATCAGGAACAGTGTGAGATACATTCAAAACCCAAGTTGAAACCGAAGTCGGTCGAGCATCTGGAGGATTGAAGCCAAAGTAAGAATCTATGTATTGAGTGCCCGTCAAGTTAGAAGTAACGTTGATGTAAACAGTGTTCCTGATATCGTTCAAGGTATGTGGAAACACAGATATTTCTCCCCACTCATTGAAATACCTTATTGAATTCCCTATGATTTGAGGAGAAGAAACATTTGCACCTGTGGTTATATTAGGGATTGTATTTTCCTCAGGCTTGCTGTTCATAAAGACTACGGCAAATCCGAAGATAGCCAAGATAAACGCAAGAATTCCAAACTGTTTTATGTCTTGGGTATCCATGTCAGTCACGTTTCAGAATTCTCCCTTGCCAATCAACAAATGTCGGGGAAGGGAGATTTTCATTCCTCCGCTTTTCGAGAACGAACTCCTTTAACAGAACTCGCTGCTTTTCCAATAGTTTGTCCAGTTCTGTTTTATGAACGTAGAGATCCTTGCTGGTCGTAGCTCCAGGAGGCAGAGGGCGAATTCGGCATATTTTCCTCAAGCTCCTTATGCTTTCAGTCCTTGAAGCTATCTGTTCATCCAGTTCCTTGAGTGACCGTTCTAATTCAGCGAGGCTCATATCATAATCACCCCAGAAGAAAGATCGACTTCTTCAAATACAACGGTTCCTTTCATGAACCCGGGAGCTCCACCTTCTTGGCTGAAGCTCAGGGAACGGAAGTTGACATAGAAAAGCTTGTCTCCGCTTCCACTCACACAAGTTGAAGTATTTGCAGAGCTCTGCTGGTGCCCGCCAGTGAACAGAGCTGAGGGGAACGGAATCACAAGAACGAATAGATTGTTAGTTCCAACGAATGAGTTGAGGCCCTGGAATGCTTTGTCCAAATCTTCCATCATATCTAAGTAAGTTCCAGTGGCTCCCGGAGTATCTGAAGAATATGTAACACCAGAATTCAACAAGATGAAGTCAATTCGAATCTGCCTGTTCTGGGAGGTCATATCAAATCCCATCGGGCGAACCTGTGAGGGGATGTCGATGTTGCTAACTCCGCTCTTGTCATAGTTCAGATCTATTTTCAGTGGAGCCGGGTTGAAGCGATAGACCAAGGTCCCTGTGGATGAATTCAAGTAAAGATCAACATATGCGTTTGTCACTCAGGCCACCCCCCTCATCTTCTCGGAGAGCCTTCGGTCCACTAGCTCCACGATCTTTCGCTTTAAATCATCGTTTAGGATACCCTGAACAGGAATATTGATGTTAATTCCGCCTCCTCCGCTTCCGGCTTTGAAGCCGACGATTGTGTCGCTTGAAGAGAATGAGACAGGCGCTTGACCAGGTCGTTGAATGAAGTCACCCCAAGAGCCTACATCTCTATCTCCTAATCCAAGACTTTCTGGTGCCCCGCCTCTGGGATCTCCTGAAACAGGATTTCCAGCAGCATCATACCATTGGTCTTTTATTCTAGAACTTCCAGGGCCTATGTTTAGGTTGAGTGAGCCACCAGCACCTGCATACTTACTTGCGCTATTCGTTGCATAAGCGTTCAATCCTGAACCAGTAAGCAGGAACTGGGAGAACGCCACGGCATTCGCATTCAGGTCGTCCATCGTTGCGCCCATCTCGCCTGTTTGTTTCTCGAACATTTCTAAGGCTTCTGAAGATGAAAGAGCAGTTCCACTTAAAGTTGTAAATGAAGAAGTTGCCACATATTTAGCCGTATCGCTCATAAGGCACATACTGTCGTTTGTTGTTTTTAGAGTATCACCTAAAGCTTTTGCAGGTGCTTCGGCACTGAGCGGAGTGCGTAAACTCATGGTTATTGGAGCGAGATGGAGAAGATTATAGACTACATCTGCTATTGTGCTGGACATTGTTCCTTTGTCAGCACCTTCTGGAAGCTTTCCAAACACACTTGGAAGTACTCGTTGTAAAGCGTTTGTAATCTCTAATGCCAACGGATATGTTGCTTTCTGTAAAGCATCAGCAGCTGCTTTTATTAATGGATTATCTTTCAGCATGTACGCTAGTATAGCTGCAAAAATTGCTCCACCAATAAGTGCACCCAACGGACTAGCAGTGATAGCCAAACCGATTGCTGAACCCAGCCCAGAAATGGAGGTGGCTATCCCGCCACTCCATAAAGCGATTCCGGCAGCAAGTGATTTTCCAAGTCCAACTAACGTGAAAGTTAAAGTTGAAAACGAGATTCCTCCAAGTGCAAATTTTAATGCTGCAGCGGATAAAATTAATTTAGTCATTTCGTCAACAACTGGAGCTGCCGAGAAAAGTGCTCCGCCTACTCCACCTAAACTTGCCCCGACATCCCCTCCTGTCTTTCCCCCGACAGCAGTCCCTAGCATTCTCCCAGCAAACGATCCAGCCATTACAGTCAACGCAGCCATACCAAGTTTTGTTATCAACGGTCCGAGCGTATCAGCTGCAGCCATAACTCCTTTAATAAGCCCTATTCCAAGAAGCATGCCGAACATAGCAAGATCCAATCCGACTATGCCTGACTCCTTGGCGGATTTTATCATGTCCATCAAAAGTTTATAGACTGGTTTTAGTATTACGCTCACTAATTTAACAATCGGCCCGAGCATCCAGAGTATCGGAAGAAGCAACGGAATAAGAAGATTCACGACAGGCATGATGAGCAATCCCAATAGTTTCATGATTACTCCGAGAACCTTGAAGAGCACCCCGAATCCAGTCTCCAGCGTGTCCTTTAAAAGAATAAGTGCTCCTATGATTGGAGCTGCTACTCCGAGCGTCTTTCCTGCAACTCCAATTCCGTATGCAAGAGGACCACGAAGTCTTGCAGTTCCGGCGATACCTGCAAGCGCATCCTCAAAAAGCTTAACAAAACCAGATGTTTTTGCCTTTTCTTTTCCCAAACCCATGCTTTCAAACTGCGATTTCATGCTTTTTTCGATCTCGCGCATCGCTTTCTTAGCATTATCCGCCAACTGTTTGTCAACCTTTTGTTGAATAATGATTGTAGATTTCTGCCATGAAGAGGTTGAGGCACTACCGCCTCCTCCTCCCCCAACAGCAGTGAATGACGGCATGCTTTTCTTGAGGTCCAGTATTTGCTTCTTAAAGTCATCTAGGTCGGCAGTCACCCGTATCTTAACTTCTCCAACGTCCGTCATTTCCTCACCTTAACTGCATCCATCTGCCGTTTCTCTTCTCGCTTCGTCTCTTGTATCAGGAACATGAACTGCTCCATGAGCTTCTGACTCGCCCCGTCAACGCGGAGCTTCGTCCTGATAGTCGCGCCTTTCCCGAAGAACCCCTTGATCAGTTCGACGAGTGGCGGGATCTCGGTGTCGAGAACCCCATTCACTCCTTCGGTGATCCAGGGGAACCAGAAGACTTCCTTGTTCAAGATGAACTTTTGGAAGATCTCTGAGGTTTCCTCGTCTCTGAGCGTGCCGTTGCGCACGCCGATCATAAATTTTTCTTCTCGGTTTCAGTGAGTCGATTCACCTCTTCAGCTGTCTTGACCAGCTTGTCATAGGACGGGGAGTCAACTTGATCGAGAGAGAGCTTCAAGCTCGGTGGGGAAACTATACTGTCTTTCACCAGGCCATCCTGGTATTGCTCTATCTTTTCATAGTCCACCGTATAGTTCATCGGATCGTTTGGATTTACCTTAGCTGGCATGACCAGGCGCTTCAGGCGCCTCATCGCCGAACACGGAATGGACTTAACCACCACAGTGATGGTTTCTCCACTCACCAAATCCACTTGAATCTCTTTCTCCATCAAATCATCTCCACGCCCTACTTGAGCGTTTAAGCTGGATACGTTACGCTGTTGTTGTCTGTGGTCACGATTCCTGTCTCAGTCAACCCATAGAGGTGCCCGGACAGCTCCATCTTTGTGATGTCACCGACTCTCGAGGGGATGTTGACCGTGTCCCACTTTACGTTGGTCAGGTCGAAGTTGATCTTCCTCAAGTAGGTCGTTGCACCAAGATTCGAATATGTCAGGTTGAACGCTTCAATCGTTGCATCTCCCTGCGCTGCTACAGTGAACGGAGAGGCTGCGTCCCCGAGGAATTTGTTAAACCTGTTCAGAGCAGCGATGTTGTTGAATATCAACGTAGTCCTTACATCCATCACGAATGTCTTGGGCATGACTTGCTGAACAAGCCTTGAGCCCAGTCCATAGATCGACTCGAGGTTGTTGCTGATCGTTATGTCAACATCCTGCACATCAGCCACGGAACTCCCTCCAAGTGTAACTGTTCCATATTGAGGGGGTTGAACCGTATCTGTGTCGTATGTTATCGGATAAGAGGTAGTTGCAGGCGTGTAAACCTGAACGTTCTGCCCTATGATATCCAACGACACTTCAAGCGGAGCATCGAGCGTTCCCTTGAAAGTCATGCTGTTGATTTTGCACCCAGTGTACATCTCCTGCGTTCCGGTGCTGGAGCCACCATGCTGCACGAGCATGGAGAACGATCCTAGAAGGGAGTTTGGAGGAACCAATGACGTTCCAAACGTGTGAGCCTGCGCCGAATCAACTGTCGTTCTTACGTCTGTCCCGATGCCATAAGCAAGGAACCTCCCAATCTGGAAGGACCCGCTGATCGAACCAGACACTTCGAACTTGGTGGCAACATCCTGCTGCGCAAGCCTACTCCCAAGCCCGAAGCTCCTAACGAGGTTGTTCTTCATGCTCATCGAACATTCAGGAGTAAGAAGCCCAAGTGTCTTGGTCCACGTGGTTGATGTTGCCAGTGTACCGTAAGCAGCCTCATTCTGAATCCAGACCGAAGCGGTTGTCCCTGGATACACTTCCGTTATTGCTGTTTCGCCTGTCATGTTATCCCTCCTTTGTAAGAACAGGAACAATCTTGATTCCAAGCATCAGTGCGTGCTCGTAATCCTGCTCACCAATCCACTGTTTTATTTTTGTTTCCCCACTGGGGTATATCCATCTCGAAAACTGAAGTGGAAATTTGTATTCCACTTCCTTCTGCTCTTCAACTACTTTGTCAGAAGGAACATAAACGTATTTTTCTTTTGTCATAGCTTCACCTCAAGCTGTCTGCATCCACAGACCTCCTACATTAATCGTCCTGTAATATCTGTTGTTCGACGAGTTGAACAGCGTCTCTGTTCCCCCCGTGATCTTTAACTGACAGAAATATCCATTAGAATTCACTGTTGACTTCCCACCAAAACTGTCGGTGATGGTCACAGTTGTCTGCCTGTAGTTCCTGTTGTTCGCTATGGTATCCTCGACCTGTTCCGCAACACGATCGACCATAATCGGGTTCTCATCCCAGATGGCTAATCGAAACATGATGTTCTTCCAAACTGGGATGCCTGCTCCGAGGCCAGCGAAGGTCTCTCCGGGAGTGATGCAGTGAACTGAGATGCGGGGATACTTGGCGTCTTCCCTCAAACCTGGGGGATAAACGCGATTTTGAACAAGGGTGACATTGTCCCGGAGTAACTTATTGATGAGAAATGATGTGTTCCTGATACTTCCAGTCACGATATCACCCTACTTGGGCTATCTACTCCAAATTGTTTTCTACTATTTAAAGGTTCCTATCCACGCGTGAACATATCTGCAAAGATTCCCTTGATTTTCTCGCCATGTTGCCCTTCAGCATAGAGTGCTGCAGTAGGCTCCATGTATTTGTGAGCCTGGACTTCGATTGGCTTGTCCGGCATGGGTTTACCCTTCTTTTCTGAGTACCAGCGCTTCAATGTAGGCGATGGTTGCGCGGTTCCACCAGTTGAGAGAAATACAGCATAGGAAACCGTGGGAGAAATCTCAAATCCTAGATCTCCAGTGTTCTTAATCCCCAAGCTATTCAACAACGATCCTTCCCAAACAGGCAACATTCCCAGGGATACAGCAGCACTTTTTGACATTGACTCGAGAGACACGGGATTAAAATTAGGAACTGCTGGCCCCTCGTATATAGTATAGACTGCACGATCTTTGAGATCAGCCATAATCTCTTCAGTCACGGCACTCAGGGCTTTGTCTGTGAGTGCTTTGAGTTTTCCTTCGTCTATCGTGACAGAAGTTATTTCAATCTTCATATTACCTTCACCGAGAGTTTTCTTCCAACAGCTTCGTAGATCTCTTTGACGTCTTCCTTCAGCGCATTTATATGCCTGGTCGGAACATCAAGAGAAGCATTAGGCATTCCAAGAAGCCGGGACCTAAGAACCTCGATGGCGGTGAGCTTTACACTGAGTTCCTCGATTAGTTTCGGGACATCCGTGTAGCCATAAGTGTAAGTGACTGAAACGTTCTGCACTCCCTTCGTGAAAAGCAACCCACTGTCCACGTGCAGGTAGATGATGCCTTCTTCTGTGAGGATATCATAGTCTGCAGCATCTACAGCAGTTCCGCCAACGGAGAAAGCCGAAACAGCAACAATAGGAAAGTTCTTGAGAAGCAGGGTTCTTTCATCAATAAACTCTGCGTCCACAGGCTTGAAGTCGCTAGCGAGGTTGGAGAAGTCCTGGGCTTCGTAGGAAAACCAGTTGACGGTGTTCCAGGAGTTCCCGTTGTAAACCTGAGTGACGGATGCTACCCCATAGAATGTGCGTCCGAGCATCTGGTCTATGTGCGCTTGGCTTCTCTGGAGATAATCAGAAACCAGGCGTGAAGAATAGTCCGACCACCAATAATCTGCGGTCACTGCTTGGGCGAGTGTCGGTATTGAAGCGGTTACGAATGTAATTCTGCCAAATTCGCTGTCGAATGAATAGTCATCATTGACCACCTTCAGGGCCCCGGCAACATAGACTTTTAGCGTCCCTTCCACTATTTTCTTGTTGGCTAGGTCGAAAATCGCAAGAGAGCCAGTTCCAGTTCCAACTGCTTCTGAATATTGTTCGTTATACCAGTTCATGTATTCATAAACCTTTTTCACCGTCGCATAGGTTCCGATGGTTGAGGTCTGAACTGCACTGGATTTTGCTGATTCTGCTGCGTTGATGCTGTCATAATTGGAGATTTTGTACCACGCAGTTGAACTTCCAGTCAGGTCGTAGTAAAGGTAATCCTGCAGGTTGACGGTCCCAAGCGCAGTTCCATACGACGCTCCGGCTGTGGTTGCAGTGTAGACTTTCACTTGGTCATATTGAGTGGCTTCAGTAAGAGGATCCCAGCGAATTGAATTCCCGCCACCCATGTATTTGACCGAGGTTATTTTTGGCATTGGAAGACCTCACAACGATTCCCAGAATACCGAAACTTTGTGGGCTACTGCATTACCTCCACTCGCAATCGTTATTGTAAGTGGTGAATTCACGACGAAATAATCATAGAGGTTGTCACCAGCAGAAGCTGCTGTTCCGTTGCTCGCACAGACTACCGCACGCGGATAAGCGATAGTAGAAGCTGTGAGCGCCTTGGTGTAGATTGTTTCGTTTACTGCCTGGTTTGATGCTTTGGTAGCAAGAGTCACTGTTCCATTTCCAACCTTCAGCCACACGAGCTTCAAAATCTTCCCGTTAACTATGAGTGGAGTGTCACCAGTGGCATCCCCATCTGAATTTGTAGTAAGCGTTGTCGTATATGATTGCACTCCTGACATTCATTCCACCTCCTAATCATCTGCTTCCCAAAAGATAACTGCTGACACTGCGTTTGTGAGTGCGTCGCTTTGGGCCAACGCTATATTGACTATTCCGCAACATGCGAAACAATCGTAAAGGTCATCGCCTGCCCCTGCTGCAGTCCCTGTGCTTCCGCAAACCACTACGCGTGGGTAGACTACAACATCAGTCGCTGTATTTGCTTTCGCGTAGATTGTCTCTGCGACTCCGCCGTTTGTTCCAGCAGTAATCGTAATTGTAATATCAGTCGTATTGGGAGCGTCTGCATGATAGTTCAAGGCAATCTTAGTGATTCTTCCATTGATGACTATGCTGTCTGTGTTCCCAGCAGCTGAAGCAGCTACGCCAGTAGTAGTAACGTCAACTTTTGTACTCCTTACTCCTGACATGCTCGCACCTCCTTACTGAAAATAAAAAAAATAAAAAGGGTAGGGGCTTGCGCCCCCGGTATCTTCATCGAGTCCCGATCACCAGGCACGACACAACTCCGGTCGTAGTTCCACCAAAGGTTATGGTCCCTGCACTGAATGTGGAGGGGTTCATGGCGCCGTTGGCGTCCCTTATCGCAAGCACGAACAGCACTGATCCAAGACAATGATCTTTGTAGAGCGTTGCCGTTGAAAGAGTGATGTAGTCGCTTGACGCCGTAACCAATGCTTTCACTACAAGTGCTTTCACTCCCAATTCTGGGATGAGACCCCGAAGAGTCGCTGCCGTTACTTCTGCAGTCATTCAAATCACCGCGTCCCTATCACGAGACACGACACTGCTCCGGTGGTCGAACCTGTGAGAGTTATCGTTGCTGCGGTGAACGTTGATGCGTTCAAAGATCCGTCGGTGTCCCTCAAGGCGACTGCAAACAGCACAGATCCAAGGCAATTCCCCTTATAGAGAGTTGCTGTTGAAAGAGTGATGTAGTCGCTCTGGGTGTTGACGAGCGCTTTCACAACTATGGCTTTCACCCCTAATTCAGGGGCGAGGCCATAGTTGGTTACTGCTGTTACTTCAGCTACCATTTACATCAGCCTCCTTATGCTAGACCTGTCGCCTTGCTGTTGAACATCTGCGCGGTGCAGATGAAGGTCTCGTACATCTTCAACATGAACTTGTAGGCATCGGTTGTCTTGGCGAGTTCCTCGTAGGTGACATCCTGCAGCACTCTTGTCTGCCAGGTGCTCATGTCCAAGCAGAGAACGTTTCTCGCCGACGCGTAGTCGTAGGAGAACTTGCTCGGAATTATTGGCATCCCTTCAAACTCGAGTGTCTTCATTCCCCAAGCTATCGAGAAGTTTGTGTTTATATACCTCTGATAGTCCTGTAGGAGGGATTTTATGTCATCCATGGTCTTGAAGTCCGTCACCATCAGGTTTGGATCACCCTGCCCTAGGGTTGTGCTTGCGTTGGCGGTCCTTGCCTTCCTGACAAGCTGCCTGAGCTCGGAGATCGAGATTGATGCAGCAGACATCGTATCAGCGTTTGTGGTGATTGTGTCCGTCATCCCGACTGGCTCATCAGCTGCAGCGTAGGATGCACTTCCGTAGGTCGGAGGGGTGCTTCCACCTGTCCTCGCAGCTGCGGTCCCGTTCAGGAGTGAATCTTCCTCGATATATCTCATCGAGATGGTCTTGTTCCTGACTTCAAGGTTAAGCGCGTCTATGTACTGGTTGCTGAGATATTGTCTGCTTGCAGCAAGGTATGGCCCAGTCACGTTGCCCACCTGGTAACAGTACTTTATCGCCGTACTGGACCGAGTGAAGGTATCGTTTTCTGCAGCAAGAGAAGGATTCTCATTTCTCCAGCCAACTACACCACGTGCACTCAGATAGTTGAACTCGGCAGTCCTGCCGTAGTTGGTCAAACGGGGCATAAGCTCCACGAGAGGAGTTAGCCTTCTGGTCTGATCGACTATCGTCGGGTCGACGTAGATGGGTATGAGCGAAAGGTCTGTGGTTCCAGACGACAAACTCGCTATACCGAAAGTGGTCTTGCTAAGGTCGACGCCAGCAAGCTTTCCGAATGCTTCTCTCAACTCAGGTCTGCCATCAAAGCCAGTCATGGCATCGACGTAGCAAGCCTGCTTCGGGAGAACCATGTTGTCCTCGAAGTTGCGTGCAACAAACCTGAGTGCCGTGAGAGTCTTCTGCATATCTGGTATTGAATCCTTTTTCAAATCTTCCATTGATTTCACCTCAATTCTAACCTTCTGTCTATAAGACTCTTGAACTCTTCTTCCCGAGATCCAGCGAGCTGCCGAAGCTTGACTTCTTTCATTTCCTCGGCGCCAACGAGTCCTTTCCTGCTCTTCTGAACAGAGACTTCGACGTTTTTCTCCATTTCCGTCTCAGTGCTCTTTATGCCCGGAGGCGTTCCAAAAAGCTTCGGCTCGTTAGGTGCAGGTGCCTGGACTGTAACAATCGGCGTTCCAGTCGCAACTGCGGGCTGAATGGCGTAGAAGTCAAAACTCTTGCCACAATCGGGGCAGGAGAACTTTCCAAGGGACTTTTCAGTTTCCTTGTCCTTCTTCTTTTCTTTGGCTTCCTGCTCGCCCTTTTCAGGCTCTTTGTGCTCGCTCTTGGTCACAGGAGAGACTTCAGGAGCTTCTGGTTTATGCCCACCGATAGCGACTTCTGCGCCAACGGACGGGGTTTCAGCTTTCTCCATCGTATCATCTCCTTTGGTAAGCGACTCCACAAACAACGATTTCGCCATGCGCGTCATCATCGCGTCCGGGTTCGCGCCAATTCCAACTATTGATCCTTCAAGGGCTTTCACCTCATCTATGATGGTGATGTCCTTCTGAACGGAGTCAAAAAACTTGGTGATCGTCTTGATTTTCTTTCCACCAATGCTCATGCACTTGAGGACTCCCTCATTGACTTGAGTGACAACGTCCTGAATTCCGGCTGCCTTTGAAGGTTTCACCCGGAGCTTGAGAAAGGTCTTGGACACTCCATCCTTGTCCTTTCCTTTTTCGGTCCAGGCTTTAGTAGTCTTTCCAACACCAAGGCCCTTGTGATCATGGTTGAAGAACACTGTGGAATTTTCCATCAGATCCGTTGCAGCCATCTCAAGCGCCTTTTCCGAAAGGCATTCGTCGTCATAGTCTATCCCAGTGGAAGAAAGGATACCCTCCCAATAAGTCTCGCCATCTTCCCCTTTGATCAGGTCGATGGAGCCAGTCTTGTAGAAGATATCCTTATCGTTTTCCATTGACGGCATTCAATCACCTAAGTCCTCAATACCTGGAATGATCCTGCTTCCTGCCAGTTGTTCGCCATCAACATCGTTGTGGGAACCTTGTTGTCTGCAGTTGCACCGAATGATTTACCAGTGAAACCAAAGTCGTTTCCGGTGATTACTCCGATACACCCAGTACCCAACGTCAAACACTCTGCGTTTGTCCCTGAGTTAAGTGCGGGGTAGCAGGTAAAACAGTTGTTCCGAATTATCAATCCGCTGATCCCGTCTGCAGCTACATAGATGTTGGTGTCAACACTCGTAGTCGGCCCACTGAATATGTTGTCCTCGATCACAACATCCTGCACAACACCGTCAGAAGTTCCCTTCATGACAATATCGCCTACGTTCTTGTAGAAACGATTGCCTTTAATCAGCGTCTGCCATGCTCCACCAAGTGCAGTCCACTGTATTGCGCCACCAGTCGCTGCGTTGGTCGCAGTTGTGCCGACACAGTTCTTGAAGTAGCAGCCGTATATCGTGGTTCCGAAAGCAGATTTTGTCTCAGCACTTCCCGAATCATCATCAAGGAGAATGCCTCCACCTGTGCCTCCGGCTCCGTTGATGCAGAGATTCGCTATGAGGCAACCGGGTGCCCTGATCGTCAGGACTGGGCTCGTGGTAGTTGCTCCGATCTTGAGCTGTGGGAGTCCACCCTGAGTCCTTCCGCGGTTCACTCCGATTATCGAAAGGCGGTCTGTAGCTGGCGGGATTATTATGTTCTCAGTGTAGTTTCCCGGATCAGATCCTCCTGTCCCTATCTTGATCGATTCAACGAAAATCGTGTCACCGCTGGACGCAGCCGTCACCGCAGTCTGAATAAGTGCAAAGGCAGTCGCCCAACCCTTTCCATCGTTTGCAGCACTCCCAGTGTTGCCATCAACATACCACACATTCGCATGGGCATTCACTCCAGCGAGTCCCCCAGTAAAAGTGACTTGCTGGTCCCAAGTGTACGGACCCTTTGAATAAGGCGGTGATGCTCCGCCTCCGTTTATTCCTCTCAAACCTTCCATAAATTTCACCTCGTATTCTTAGTTACCGCCCTATCACAAGGAGGTAAAATATCCCGGTTCCTCCGATTATCGAAATCCTGTTAGACGACACCGACACACAACTCGCCGTTGCAGATGAGTATGCTTCGGTCAAGAAGACTGCGTCGACGGTTCCGAATGGAACGTCAAGATAGTCTCCTGACTGAGTTGTGGTTACGTTATAGGCTATTGCTCCGGGAAGCGCAAAATTTGTCGTTGTATTTTTAGTTACTGCTGCAGCGGTCATGTAAACGCACCTCTTTTAGATATCTACTCCAAATTGTTTTCTACTATTTAAAGGTTCCTATTCTCAACCATCGTTCATCGGCTTGTATTTTGGGCGCACGATGTAATGCTTCTTACAGCATGGGCAGAAGCGCCCGACTTTTTTCATTTTGCTTGTGCTTGATTTGCGAACCACAACACCACAGTTCCGAGCCACCCTATCAACCCAACTAAACCCGCATACGCCATAGTCCGTAAGCCCCTCGTCTCCTCGGCGATGTTTTCTATTTTAACACTGTGTTCACTACAGGGAAAAACATCAAGTTTTTTTTCTATTCTATCTAGGCGTTCCAGTATCTGAGAGTGTTCAACGTCGTTTCTTTCTCGGATGTTATCAAACTTTATGCACAACTCTCTAATCGTGACTTTCCCGTTCATGGGCATCCTCCTCCATTTGGTTAGTTCCTTTATAGAAAGTGGCTAAGTTCTTGCTTTCAGGAAATTCAAACTGGCTGATGAAACGAGTTAGCCGTTCACGCACTTCTTTGTCGTGCCTAACTATTTCTTTGTCTTTAGGAACGTCGACGTCATTCGATGCCCAGACAACTCTCCCAAGTACATCGACCTCGTCACGCTCGGGATTCTTGTTTGCTTCACGCTCAGGCTCGCCTTTGTTTTCTGCAGGGTTCTGCCCTTTCTGCGGGACGTCTTGGCTGTCTTTCGGGAAGACGCGGTCTGTATTCAGATCGAGTGCATTCGTTATCGGATTGTAAGCATACTGCATGATTTCCCTTGATCTCTCTTCAAGGACAGCTGCGAGCTGGTGTTCTGGCTTCTCGACATGAAATTGAGTTGCGCCAAAGGGATTTCTCACTTCGCGGTCCCGGATGGTCACGTCGTGGGGAGTGATCTCCTGCTGTTCGTTGGAAGTCTGCGAGGTCCCCGGCTTTTCGCTCGGTATCTGTGCTCCGAGGAATTGCTCACGAGCCATCCTGAGCCTCATTCGCTCCGGGTTAAAATCAGGAGTGGACTGAGAGAGTGATTTCTTCCGATTGTGGTCGAGCCATATTGTGTCGATTTCCTCGTCGGACATTGTTGGATGCTCCCGGCGCTCTTTCTGCCACTCTTCTGTTTCCCGCATCCGTTTGTCTTCAGGACCATAAGGTTTCGAAGAATAAGAATCAGGGCGAATGGATTTGTTCTGCATCTGCTGGTCGGTGTTTCGAGCTTCGGCATTTGATCCCCGGTCTTCCTTCGTCCTGGGATCAGAGTAACCAGCAGCGTTCATCTGGTAATTTAGCTTTTCGGAAGGCTTTGGCGGAGAAGGCATTTGATTCATCATTGGCTGTTCTCCGTCCTTTTTCTTTTCCCCTTCCTCGCCTTCTTCAGGTTCGTCATCCATAAGAGGGAGTTTCATCTTTGCCCGGATCTCGTTGAACGTAGCAAGGCGCCTGCCGTATTCATCTATCATGCCAGTCATCGGAACCAGCAAAGAAGCGGTTTGCGCGTCCTTCAGCTCTTCACGATTGTTATCTTCGATGAATTCGAAGATTACGTCATCGAAACCGAAATTCTCCTTCGTGAAGAATTGCTTGTTGAGCATGTCTGCGATTACGTTCTTGAGCCCGCGGATCTTCCTGTCGAATGCTTCGAGCTGAACCTGTGCGTTGGATCGGTTGGAGCCGTCAGTCTCTCCGAGAAAGACTCCTGGGACTCCAATCGCCGAGATGATATTTTTCTTGTAGTATTTCAAGAGGTCGGCGAACTGCATATCTGTGTTCGAAGGCATGAGCTGTTCCGCTTTCATGCCCGGGTCGGAAGAGGTCAAGACGATGTCCTGCTGCGGTTGAAGCGTTGCGAGCTGATTCTGGATTCGGACGAGCTGCGCTTCGTTCAGGTTCGGAATCATGTAGACCATTCTTGGAATGGCTCCTCTCTTGAAGTAATCCGAATTGAAGCGTTCCGCGTGCTGCTTTGCCTGCAAGCTCTCAATCACTGAAACAAGGGGGGAGTGCCCGTATTGCCTGCCCCCGATGTTGTTCAGTGAGAGATGAGCCATTTCGTTGGGGTAGAAGTCTACACGCCTGTGAAGAACACGCTGAATATATTTAATCGTCTCACCGTGTTCGTTGTAGTCTATGCGAATAGTCGAAGCATCTGCAACGTAGAATTCCCTAACAAGCCCGGTTTGCGGTTTTTCATAGACGGACACGCTGTTGACCTTGTGCATGTTCGTCTGGATCTTTCCTTTGTTGTCAGAATCAAGAGAACAGCCTGGGCATCCATGCCACCCGCACTCGTATTCGTTTATTTTTTCTTTTGTGATGGTGAATGTCTCATCTGGATCAGCGACCTTCACAGTTTTTTCGAGCGAATCATAAGGCGACGCGTAAATCTTTGCGAGGTCTTTGCTACTCTTGATATCTTTTGTTTGCGTCTGGTCCCTTCCAAGTTCAAGATAAGCATCGCCAAAAATAAAGAACTGATAGGTGACATCGCGCAAGGCCCGAGAGAACTCATTTTTGGTGAGCAGTTTCGTTAGAACTTTTTGGTGGAGCTTCTTCCCTCCCTTCAGGCGATAGCCGTCTCCGACTATTCCTTCGACGAGAAGATTCACACAGCCGAAAACAATAGGATCCTCAAGAAACATTTTCCAGAGCAATTTGTAGTTGACAGGCTGGCTTTGGCCCCAATAAGTGTTCCGAAACGAGGAATAGTCCGGGACAAGGCGATCTGCGCTCTTCGACAAATCGACGTGATATCCTTGCTTGGTGAGGAAGGCTGTCGCTGAGGCAGTGGCATCTGCGGTAGTTGGGAGTCGCATCGCCTTCAAGTCATTCGCTTTTAGCCATTCCATTCAAATCACCAGCAGTGGACCGTCTCCCCATAATGTCGGGATATTTGGATAGACGCTGTCTTTTTTTGCGTATTCCGTGATTGGTCCTTTATCGAAAATCGGTTTCTCTGCTCCGACAACGTTGCAGTATGTTCCGACAGAAATCGGGAGAAATGCGAGTGCAAGCGATATTACGCAATCGTCGTGCTTTCCTTTCGCTGCTTTCATCTTCAAATTCTGGGTTTCCTCATTCAGCTCGAATTGATAATATCGAAGCTCGTCCTCGAGCGTCCTGTTCTGGTTGGAGAAACGAATTCGCCCCCTCTCGAAGCCAAGACGAAGAGTGTTGATCAATGAGATCTTCGCTGGCATCGAGAATGTGAATCCTTCTGCTGCCGGGAGGTTCTCGCAGATGGATTCAGTGGGGCCTACGCCGACTCCGGTTTCATCCACGGTGATTCTAAGTGGATTGAACTGGGCAGCGATCGCAAAAACTCTTTCTACAACAAAGGAGTAAGGGCGGTTGTTGAAACGTTCACAATAAACAACCGAGCACTCGGAGGGGTTAGTCCCGTCGATGACTGTGATAACTGTAAAGTCATAGGTCTTAGCAACGTCGATCCCAATATAATACGCGTGTCCAGGTATTCGTTCATAGGATTCATGGTATTCCTCCATCGCCCGATTGATATATTCCCACTTGAAGACGCAGAGTTGGTCGTCGATGAACTCGCCGAGCCACTCAGTCCGGAATTCGATGTCGAGCATCTTCTCTTTCTGCTTTTCCACGAAAGAATGCGAGATGTGCGGATTCGCCGTCGAGGGGAACTGCCAGGACTTGAATCCTCCTTTCTGGTCCCTCCCGAGCTCGAACATATTGAAGAAGTCGTTTCTGCCCTTCGGAGTGGAAATGACGACCATCTCCCCGTCGTAGTCCGCAAGAAGGGGCATGATGACTGGATCGATTATTCCGTCCTTCACATAAGCAGCTTCGTCAATAAAAATGCGGTGGGCGTGATGCCCACGGATGTAGTCTGGGTTTTTGGTTGTCCTTGCATGGATCTCGGAGCCGTTGACGAAAGAGATGAACGGGAAGTTCGCGCGGGAAATCTTCTCGACAGTGTTTCGCAGGAATTCCGTTTTAGTTGCGAAGCGGACAAGAGTTTCGAAGATGATGTTTGCCTGGTCCTGCGTCGCCGAAATGATGAATTGGGTAGAAGCGTTCTTGGTCAATGCGAAGTAGAGAAGGTCAACTGAGCACATTTCAGATTTTCCGAAACGGCGCCCTGCGGAGACGACCTTGTATTTTGATTTGTCGAGCATGATTTGCTCCTGCGCCTTGTGAGCCGTCCAGTTTAGGTGCTGCCTGCCGAAGGCTACTGCGCCATTCCATTTCATGTCAAGCAGTGCTTTCACTGAATTTCTAGGTTGCCTGGGGTCTGTTTCCATTTCTCCAGCTCCTTCAGCTTTTGCTCTATCGCTTCAACCTCTGGGGCGTTTATCCCGAGGATATCAGTGCGATTTATGTTCACGGTCCGTCCCTTGAGGGCTTCCTGAACCCGCAGGTATCCGTGAACGAGAGTGCGAAGGAGGGCGACGGAATTCTTTGTGGACTTTCCGCCTGCATCGATTAGGTGAAGGTCCATCTCGACCTCAAATTTAGCCAGGAGGCGAATCGCGCGATCAACATTTTCGTCCCCGGTGACTTGCATCGTCTTGAACTTCTCGATGAACTTCTCTGCCCGGAGCTGGCAGCCTGTATTCGAAGGGTCTATGGAAGGCTGGTAAGGGCAAGAGTCTCTTATGTTGCATTTCTCACAGGAGTACATCAGGTAGTCCGTATAGTCATCAGTAAGGAGTTTCTTCTTTTTCTCGTCCTGTGCCTGGAGCTGCGTAGCGCGACGCTCTCGGTAATACTCGTCCATGGGTACTTGAAATTGTTTTCTACTATTTAAAGGTATCGAAAAATCACTTCCGAATGAATCGGATGCCGTTGATCTCTTGGATGATTGCCCGGTCCTTTGCTGCCTGCTCCGCTTTCCGCTTGCGGGTGATAAAGAGATCGTTGAGATTTCGTTTGTGGTCTTTGTCGGTGCCCGTAGAACGGGAGGAATAGTCGAGGTAGTCCTTGCGGGCTTTGTCGGCGATTGCCTTGTCCTTCATGCAGAGCTGCTTATAACGGCAGGGCCCCACCAAACCGAGCTGGGCGCAGTAGATAGGGTCAAAGTGCCCGAAGCAGGGAAGGGCAGCATTGACATTCCCGCGGTTAAGGTTCCCGGAATCATAGGGGGAAAGGAGAAACCTGGGATCATTCAGTTTTTTTCCGTTCCACGACATTGTTGCTCACCATTATCTCGAGCCGTGAAAGGCGCTCTTCCAGGCGTCCGAGCCGTTCTGAAATTTCCGGGAGAGACTGGGCGTCCCTGAGCTTCACCTGCAGCTCGCTCACAGCTCGCTC
>Ga0315273_10002079_pt1 | contig 23376 bp, 25 predicted proteins | sample YL17G02_0_MG_FD_205753 | JGI IMG/M metagenome (GOLD analysis project Ga0315273, IMG submission 205753) | Sediment microbial communities from Yellowstone Lake, YNP, Wyoming, USA - YL17G02_0 | ecosystem: Environmental > Aquatic > Freshwater > Lake > Sediment | place: USA: Wyoming | collected...
TTCGTTGGTCTGTCGAACAACTGGAATGGCAACTGGGGGGGCTACGTCAATCCTGCTGCCGATGCTATCATCCAGGCCATCCCCCATGAAACCGACCCCACCAATCTGATGGCAGACTACACGGATTTGGTCGAGATCTACCTGACCGATATCCCCTCCTTCACACTCATGTACCGTCCCCAATCGTTCCACACGGTGAACGAGACTTATTGGACAGGCTTCCCTCACCAGGGTGATGGCACCATCCCACCCGTCCCGCCGCTAGACTGTACTGACGGTTATAGTATCGCATGTCTGTATAACATCAGGCTTGTTAATCCGTATCAGATCTTCCTACCTGCAATCCATAGGCCTTAACGGTCTCACCCGCACAGTTGTCGCGAAAAATAAGGAGGAGTGCCAGGATCACGAACGACCCTGGCACTCCTCACGGAAAACAACTGATCTTTATAGAAATAATCAGACCCACTTGGTCATATCCAAGAATACCAATGTCGATTTAAAGCAATTTCTCAATCTCATTCCAAAGGTCGGGCATTTCTAAGGCCGCAGCAAACTGATCCACCCAGTAACGGATACGCCCTTTATCCAGGTTGGGATGACTGGCAGCAACGGCTTTAATATCTTCCAGGTCCTTTGACCGGTGTGCGATGGCTTTCATAATGATCAAATCTTCAGGGGTGGGTAAACGCACGTGCAGGTCACCCAACTGGAATCCCTGCCCCCGCTCGACCATTTCGAATTCGAATGGCAGAATTCCCAGAGAGATGTCAATATTTATCCCACTGCTCTCGTGTTGAAGTAATAAAATCCGGTTTTTTCGGGCAAAAGCCTCGGCGTCTGCAATCCGGGCAATCATTCCCTCTTTCGTTGCGGCTTCGATTAGTTTAGGCAGATCATCTATGCTTAATACTATTACTGCATCAATATCAACTGTTAGACGGGGTTGACCCAAAAGACTAGCAGCAACCCCTCCAATGATCACACCTTTGTTTTCAAACCGTTCCAATAGATGCTGCAGAGCATCCAGAGGATCCATGAGTGCAGGTGGAATTATTGGCTCGGTTTGTCTGCTTTTTCTTTTAGCTTTGCCCATTGTTGGTAAACCAGTTCTTCGCTCGGATCTTGTTTAAAAATACCCATCCGTATGGCCAGGCTGATGATCGAGTTTAATTGTCGCCATTTTGTCTCAACCGAAGTGGAACGTAGCTCCTGCAATTCAACCTCAGCTACAGCTCGCCAACGATCCTGGTAGGCAATCCAATCTTCTTTCTGGGTCATAGTTTCATTATAATTCAGCTTTGACAATATCGTTGGCAGCATAAACTCCAACCAACATTGTGCTCGTAATGTAATTATTTGATCGGTAAAAGAGTCATTGCCAGCTCACAGCCTGTCCTTCGATGTAACGCTTCTTCCCCTTCTGGTTCCAGACCACCACACCCCCGCTCCCTACGACTTGATAGCCATCCTCGTCACCCACCAAAGCGGTATTTCCTTCGATCCCCAACAAGGTATCTTCGCCCCGAACCAGCAGGCGGAGGGTATTGACCATCTTCTTGGGAATCTCATCGAAGTGGGGCATAATGAGCGTGCCCGGTAACAATCCAAAACCTGGCTTCGCGTGCGGAAACCCCGGGATGCGTTCGCCCATGATCATCGCCCCTGCACTGCATCCTGCCACCACCCCACCTTTATTCAATAGCTCCATGATTGCCACCCATGCCAGGCTATTGGAGAATATGCGGTACAAATAATCTGGCTTACCTCCGGACAGGTAGATAAAGTTCGCTTGCTGGATGTGCTCCACAAACCCAGGATCATTGGCGCTGGGTTGATCGATCACTGGCAGCGACTCCGCTTCCACACCCAGCTTCGTAAAGTGCGCTTTTCCCAGCTCCATCCAGTAGTTGATGCGTTCGGGTCCTTCCGTGCCAGCCGCCGTGGGCAGACAGACTACGTGTGGTTCCGTCTTTGTCAGCCCCAACAGGAAGCGGTCCACCGCCTCCATGGGGGGTAAATATTCACCACTGCCTACCAGCGCCAACATGCTACTTACTATCCTTCCTGATCATAGTGGGCGATTTTCATCACAAATCCATCAGTGGTAAGGAAGCAATATCATGTCCAAGCGGAAGAGCCATTTTTCCAGGATGAATCACATAGCCCGGTTCCGTTTTCCCCTCGAAATCGCGCTGAAAGCCGATGAGCTCCTTTGCCATCTCCGGACGCGGTGTCTCTGATAACTTGATCTCCAATGGAATCATCACCTTCTGCGCTTCGACTACCACATCCACTTCAGCACCTGCCACTGTACGCCAGAAATATAAAGATGTCTCCTCACCACGGTGCACGTAAATCTTGAACAGGTCTGCTACCACCAGGTTCTCGAAGATAGCCCCACCCATCGGACCTGATACGGCATGCTCAATGTCTCTCAACCCCACCAGGTAACAGAGCAACCCGGTATCCATAAAATAGATTTTGGGTGATTTGATCAATCGCTTGCCAATATTTACATAATAAGGGCGTAGGATGAAAATCTGGAAACTCGCTTCCAGGATAGAAATCCATGCCTTGGCAGTGTTTACCGATACACCCACATCACGGGCGAGCTCGCTTAAGTTCAAGATTTGTGCACACCTGGCGGCTAGAGCCCGCAGAAATACCTGGAATTGGGTCAGGTCACCGATATTACGTAGATTGCGTACATCGCGTTCCAGGTAGGTCTGTACATAGCTGGCTTGCCACATGCGAACATCTCTCTCAAGAGAAAGAGCGACCTCAGGATAGAAGCCACGTAACACCTGCTCCCATAGCTCTGACGATGCTTGATAAGGCAGGCTGGAACGGGGAGCTTGTTCCCCAGGAGCCTTCTCCCACGGAAGAGCCCGTTCAGGGATACCAGCAATCTCCCAGCGCGAAAATGGTAACAGCTTTAGGACTGCTGCGCGCCCAGCCAGGCTTTCCGTCACCTGCTGCATCAGGAAAAGATTCTGTGAGCCTGTTAGAATGTATTGACCAGGGCGATTGCGGTCAGCATCAATCACTTCTTTGATGAACGGTAATAGGACCGGGGCATACTGGATTTCATCAAACACAACGGGGGGAGCATATAAGCTCAAAAAGCCACGCGGATCATTCAATGCTGCCAAACGGACATCGGGAGGTTCAAGCGAGATAACCTTGTATTGTGTTCCGAATAAGTGTTTTAGCAGTGTGGTCTTGCCAGATTGGCGCGGACCAACCAGCACCACGGCGGGAAATTCTCCGGCTGCTTTTTTTATAATAGGTTCCAGGCTACGAGGGATGTAGGTAGTATCCATGCTCTCTCCACGTGTTTATTTGCAATTCTACTGCAAATAAACACAAAAAGCAACTCTTGCGGAGCCTCCCTTTTAGAATAAAGAATAGAGTGTTATTCACTCCGCTTTGTAAAAAGCCACCCTTTCCAACCTCAATGTTCTTGCCTTTTACTCCAGGTGTGCTCAAATTTCATGACCCGCCTCTGGATGTACCAAGTTTGCAGGTCAGAAACGGGCCTTTGCTGCTTGATGAGCTGCATCGCATCCTCCACAGGCATCCCCTGAGCGATCAGGATGCACGCACCCATGGCCGGACCACGGTGCCTGCCCCGGCTGCAGTGCGCATACACCACTCCCCCTTGATCAATTACCTTGAGCGCAGCAACCACACCTTTCTGGAATGCCCAGATCGGGATCGGAAAGACAGGCGAGTCTACTACCGGCAGCCATAAGGTTTTCATAGGAGGTAAATGGGGATCGCTCCTGGGGGGCAACCCAACGCGCATGTTGATCACCAGGCTGACCCCAAGTTTATGCAAAGATTCATAGTGGTCGGACCTCGGGGTCGTGCCAATATACAAATTGTCTGTTATCTTTGAGTAATTCATCGATGATTTATTCGGGCGAGCCGATCTGCCTGGCTTCTGCCCCGCCACTGGCGTAACACAGATATACTTTCGCTTCTCTTCCGGTCTTCACCCGGTAGCCTTCCTGCAATCCTTGCATGAAATCAGCTGCATGTTTTGCCTCGACCAAGTTGACGGTACAACCGCCAAACCCCGCCCCGGTCAGGCGCGCCCCGTAAATACCCGGTAATGTTCGTGCAATTTCCACCAGGCAGTCAAGCTCAGGCAGGCTGACCTCATACAAATCCCTCAAACTCTTATGGCTGGCGAACATGAACCCCCCGAACATGCGTGCATCCCCCCTCTGCAAGGCAAGGATGGCTTGGTCCACCCGGTGGATCTCCTTGACCACATGCTCAGCCCGGCGCTCAATAGCCTCCGGCAGAAATGTGGAATATGCCGCCAATTCAACCGTCGAGACATCCCGCAGCGAATTTATCGCCGGTAGGTATTTCCGCAATAGTTCAACCGCCTGCTCACAGGCTGCCCGCCGGTCGTTGTAGGCCGAACCTGTCAAACTACGGCGGATGCCCGAATCAGCAATGACGATCGCGGTTCCAGGAGGCAAATCATATGCGGTCCACTCCAGGCTGCGGGTATCGAAACCCAACACATGCCCCTCCACCCCGCAGGCGCTGGCGAACTGGTCCATCAGCCCCGATGAAACCCCCACATACTCGTTCTCAGCCTGCTGGCATAATTTTGCCAGGGTTAATCGATCCATCTTCCAACTGGATAATGCCTGCCAGGTGGTAGCAAACGCCACTTCAAGCGCGGCCGAGGAACTCAGCCCTGCTCCGATCGGAATATCAGAGGCATAAACGACCTGCATCCCGCACAAGGGTAACCCAGCTAGCTGTAATGCCCAGGCAATCCCAGCCGGGTAGAGCGCCCAGCCAGGTAAGGGGCGGCCCTCCAGGTCACACCGGTTGGTCACCTCATCCAGCCGAAAAGAAACCTGTTTACGCAGGTCAAGGGCATTCAGGGTTACCACTCCATCAGAGGTCGGTGCAGCTACCAGGCACAATTTCCGGTCAATGGCTGCCGGTAGCACGATGCCATCATTGTAATCAACATGCTCTCCAAGCAGGTTGACCCGCCCGGGGGCCTGAGCCTCCACCCTCGCAGGCCGTCCATAGAACTCCTCGAACCTGGAGGAGAGATTCATGCTCTTTTCTAAAATCTGCAACTCACCCTTCACAGATAACCTCTTTCATGCTCATCATGTTCAGGAAACCGGGTAAATGAATGCCCCAGGGAAATCGGGCTGTTTATGTTCTTCTTTTCCGCTCCATGAATCGATCTTGATCCGGTAAACTGCGGTCTGGTCCAGCTCGGAGGGATGGATCTCACGGTAATCTCTCCCTGACTTTAACTGTGGGAAATACCGGTCTAACAAAAGCTGCAGCCCATGCCGAGCTTGCTCCGTATCGGTGATCACCTCAGCCTCTCCAAAAACAACCACGCTGGCGTATTCAACCCCTACCTCCATGGCAGTATCAGCCGGAAGCAGGCGACCCATCTCGGCGATGCAAAAGCTAACGCGTGGGTTGAGCTCGATGTTGGTGCGCATCCGCCCTACCAGTGCTCCATGGAAGTAGATAGTATGCTCAGCCTCATCATACACAAACGTGGTGGGCTTGAGGAATGGCTGACCCTTATACTCGGTGGCGAGCATCCCAAAGGGGACCCGCTTAAGATAAACCCTGATCCAGGCGTCATCTTTTGTGCGGTCTTTTCTCAAAGGTATGTTGATGGGGGTTGGTTGTTTATCCATTTGTTTTCTAGTTTATCCCTGGTAAAAATAATATCATGAATTTCTATCCTACATGCTATGGCTTTACCCACACACCCACTGCAGTAAGCAAGCTGGTGAGCAGGACCAGCACGATGATATATGGCAGCATTTTTAACATCACCTCACCCTCCCTGCCAGCCAGGTCGGCCGTGCTCGTCCCGACGACGATCTTGGCAGGCGCCACCACACTCGCCAGACCCGCTCCAGCAGTCTGCGCTGCCAGGATGATCGGCACAGGGTAGCCCAACAATTGGGCTGTGTGCGACTGCAATAAAGCAAAAACCACATTGGAGTTGGTATTGCTGCCCGTCATGAAAGCGCCGAGTGCCCCGATCCAGGGAGCGATGAGTGGAAAGAGAATTCCAGCTACATTGGCTAAACCACGCGCCAATGCTTGCGTCATCCCAGCGGTTTCCATGACCAAAGCCATGCACACCATCAAGACGATGCTGATACTGGGTGCCTGAACCCTTTTCACCGTCCCCACAATGATGCTACGGACGGAACCCTTCTCATACCTGCCTGCCATCCAATACACCAAGTATGCCAGGACGGATGCATAGAACAAGACTGCACCAGCATGATTTAGCAAAGAAATTGGCTTGCTGAGGGCAGCCTGGGTGACATGCCCCAGGCGGGTGGCGAGCTCAGGGATCTGCACCTGGAGCACCAACCCACCCAGCAGGTGTTTAACCACCGGGATCATCTGGATGATCAATGTGATGATCACCAGGATGGCGTATCCCGAAAGTGCCACCAGCAACACCTTCCCATCCAGGCTTCCATTTTGCATTTGCTTACCGCGTAAAAGGCGTGCCAGACCAAAACTGACCAGCAAGCCGGCCAGGCTTCCCATAAATGCGGCTGTATTCCAGGGTCCGTTTACGGCAACAATAAACTGGACAGAGCCCATCACTGCCCCCAGAAGAAGGGCAACCAGTGCCAGGCGGAATACCCCCCGCCAGCCTGCCGCGTTATGCAAAACCAGCAATCCGGTGATGAGGGCAGCCACCCCAAGGAATATTGCGGCTGGTAAAGCCAGCTCAGCACTTGAGTAACCTGTAGTAGACAACAAGGCCTGAAATGCTGAGCCAAGTGAGCCAAATGTGACTGCCCACCCGCTCCCGATGGATGGGATGATGATGGCTGAGATGGGCGAGAAGCCCAGTCCCAACATAATGGGTGCCACCACAGCCACGGGCACCCCGAAGCCTCCCACCGATTGCAGGAAGGAGGCGAAGCCCCAACCAATCACCAAAGACTGCATTGCCCGGTCTGCGGTTAGATGGGGGAGGGCTTCGCCAATCTGGGTGACTGCTTTGGCTTCGTCGGTTACCCGGTAGAACAGGAAAGCCGCCCAAATGATCAGCAACACATCCAGGCTGGATAGTAACGCCTTGAGGTGTGCATATGCCAGCAGCTCAATCCCACTGCCGAAATAAATAACGGCAATGACCAGCGCTGCCAGGTAGCCGGCAATGCTGGCCCGTACCGCGCCCCAGCGCAATCCCAGCATCAAGACCAGGATAATCAGGATGGGGATTAAAGCCAGTAGAAAAGTGATCATGCTGCTGCCGGAGACCAGGGAAAAGCTATTTTCTTATCAATAATGGAATAGGCGAGCTCTATCAGGCGCTGCTCTTCAAGTAAATCCCTTGCGGGTCAAGATCCTCCCGCAGGATGCGCAATTCCTCAGGATCTGGTGGGAGTGTTGTGCGCAGGCTTTCAGCTACTTTAAGCTCCCAACCGGTATTCTCGCCCACCTGTTCTGCAGTGGCACCTGGATGCAGGGCGGTCAGCACCAGTTCACCCGTCTCGTCCGGTTCCATGATGCCCAGGTCAGTCACCACTGCCAGCATGCCACCGCCGCGTAAATTGGCCGCCTGGCGCTCAGCCCTACCGCTCAAGAACCCGGCTGAGGTGCGGAAGTCTAGCTTAGCCGGGAAGCGGCGTTTGGAGTGGGGGGTCAACAGGTAGCAGCGGTTTGCCCAGGCGGCAATCTCCATCGATCCCCCCGAGCCGGGCAGGCGTACCTTGGGATGAGCATAGTCACCGATCACGGTGGCATTGACGTTCCCGAACCGGTCGATCTGCGCCCCACCCATGAAGCCCACGTCCACATTGCCGCGCTGCAGGTAGAAGGCAAAGATATCGTACATGCTGCAGACTGCCAGCGCACCGCTGACCAGTGTGGGGTCACCGATCGAGAGCGGTAGCCTTGCCGGCTGGGCACCAATCACGCCAGCCTCGTAGATCATCAATAAATTCGGCGCATGGGTTCGCCTAGCCAGGTTGCAAGCCAGATTGGGTAGACCCACCCCCACAAATACAGTATCATCATCCCGCAGCAGTCGAGCTGCGTTGATGGTGAGAAGCTCAGATGAAGTATAGTCTGCCATGTTTAGTATTTCCCATAATCCACAGTGGCACTGGGTCGGCTTTCAATTTTTAACCGCTGATGCACCTCTTCACCCAGTTTTTCCCAATATTCTGATCGATCCTTGACGCCGTACACCCATTCATCCAGGTACGCCTGGGTAGCTTCACGGTTGCTGCTGATCTCATCCCAATTCAGGTAAAAGTTGTTATCGCGGTCATAATATCCTTGTGTATAGGATGGATGAGCGCAATAGGGTACCTGGCAGACTGCATCCACGATGAAGCCGGGAATCAACGTGCGGTTCGGGTCCGAACGGATAACGGCTTCATCTACGATCTCTTCCGCAGTGAGGATCACCCGTACAGCAGCAAAGGCGGCTTCCTTTTGCTCGCCGATGATACCCCATATCTGGGCATTGCCATCCGCATCAGCCCGCTGCACATGGACGATGGCTACATCCGGTTTGAGGGCGGGGACCACAACTACCTCGCCCCCCGAATAGGGGTCTTTCACCGTTTGGTAATTCGGGTTTACCCTCTCCAGGTCGCCTGCCGCGGTCGGGTTCATGGGCATGAAGGGTAGACCCGTCGCCCCAGCCTGCAAGCGTGAGATCATCCCAAAGTGGGAATACTCCTCCCATTCCAGCCTGCCAGCTTCGATTTCCGAGCGTACGATGCGCAAGGAGCCCACCCCGGGGTTACCCATGTAGGAAAAGATAACTTTACGGGCGCATCCCCCGGCTACCATCTGATCATAGATCAGGTCGGGGGTGGCGCGTGCCAGGGTCAAGTCTCGCTTGCGCTGCCGGATGATCTCATGCCCGGCGGCAAATGGGATCAGATGGGTGAAACCGGCAGCATAGACCAGGTCGCCATCCTGGACGAACTGGCGTACCGCAAGGTCCAACGGGATTACTTTCGACATATCGTTTTTACGCCTCCTTCAAAGGGTGATCAATATTCATTGGGTTTCTTCTTCTCAGCCTGTCTTGCTTTTTGCTGCTCACGCCAGCGCCGCACCGTCCTAAAGCGCATACTTTCGGTGGGTGGTTGGCGACCACGCCTCATTAAAATGCCCCCAAGTATGACAACAATGACTCCAACACAGAAATAGCCATAGGATGGGTGTTTAGCCTGGTCCATGGCGAAAAATATCACCAGTAGGATCAGGCCAATGAAGAAGAAAAACCTTCCTAGCTTACTTTTCCCAGACTGCATACCATCCTCACCCCTTCCACACCTATCAGGGCCAAGAAAGGGTAACTTAAGTTCACCGGATCACGGTGCGAATTTGCTCATGCATGTACTGCGCCAGATAGTAATGACCACCGCCGTTTTTACCGGTGGAACCCGATCCTTTCCATCCGCCAAAGGGTTGGAAACCCGGCCAGGCACCTGTCGTTGCCCCTTGAGGGCGGTTAACATAGTTCACACCCGCCTCAATGTGATCAAAGTACCAATCGATGTCATTCTCAGAACCATAGAAACCGGAGGTCAGGCCATAATTCACACTATTTGCCTGCTGCATGGCTTCATCCAGGTCCTTCACCCGGGCGATGGTGGTGATGGGCACGAACATCTCGTCCTTCCACAGGTGATGGTCCAGGGGCACATCTGCCACCAGGGTTGGCTGGCAGAAATATCCTTTGGAGTAGGCGCCCTGTGTGAGTACTTTTCCACCAGTTAAGAACTTGCCCGCCTGGGAAAGCTCTGTACAAAAATTCTGAAAATCCTGGTAGGATATTCGGTTCACCACCGGACCTGTGGTCACATTTCGTTGCGTGGGGTCCCCGATCACCAGCTTGTGGATGGCTTCCACTAGCCTGGTGGTTAATTCATCATAGACCGGAGCTTCAACATAGATTCTCGAAGCTGCTGAGCATTTCTGCCCCTGCAGGCCATAGGCGGAGCGCAGGATGCCCATAGTTGCTCGCTCCAGGTCAGCCTGGCGGGAGACGATCACCGGGTTCTTGCCGCCCAGCTCCAGGATGATCGGGCGCAGATAATTGCACTTGGAGAAATCGCGGAAGATACCCATCCCAACCCCAAATGACCCGGTGAAGGTGGCTCCATCCACGTTCGCACAGGTGATCAATGCCTGCCCGAGGCTGCTGCCTGGGCCGGTTACAAAGTTGAAGGCACCATCCGGCAAACCCGCATCCCGCAGGCACTCGACCAGCAGGCGCACCACCCAGGGTGTATCGGTGGCGGGCTTCATCACGACCGTATTGCCTGCCACCAGTGCGGCGCCAGCAGGTCCACCCGTCAGAGAAGCCGGGAAGTTGAATGGGCTGATCACCAGCCAGGTGCCATAGGGCCGCATGACGGAAACGTTGCTGGCAGTGTACCCCACCAATGGGTCGCGCCCCATCTCGATCACATAGCCATTATTTCTTTCCATCTCGTCGCAGTAGTAGCGGATCAGGTCAGCGGTCTCAGCCACATCGCCCAGGCTTTCCATGCGGTTCTTACCCACCTCCATGCACAGTGCCGCAGAGATCATGAAGATACGCTCATCGATCAGGTCAGCCGCTTTTCGCAGCAACCTCACCCGCTCCTGCCATTTCGTGCGGCTCCAGGCAGGGAAGGCTTTGCGGGCGGCTGCCAGGGCATCCACGGCATCCTGCTCGCCACCCTTCTGGAAGATACCCAGAACCATATCCGTATTAGCGGGCGAGCGGTCTTCAAATTTCTCGATCGTAAACCGGTCTTTCCCACCGATCAACATGCCATATTCTTTCCCCAGCCCAGCTTTCACATTCGCCAGGGCTTCGTCGAAGTGCGTATGCAGTTCTTCGGGAGGGTTGAACATGGTTGCATAAGTAAGTTTAAAACTCTCGCTCATCCTTTTTCCTCCTAACAATAAAAGTTGCTAAAGTATAGCATCGGGTAGCACTCTCGTCAAAAGGCATTTCCAAAGTTTAGCGTATAATAAACCTATGTTCTTCACTGAATCTTCCTACCTGGGCATTGACCCAACCGCCGGCCGAAAACCATTCGCTTATGCCGCCCTGGATAACCAGCTGCATCTGACAGCACTGGGAACCAGCAGCCTGGACGATGTGCTGGCTCTTATGGCAGGTCAATCCCAGGCCAACGTCGCAGTGTGTGCCCCTCGCCGCCCTAGCCAGGGCTTAATGAAAATTCCCGAGCTACGTGACCGACTCTCCCCACCTCCCCACCCCGGGCGCTGGATGAACTTCCGCCTGGCAGAATACTTATTGCGCCAGCACCGCATCAGCTGTTATAAGACCCCCGCCGATGAGAAAACCTGCCCTAATTGGATGAAGATGGGGTTCAACCTGTACCATAAGCTCGAGCGTATGGGCTACCAGCCCTACCCTGCGCAAGGGTCAGCCCTTCAGTGGCTGGAGGTCTATCCACATGCCAGCTACTGCACCCTGCTGGACCGTGTGCCTCTCCCCAAGAATAGTCTCGAGGGACGCATCCAACGCCAATTGGTGCTCTTTCAACATAAAATAGGGATCACTGATCCAATGGATTTGCTTAAAGGGATCACCCCCCAACGTGTGCTGGAAGGTGACTGGCCGTTGGATAAATTGTACAGCCAGGGTGAGCTGGATGCCCTGGTGGCTGCATACACCGCCTGGCAGGCAGCCAACCACCCAAATCAAATCACTGCCCTTGGCGATGCCTCCGAGGGAGTGGTGTTCCTGCCTGTGGCTGAGCTAAAACGCCACTATTGAGATCGGTCTTATGCCGAACGTTGAAGAACACCTGCGCAAGGCTATTGAGGAAGGAAAATTCGACAATTTACCTGGTAAAGGCAAGCCTCTGCGCATTGAAGAAAATCCCAACGCCGATTCTGATTGGGAGCTGGCCTATCACATCACCAAAGAAGCCGGCTATACTCTCCCCTGGATAGAAACCCTGCATGAGATTGAAAGGGATATCGATGCTGCTTGCCAGGAACTGCTACGCGCCTGGAAGTGGCGAATACTATATTTGTCAGCTGACGTGCCAGATGAGAAGGCCTCCGCTGAATGGGTCCGCACCCTCGAAGCCTTCAAGGACAAGCTGCCGGCACTCAACCAGCGCATCCGCGATTATAACCTGCAGGTGCCCAACACCCGCTTTCAACGCCCCACCCTGAACTTAGAGCAGGAAATTGAGAATATCATATCTGGTTATTCTTTAGATAGCCTTCAGTAGCTTCTCCCCAAACTCTTCCGGCTTGCTTTTCTCAATCACCAGCTCATTTGCCTGATGAAAACTCATGAAATCGCGCATGGCGCTGGCGACCCCACTCACCAGCTCTTCGTCCGGTTCGACTCCCTCTTCCAGGTATATATCTTTAATGCGTAAAACCCCGGCCTTTCTTTCCAATTTTGGATCGAATCGCCCCACCAGCCTGTCCTTGTGCAGGATGGACAGGCAGAAGTAGCCATACTGCCTTTTTACCTCAGGCACATAGGCTTCCAGCATGTTTCGATAACCCCAAAACTGCAGATCCCGCCCCCGACACCAGAACAGGCTGTCAAAAAAACTGAGGAATGTGGTTCGGGATCCTTTTATCACCCCATCCGCCGCTTTTTGGAGATTTTCAAGCTGGTCGCGGTGCACCACCAGCTCATGGGTTTCGCCATCCGCCAGGATTGCCTGGACCGGCACGACCACCCCGCGCTTCAACAGCTCAGCTCCAAGGGCTTTGGGGTACGCCCGCTGCATATGAAAGCCATATTCAGCGATCTGAGTGGGCAGGCATATCCCTAGCGCTATCAAACCTTGCTCGACCCAGTATCGGTCACGCTCCTCCAGGGTCGGTGGGCTGGTTTCCACCCAGGCTGGCAGGATACGTTCCGCCAGGTCATACACCCGTTGGAAATTCACCCGGTTTGCGATCATTAGGTCACCCCTGGCGAACAGGTATTCCAGTGCGATCTTGGCAGGTTTCCAATCCCACCAGCTGCCCCGTTTGGGACCATGGTACTCAAAATCCGACGTCCTCAGCCCTCCCTCCTGGCGGATGCGTTCCAGTACCTCCGGGACCATCTCACGATTGTCTCCCTGCTCCAACCAGTGGTCATACCAGCGCAGCAGCCTTTCCCGACCTCGGTCCATCTGGGGTAGTTGGTAGCGGTAGTCTTTCAGCGGGATGATCGCTGCCACACTCCGCACGCCTTCGAATAATATACGCTCTTCCGCTGAATAGACAAGTCGGTCAAAATCTGCCGGAGCGTAGCTGCCCAGGCGGCTCCATAAGGCAATATATTGGCTGCGCTGGATCAGGTTCAGTGTGTCGATCTGGACGTAATTCACCTGCTCTACGGTTTTCTGGATCGTCTCCAGGCTTGGGTTTGAGTCGGCAGCATTCGTTTTGACCAGCCCTTGAGAATAGAGTGCCAGTGCCCTGACTGCATATAGAGAGTAGATGGTCATTGCTCAGGGCTCAATCGTAAAACGCAACCTCATACGATACCAGTCTTCCATCCTTATAGATGAACTTGCCTGAGAAGATGCCCGGTCGATCCAGCCAGGGTAGAAATATTGGGTCACCCTCCCACAAATTCAGGGTAGTCAAATCCGCATTATCTACCCAGCGCAGGATGCCTTCCGGTGAATCAATCAGCTCCCCCTCGAAATCCTCCACCAGGTAGACGAAGACATACCAGTCCTCATCCTGAGAAAAGGCTGGAAACGTCAAAAAGCCCTTGAGCTGCGGATTACGCACCCTCAGCCCAGACTCTTCAAATATCTCCCGCACGGCACATTCTTCAGGGCTCTCACCCAGGTTGAGCTTGCCTCCCAACCCGTTCCACTTTCCCTGGTGCATGTCATTGGCTTTCTTGACCCGATGGATCATCAGGGTTTGCCCATCCCGCCTCAGGTAACACAATGTCGCTAACTTCATGACATCATTTCCTTTGTGAAGTAAATATCATCAATGAGTTTGAAATTTGTTTCAACCTGTCCGTAGCAGGTTTTGCGCAATCGACAACAAGCGGGTTTCATCAACAGTGATATTCTCGTCCAGCCGCGCGGCCGCAGCGACTGGCACCCAGGTTGAGATCTGTTGCTTATCCGCTGGACTTAACTGGAAATAGCGCCTCAAATAGATCTGGTAGATCCAACCTCGTAGTAGCCTCACCAGCCATGCAGCTGGAGTTTCTGGTGGCAATGGACCGCCTCCCATGAGGAGCGTGGAACGCGCTACATCCATGATTGGGCTACCACGTGAAGCATCGATCCAGTCAATGATCACCGGACCGTGGGAGGAAAGGACGATATTATTGGGGTGAAAGTCACCGTGGCAAAGTTTGTCATCCTCTGGCAACAGCTCCAGGGCATGCAGGGCTGCCTGGCGCAGGTCCTCCGGTAATAACCCAGCTCTTTTGATCTTACGCTCCAGCCTTTCGCGTTGTGAGGGTAACTCAGGCACACTACGCGTATGCATATCAGCCTGCAATTCTGCCAGCTGTCGTGCAAAAATCGGTAATTTCCATGGTTGCCTCATAAATGCCTGCAACATGGTCACTCCATCCACCCTCTCGTACTCCAGCCCAAAACGACCATTGATCTCAACGATCTCCCCCACTGCCGGTACGGGTAGCCCGGTGGCATGCACAATGCGTGTCAAATTAGCCTCAGTCTCCGCAGCGCTTCGTGATATTCCCTGATTGAACAGTTTAAGCACCTGTCCATCCTTCCAGGCATAGATCTCTGCGGTGAAGCCTAGTGCTATTGGGGCGCTTAGTGCCATGGGAAATTATTTACCACGAACTTCATGCATAGGGAAAATACAAAATTATTACGACAATCTGCTAAAAAATATTAGCCCTCATTTACCGGATAGGTATATCCATCTTCGATCGGCGCTTCCGCCAATAAATGCCGCCGCAAGTACTGCCCACAATTGCTCCCGATATAATTTTCCTCCGTCTCCCCAATGCTAAGGATGACCTGGTAGCCTGAATCCTGGAGTGCCTGGACGATTTCATACTTTTCCCCTGCGCTGAGTGGGTTCACATAGGAGACCAGGTCATTCTCACGGGCACGGTAGGTGGGATTCAGTGGTGTAATTTTAATCAGATATTTGTCTGGGTCAAAGAAATTCAGCAATACTACAGGGGCAACCGGCATCCCCTGGGCAAGCGCAAAATTCAAGGTGATCTTACGGTCACCAGCAGAATAGTAACGCTCGCCATATTCCCTTATCTGAGCAAAGCTCCATTTTTTCATAGGGATGAAGCGATCGCGCAGCGCGAGATCCGTGGTATGCAACGAAATCTGGAATTGAAAGTGCCCCCCCGAATAGTACTCTTGCTTAATATCCAGAAGTTGATCAAAGAACCGCTCAGTTCCCGCAGGGGCAACCGTGGAGATCGACGGCATCAAACCAGGCGCCTGGTATCGATTCGGAAGCTCTTTCAGCACATCCAATACTTCCATATTCAGGGAAGGTTCACCCATACGGGCGAATTGGATCTTGAACTGCTCACAGGGAATATTCCTTGAAGGGAAACGCTTTTCCACTAAAAAATCGATCTGGGCAAATATTTCATCTTTGGTCGGTTTCCCATGGTAAGATCCACCGGCATCGCACATCAGGCAGCCGATCGGGCATCCGAACATTGTCGATACAAGCAACACCCATTTCTTTTCACGCGGCAATGGGGGTTGGACCGATTCAACGCATTCCACTAGATTACCGCTGTCGGTCTCGACGATATAAACCATCGCAATCTCTTCATTGCCCGCAGAAGCATGGACTTTTATCATGCACTCTCCTTCAAATACCGATATATTTTCATAGCGGCCAGAACACCTTCACCAACCGCGATCGAGGTCTGCCGAAAAATACCGTTCTTGACATCTCCGACCATATAAAGAACCCCCAGCCCTTCTAAGGCGTTGGCTTGCCGGAGGACTTTCTCCGAAAGACAGTCCAGGCGTGCTTCCCGGCCAATGGCGCCTAACAGGTAATCGGCATGGAATTGTAATTCACCTGCAGGATACTGGCAACCCACCAATATCCCGGTTGTTGGGTCCTTTGTTAGTTTGGTCACTCTTGTATTATTTCTATATGAGATGTTGGAGACCCGCTGGGCTCGCTCCCAGAGCAAAGGCAGGCATTTGGGTCTTCCACCTCGATTAAGCATGATAACCTGGTTCTTCTTCGCAAGGTTCAGAGCATAATCAAACGCAGCATCTCCACTACCGATAATTGCCACGCTTTTCTCCTCCGCCCACAAGAGTCCATGAACTTCGTAAAAGACCCTTTCGGTAAGGTCCTCAGGGATCACAAGGTCGGTGAAGAGCAACGGTTTGGTCCCTGTCGCAATGACTGCTATCCGTGAACCATAGCTATCGTGTCTGCTCTTCGCCTGGAACAGCCCCTGGTTGTAATCCAGAGCGATAATCTCTTGATCGGTCACTTCGATGTTGAAGTTGGCTGCCTGGCGGGCAAATAGCTTAACCAGCCTGGTCCCCGAGATGCCATGTGGGAATCCTGGGTAGTTTTCTACCAGGTTGGCATTGCGCAGCAATCCCCCCACCTCCTCGCGCTCAAAGAGCAATGGGGTGATCCCATAACGCTTGAGCTGGATGGCTGTGGCTAACCCCGCGGGGCCTGCACCGACGATGATGACATCCTCAACCTTCACGCTCACCTCGGAAAGCATCCAGTAAATCGTTTATGAAAACCAGTGAAGCAAAACCATGCGCAAGGTTCACCAGGCTTGCCCGGTGATAAGCCAGATTGTATGTCGCCGTTCCATCCACCGGGAAGAAAACCTCAAAACCGTTCATGAAAGCCGAACGGGCAGTCGTCTCACAACACAGGTGGGTCATTACCCCACAGATAACCACCTGGGTCACACCTCTCGCGTGGAGCATCCCATCCAATGGCGTTTGGTAAAAAGCGTCATACTGGTTCTTCTGAATGAGCGTACCGACCGATGGGTCAATTTCAGGGATAATCCTGTGGAAGGGGTTATCGGAAGTGATTAAATCCTTCCACCAGATAGACATCATGCCAGCATTATCAGCAGTGTTAATGTGCTGGCTGAAAAATATTGGTTTTTTTTGAGCGTTATATGCATCAATAAGCTGAAGGATGCCATCCAGGATCGCCCCCGCACTGGGAACATACGCATGCGAGCCAGCATCCAGGAAATAAGACTGCATATCCAACACCAGCAGGGCAGAGCATACTGGCTGAAACTCCAATTTTTGAATACGCGTATTTTCGGAGACCTGCTGATATAGCTCGCTTGCCTGCTGGTCTAACGATAGGTCAGTAAAATACGATTCTTTCATGTTATTTTATATCCTCGCGCTGCACCTCTTCGAATTCCAGGACGAAATCTGCACCGAATGCGAGAGACGGGGTCTGAAATCCAGCTTTATAATCATCAGCCAGGGCATGCCTGACTGCACCTAAAGCAGTTTCAGCGGTGAGGCTGTACCCATCTGGTGTTTCCATCCAGCTTATCGCGTTGTGACCCTGATCATCGCTCACCTCACCCCACAATCTGCTCCGACCATGCCGACGCGCTTCAACCGAGGGGCCGGGCGGTGATCTCATCACCCACTGCTTTAACCACCGCTGCAACAATGGTTTGGCTGTCAATCCAATCAATGGACGGAATAGGCGTATCATTCTCATCGTGGATCTTGGAAGGACCAGATATTCCTCAATATTGGGAATACCTGTGCTGTAGTAAGCAGTGGATACATCCCCCCATGGGAAGTTCCCTGCAGTCCGAATGCCGTTCCCAAAGTCAATCTGGCGGGTCTTCCATATTAATGGGACTTTAACCAATTTCCCATCCATACGCACCAAACCCTGCTGTGGAATGCCCTCGATGCCAGTAAGTGCTGTACCGCGTGACATGCCTCCACCTAACGACCTTATTGCCAGAGTCAGGTGGGTCGCTCCCGGCAGGCGTTGTTTGAGATGCAACGCGAGGCAATCAGATGGCACAACATCGAACCCGACCCCGGGCAACAACATCACCCCAGCCTGCCTCGCTTCAGCATCACGCCTAGCCAACGATTCGAAAACCGGGATCTCTCCTGTGATGTCCAGATAATGTCTTCCTGTCCCCAGGCAGGCCTCCACCATGGGTTTATATGTATGTCGGAAAGGTCCAGCACAATTCAATACAAGCGGGACTTCTCTGAGGATGGCTTCCAACGCAGGTCTATCCTCCAAGGATACAGGATGATAAGCCAGCCCGAGCGTCTCCGCCTGCGCTTTAAGGCGGTCTGCATCTCGCCCCGACAAAGTGGGCTGCAACCCGTTTTTTACCGCCAGGTCCGCGATCAGCGAACCTGTGTAACCATAAGAACCGTAAAGAAGGAAGGATGTAGTCACAGAATTCAGATCTCCAAATGTAAACGTTTAATATATACTTAATCATATCCTATCCATTGGAGATTTACTATGAAGATTGGTGTCGTCTTTCCTCAAATTGAAATTGAGCCGGACCCGAGTGCAATTCGCGATTATGCCCAGGCTGTTGAAGGTATGGGTTTCACCCACATGCATGCCTATGATCACGTCTTGGGTGCCAACCCCGACCGTCCAGGCGGATTTTCGGGACCGTATTCCTATAGGGACCCCTTCTTTGAGCCGTTCATCCTATTCAGCTATCTAGCAGGCCTCACCCACAAAATTGAATTCGCAACCGGAATTCTGATCCTGCCCCAGCGCCAGACTGCCCTGGTCGCAAAACAAGCTACCACGCTGGACGTGTTATGTAATGGACGGTTGAGACTGGGTGTGGGCATTGGCTGGAATGAGGTTGAATACGTTGCCCTGGGAGAGAACTTTCACAACCGTGGAAAACGTATAGAGGAACAGGTGGCACTTCTACGCCAGCTGTGGACCCAGCCCCTGGTGAAATTCGAGGGTCGCTGGCACAACATCCCCGATGCCGGGATCAACCCATTACCCATCCGGCGCCCCATCCCCATCTGGTTTGGCGGGTCAGATGACAGGGTAATACGACGGATGGCTCTCCTGGGTGACGGCTGGATGCCAGGTACGCGTCCTATTGAGCAAATGCGCCCCCTCTTGGACAAGCTCGCACAGTACTTGGCGGAAGCCGGGCGGGAAAGAGCCTCCTTCGGAATCGACGCGCGCCTGAATTTAAGCCAGGTCGAGCCGGATGGCTGGATCGACTTCCTGCATACCTGGGATGAGTTGGGCGCTACCCATTTGACAGTCAACACCATGGGCTGTGGCTTTGAAATCACTTTTACCCATATTGAGGCATTAAAACGCTTTGCCGGGATGGTCGAAATAAGCTGATTGTCGTTTCGAACGAATCATAATAGCAGCTTGCCCTACCGCATCAGGTCAACACTTCCTTATCGAGGAACTCAGTAAGGATATTCTCATCGGGTGCAGCTCTGCCATCATGACGTTGTCTTTCACAGATGGGTCATTGAACATGAATGCCCGCGCTGCTTCGTCGCTATCAGCTATAAACACCACCACCCCAAATGTCTCATCCAGGCATGGACCCGCCAGCAAGACTACTCCCTGTGCAGTTGCCTTTTTTAAGTACTCGAAGTGCTCCTCCATTGCAACTTCTTCCTGTGAGGTTGGGGTTTCGAAGAACTCGTGGCGCAATGGATGGATCAGGTAAATATAATCAGGCATGCTGTTCTTAGATATAGTACCTTTCCGGGTCAATTTCCTCCCGCAGCAGGCGCAGCTCCAGTTCACTCGGCGGGTCATTGACAGGTACCTGCTCAGGGATGATCAGCTCAAAACCGGTATTATCGATCACCTCCTGCACAGTTACTCCCGGGTGGGTTGCCGCAAGGCGCATACGATAAGTGCCTCCAGGTCCATCGTCGTAATCCATCAGAGCCAACGTTGAGACCACATTAATGGGGCGAGTGCCGACCGGTAAGCCGGCATTTTCCCTGGCTGAAGGACCGGTCAGGTAACCTGGCGTGGTTAGAAAATCCAATTTGGGGACGAAACGCCGTTTGTCGTGCTGCATGATAGCCACTGTCATCCAGCACTGGCTGCCCACGTCATTGCCCCCACCACTGCCAGGCAGGCGAGCCTTGGGATGGTCATGATCACCAATCGTGACACTGTTCAAGTTGCCATACGGGTCAATCTGTGCCCCACCCAGAAAACCATAATCAATAAAGCCACGCTGGGCAGTTTCCATTAGCTCACAGATTCCGGCTGCCACCAACCCTCTATGGAATGTGCGCGCTTCACCCACGGCGCGTGGTAACTGCTCCATGATCGCTCCCAACCCGCCAAATTCAAACACGGGTACCAGGTTGGGGGCAATAGTTTTGGTCGCCAGCATGGCTGCCAGCATAGGGATGCCTGTGCCAATAAATGCCGTCGTTCCATCCTGGAAAAGGCGGGCTGCCACGCAAATCATCAACTCTGTCTTAGAATAAGATTGGTCTGTCATTTTCCATCTCCCATTACTCGCGCTTTTCCCGTTCTTCCACCAGCTGTGATAAGCGTTCCTTGCCTATCAAATCCATGTACTCCTGGTGGTTTGCCACCCCATAAACATATTTATCCAGGTAGGCTTTCGCACCTTCCGCGGTCTTGCTGGATTCGACCCACTCGCGGATGACTGGCTCATCCCGCCCGTAATCATAGGCCATTTCACCCGGGTGCGAGCCAAATGGGGCATGTACTACCGCATCTACCAGGTAATATGGGATGATCGTCCGGTCGGGGTATTTGCGGATCTCATCTGTGGGAACGATCTCTTCCGCACTGATGATCAGTCTTTTACAGGCACGCGCCATCTCAGCACCAAAACCGGTGATACCCTCAATCTGGGCATTCCCGTAGCGGTCCGCCCGGTGGACGTGTATCAAAGCCACATCCAGGATCAGTGCGGGTATCAGGCAGACTTTAAGCCCCGTGAATGGGTCCTCGACTACCTTGGCGGCACTATACTTGAGCATGTCGGTGCCAAGCATGGAGCGGGCTGGCAGGAAGGGCACTCCCATGGCTGTCGCTTTCATACGCCAGGAGATGGATGCGTTTGACCATTCTACACACGACACGATCTGCCCAGATTCAACCGCTCGTCGCAAAGCATTGGATGTCCCATAAACTTCCAGGCCAATGTAGGTGATATCCAATTTTTTCACCAAACCAGCCGTCATCCATAAGTCCAGCTCCAACACTCCTTGCCCGCACACCCGCAGGTCCTTTTTACCCTGGCGAACAAGCTCGCGTGACAGTGACATGGGGCAGCGCACAGTCCCATACAGCTCGGTGCCGATGTAACAGCCATCATAGACAAAGCTGCTGATCGCTTCCTGCTCGGTCATCAGCTTGTCCACCAATTTGCGCGTCTTTTTTGTCCGGTTCCAAGCCCTAAAGGCTTCAATATCAGGGGGCTGGATCATCTCACCGATCCCAGATTCTAGTATTTCCATGCTTCCTCCTTCTTTATGTCATCAAGGACGCCCTTTGTCCGCAGCCTCGCGAGCTATCTCTGCGAGCGAGGTAGCAAGGAGCGCTTTTTGCGACCGTGGGCAGACGTTCTATGATTGTCGAAGCAATCTCCATCAATCAATAATGACTATTTATCTTTAGTAAATATACGTTTTTGTCCCTATTAGGTGCTCTGTGCGAGCGAGTTCAATATATGTACATCACTCGAAACCACTTCTATCTATCATCTTAATCAAAGCCCAAATCGCTGATGGCTGTCTCAGTAGCCATCTTCCCTTTATTTTTACCCATCAATTCCTGCCAGAAGATATTATCATACCTCCTGGATTTGACCGGCAATGGCATGGGTACGCCCCAGCCCAGCAGCAACACTTCCTCCTTGGGTTGCAGGCGCGCCAACATACCACGCAGCGCTTCCCTGCCTGCCAGCCCGGAGAGCACGCTGTGAATATCATCCTCGTCCCCTAACCAACCGGAGATGCGCGTACCCAGCTGCGACATCACTTCGTCATAGATCTGCGAGGGGCGCTGGTCGATGATCAGCAAAGTGACGTAATACTTGCGCATCTCACGGGCAATAGTGCTGAATGTAGTCTGCCCCGCCATCTCACGGTTGAGTAGCTTATGCGCTTCCTCCACCACGATCACTAGCGGATGAGGTTCTTTGCTACCCTTGCTGCGGAAATCATTGGTGCGTTTCTCCCAGGTCTCACGGATGCGCCGGGTTAATAGATTGCTCACCAGCAGGTAGTCCAGGTCGGATTCGTGATCATAAAAGGATAAGACCACATGCTGCCCCGCTTCCAGCGTCTTGATGATCTCTTCTATCCCATTTCCAGCCGGGCTTTCACGGATGTAATCCAAGTTGAAGATCCTCTGCATCTTGCTACGTAATCCCTCAGCAGCCATCACGTTCACCCCCGCTGAATTTGCCCAGGCTGCCACGCTGCCGGGTGCTGGTACCTTTTTCCCTTCATCATTGGTGATGACATCACCTATTTTCATCTCCCGGAATGCTCTAAACCATCCATTGGGTCCAAATTCAGAGACCAGTGCATCCAGCGTGGTGGGTGTGGTTTCTTTCAGATTAAGCTCACGCGACAACATCTCGATATCCCCGGGCTGGATGTCCCGCTCGTCTATCTCCAGGGTAAGATCAGGCGCCAGCCCGCGGATGAGTGAGCCTGCCCCCAAGGCGACCACCCGTACCCGGCTGCTGAACTTGGTTTTCAACCCGATAACAGCGGTATGGGTATCTGAAGCGGTGTCGTCGAAGCCATACTCGTTGTGCATGTCAAAAACCAAAACTGAGGCGGTATTGTGGTGAATCAAACCTGCCAGGATCAAGCGGGTCAGGAAGGATTTACCACTGCCGGTTGCTCCGAATACTCCTGCGGAGCGCTGGACGAATTTATCCAGGTTGATACACACCGGGTGCCCCTGCTCACGCGTGTAGCCAATGACGAAATTTCCTTCGTCTTCACTCTTGCCAAAGATTTCAGCAATATCACCCTCCTCTGCCAGGCGAACTTCAGCATGGTGGGGTGGGATGGTTTTAACTGGCATCGGGTGCGGATCTTCAATGTGGCTTGCTCGCCACTCAGCATACTCAGGCGCGCTGGGGTCAGGTCCGCGCTCCAACATCAAGGCAGGCAGCACTTCCAGGGTGGTGAACAGGGTTTGCCCGTGCAGCAAACTCGCCATCTCCAGGGGCAGCCTGGTCTCACTTTGCTCATCCGCAAAGCGCGGGTCGGTGGAGCCAAGCTGCAGGTCAATCACCAATCCGTAGAACTGCCAGCTACCACTCTCAACCACCACGAAGGCCCCCTCCTGCACCTGTTG
>Ga0315273_10002080_pt1 | contig 23371 bp, 19 predicted proteins | sample YL17G02_0_MG_FD_205753 | JGI IMG/M metagenome (GOLD analysis project Ga0315273, IMG submission 205753) | Sediment microbial communities from Yellowstone Lake, YNP, Wyoming, USA - YL17G02_0 | ecosystem: Environmental > Aquatic > Freshwater > Lake > Sediment | place: USA: Wyoming | collected...
TCCGGTGGCGCTCTTGCCGAGTCGGTGTCCGCGCTTCGGGACGCCGGCCTCGTCGTCCGCAACGCAGTGTGCGTCGTGGATCGTGAAGAGGGCGGGGCGGACGCCCTCGCCCGGCTGGGGGTGCGGCTTCGCTCCCTCTACCGTGCGAGCGACCTCCTCGCCGGGCGCTCCCCTGACTGAGAGCCCGGCACGCAGTATCCCCTCGAACGAGCCGAGCATCGAACAGGCGTCGCAAACCCGCAGGGTTGAGCCGAAACCGCTGGAGTGTTAGGGTCTCCAGCGGCCCTTATAACGACCGTCTAGCAGGAGGAGTGGCAGTGACCAAGCAGGAGTTCGTAGACGCAGTCGCCGGCAAGACCGGCACGTCCAAGCGCGATGCAGCCGCGGCAGTGGATGCATTCCTCAGCACCGTCGAGGACGCACTCAAGGCAGGCGACACCGTGACCTTCACCGGTTTCGGGAAGTTCCACACGACCTTCCGGAAGGCCCGCGAGGGTGTCAACCCGCGCAACCCGAGCGAGAAGGTGCAGATCCGGGCGGCGACCGTGCCGAAGTTCTCGGCCGGCTCCGTGTTGAAGAAGGCCGTCAACCCGTAAAGCGGCGCGCCCTCCTCCGAGGACAACCGAGAGGGCCTCAGGGCCCTCTCTTTTGTCTTCCCACACGAACACACGTTCGAGTAGCATCGCTGGATGCAACTCTCGTTCGATGAAGCCGACCGGCTCGTGGAGCTCGTCGAGGCGCGGCGCGGCCCGGTTCCGGTAGGCGAGGCTGCGAGGTCGCTCTTTGCCCTCGCCTCGGCGCCGACGGCGATCGCGCGTGCGCTGCTCGACGACGTGGTCTCGGGCGATGCTCGGCTCATGTGGCGCGGCGCGGCTGTCGGGCTCGCCGAACCTCCCGGGGCGGCGACTGCGCTCGAGGCAGCGTCGTTCGTCGTCTTCGACCTCGAGACGACCGGGCTCTCACCGGCCCGCTCGCGAATCGTCGAGATCGGTGCCCAACGGGTCGAGGCTCTCGAGGTTGGTGCGACGTTCGAGACGCTCGTCAACCCGGGCGTGGCATTGCCGGTGGCGATCACCACTCTCACCGGTATCGGCCGGGACGACGTGCGGCGGGCTCCGGGCCCGGACCTTGCGGTGCGGCGCTTCCTCTCGTTTGCCGGCGACGCAGTGCTCGTCGCCCACAATGCGCGATTCGACATGGGCTTTCTCGATCGGGCCGTCGAGCGCCTCACGGGTAGGCGGGTGGCTGCTCCGGTCGTCGACACGGTCTGGCTTGCGCGGCGGCTCCTGAACGGACGGACGAAGCGCTTCGGCCTCGAGCCCCTCGCTCACTTCTTCGGGACGGCCGTCGCGCCCTGCCATCGTGCCCTCGCCGATGCCTCCGCCACGGCCGAGATCCTGATCGCGTTGATCGGGCTCGCGCAGGAGCGAGGGGCGGAGACCGTTGCAGACCTCGTCGAGCTGTCGGCACCGCGTGCCCGGCGCCTGCTCGCGAAGCGCTCGCTCGTCGCCGGTGCACCGACGACTCCCGGGACGTACGTCTTCCGTGACGCGGGCGGACAGGCGCTGTATGTCGGGCGGGCGCGCGATCTCAGGACTCGGCTCCGCTCGTACTTCACGGGCGAACGGCAGCGCCCTGCGGTCGAGGCAGCGGTTGGCGCCCTCGCTCGCATCGAGTGGCAGCGGTGCGGGAGTGAGATCGAGGCAGCGCTCGACGAGCTGCGGCTCCTGCGCGAGCTCCGGCCTCCCGCGAACGCGCGCGGCGCTCGGCCCGATCGTTACGTCTACCTTCGGCGCCGCGGTGCCCGCTGGGTGTGCGGGCCCGATCCCACCCCACACGGCCCGATCGCCGGGCGCACACTCGCCCGGCGTGCAGCGCAGGCGCTCGATGGCTTCGAGGGCGATGACCCACGCGACGTGCTCCCCGGGCTGCAGCTGCGTCTGCGACGGCTCGCCGGCGATCTCCGCTACGAGGATGCTGCCCGGCTGCGCGACCGGATCGCCGCGCTCGAACAGGTGGTCGAGCGGATCGACGAGCTCCGGCGCCTCCAGGCGTTGCGAGCGTGCCTCGTCGTGCCGGCACTCGAGCCGGGAATGGTGCGCGCAGTGTTCGTTGCCGGGGGTGCTGTCGCGCGGCGAACGATCCCGCGGGGAGGAGGCGGATATCACGAGGTCGAGGCCGGGTTGGCGGACGTGCGCGGAGACGGGTCGGGCCTGCTCGACGCGACGGCTGCGGACGAGCTCCTCCTGATTGCAGCCTTCCTGCGGCGGCCCTCGCCCGAGCTCCACGTCGCCGAGCTCGATCGCGACTCGATCCTCGCCGCGGTGAACGGGGTAGCCTTGGCTGCGTGAGCGCCCGACCGGACGATGAGCCGACCGTTGTCTTCGCGTTTTCCGATCGGGTCGCCGAGGCGGTGGAGCGGAAGCGCAGCCAGCTCGTCGTCGGGCTCGACCCACGGATCGACCTCCTGCCCGTCGAGCTGCGCGGCGAGGCGGTGCTCGGCCGCGCTGCGGCGGCACGCGCTGTGGAGCGGTTCTGCAAGGGGATCATCGATGCAGTCGCCCCGTATGTCGTCGCGGTGAAACCACAGGTGGCCTTCTTCGAGGCGCTCGGCAGCGACGGCTGGCTGGCGCTCGAGACAGTATCTCGCTATGCCGCCGATGCGGGGTTGCTCGTGATCGCGGATGCGAAGCGGGGCGACATCGGTTCCACCGCTCGCGCCTATGCGGCAGCCTTCCTCGAGCCCCGCGGCGCTGAGCCGCCACTCGCCGATGCTCTCACGATCAACCCGTATCTCGGATCGGATTCGATCGACCCGTTCCTTGCCGCCTGCAGGCGCCATGGGGCCGGCATCTTCTGCCTCGTTCGTACCTCGAACGCCGGCGGGCGTGACCTCCAGGATGCCGTGCTCTCCGACGGAACTCCGGTGTGGAGGCATGTCGCGGGGCTTGTGAACGAGTGGGGAGCAGATCTTGTCGGTGAACATGGCATGTCGAGTGTCGGCGCGGTCGTCGGCGCGACCGTGCCGCGAGTGATCGGCGATGCCCGGCGTGCGATGCCGCAGCAGATCATCCTGCTGCCCGGGGTCGGCGCCCAGGGAGCGGCGCCTGCCGATGTCGCTCGCGCGTTCACGAGCGGTCCCGCGAGCGCTCTTGTCAACGCATCCCGCTCGGTGATCTTCGCGTATCGCGACACCGAAGACGACTGGCGCGCAGCGGCCGGTGCAGAGGCTGCCCGCCTGTCGGCGGAGATCTGGGTGGCGGCCGGCTGGTAGCTAGATTCCTGCGTGATGCTTCGGATCAGAGGCCTCCTCTCCCTTGCTGCAACCGTGCTCGCTGCGTCCTGTGCGACTGCTGCCGCAGCGCCTCCGCCCGTGGACGTGCCCGCATACATCGTTCGCGGTGGTCCGGAGGCGATCGTTCTCGCCAGCCGGGCCCCTGATGCACGCCGGGCTCCTGCCAGCATCACGAAGTTGATGACGGTGCTCGTCGCCCTCGAGCACGCGAGCCTGGACGATGTCGTCACGGTCACGCCGCAGGCTGCCGGGATCGGTGAGTCGACCATCGGGCTCCGCTCGGGGGAGCGTCTCTCGGTCCGCGACCTCGCAATTGCCGCCCTTGTTCCGAGCGCCAATGATGCAGCCACAGCCCTCGCGGTTCACGTCGGCCGCGGCTCGGTGGCGCGGTTCGTGTCAATGATGAACCTGAAGGCGCGGTCGCTCGGCCTCACCTCGACACACTTCGTGAATCCCCATGGACTCGATCAGCGCGGCCACGTGTCAAGCGCACGCGACCTCACGACGTTGCTCATTGCAGCCCTCCGCGACCCGTTCATCCGCACGTGGTCGACGAGGTCGACCGCGACGATTGCCGGCGGCAGAGTGCTTGCCTCGACCGATGGGCTGATCGGGAAGCTGCCTCTCCTTGGCGCCAAGACCGGGCACACGGACGCCGCCGGCTGGTCGCAGGTCGCAGCGGTCGAGCGCGACGGCGTGCGGATCACCGCATCGTTGCTCGGGGCGCGGAGCGAGGGACAGCGGAACGCCGAGCTGGGATCGCTACTTGCCTGGGGCCTCGCGCAGTACCACCCTGTCCGCGTGATCGATACCCGTGTCTACGGCCTGGCCGAGACGGGCTACGGGCAACCGCCCGTCAGGGTCGTGGCCCGGAGGGCGGTTGTCCGCATTGTGCGGGTGGCTCGACCTCTCGTCGAGCGCGTCGCCATGAGCTCGGCCCTCGCATTGCCCGTCGCTCGAGGTCAGCAGGTGGGAGAGGTGCGGGTCTTCGCGGGCGGTAGGGTGATCGCGCGCGCGCCGCTTGTGGCCGCCGACGCTGTCCCGGCCGTCGGGACAGCGGGGAAGATCGAGTGGTATGCCCGACGCACCGTGCACCATCTCTTGAAGCTACTTCCCCCAAGGGCCGCTACGCTGCGCCGCGAACGTTTTCTAGGGGGAAGCCGCTGTGATCATCACCGTCACTCTCAATGCCGCGCTTGACCGGTCGCTGACCGTCCCGATCTTCGGGCTCGGGCACCGGCACCGCGCGAGCAGCGCGCTCGTGCTCGCAGGCGGTAAGGGAATCAATGTTGCCCGGGCCCTCAAGCGGCTCGACGTACCGGTCGTCGCAACAGGCCTTGCGGGCGGAAGAACGGGGACACGGATCGTGGAAGAGCTGACCGAGGAGGCGATCCTCAACGATTTCGTGCGGATTCGGGACGAGTCCCGAACCTCCACCGCGGTGGTCGATCCCACGGCGGGTACCTACACGGAGATCAACGAGTGGGGGCCGAAGGTCTCCGATGGAGAGCTGGAGATCCTGCTCGACAAGCTTCGGTACCTCTCCCGGGGGGCATCGGTGGTGGTATTCGCCGGCTCGTTGCCCCGCGGCGTCGACGAGGGGTTCTACGCGGATGCGGTGCGCGAGATGACGCGGCTCGGCGCCCGCGTCGTTCTTGACGCAGAGGGCGAGCCTCTGCGACGCGGCATCGAAGCGGAGCCGTGGCTCGTCTCACCGAACCAGCACGAGGCCGAGCAGCTCGTCGGGCAGGAGCTGGAGGACGACGACGACTTCGTGATGGCGCTTGACACGATCGCCGAGATGGGGGCGCGAAACGTGCACATCACGATGGAGACAGGCTGCTTCGCGCTCGTCCGGGAGGAGCGCCAGGTACGGCGGTACCGGGCCCGTGCGCCTCAGCTCGAGCCCGTGTCCGTGCCCGGGGCGGGAGACGTGCTTCTCGCCCGCTGGCTTGTGGCGCAGGAGGAGGGTCGCTCGGCCGAGGAGTCACTTCGCCTGGCGGTCGGCGCGGGCTCGGCGTCGGTGCTCGAGGTTGGTGCCGGCCGCTTCGATCCCAAGGAGGCGGCACGTCTCGCGCCGCTCATCGAGGTCGACGAGCTCCAGCCGGTGGGCTAGAGCGGGCACGGTCGAGCGCGGTTGGTAGAGTCGACTGACTCTTGGAGTTCGAGCTCGATCGAGAAAGCAAGTTCGGCAAAGAAGGCTTGGCCTTCGACGACGTGCTGCTCGTACCGGCCGAGTCGGCCGTTCTGCCGAACAACGTGGCGACCGCTACCCGGCTGACACCGACGATCGCGCTCGAGATCCCGATCGTCTCCTCCGCGATGGACACGGTCACCGAGGCGCGTCTTGCCATCGCTCTGGCGCGTGAGGGTGGGCTTGGGATCATCCACCGCAATCTCGCAATCGAGCACCAGGTAGCCGAGATCGACAAGGTGAAACGCAGCGAGGCGGGGATGATCGTCGAGCCGGTCACACTCGGCCCTGACGACCTCGTTGCCGACGCTCTCGATCTGATGGCGCACTACCGCGTCTCGGGTGTCCCGATCACGAGCTCCGACGGCGTGCTCGTCGGCATACTGACCAACCGCGACCTGCGATTCGGGGCGCGCCCGGATCAGCGCACGCGCGAACTGATGACCAGCGAGAACCTTGTCACCGCCCCGGTCGGTACGACGCTTGCGGAAGCTGAGCTGCTGCTCGGGCGGCACAAGATCGAGAAGCTCCCGATCGTCGACGCCGCGGGGCACCTCAGGGGCCTGATCACGGTGAAGGACATCCAGAAGCGCGAGCGCTACCCGCTCGCGACGAAGGACGAGCGCGGGAGGCTGCGGGTCGGTGCCGCGGTCGGCGTTGGCACGGATGCGCTCGAACGGGCAGCCGCCCTTGTCGCGGCCGAGGTCGACGTGCTCGTTGTCGACACCGCGCACGGCCACTCCCGCTCGGTCCTCGAGATGGTGCGGCGGCTCAAGGCGGAGTTCGACATCGAGCTGATCGCCGGCAACATCGCGACCGGCGAAGCAGCCGAGGCGCTGATCGATGCCGGAGCAGATTGTCTAAAGGCAGGAGTAGGACCGGGGTCAATCTGCACGACCCGCGTCGTCGCCGGTGTCGGTGTTCCGCAGGTGACGGCCGTCTTCGACGTGGCCGAGGTGGCGATCCGGCACGGGATCCCCGTGATCGCCGACGGTGGCATTACCTCGTCCGGCGATGTCGCGAAAGCGATCGCCGCGGGTGCCGACACGGTCATGCTGGGCTCGATGCTCGCCGGCACCGACGAGTCGCCCGGCGACGTCATCCTCGTGCAGGGCGAGCGTTTCAAGGAGTACCGCGGCATGGGCTCCCTCGGCGCCATGAAGGCTCGCTCGTTCTCGAAGGACCGCTACTTCCAAGGCGACGTCGAGGACGTCGACAAGCTCGTGCCCGAGGGGATCGAAGGTCGCGTCCCCTACAAGGGCCCTCTGGCACCGATCGTGTATCAGCTGGTCGGTGGCCTCCGGCAAGCGATGGGATACTGTGGCGCGCCGACGATCGAGGCCCTGAAGACCGAGAGCCGCTTCGTGCGGATCACGGGCGCGGGCCTCCGGGAGAGCCACCCGCACGACGTCACGATCAGCAAAGACGCGCCGAACTATCGCCGTGGCTGAGAGCTCGGCAGAGATTCTCGCGTTCCCATCGCCGCAGCCGGGGCCGGAGGATCGTCCCGTGCTCGTGCTCGACTTCGGGGGTCAGTACAGCCAGCTGATCGCGCGGCGGGTGCGTGAGGCGCGGGTCTATTCGGAGCTCGTCAGCCACCGGCTCACCGCCGCCGAGATCCAGGCGCGGAACCCGCTTGCGCTGATCCTTTCGGGGGGGCCGGCGTCGGTCTACGCGGAGGGCGCGCCGCAGCTGGACACCGCGGTGCTGGAGCTCGGCATCCCGACGCTCGGGATCTGTTACGGGATGCAGCTGATGGCGCGCGACCTCGGCGGCGCTGTCGAGTCGAACGACGTCTCGGAATACGGCAAGGCCGATGCCAAGCTGGGCGAATCGGTGCTGTTCCACGATCTTCCCATCGAGCAGGTCGTGTGGATGAGCCACCGCGACTCGGTCACGGCGCCGCCGCCCGGGGCGCGCGTCACGGCCGCATCGCCGTCTACGCCGATCGCGGCCTTCGAGGACGAGAGCAGAGGCCTCTACGGCGTTCAGTTCCACCCGGAGGTCGTACACACCCCCGATGGGCAGCAGATTCTGAAGAACTTCCTCTACGAGGTCGCCGGTGCGCCACCGAGCTGGACCCCGGCTGCGGTCATCGAGGAACAGGTCGAGCGGATTCGAGCGCAGGTCGGTTCGGAGCAGGTCATCTGCGGTCTCTCCGGCGGCGTCGACTCCGCCGTGGCCGCGTTGCTCGTCTACAAGGCGGTCGGCGACCAGCTCACGTGCGTGTTCGTCGATCACGGCCTGATGCGAGCGAACGAGGCAGAACAGGTGGTCGAGACCTTCGGCGGCCACTTCCATGTGCCACTCGTGCACGTGCGTGCGGAGGAACGGTTCCTCTCCCGCCTCGCCGGCGTGACCGACCCCGAGACGAAGCGCAAGATCATCGGCGAGGAGTTCATTCGGGTCTTCGAGGAAGAGGCGAGGAAGATCGGCGATGCCCGGTTCCTCGTCCAGGGAACGCTGTACTCGGACGTGATCGAGTCGGGCGGCGACGACGGCGTCGCGGCGAAGATCAAGTCGCACCACAACGTCGGCGGCTTGCCTGCCGACATGAGGATGGAGCTGGTCGAACCGCTGCGACTGCTGTTCAAGGACGAGGTGCGCCGTGTCGGCGAGGAGCTCGGGATGCCCGAGCGGCTCGTCTGGCGCCAGCCGTTCCCGGGACCGGGGCTCGCGATCCGGATCATCGGTGACGTCACCGAGGAGCGCCTCGACATCCTTCGGGCCGCCGACGCGGTGCTCCAGGAGGAGATCCGCCGGGCGGGCCTCTACCGTGACCTCTGGCAGAGCTTCGCCGTGCTGCCCGCGATCAAGTCGGTCGGTGTCCAGGGCGACGAGCGCACCTACGCGTACCCGGTCGTGATCCGGGCCGTCACCTCAGAGGATGCCATGACCGCCGACTGGGCGCGGATCCCCTACGACGTGCTCGAGTCGATCTCGAATCGCATCATCAACGAGGTGCCGGGCGTCAATCGTGTCGCCCTCGACCTCTCGTCCAAGCCGCCGGCCACGATCGAGTGGGAATGAGCGACGAATCGTTTCCCGTTCTGTCGTCATAGTCCCGGCACTCGCCGCGGGCCTCCTCTTAGCCGTCTCGCCCGCCGGGGCGAGCGAGCAGTTCGGCGACCGCGACGTCTCGTTCCTGTCGCTGCAGGTCAACGCTCGGGGCGAGGCGCTCGTCACCTACCGCACGTCCAGACGCGTGACCCGTCACGTTGACGTCTGGGGCGCGGTGAGCGCCACCCCGCCCGACCCCGGAAGTCAGCAGGTGCACTTCCGGTACGACGACTCAGGCGGCCTCGGGAAGGACGGCCGCCAGACCTGGAAGACATTCCGAGATCGCTGTCGCCCCTACAACGGGCCGCGCCTCGTATGGCTTGTCGCTGCGTGTAATGCGCCGGATGGGTCGTACTGGGCACTGCAGCGATGGCAGCGCCTGCTGCCGATGCGCGGCGTTGAGCCGTTCCTCCCCGGGCAGGCGGCGTACGAGCTTCACGTCTCCCATTGGAAGGGCTCGACCCGGCCGTCCGGCAGGTGCGCTTCGAGAACGACTAGGCTGCGCTTGCAGCCGCTGCTCGGCTTCGACCCGTGGAAGCCCTCGCAGACGGCGTTCGAGCTCCATGTCTCGCACTGGAGCCGCGATCTTCCGACGCTCGAGGTGTACACCCACTGGACGTACGGGGGAGCGTGGCAGGGGTTGTTGAGGGGCGCCGGCTCTGGATCAGGCGACGGCGTCGTCGTCAGACGGGCACGATGCCGTGACGATCGCTCTCGTCGGGACTTCGACAACCGCCGAAGGGTCGATCTCGACCGCGACGCGTGCGCCAGGCGTGGGTGGAGCGAGGCCGGTATGTGCCGAAACGATCTCCCGGCCATCGCCGTAGCGAGCGCGCAGCGTGACGAGCGGCCCATCGCGATGGGCCGAAATGACCACTGCGTCCCCGCTCGCATTGGAGCGGAAGACAACGCCCTCCGGGTGTGTCACGAATGAGATCGCACCACGCTCGTCGATGTTCGCGAGCCCGATGAACCGTGCTACCCAGGCGTCGCCCGGGGCCGCCCAGAGTCGCTCGGGCGTCGCGACCTGCACGATCGACCCCTCGCGCATCACCGCAACGCGCGTGCCGATCGCGAACGCCTCTGCGACGTCGTGCGTGACGTAGAGAGCCGTTTGCCGGATCTCATCGAAGAGGTCCCTGAGCTCCACGACCAGCCGGTCGTGCAGAGAGCGATCAAGCGCACCGAGCGGCTCGTCGAGCAACAGCACCCGAGGTGCCGGCGCAAGTGCACGGGCGAGCGCGACACGCTTTCGCTCGCCGCCCGACAGCGAGCCAACGGCCCGGTGCTCTCGCCCGCCGAGTCCGACGAGTGCGAGCAACTCGGCGACTCGCGCTGCTGCGGCCGCGCGGGTCACGCCTTGCATCCGTAGACCGAAGGCGACGTTCGCTCCGACATCGCGGTGCGGGAACAGAGCATCGTCCTGGAACATCAGGCCGATTCCCCGCCGGTGCGGCGGCACCCCGGCAAGCGACCGGTCACCGAGAGTCACGGAGCCTCCGTCGAGCCGCTGGAGACCGGCGATCGCCCTGAGAAGGGTCGACTTGCCACTGCCGCTCGGGCCGAGGACGGCGACGATCGTGCCGGCCTCGACGTCGAGATCGACGCCGGCGAGGGCCTCGTGGCCCCCGAGGGCGACTCGGGCATCACGTACCGTCAGCATCAGAGCGACGGCTCGCGTCCGTCGGCAAGACGTTCGGCTGCGAGCGCAGCACAGACCACGATGCCGGCCAGCACGACGGCAAGTGCCGCCGCCAGGCCCTGATTCTCGGTCCCGGGGCGCCCCAGGAAGCGGAAGATCGCGACGGGGAGTGTCGGCTGCTCGGCGCGGGCGACGAACACCGTCGCGCCGAACTCGCCGAGCGCCACTGCGAACGCGAACCCGGCGGCAACCGCAAATGCACGTCCGGCGAGGGGAAGATCGACCTCCCGCCAGGCACGCGCAGGCGCGGCTCCGAGCGTTGCCGCCACCTCGCGCAACCGCGGATCGATCGACCGCAGAGCCGGAGCGACGATGCGGACGACGAACGGTGCCGCTACGAGCGACTGTGCGACCGGCACGAGCCACCACGACGACCGGAAGTCGAGCGGGGGCTCGTCGAACGCGATCAGGAAGCCGAAGCCGAGCATCACGGCGGACGCCCCGAGCGGGAGCAGGACGAATCCGTCAACGGCACCTGGCGGCCGTCGTGCGAGCGCCATGGCAGCGAGGCCGCCGACGACGAGCGCGACCAGTGCCGCGAGGCTTGCGAAGGCCACGGAGTAGACGGCCGCCTGCCATGGCTCCACGAGGAGCGCGGGCGTCTCCTGGAACAGCGCGCCCCAGCTGCCGATTGACCTGCGGACGAGAACGGCGAGGGGGAGCATGAGCACAGAAGCGGCGACGGCGAGCACGGTGGCGACCACGATCCGTTCGCGGCCGGCAGGCCGGCGAAGTACGCCGCCCTCGTCGGTCAGGGTGCTCGCCGGGCCGGCGCGCGCCTCGAGAATGCTCGCGACGGCCAGCACGACGGCGACGGCGCCGAGCTGCAGCAGCGAGAGCACAGCCGCAGCGTGAAGGTCGAACTGGCGCGCTGCCCGGTTGTAGATCTCCGTCTCGAGCGTGGCCCGGCCCGGCCCGCCGAGGATCAGGATGACACCGAATGAGGTGAAGGTGAACAGAAACGTCAGCGCCGCAGAGGCAGACAGAGCGGGCGCCAGCTGCGGCAGCGTCACCTCTCGTGCCCTGCGCCATGGGCCCGCTCCGAGAACGGCGGCGGCATCGGCACTCGCGGGATCGATCGTCGCCCAGGCTCCACCTACGATGCGCGTGACGACTGCGACGTTGAAGAACACGTGGGCGGCGAGAATCGCCCAGATGCCGCGCTCGTGGCCCTCCGGGAGCAGCGCCAGGAAGGCGGTCGCGACGACGACGGTGGGCAGCACGAACGGGACCAGCACGAGAGCGCGTGCGAGCGAGCGGCCGCGGAACCGGAACCGCCCGATCGCCCACGCGAGGGGCAGCCCGGCCGCGAGCGTGAGGACGGTCGACGCGGCCGCCTGCCAGGTCGTGAACCACAGGAGCCCTGCCGTCCCCGTGGGCAGCGAGATCCCGCCCTCGGAGGTGAGACCGCGCTCGAGGATTGACGCCAGCGGGAACGCGAAGAAGAGCGCCACGAATGCGGCGGGCAAGAGCGCCGCGGCGACGTGCCAGCAGCGTCTCAGCGCAGGACGGTCTGTGTCCACCCGTCGATCCAGCGGTCGCGGTTGCGGCCGATCTCTGCCGTCGGCAGCTCGAGGGGCCGTGGGGGAGAGACGGCGTAGCGGCGGAACGCGTCGGGCAGACGTGTCCCGTCGCGTACCGGCAGTACGAACATGCTCTCTGGCACAGACGCCTGGAAGCGCTCCGAGAGCATGAAGTCGATCAGCACGTGCGCGCCCGCCACGTTCGTCGCCCCGTCGAGCACACCGGCGAGCTCGATCTGGCGGAAACAGCTTTCGACGACGACCGCGGTCGGTGCAGTCGCCGGTGGCTTCGCCGCGAAGATCACCTCTGCCGCGGGACTCGTCGCATACGAGACGACGATCGGCCGCTTCCCTTTGCTGCCCCCGGCTCCGGAGAAGCGTGCCGTATAGGCCTCCTCCCAGCCGTCGACGACGAGCACGCCGTTCGCGCGCAGCTGCCTCCAGTACTCCTGCCAGCCATTCGCGCCGAACCGGGCGACGGTGGCCAGCATGAATGCCAGCCCTGGCGTCGAGGTGGCGGGATTCTCGACGACGAGCAGCTTGCGGTAGCGCGGTGCTGTGAGGTCGGCAAGCGAGGTCGGCGGAGCGATCCCGCGTGTAGCGAACCACTTCCTGTCGATGTTGAGGCAGACGTCGCCGTGGTCGATCGGCGTCACCTGGTGCGTCGGGTCGAGCACGTAGCGGCTATCGACCCCATCGAGTCCCTTCGCCTCGTACGGCTCGAACAGGCCCTCATCGAGCGCCCGGGAAAGCAGGTTGTTGTCGATCCCGAACAGGACGTCGCCCTGCGGGTTGCCCTTCGTCAGCAGTGCGCGGTTGACGGCTTCGCCGGCGTCGCCGCCCTGCAGGATCTTGAGCTTCAACCCGCTCTCTCGCTCGAACGCCGCCTTCACCTGCTTCGGGATCGCGAACGAGTCGTGCGTGACGAGCACGACCTCCTTGCTCTTGCTGCTGTCCCCGGAGCCGCCGCACCCGGCAACGAACGCCGCCGCGAACACTGCGAGCGCGACCCCAGCCTTGTGACAAAGTGTCACAAGGATTCCTCCGTTTCGGGCGCAGGACGGACGGCGAGCAGGCAGCCGCGTTCGACGGTGATGAGCGCCTCAGGGGCGGAGAAAACGTTGGAGACGCCGCGGCTCGTGCCCGGTACCAGCGTCTCGCCGCGCAGCGGATACTCGAGCCCTTCAGTGGTGACGCCTTCGGCCGGGCCGTGGACGGGCAGCATCGTGAGGAGGTCGCCAGCAGCGCCGGCGAGCGTGCGCGAGCCGCGGATGACGTGGACCTGCGCGTCACCGAGGTACGCATCGATCTCGGCGGCTGCGTAGCGCTCGTCGGCGAGGAGCAGCACGGAGCCGAGCAGGTGGTCGAGCCGGCCGCCGCCCGAGCCGACGACAACGATCCGGGCGGGGCCGAGCGCGATCGCCGCGTCGAGCGCGAGCTCGAGGTCGGTCGCGTCCTTGGCGGTCGGGTGCCCTTCGACCCGCGCGCCCGCCGCCTCGGCGGCAGCAAGGCCCTCGGAGGAGACCGAGTCGAAATCGCCGATCGCGAGATCGACGTGCAATCCGAGCGCGAGCGCCCGGTCGACGCCGCCGTCGGCGGCGATCACCATGGCGCCAGCGGGCAGCGGCAGCACAGCGCTTCCGAGAACAGCGCTTCCGAGGGGATGCCCTCCGGCAACGACGACGATACTTTCGGGCTTCACGCGCATACCTCCGCTGGCATTACCCAGATCAGGTTCTGCGGGTCGGTGGCGCGTCGAGCCACCCTCTCAGCCCGGTCGTGCCCGAGCTCCCCGTTTCGCTACGACCATCCTAGCCTGATCAGGCGTCAGGTGGAGAGCGAGTCGAGCAGCTCTCGTGCCCACGCGCTGGCGGGGACGTCGCCCTTGGCTTCGTAGATCGCGAGCGCGGTTGCGGCGGCCTTGCGGGCCTCGATCGGCGTGCCGACGATCGAAAGTGTCCGGGCGTGCCACTCGTAGGCTCGCGCCTTGGGGTCGTACATGTCGACCGTGGAGGCGAGAGCGATCGCCCGATCGGAGAGACGCCTGCCCTCGGCGTGCGAGCCGGCGACGGCGGCGAGGAATCCCTCCAGTGAATCGGCCGAAATGACGTCAGTCAGATCGTCGTCGTTCAACGTCTCGCGCACCTCGGTGCACCAGCGGGCAGCTTCCTCGTAAGCACCCCGCGACGCGAGAATGTCGGCGAGCAGCAGCGCTGCCGTTCCGCGATAGCTTCCGTTGCCAAGGCGGTCGAGCTCGTCGACGCCGGCGCGCAACGCGTCCTCGGCGTCTGTGACCGCTCCAGCGCGAACCTCGACGAACGAGAGGATCATCGCGCTTCCTGCCGCCTCGACGAGCTGACCGGCCTCCCGCGCGCCCGCGATGCCGCCGCGCACCTGCTCACGTGCCGCGTCAATATCTCCGCAGATTGCAAGCACCTTGCCTGCGATCCCCATCGCGACGCTCCTATCCAGGGCGCCTGTCGCCTCTGCCAGCAGCTCCAGAGCGGCTGGCATGGCCTCGTCGGTGGAGGCTGGCCCGTAGGCCAGCGTCATGAGCACCCACTGTCGCAGGAGGCTCGCGAGCGCGTCATCCCCGGCGGCCCGCGCATGCGCCTCCCCGCGCCGTGCGGCGGCCGTGACCGCCGTGACACGACAGCTCATCCAACCAAGGGTGACCTCCGTGAACTCCGTCCAGGCGAGGCCGAGCGCGTCGTCGAGACGGTCGAAGGTCTTCCGGGCGGCGGCAACGTTCGCCTCGGCACGTTCGGAGTCGAAGCTTCCCGAGTACAGGTCGGTCACGGTCTCGGCGACCAGTGCAAACGCCTGGAAGCGGGCGTCGGTCGATGCGGCAAGCTCCACTGCCACGGCGCGTGCCTCGTCGCACCGACCCGCCGTGTTGAGTGGATAGGGGAGTGCGACCAACAGCTCGAGCCGCTCGGGGTCGCCCTCTGGCAGGAGGTCTGCGGCGCGCCGGAGCAGGCCACACAGGGCGCCAACGTCGCCGCAGGCCCGGGCGCCTCGGCCCGCAACTGCGAGCCGAGCCGCCGCCCGACGTGCGAGGCCGCCGAGCCTCGGATCGGCGCTGTCGAGCTCGGCGCGGTTCCGGTAGGCGCGTTCGAGGTGGTAGCCGACGATCTCGTCCTGCTCAACGAGCGTTGTGTGGCGGTCGAGCCAGTCTGCGAAGGCCTCGTGGAGCCCGGCCCGGGTCTCTTTGGGCAGGGAGTCGTAGGCCGCGTCGCGGATCAGGAGGTGGCGGAACCGGAATGCTTCCTCGTCGGGGTAGGTCGGGTGGTCGGGGCGGATCATCTCCTTGCGCACGAGCGAGAGGAGGTGCATGGGGACCTCGTCGCGCTCGGTCGCCGGCGCGAGCTCAACCACGGTGCTGCGGTGGAAGACCTGTCCCTCGACGGCACCCCGGCCGATCATGTCCCGCTCGCCGGGCCCGAGCCGGTCGAGCCGCGACTGCAGGAGCGCCTGGATCGTCGGCGGCACGACGACCTCTCCGCCGCCGCCGACCTCGCTCACGGTCGCGAGCATCTCCTCGATGAAGAGCGGGTTCCCGTCCGCGGCCTGGAGGATCCTCGCGCGCACGTCGTCTGTGAGCTGTGCTCCGCCCGCCAGCCGTGAGATCAACAGCTCGCAGTCCTCGCCGGAGAGCGCCTCGAGCAGGATCGTCGTGGCGTTCAGCTTGCCCCCGCCCCAGCCCGGCCGCAGCTCGAGCAGCTCGGGCCGGGCGATGCAGAGCAGGAAGATCGGCGCGTCGCGTGACCAGTCAGAGAGATGCTCGATCAGGTCGAGGAAGACGGGCTCGGCCCACTGGATGTCGTCGAGAACGAGGATCTGCGGTCGCTCTGCCGCCCGACCCTCGATCAGCTTGCGAAACGCGAGCTGCGTGTCGGCTGGTGAGGTGCCGATCACCGCGTCCGGCTCGACCCCGATAGCGAGCAGGATCTCGACGAGCGGCCAGTACGTGATGTCCTCGCCGTAATGGAGGCAGCGGCTGCGGAGCACATCGGCGTTCTCGCCCGCCGCCGCGAGGAACTCCGCGACGAGGCGCGACTTGCCGACACCGGCCGGCCCGAGCAGCGTGAACATGTGGCAGGCGCGCTCGGACACGACCCCCTCGAAGTCGGCCCTGAGCCGCTGCTGCTCACGCACACGCCCGACGAGCGGCGCGTCCATGTGCCGTGCGAAGGCCTCCGCGGTCGCGTCCACGGCCACGAGCCGGAACGCGGGCACGGGCTCGCGCTTTCCCTTCAGCTCGAGCGGCTCGACGGGCTCCACCGTCACCGCGTCGCGGACGAGCGCGAGCGTCTCGGCGCCGATCAGGATCTCTCCCGCCGTCGCCGCCTGCTCGAGCCGGGCAGCCACGTTGACCGCATCGCCTGTGACGAGCGTCTCGCCCTCGCCGGCCACGACCTCGCCCGTATTGACGCCCGTCCTGAACGACAACGCGACCGAGAGCTCCTCGCCGAGGTCGGTCAGCCGGTCGCGGATCTCCGCCACCGCCCGAACCGCTCGCAGCGCATCGTCCTCGTGCGCCAGCGGGATGCCGAAGACGGCCATTGCGGCGTCGCCGATGAACTTCTCCACCGTGCCGCCGTGCCGCTCCACGATCAGCCGGATCTCCTCGAAGTAGCGGCCCATCGTGCGGCGCATCGCCTCCGGATCGAGCCGCTCCCCGAGCGCCGTCGACCCGCTCACGTCACAGAAGACGATGGTCACGACCTTGCGCACCTCACGCGCCGCCGCGACCGGCACAAACGCAGCGCCACACGCGCCGCAGAACGCGAACCCGTCAGGGCTCTCCCGGCCGCATGACTGGCAGGTCAACACGTGCCGAGCCTAGCGCAGCCTGGATCCAGACTCAGTCGGGCTCGAGCCAGTTCTCGATTCGCAGACCCGGCACCCGCTCGAAGTGGCGAACGTTGCCGGTGACGAGGGTCAGGTCGCGGGAGAGTGCGATCGAGGCGATGTAGAGATCGGGATCGTCGAGCCGCTTTCCGAGCATCTCGAGGCTGGCGCGGAGCGGCCCATAAATCTCGGCGGCAGCCTCATCGAACGGTAGAACGGTGTGGGCCGCGAAGGCGACAGCCCGGATTCGGTCAACGACCTCTGCGTTCCCGCGCCGCGTGCCGCCGTAGAGGAGCTCGCCGATCGTCACCGCGGTTGTGTACTGGTGGCTTGCCGGAGTCTGCGCGAATCGACGAAGGAGGTGTAGCGGTGGCCGGGGGAGCACAGCTGCACTGAGCACATCCGTGTCGAAGCAGTACATCTCAGTCGATCTCGGGTACTTCACGCCCGAATGAGCGGTGTCGGGCGGCGAGGATCTCCTCGATCATCTCCGGGCCTTCGTCCCAATCTTCGAGTATGCCCGCAAACGCTGCTAGCCCAACGTACGTGCGCGGCTCCGCCGCCGCGTCGTCCGTGGCAGGGACGAGGGCTATCACCGGTCGTCCCCGGCGGGTCACAATGATGCGCTCGCCGGCGACGACGCGGTCGATCAGTTCGGCGAACCGGCGTTTGGTTTCTGCGACTCCCATTGTCTCGGTCATGATGCCATTAAACACTCGAAATGTCATGATGTCCAGTACAGCCATGGCCCGCAATGGAGCAGCGACTACCGCTGTCGGCGCCCTACGTCCGCTGCTACACTCCCCCGTCGGCGGTCACCGACTGCCGTTTTCTTACTCTTTATGAAGACCTACACCGCCAAGCCGGGAGAGATTCAGCGCGACTGGTATGTCGTCGACGCCGAGGGGAAGACCCTGGGCCGGCTCGCGACGCAGATCGCCGACACCCTGCGCGGCAAGCGCAAGCCGCAGTACACGCCGCACGTCGACACGGGCGACTTCGTCGTCGTCATCAATGCGGAGAAGATCCACCTCACCGGCCAGAAGCTCGACCAGAAGATGGTCTACCGGCACTCCGGTTTCCCGGGCGGGTTGAAGACGCGGACGATGCGCGAGCAGCTTGACCGGCGACCGACGGAGGTCATCCGCAAGGCCGTCAAGGGCATGCTTCCCAAGAACAAGCTCGCCGCAGCGCAGCTGACCAAGCTCAAGGTCTACGCAGGCCCCGAGCATCCTCACGCCGCGCAGGCGCCCAGGACCCTGGACACGAAAGGTAGTGGCGACCGGGCTTCAGCCTGATCGCGACGGAGATTCCTATGGCTGAAATCGCACAGTATCTCGGTACCGGTAAGCGCAAGACGTCGGTCGCGCGCGTCATCCTGCGGCCCGGCGACGGCAAGACCTGGATCAACGGCCGCACTCTCGAGGACTACTTCCCACGAGCCTCGCACCGCACCTCGGCGCTCGGTCCGTTCAAGACCGCCGGCGCGGAGGGCACCTACGACCTTCGTGTCCGCGTGCACGGCGGCGGCATCAGCGGCCAGGCCGGCGCGGTTCGTCACGGTATCGCCCGGGCCCTCGTCGAAGCCGATCCGGAACTCCGCATTGCCCTGAAGCGCGAGGGCTACCTCACGCGCGACGCCCGTCAGGTGGAGCGCAAGAAGGCCGGCCTGCACAAGGCGCGCAAAGCACCGCAGTTCTCCAAGCGCTAGCTCCTTCCCCCGCCGCACCGCCACTGGCTACCGACAGCGTCTTGTCCGGGGGAAGGAGCTAGCGCTTTGGGCTGCGCCTTCTGATTGAGGAGAATCGAATGCCGATATCCAACAAAGCACAAGGTGAAGCCTCGAATTCAAGCTCCTTCCCCCGCGCCAGCGTCACGGCTGACGGGCGCGTTTCTCCGCGGGAAGTAGCTCGACCACACTTCGGAACCGATGGCGTGCGCGGGATCGTCGGCGACACGCTCACGCTCGATCTCGTCGAGCGGCTCGGCCGTGCCACCACGGTGTGGGCAGGGCGCGGTCGCGTCTTCGTCGGTCGCGACACACGCGGCTCCGGGCCGGCACTCGAGGAGGCGCTCGTGCGGGGGATCGTCTCCGGGGGTGGAATCGCCGTTCTCGGTGGAGTGCTGCCGACGCCGGCCGTTGCGCTCCTCGCACAGGATCTCGGGGTCGTCCTCTCTGCCTCACATAACCCACCCGAGTACAACGGGGTCAAGCTCTTCGATACCGAAGGCCACAAGCTCTCCGACGAAGACGAGGAGGCGATCGAGGCCCTGCTCGACGCCCCGACGGTGGGCGGCGGGTCGGTCGAGGTGGCGAACGACGCCGCCGTTGGGTACGTAGCGCACATTCTCGAGCACTTCGGCACCCGCCTCGACGGCCTCCGGATCGCCGTCGACTGTGCGAACGGCGCCTACTCGGCAATCGCCCCCGGCGTGTTCGAACAGCTTGGTGCCGAGGTGACGACGGTTGCAGCGGCCCCGGACGGGTCGAACATCAACGTGGGCTGCGGCGCGACCGACCTGTGCCTGCTGCAGGAGGCCGTGCGAACCGATGGGTACCACCTCGGGGTCGCCTTCGACGGTGACGGCGATCGCATGCTCGCGGTCGACGAGGCGGGAACCGCGCTCGACGGCGACCAGATCCTGGCCGTTCTCGCGCTCGCGTTAGGGGTCGACACGGTCGCAGTGACAACAATGACGAACCTCGGCTTCCACCGACTGATGAGGGAGCGTGGCATCCGCGTGCTCACGACCGACGTCGGCGACCGCCACGTGCTCGCCGCGATGCGTGCCGAAGGAGTGGTGCTGGGCGGTGAGCAATCCGGTCATGTGATCACGCTTGACGGGCATGTGACGGGAGACGGGCTCGCAGCAGCGCTGCTCCTCTGCCGGGCACTCGACGGCGGTTCGCTGGCCGAGGCAGCAGCGATGATGCAGCGCCTCCCGCAGGCAAAGCAGAACGTCCCGGTTGTGCAGCCCGGGCTGTCTGCAGCCGTCCTCTCCGAGGTCGAGCGGATTGGCGACGAGCTTGCCGGCCGCGGGCGGATCCTCGTTCGTCCCTCCGGCACGGAGCCCCTCGTACGCGTCCTCGTCGAGGCCGAGGACGAGAAAGAGGCGCAGGAGCTCTGTGGTAGCATCGCCCATCTCGTCCGGCAGGAGCTCGGGTAGACGAAAGTGTCTGATTCGACTTGAATGAGGTCATCCTCGTCGCCTCGGACGGGGCGAGGAGAGGAGCGCTCGAGTGTGTGGAATCATCGGATACGTCGGTCCGAGGGAGTGTAAGGCATTGCTGCTGCGCGGCCTCGAACGGCTCGAGTACCGCGGCTATGACTCCGCCGGCATCGCGCTCCTCGAAGACGCCGGGCTGAGGTACACCCGGGCAGTCGGGAATCTGCAGAACCTGAAACGGGAGGCAGGCGAGGACAGCTCGCCGGCGACCACAGGGCTCGGCCACACCCGGTGGGCGACGCATGGTGGCGTCACGGAGGCGAACGCGCATCCGCTCGCGGGCGACGATCCTGCCGAGGTTGCAATCGTTCTCAACGGCATCGTCGAGAACTACCGGGAGCTACGCGAGCGCCTGCGCGAGGCCGGCCACGTCTTCACGTCCGAGACCGACGCCGAGACGGCCACGCACTTGATCGAGGAGCACTACGACGGTGACCTCGTCGAGGCGACGCGCCTTGCCTTCAACGAGTTGGAAGGGCACTTCGCATTCGTCGTGATTCACCGCGACCATCCGGGCATGCTCGTCGGGGCACGGCACCAGTGCCCGCTCGTGGTCGGCATCGGCCAGGGCGAGACCTTTCTTGCCTCGAACGCAGCTGCGTTCCTCAGCGAGACACGCGAGGTGCAGTTCCCGGAGGACGGCGACCTCGTGGTGATCACTGCCGGCGGAGCCCGCCTGCTGCGCGCCGGTGACGGTAGCGCGATCGAGCGTGAGATCGTCGAGCTCGACTGGGACGACGAGAGTGCCGAGAAGGCCGGGTTCGAGACGTTCATGTTGAAGGAGATCTACGAGCAGCCGGATGCCGTCGCCGAGACGATCGGCGACCGGGTGCGCCACGGTCGGCTCGAGCTCGAGGGGCTCGGCATGGACGACGCCGAGCTGAAGGTACTGCGTCGCATCGTGATCCTCTCCGCAGGGACGTCGTACCACGCCGCCGTCGCCGCTCGCTACGCGATCGAGGAGTGGGCGCGCGTACCGGTCGAGCACGACATCGCCTCCGAGTGGATCTACCGCAACCCGGTACTCGATGCCAGCACGCTCGTGATCGGCATCTCCCAGTCGGGCGAGACGCGCGACACGATCGCCGGCATGAAACTCGCGCGCGAAATGGGAGCGCGCACCGTCGCGATCACCAACATGATGGGCTCGCAGATCACGCGCGAGGTCGACTCGGTGCTCTACACGCGCGCCGGGCTCGAGGTGAGCGTGGCTGCGTCGAAGACCTTCACGGCGCAGGTGAGCCTGCTCTTCCTCGTGGCGCTCAAGCTGGCACAGCTGCGGGAGACATTGCCGCTGGACGAGTTCACGTTCATCCTCGACGAGGTCTACCGGCTGCCCGAGAAGATCCAGGCATTCCTTGACGGGGATCACCCTATCGACGAGATCGCTCAGCGCCATTTCGAGAAGCCGTTCTTCCTCTACCTCGGCCGCCACATCGGCTTGCCGGTGGCGCTCGAGGGCGCGTTGAAGCTGAAGGAAATCTCGTACATCCCGACCGAGGCCTACTCGGCCGGCGAGATGAAGCACGGCCCGATCGCGCTCCTCGATGAGTCGACGCCTGTTGTCGTCGTCGCGACGCGCAGTCATGTGTACGACAAGATGATCTCGAACATCCAGGAGGTGCGCGCCCGCGGCGCCTACGTGATCGCGATCGCGACGGATGGCAACGAGGACATCCAGCATCACGCCGACGACGTCATCTACATCCCGCGCTCGCCGGCGTTCCTGCAGGCTGTGCTTGCCGTCGTGCCACTGCAGCTGCTCGCGTACCGGATTGCGCGCCTGCGCGGCCTCAACGTCGACCAGCCGCGGAACCTCGCGAAGACGGTCACCGTCGAGTGAGGAAGATCGCGATGGAAAAGCGTATCGCGATCTCCCTCACTCGGATGTTCTCTGCAGGCTTCGCCTGATCCTGAAGGGGGCCGCCCGCGGCCCGTCCACATCGGGCCACTGCTCGATGACAAGACAATCCCAGCTTTCCTTGTCGTTGCGTTGCGACGGCTCGCAGGCGAAACGTCGAGAAGACGGGCGACGGGTCACCGTTCGACGGCTGGGGCCGGCGGCGAATCGCGTTCGTCGATGCGGACGGTTCGGGGCTCGAGGTGACCGACGGCCTGGGTCGACGCATCCACGGCTGCAGCCGTGACTCTCCTATCTGCTTCGTCCTCTGAGGGGTGAGGCTGAAGTCTCACCCGAACCCGCGTCTCGACTCCGAGTTCTAGGCCTTGTCGCCGCGGATCGCCATCGACAGCGCGCCCGCGAGCGCGGCGCCGATGAGTGGGCCGACGATGTAGATCCAGAGGTTGCCGAAGTCGACGGCGTACACGGCGGCGTCGATCGCGCGTGCCGGGTTGAAGGCGCCGCCCGAGAAGCTCCCCATCGTCAGCGCCGCGATGAAGATGAAGCCGCCGATCGCGAGTGGCGCCATCACGCCCTTCCACGGCGCGGAGTCGTCGGTCGCGACGGTGATGATCACCGACACGAACAGGAACACCGCGACGAGCTCGATCAGCATCGCACGCCAGTCGGTCACTCCCTTTGCCGGGTTCACGACGAGCGCGTCCTTGATGTCGTTCGTGTAGAGAAGCACCGCGACGAGGACGGCGATGAAGCCGCCGATCAACTGGGCGACCCAGTAGGGGATCACCGCGGCCATCGGGAACTTGCGGCCAACGGCGAGCCCGAGCGTGACGGCCGGGTTGTAATGGCCGCCCGAGATCTGACCGAAGGCGGCGATCATCAGGCCGAGGCCGAGGCCGAAGCCTGCGGCGACGCCCGCCGGAGCGATCGAGCCGGGCAGGTTGACGGACGCGGCGATGCCGCTGAAGCCGATGAAGAAGAAGCCGAAGGTTCCGACGACCTCGGCCAGGAGCCGGTTGCTCATCGATGGTGCGTCCACGTTTTCCTCCCGTACTCGTTGTCGACAGTCAGGCTGCTCCCGCAGTGGGGCAACAGTGGGAGAGTATGCAAGCCGCCGGATGTGTCCCGACACCAGGGACAGCCGCGTTCGGCACCCGGCGGGCCGCGCGGCTACGGTTGCACCACGATGACGCGGAAGCAGGAAGCGCCACCGCCCTACAGCACCGCCGCTGTGAGTGTGCTTCGCTTTCCCGGCGGGGAGGAGGACGACGATCGCCTGGCGGTCGAGGAGCCTCTGGAGCTCCGGATCGGCGGCAGGCCGGTCGCGGTGACGATGCGAACCCCGGGGCACGACGAGGAGCTTGCGCTCGGATTCGCGCTCTCGGAGGGCCTGCGGCCAGTCGCCGCGCGCGTGCCGGACGATCTCGCTGCCAACACGATCGAGCTCGAGGCGCCCGGCTTCGACCCCGGCCGCCTCGCGCGGTCGTTCTACACGACCTCGTCCTGCGGGGTCTGTGGCAAGGGGTCGATCGAGGCGATCGCGGTCGAGTCGCCCGCGATCGAGAGCTCTCTGACGATTCCGGCCGCTGTCGTCGGTCTTCTCCCCGAGCGTCTGCGCGAGACCCAGTCTGCGTTTTCCTCAACCGGCGGCCTG
>Ga0315273_10002081_pt1 | contig 23371 bp, 19 predicted proteins | sample YL17G02_0_MG_FD_205753 | JGI IMG/M metagenome (GOLD analysis project Ga0315273, IMG submission 205753) | Sediment microbial communities from Yellowstone Lake, YNP, Wyoming, USA - YL17G02_0 | ecosystem: Environmental > Aquatic > Freshwater > Lake > Sediment | place: USA: Wyoming | collected...
CACGGCCGAGACGGATACGCAGCTTTTCCGCCTGGACCAGGACGCCTTCTTCGAGACGATGGCCGAACAGCCGGACATGGCCTCTGCGGTCATGAGCGAGATGGCCCGGCGGGTCCGTGAGGAACAGGACCTGATGTCCCGCCTGTCCTCGCTGTAAGGGAGATAATAAGAGAGGAAAGCCGTGATCATAACCAAAATTATCGCCGCCGCCCTTGTCCTCCTAATGGCCTCTGCCTCGATTAACGCCTCGCAGGTTCCCACCGTCCCGGCGAAGGATTATGAAGCCATTTCGCTCTTCGGGGCAAAGCTCGTCCCGGCCGCGCCCGATCCCGCGGCCGTCGAACGCTGCGAGAAAGCCAAGGCGGACTTCGCCCGCAATCCGTCGGAGGAGAACACGGTCTGGCTGGGCCGGCGGTTGGCTTATATCGGACGCTACCGCGAAGCGATCGCCGTCTTCAGCGAAGGGCTGACTCGTTTCCCAAACTCGTACCGGCTTCTCCGCCATCGCGGCCATCGATATCTCTCCATCCGCCAGTTCGTCAAGGCCGCGGCCGATTTCGAGAGGGCCGCCTTGCTCGTCCGGTCGGTCCCGCTCGAAGTCGAGGCCGACGGAGTCCCCAACAGGACAGGCACCCCGGTCTCCAACACGCAGTTCAACATCTTCTACCATCTCGGATTGGCCTATTGCCTCATGGGCGATTGGGCCAAGGCCGAGGCCGCCTACCGGGAATGCCTGACGTGGTCAAAAAACGATGATTCCGTTATCGCGACGACCGACTGGCTCTGTCTGACCCTGCGCCGGGCCGGGAAAGCCGACGCGGCCGCCCAGGTTCTCTCCCCGATCACGCCGAAGATGAAGATCATCGAGAACGCCGCTTACCATAACAGGCTTCTGATGTATAAAGGGCTAATGACGCCGGACGCGCTCATAGGCCCGAAACAGGACGAGAGTGAAGCCGAGCTTCGGGCCAATGGGGCGATCTACCACTACGGCCTGGCTCAGAGGGAACTTTGGAACGGCGACAAAAGAGCGGCGCGGGCGCGGCTCGAGAAAATCATCGAGGGCCCAAGCTGGCCCGCTTTCGCCTATATCGCCGCCGAAGCCGATCTGGCCCGGCTGATCCTCGAGTCGCCCGATCTCTCTGCCCCGGCGTCCCTGCTCCGGGCTTGGACCGCGTCTTGGAATCTCTATAACCTCGACGCCGTCGCCGAACTTTTCACCCCGGGCGAAGACACAACTTATTTTTCTTCGGAGAAAGCCGGGCTGATCGCCGGCTTGAACGCGCTCGTCGTCCATCACCGCGGCTTCGGTTTCGTCCCGGGCGGGCAAGCCCGCGACAGCCGGCTCTGGCTCGAGGACATCCGGACATGGACGGATGGCCCGACGGCCCGAGTGACGGCCCGCTGGCTGTTCGACCGGGATGCAGCCGCCGAGACTCCCGCCCAGCGCGGTCCGGTCACGTTTGTCCTTGTTCGCGATACGGGGACGGACGCCTGGCGGATCGCCCACGCCCACTTCGCCAACGATCCCCCCGCGAAATAATACGGGGACACATCACTTAATTCATCTTCCCTATGGATGGGGAGGGGTCGAAGGGGATGATTTGGACGTCACGACGGCGCGGAGATGGGGGAATTAAGTGATGTGTCCCCGTATTTTTTAATTCACCGCGTCGGTACGAGGAGAACGGTTTTTTCGGCGGCGGATTCGATCTTGCCGCGCGAAAAATAAATCGGGAAATATCGGCCTTCGGCCCACATCTTGAAGAGATCGGAATAATGGGCCGCGCTCGGAACTCCGGATTGGCCGGGCATATTCGTCCCCAACGACCGGTCCCAATCGGCTAGGTCGGTGACGATCCGGAACGTCGCTCCGGCCGTCTGGTTATTGCCGTTTCCAGTGGCGTTGGGCGTGTCGCCGGAGCCGCCCCGGGGAAGCGGGCCGAGGTCGAGGGTCGCCCGGAGCCCGTCGTTCAGGGCTTCGCTCAAAGGATGGCGGAGACGGACGTGATGCATTTGTTCATCGCCGTACCGCCAAGCCGCCGGATCGGGCCCGAAGATTTTCGCGAGATTCGCCGCCGCTTCGGCAAGGGCATCCAGAAGGAGTCTGTCTCGCGCCGTCCTTGCCGACGCGGGCGCCGCTCCGAATCGCGAATCAGGCGCTTCGAGCCGCCTGATATCCAAGCTCAGGGACCTTCCGGGGAGCGAGATTTTTAGATCCTGAGGAAGGGACAGCCTTTCCACCTTTTCGCGCAGAATCCTCTGCCATGATACGTACCCGGCCGCGGCCGCCGACTCCGGCGCCAAGACAAAATCCCACCGCCTCAACAGATCGAGGCACTTCCGGACCACTGGATCCGCCGTCGGCGACCCGAGATCCTTCACCAGCGCGACCAGCCTTCGCGCCGGGATGGACAGGACATCCTGCTGAAGGGCCGTCATGTCGCCTATTCCGACCTTCGACCTGGCGCCCAACACTTCCATGATCCGCAGAAAACGGAACGGATCGGCCCACACATATCCGACCGGATAGGGAAAGCCGGCGGGCAGATTGTCCTGGTTGGCGGTGGCGATGAATCCGCTCGCGGAATTATAGAGCGAGGGAAGCTCCCGGGCCGGGATGAATCCTTTCCACTCGAACCGGCCGTCACCCGGAACGGGAAGCAAACCCGCCCAATTTTTCCGCAACGGGGCCAAGCCCGTCGCTTGCCAGCCTATGTCTCCCTTCCGGTCCGCCCAGATCATGTTCAACGAGGGCGTCCGGTTGGCGAACGCCGCGGCCTTGAACTCCCGCCAATTCCGGGCCTGGTCCATCCGCAAGCTGGAGAGATAAGGCGCGCAGCCTTTTTCGAGCCAGGCGGCCCGCAGCGCATACGCTTTGCGATGTTCTACGTCCTCATAAATGACCGGACCGTGCCGGGTGAACTTCAGCGTCGCCCGATGGGGCGCCTCGCCCTTGACCGGGATGTCCTCGCGGACGAGGGTCATTTTCTCCCAGCGGCCGCGGTAGCGATAACGGCCGGGATCGCCGGGGTCCAGGTCGTAGACATAGAGGTCTTCCTGGTCGGCCGAGAAAATCGTCAATCCCCAAGCGCCATGCTCATTGTGGCCGATCGAGACGCCGGGAAGCGCCGGCTCGCCGCCCCCGATGACGTTCCATCCGGGCGCCACCAGATGAACCCAATACCGGAGCGACGGAATCTGGAGGGCGCGGTGCGGATCGTTGGCCAGGAACGGCAGGCCGGTCTCCGTCCTCCGGCCGGCGACCACCCAGTTGTTGCTCCCGGCAAGATCCCGGGATGAGTCCCAAAGCGATGGCGGCGGGGCCGGCGCCGGTCCCTTCACCGCCCGGGCCACCGCATCAACGATGTCTTCCGGGCCGAACGCGACCGCCGACCGCGCCGCCCGATAAAGCTCGAGAATTTTCCCGGAGATCAAGCCGACATCGAGGCCATCGGGCGGACGCAGGTCGGGTCTTCCGGGATGGAGGTCGATGAGCTCGCCTAGTTTTTCCGGCGCCACGACTTGAAGCGCCTGGGCCAGCGCAATTTCGTCTCCCACGTTCCGGAAAAGGCCGTTGTGACGGGAGATGACGACTTCCGGGGTCCAACGTCCCGGCGCGATCCCGAGGAGCTTGAACTCGAGGGGCAGGAGATTGGGATTCGCGCGGACGAGGTCGATATAAGCGTTGAGGCCCGCTCCAAAAGCGGAAACAATCTCCTCGCCCCGGGGATGATAGAAATTCAGCTCCTCGCGGAGATCGCCTCGGTATTGGAGAAGGCGAGCGCCGATATCCCGGAGGATCTCCTTCGGCCCCAGGATTTCGGAGACCGTTCCGGTGGCCTGGCGCCGCCAGATTTCGAGCTGAAAAAGGCGGTCCGAGGCGACATTGAAGCCCTGGGCAAAGAACAGGTCGTGCTCGTTCCGGGCGAAGATGTGGGCGATGCCCCAGGAGTCGCGGATGATCTCCACGGGTTGGCGGAGTCCAGCGACGGTTAGGTTTTCCCGCTCTTCCGCGGCCGCCCCGAATCCATCGACCGCGGCGCTGCCGCAAGCAAAAACGAAGGCACATAACAGAACAACGATCAGCCGATCGGCCTTAAATGTCCGGACTTTCATTTCGCGGTTCCCTCTCTCCTCACGACGATATTTTCGATTTTATATTCTCTTTCCTTCGATAACGCTTCAGCCTTTCCATCAAGTTCAACGGTGAGATTTCTTCATTTCCGAGCCCTTTCTATGCTCCGCGAAATTCGAGAGTCCCGCGACTGCCTTTTTATCAGCGTCCTGCCCCGCAATAAGGGCAGGCGACACTGTTCGTCGCGGGAACATAGGAGCGGCTGCAATTCGGACAAACGACGGATTGCAGCGGAGGAGACGCCTCGGAAACGGCCTTTTCCTCGACCCCGGCGTTTCCCGAGGAACCCACGATAGGGACGATTCTTCGTAAACCCCCAAAGCCGCCGCCGGAGCCCGAGGAAAGGCTTTTTGAAGAAGAAGAAGAAGAGGATTTTGATGACGAACCGCCCGAGGAGCCCGATTTGACTTTAGCGGAAGCAAGGAGAAACAAGACGGCGATGACGAGGACGATAAAAACCGTCGTGAAGACGATGATCGCCGTCAGCTTCAAGGCCTTCGGCAGGTTATAAATCTCCAGGCCGTAACTGAAGAGAAAAACGCCGAAGATATAAACCGGGGCCAACCAGACGAGATATCTGACCGCCTGGTCCTCGGCAAGGGCGGTTTTCAACCATGTCTTGTAAACGATATAAATGATCGTCCCCAGCGAGGCGATGGCGAGCAGGGCGCCCGGAACCATGACCCGTAAAGGTTTTCCGGGCCGGGAGTCGTCGTTGTGAAATTCGACGACCTCTTTGGTCTTGGGACGGACTTGAAGGAAATCATAATCCGCGATGGCCATGGCTCCTCCTTCAGCTTAAGTATCCAATGAACCTTCCACGGGATACTATTTTTACAGGCCCGTTGTCAAGATGATGAACAGATGACGAACATCGACTTTGTACCCGAGGGCCGGCTTGTGTTATCTTTTTCCTGACGACGCGAGGAGATTTCCATGAAAGACAAAGACGCCGGGAATCCTCCAACCCCGGATTGGGCCCTGAAGTACCGCAAGGATTATCACGCTTACTCCAAGGGGTGGTTCATCGCTCTGATTCTGCTTATCCCGGCCGGCCTTGTTGTCGGCGCCCTCGTGAGCGGCAAGTACACCTGGAAGGAGGGGCTCGGCAGCGGCATCTTCTTCGCCGTGATCCTGCTCCTCTTGATGCTGAACATGTTCAGGAACATGGACAAGAGCTGGAAAGGCCGAGTGGTCGCGAAATCCACGAAGGACATCTACGGCACGCGGACGGCCGGCCGGCGCAAGAAGCGCGTTTTCCTCAAAACCGCCTACAGAGTCGAGGTCCGAACCGATGCCGGCCGCAAAGAAGTCGTCGAAGTCCACAAGGGAGCTTTCCCGCTTTTCCAGGAAGGCGACGAGCTCATCAAATACAAGGGGCTGCCGTTCCCCGACCGGATGCTCCATACGGGGGAAACGATGAGGATGTGCTTGGTCTGCGGCCATCCGTTCGACGCCGGGGCGTCCGAATGCCCCTCCTGCCGATTCAAATACGGGGACACATCACTTAATTCCGTATCGACATAAACGACGATATATCTCCGAGCAGCATTTAGCTCTCCCTGACAAGGCGAGAGCGGGGAATTAAGTGATGTGTCCCCGTATTTATTATTTCTTCGGCGAAGGCTATTTCTTCGCGGCGGCCATATCCGCGTCCCGGATCTCCCGATATTTCGTCCCTTCGTTCCAGTTGGGGAATGTCGATTCCATGGCCAACCGATAGCCCACTTTAAACAACAGCCGCAGGTCGTCGACAGCGCCCGACAGATCCCAATTGGGATCGAATTCGTCCGAAGGCTTATGATAGGTTTCGGCGTTGTACTTCGCCCTCAAAGCCAGCGTCCATTCCCGTCCATGTTCGACGCTATCGGACCCGCCGCTCGGATATACCGCCGGAATTCCCGCCTTGGCGAAGGGAAAATGGTCGGAGCGGAAATAGGATCCCTTCTCCGGCGTCGGGTCGGGATTGACGGTCCGGCCCGCCTCTTTGGCGGCGGCCTCGATGTATCGGTCGAGCTCGGACGTTCCGTAACCGATGACGGTGATGTCTTTCATCGGCCCATAGCTGTTCAGCATGTCCATGTTGATGGCCGCCACGGTTTTAGTCGTAGGAAAAATGGGATTGAGGGCATAGTAGCCTGAGCCGATCAGCCCGGCCTCCTCCCCTGTAACGGCCAGAAAGACGATCGAGCGCTCCGGCGCGCGTTTTAGCTTCAAGAAAGCCTCCGCCAGTTCGATCAGGGCCGCGGTCCCGGTGGCGTTGTCCAGGGCGCCGTTCAGGATCTGGTCGCCTTCGAAGTCCGGATTGATCCCGAAGTGATCCCAGTGGGCCATGTAGATCACGACCTCGTCCGGCCGTTTCGATCCCGGCAGGAGGGCGATGACGTTGTTCGACGTCACTTTTTTCACGGTGTTTTTCAGGGTGAGCGAGGCTTTGAGGCCCAGCGGAACGGCCTTGAATCCGCGCTTGGCGGCCCCGGCTTTGATCTCGTCGTATTTCAGTCCGGCGGCGGCGAAGAGCGTGCGCGCGGCCTCGACGTGCAGCCATCCTTCGACGACACAGCGGGACATGTTGTTGTCGGCGCTGATCAGGTTGAACTGCGGTCCGGTCCGTCCGCTTTCGACGACGCTCCACGGATAAGCTGCCGGCCCGGTTTCGTGGACGATGAAGACGCCGGCGGCGCCCTGCCGGGCCGCCTCCTCATATTTGTATGTCCAGCGGCCGTAATAGGTCATCGACCGCCCCGTGAAAAGGGCCGAATCCTCGGTGGCATATCCCGGATCGTTGACCAGAACGACCACGGTTTTCCCCCGGACATCGAGGCCTTCGTAATCGTTCCAATTGTACTCGGGCGCCACGATTCCATAACCGGCAAAGATCATCTCCGAATCCGCGAGCGCGACTTCCTCGGCGACGCGCTGGGTGAAGGCCACGAACTCCTTCTTAGAGGCGAAGGAGGTCGGCTTTTTTGCGCCCTTGATCTGAAGCCCGGCGGACGCGTCCGGCGTCAGCACGACCATCGGCATTTCCTGGAAGAAGCTTTCGCCGTTGCCCGGCTTGAGGCCCAACTTCTGGAATTCGTCGCGCAGGAAATTGATCGTCTTGGTCTCTCCCGGCGACGCCGGCGCCCGGCCTTCGTACTCATCGGAGGCGAGGATTTTCGTGTCCGCGGAGAAGTCTTCGGCGGCGATGCTCTCCAGGGCGGGCCGGAGGCGCGCCTCTTCGCTCTCCGGCGCGCAGGCGAAAAATCCCAGAATCGTGAAGGCCAGCCCGAAACCGATGATCGCTTTTTTCATTTTTTTCCTCCGGTCATTACCCAAGAACGTTAGACAGGAACGCCTCCGATGTCAAGAGCGCGGTCCTCTCTCCGGCTGATCAGGCGACTTATTTTCCTGCTTCCAGCCGCCCGCTAGAATGTTTATAATAAGGGAAATAAATGAGCGATCAGAACACCCCGAGTCCAGGAAAAATCGATTCTCTGAGAAGAAGAGCCTATGCTCTCGTCGAGCCTGTTTCGGCCGTGGATCTCTCCACAACGAAATACGATCTGTTCGATATATTCATCGTCGTCCTCATTTTCTTGAATATTGTGGCGATCATCCTTCATTCGTTAAAAAGCCTGGCTCTCCAATATTCCTCCTTGTTTCGCGACTTCGAATTCTTCTCCATCGTCGTTTTCACCTTCGAATATCTTCTCCGACTGTGGTCGTGCCCGGTGAATCCCAAATACCGGAGGCCGGTATTCGGAAGATTGAAATTGGTCTTTTCGCCGATGGTCCTGATCGACCTCCTGGCCATTTTGCCGTTCTATCTGCCCCTCTTGCTGCCCGTCGATTTGCGTTTCCTGAGGGCGTTGAGACTGCTGAGGATCTTCCGAATCGCAAAAATCGGAAGATACTCGGAATCGCTTCATCTTTTTGGGAGGGTCTTCAAGTCGAGGCGGACGGAACTGGGCTTGTCCCTTTTTCTCATTCTCATCCTGCTCGTCGTTTCTTCCAGCCTGCTCTTTTTTTTCGAGGAAAGCGCCCAACCCGACAAATTCAAGAGCATCCCGGACGCGATGTGGTGGGGAGTCGTCACCCTGACGACCGTCGGATATGGGGATATCTATCCGATCACGCCTGTCGGAAAACTTTTTTCGGCTGTTATCAGCATCCTGGGGATCGCCTTTTTTGCCTTGCCGGCCGGAATCATGAGCGCGGGATTCATCGAGGAACTCCGGGCCAAGCGGGCCGAGGGCAAATTCTGCCCCCATTGCGGAGAACGGATCGACTAATCATCACTCTGAAGGCATGGCCTGCGGAAATACTCGGGCAAGTAGGGATTCACCCGGATTTTATGTATTTTCCCGTTTTCTTGCCGCCGACGCGGCGAATGAGTCCGGCGTCCAGGAGAGGTTTGATCACTTTCGCTGCCCCTTGACGCGTTATGCCGAGGGCCGCCCATATCTCGCTCGGCGCCATCGCCTTCCTGTCCTCGAGAAGCCGGAGAATCGTCTCCTGCTTAGGTTGAAGGAAGATCTTTTTATCTCCCGTTTGAGCGATGACCGCCTGAACGCGTCCCCAAACGATTTCCAACGTTTGCCGGATTCCTTCAGCCGAGTATTCAAGCCACTCCGTCAAATCGCCGCCGGCCCGGCGGACACCATCCAGGGCGGCATAATACCGCGGCCTGTCGTTCCAATAGAACTCATCCACGGAAAAAATATGATGGGAATCGAAACCCCGGCGATAGAGCTCCCCCAGCGCGATCGCCCGGCCTGTGCGGCCGTTCCCATCGGCGAACGGATGAATTTCCTCAAACCGGTAATGGAGAATGGCTGAGGAAATGACGGGCAAGTGGCCGCTCGCTTGGATATTCCACCATTCCAAGAATTCGCGCATCAGCCCCGATATTTCGTTGGGCGGCGGAGGGACGAAATGTCCCACGCGGACGGCGATCATCCGGTATCGGCCGGCCTGGCCCTGGTCCATGACGCCGCCCGCGATGATCGAATGAAGCCTACGCACGTTTTCGTGCGTGATCCGCTTTCCGCCGGCGTTCTTCTCCATGAATCTCAACCCGGCGAAATAGTTCAAGACCTCACGCCTGGCCCGTTCGCTATGGGCGGGAAGCGTTCGTCCTTCCTCAAGAGCACGGACTTCGGCAAGGGTCAGAGGATTCCCTTCGATCGCCGTCGAGCTGTGGGCCGTTCGGACCCTCGCCTCTCTCTGGAGGCTGGGAATCCACGGCACCTGAACCGAAGCCGACAGGATCCTCTCGCGCAGCACGGCGATCGTTTCCGACAGAGCCAGCATCCGCAGGGTAATCGTGTAAAGCGGATCGTATCCCATGATCGGATTCTATTCGTTAGTCAACCATATGTCAACTGATAAGTCAACCACGCGCCTTTTCACCTGCCGAAGAAAAAATATGAATATGTCGGCGGGATGCCCGAAAGCGACGCTTCGTTCAGGCGATGCTCAGTCCGAAATGTCGGGGATTGCGCATAAATCCCTTCACCCTTCAAGGAACTTGAATTTCTTTTATTTTAGACCCGCGGCTGAGATATAATCAGGAACTCACAGACGGCGTGATGGGACGTCCATCGGCGACAGGCGCCGGGCTGAGTTGGACGGCCAAGTCAAGGAATGCGGCGCGCAGGGAGAATGACGAATGACGCGGAATCCTCGCGGAAAACCCGATCCCCTTGAGCGTGAGATCGAGCTGGCTCTCAATCCGGGCTCGTTCATCCCCTACGATGCCGGCTTCTCGTTCGTGAGCGGCCTCGACGAGGTTGCGGCCAAGATCGGGACATTGACCAAGACCGACCCGACCCGCGCCGGCGTGCTCTTCGAAACGTTCCTCGCGGGCTGCTACGAGAAGACCAATGATCTCGACGACTCGAGCGGCGGCTTCGGGATGTTGGTCGACGATCTCTTCTGCGGATGGATCAAGGCCCGGCAGGCGGCGAGTGCCGACCCGGACGAGACTTCAACCCGTCTGCTCGCCTGGATAGACGACGACCCCTACGGATTCTGCTCCCAACTCGAGAAAAACGCCGCCAAGGCGTTCGACAAGGCCGGCCTGGCCGCCTTTGCGAAGCAGATCCGGGCGCGCTTCGACGCCGCGGCCAAGGCGAAGCCCGCAGCCGACGGGTCGTTTCGTAACCGCTCCGAGTACATCCGCCGGCGTTGGGGCGAGGCCTTGCGCACGCTTTACTTCGAGCAGAAGAACGTCGCCGCCTACGTTTCGCTCGCCGAAGAGACCGGGCTCACCGCCAAGGACTGCCACGCCGTCGCCGCACTGCTCGTTTCACGCCGCAAACCCGAAGAGGCCCTGGCCTGGGTCGAGCGCGGAATCGACCTCGACAAGAAGGCGCCACTCGGGTCGATGGCCGCTTACGACCTCGCCAAGCTTAAGCGCGAGCTCTTGACCAAGCTCGGCCGAGGGGACGAGGCGCTCGAGGCCGCCTGGGCCGAGTACCGCGAGCACCCGAGCAAGGATACCTACGATGACCTCATGAAATATGTGCCCAAGGCCGAGCGTTCGAAATGGCACGAGAAGGCGATCGAGGCGGCCAACGGAGCAGACCTCCATTCCCTTTTTGAGTTGCTGCTGGAAACCAAGGAAATGGAGCGGCTCGCTGACCTCGTTTGCCGAAGCAAGGACGCGGCCCTCGAAAGCCTGAGCCATTACGCCGTCGAGCCGATTGCCAAGAAGCTGGAGACGGCCCATCCCGACGTCTCGGCCCGGCTGTGGCGCGCGCTGGGGATGCGCATCGTCAACGCCAAGAAGAGCAAGTATTACGACGCTGCGATCTCGAACTTCGAGCGCGCGAAGCGCTGTTACGAACGTGCGGGGCTCACCGCCGATTGGGAGGAGATCGTGAACCGGGTGCGCGCCGACCACCACCGCAAGACCGGTTTCATGTCCGGGTTCGAGGATCTGGTCGCGGGATCCGGTCCGAGCGACCAGCCGTCATTCCTGGAGCGCGCCAAGGCGCGCTGGGGAGTGCCTCCGGAGAAAGAATAAAATAAAATCCTCTCTTGACCGGCCTTTGCCGGATCCCCGCCCGGAAGGCGCGGCATGGATCGTTGCCTATCTGTAAAAGTGTCGCGGAAAGTAATTCACGTTTTCTTAATGAATATTCTGCTTATTTTCACGTTTTTATGACGTATTTATCCTTTTTTTTCACGTTTTGTGTTATCTTATTGATATGAAAAGAGATTTATATGACGATCTACTTGCCTGGAAGCAACAAGAGGGAAGAAAGCCCCTTGTCCTTCGCGGGGCGCGCCAGGTCGGCAAAACTTATCTTCTCAAGGAATTCGGCCGGAGAGAATTCGCGAAGACGATCTATCTCAATTTCGAACAAAATCCGGCTTTCGCCGAATTTTTCGCCGGGAAACTCGACCCCCAAGCGATCGTCGAAAAATTGTCTCTCTATTTCGGGACCGAAATCCGCCCGGAAGAGGCTTTACTCGTTTTCGATGAAATCCAGGAATGTCCCGAAGCGTTGGCCGGCCTGAAGTTCTTTCAGGAAGAAGCCCCGGCATATCATGTCGCCGCGGCCGGGTCTCTCTTAGGTCTCAAGCTCAACAAACCGACGGCGTTTCCGGTCGGCAAAGTCACGTTTCTCGACCTCCATCCGATGACGTTCGGAGAATTTCTCGAGGCGGCGGGGAAAGGCGGCCTCCGCCGGCTGATCTCCGAAAAACACGATTTCGAACCGCTGGAAGCAGCCTTCCACGACGCGATTATGGACCTGCTCAGGAAATATTATTTTGTCGGCGGGATGCCTGAAGCGACGGCGGGATTCATCGCCGGCCGGGACCCTCGGGAAATCCGCGGGATTCAAAACGATATCCTCGAAGCCCATCTTCACGATTTTCGCAAACACACCGGAAAAGCCGAGGCCGTCCGCCTCGCCCGCGTTTGGGACGTCGTCCCGGCGCAGCTCGCCCGGGAAAATAAAAAATGGCGATACGCCGACGTCGCCAAACACGCCCGGGCGCGCGATTACGCGGAGGGCGTCCAATGGCTGACGGACGCGGGGCTCGTCCTGCGGAGTTATCGGATCGCGGCGCCCCGCTTGCCTTTGGCGGGCTATAAAGATGAAGATGCGTTCAAACTCTATCTTCTCGACGTCGGCCTCCTGGGCGCCCGGTTGGGAATCAGCGAAAAAACGATCGTCTCGGGAAACGAGCTGTTCGTCGAGTATCACGGCGCTTTCGCGGAGAATTTCGCGGCTCAGGAGCTCGCGGCGGCTCGGAAGAGGCTGTTCTACTGGACAAGCAACGCCATCGCCGAAGTGGATTTCCTCGTCGAGGACGGAGAGAAGATTTTTCCGCTCGAAGTCAAAGCGGGGAAAAGCGCGAAGAAGAAAAGCCTGCGGGTCTACGGGAATAAATATGCGCCGCCGGTTCTCTCTCGGGCGACGGCGATGAATCTCAAACTCGACGGAGCGATCGCGAACTATCCCCTTTATGCCGTCTCGAGATTTCCGATGACCGAGACGACCCCGCGAGTATCTTAGTCCCGGTCGATTTTCTCCAAAAAGCAAGCTTCGCCGTCGGCGAGGCCGAGCATGCCCACCTTGTCTTCTTCTCCTAAGGGGAGATAAGTGATGTGTCCCCGTATTTAAAGGGGAGATAAGTGATGTGTCCCCGTATTTATTATATGCGGAACGAGCGGCGCCGGCCGGCTCCGGCCATATTCCCGGCCTTCTCGCTGTCGGTGGCGCTGAAGAACGCCATGTGGATCAGCTTTTCCTCCACCACGAGCGCCGATCCGACGATCCCTTTCCCGTCGAGACGGACATCCTGCCCCATCCCGACCGAGTCGTAGCCCTTTTGTTCGCATTCCGCGGCGCCGCTCATGAACTCCCGCGCTTTGGGATTTTCCCGCGCCCCCGCCGCGTCGTCGCCCTCCGCGCTCTTTTTCTTCCGGCCGGCGATCCAGGCTTCCATGGCGTAACTCTTGATGAGCTTCGGAAAAAGCGTCGCGAAGGCCTTCTCCCGGGAGACGAAATCGAATCCGACCACTTCTCCCCCGATCATGACCAGAAGCCCTTTTTGTTGCGGCCCGCAAGTGAAGGCCTTCATGTAGGCGTCGAGGTCGTCCTTTTTGGAGTCGAAAACGTCTTTCATGGCGCTCGTGCCCGAATGCGTTCCCGTGTCGGCCGCCATCCGATTAACACTCTCCCAAACCGTCCCTTGGTCGCCCCGGAATTCACGGGAAGCCGAGAGCGAGTCCGCGACGGCCCGCTTGTTCATCGACCTCATCGTGGGCGACATGACGTGGCCCGAGTCGGAGAATTCGCGGGAAACGTAGTTCCACCGTCCCTGCTCGGTGCAACTGACCGGGATGACGACCTCCGTCCCCTCTTTGACCAGGATCGTCGTGTTGAGGACGCGGTTCTGCTTGGCTCCGGCCAGCTCTTCGCCGTCGAGCAGGAGCACCGGAACGCCCCCCTTGTTCGACACCTTCAGGTTCGGAACATGGCCGCCCTCGCTCACCTCCGTGACCACAAAAGCGCCCTTTTCGAGCGCCTCCTTCATGGTCTCGTAATCCGGACCGCCGTCGAGCGACGTCGTGATCGGAAAGACGGCCATGTTCTTGTGGCGCGCCTCCCGGCCGAATTCGAAGGAAGCAACATAATTCTTTAATACCGGGTCCATGAAACCCCTCCTTTTTAAAAATTCAGTCTTTCTTGATTTTGAAAGCCTCGATCATTTCCTTTAGCAGTTTCGGCGTCGGGGCTTTTTCGTCCCGAGCCGCCCGAAAAAAGACGGCGAGCTTCTCGCTGGACGGAGCCGACGGCCTCAGCGCCGCGGGGATGTGCCCGATCGCCGCCAGATCGAACAGAGCATGCCAATCGTCCGAGTCCTTCTCGATCAACAGAACGCCGGCGATGTCGCTGATGACCTCGCGGTTCTTGGGAGGAGGCAGAATGCCGCGTTCGACCTTGCTCCAATTGCTGGGATCCAGATTCACGAGCCGGCAAAATTCCCTCAAGGTCAATCCCTTCCGGGCTCTCATCTCTTTCAAGAACTTGCCGAAGCTTGACATTGACGTGTTTCCTGTAGTATTTTTTTACTACGTGGTATGATAATACCACGTTTTCATGGAATGTCAAGCCCAATTGACATTATCCGGCTTATTATTCATACTTAGTATGAATTGGTCATACCGAAAGATGGAAGCATGGATAAAACGGCGAAATTCACGGTCAGCATGACGGCCGCCGAATTCAGGGAGCTCGAATCTGAAAGGATGGCGCGCGGTTTATCTAGAAGTCAATTTATCAGAGATACGCTTCAGGCGGCTAAAGCCGCATTCCGTCGGAGCGGCGAAGTGAAGGAAGATGCCGGGCCATACGAAACGACGGATCTCAAGGATCTCGCTTCCGCCGCCGAGGATCGCCGAAAAAGAGCGATCGCGGCCGCCGGGCGCTTCCGGTCCGGCGTGACCGACCTTTCGACGCGTCATGACGAGTATCTCGAAGAGGCGTATACGGCGGTCTCTCCGGAAAAAGACGATCGCCGAAATCGACGACGGCCATGAATATTTTCGTCGATTCAAGCGCCCTCTTGGCGGTCCTCGACGCGAACGACGCCCATCACGCCGAGGCAAAAGCAACCTGGGAAAAAATCCTTAATGCCGGAGACGTTCTCCTCTGTCATAATTACGTTCTCGTCGAGACATCGGCCCTCGCCCTGCGGCGGCTCGGAACGGGTGCCGTTCGGGTCTTTGAACGCGATATCGTCCCCGTTCTCAAGATCGTGTGGGTCGATAGAAACATTTACAATGCGGCGGCGAGCGCTCATTTGGTCGCGGACCGGCGCTCCCTGAGCCTGGTCGATTGCGTCAGCTTCGAGATCATGCGGCGCGCGGGAATCCACGCGGCTTTCGCTTTCGACCGCCATTTCCGGGAATTCGGATACGAGACGATCTGATGCGCATCATATTCGATCCCGACTTCGACGCCGGATTCTGGCCCGGGCCGCTCCGCGCTCATCCCGGCAAGACGGCGACCGCGGGAGAGGCATGGGTAGGACCGCAACATCTGCGCGGAATCCTGGAGACCGTCCTCGGCCTCGGCGGCCTCTTCCCTTCCCATTCGGAACGGACCGTCTCCCTGGCCCGTACGATCCGCACGGCCCAAGGCTTCTGGAGCGAGTCCGCGAAAAAAGATCCGCTCGGCGTCGCCCGGACGCTTCTCCGGTGGATCGATTGGCTAAAGATCCACGGGTGGGACGGTCAACCGCCCCCTCATCCCGCAAAAGCGCCTCGCCTATCCGACCTCGCCAGAATTGCGCCCTCCGTACTCCCCGGCAATCCTGACCGCCTCCGCGCCATTACCGCCGCTCTCGACAAACGCCGTCCGGATATCGAATCGATCGAGACCTACGAACCGATCGACCGCCTTCTCCCCCTCTGGCGACGTATCTTCGCCAAGCTCGAAGCCCGCGGCGTCTTCATCAAATATTCGCCGCCGTCATCCCATTCGCCCCTGCCGTCCCTCCCGGCCGCGGCCAGATCCGCCTCCCCCAACTCCGCCACCGATCTGCGCCGCGCCCTCAGCCCCGGCTTTGCGCCGGCCGCCGACGGCTCGCTCACGCTCTTTCGACCCTACAATCCCCTCGGCGCCGCGGAAAGCGTCGCCGCCTGGCTCCGCGCTCTCGACGATCTCTCGGACACCGTGGTCATCTCACCGAGCGTCGTCCTGGATGAAGCCCTCCGGCGATTCGGCCTTCCCGCCGCCGGAGCGCGCGAAACCGCCAACGACGGCCCGTTTCTCCAGGTCCTTCCCCTGGTCCTGGCCATGGGCTGGGATCCGCCGGATCCCCAACGCGCCCTCGAACTCCTCCTCCTTCCCGAGGGGCCCGTCCCCGGGTTCATCGCCCGTAAGCTCCGCTCCGCTCTCCAGCAGTGGCCCGCCGTCGGCAGCCCCGACTGGAATAAGGCCATCGAGAACGGACTCGATAAAATCGTCGATCCCGTCCAGAGGGAAAATATCCGCGAACGATTGACGGCCATCTTCCGCCCCGACCCGAAAATCCACGATCCTTATCCCGCGTCCGCCCTTCTCCTACGGTCCCAAACGCTCAAAAAATGGGCCGCCGCCCGCCTCCACGCCTCACCCGCCCCGACCAATCCCTCCTCCGCGTCCACCGCTAATTCAGCGCCCGCGCCGCCCCCCTCCGCCGCCTCCTCGGCCGAGCCCTCCCCCGATACCATCGAAGGCCTCGACGCCGTCATCGCCCAATGCAGCGCCTTCGAGAAGCTCGTCGCCCTCTCCGGCCTCGACGCTTTCACCGAGCCCCAGCTCCTCAAGTTGAATATCGAGATCGCCGATTCCCTGCGCCTCGGCCGTCGCTATGAGCCGCAAGTCGGCCTCACCGCTCTTGCCTCGCCGGGCGCTCTCGCCGGTCCCGCCCGCCGGGTCGTCTGGTGGGACTTCACCCTCGAAGCCTCCCCCGACCCGTTCTCCCTTCCCCTCTCCCGCGCGGAGCTGGCCGCCCTCGAATCGATCGGCGTTAAGCTCACCCCGGCCGCCGAGCTCGCCTCCGACGATGCCCGGCGCAGGCGCCGCCCCTTCGAATTCACCTCCGAGTCGCTCCTTCTCGTCTGTCCCCGCTTCGGCGAGGACGGCGAGGAGGGGCATCATCATCCCATCTGGGACGAAGTCGCAGCTAATAATAAAAAGGCCCGCGATCTTTCCCGCCTCGAGACGAAGCGCCTTGTCCCGGCCTGCCCCCTCCCCGCGCGCATGGACCCCTTCCTCCCGATCCCGGTACCCCGCCGATTCTGGTCGGTCGCTCCCAAGCTCGTCGCCCCTCCGCCGCGGCACTCCCCGACTTCCCTGCAAGACCTGCTCGGCTGTTCGTTCAAATGGGCCCTCTCCTATCTCGGCAAGCTTCGTGACCCCGAAATCGCCGCCTTGACCGAAAACGTCACCCTGATGGGCAATCTGTCCCACGAAATCCTGGCCGAAGTTCTACGCTCCGCGCCCGCCGACGGCCCCGCCGCCCGCTCCCTCGCCGCCTCGCTTTTCCGCGAGATCGGCCCCAAACTCGCCGCGCCGCTCTTTCTCCCCGGCGCGCCCGTTCAGCTGGCGTTCGTCCGAAATGCCACGGTGGACGCGGCCGCCGCCCTCGTCGATATTCTCAAGCGGGCCGATCTTCCCGTCGTCGATGTCGAATTCCCCGTCTCCGACAAGACCGGCCCGATCGAGCTCGCCGGCCGCCTCGACCTCGTCGCCGGAGATCCGCCGGTCATCGTCGACCTGAAGTGGGGCGGCGATCCCTACCACCGGGACAAGTTGAAAAACGGTACGGCCACCCAGCTCGCGACCTACGCCTATATCATCAAAAAAGCCGCCGGCTTATTCCCCCCCGTCGCCTATTTCATCATCCGGAACCAGCGGATGATCGCCCCCAAAGACACGCCCTTCGCCGATGTCGAGACGATCGCCGGGCCTCCCATCCATGAGACCTGGGACGCTTTCCTGGCGACGACCCTCGAATGCCTCGAAACGATCAAGACCGGCCGGTTCGAAGCCCTCGCCGTTCCCCTCGACGACGACACGGGCGTCGCCAAGAAAGACGAACTTTCGGACGGCCGCATCACCATCGCGCCCCCGTGCAAATTCTGCTCTTTCGGCTTCCTCTGCGGGCTCAACTGGGAGAATGCCCGATGAACCCCATCGAAATCATCTCCGCGAGCGCCGGCAGCGGTAAGACTCATCGCCTGGCCGGGGTCCTCGAGGACGCCGTCACGAACAAGACCGTCCGCCCCCAGGCCATCATCGCCACGACCTTCACGGTCAAGGCGGCGGCGGAGCTCCGCGAGCGGGTCCGCGTCCGTCTTCTCGAAGCCGGAATGCCCGCGGAAGCCGAGCAGCTTAACGCCGCCATCATGGGCACGGTGAATTCCGTCTGCGGGAGGCTCGTGTCCGATTTCGCCTTTTATCTCGGGATTTCGCCCGAGCTTCGCGTTCTCGACGAAGAGATGGCCGCCAAGGCACTCAGCCGCGCTCTGTCCGGCGTCATCGACAAAGAATCGGACGGGGCGATCGCCCGCCTCATCGAATCATTCTATGAATGGAAGGTCGAGGATCTTCTTTCGCGGGTCGTCGAGTTGGCCCGGGCCAACGGTCTGGAATCCGCCGGCCTCGCCGCGTCCCGGGACCGCTGCCTGGCCGAGCTGGATGACCTCGTCGGCCCGCCCCTAAAGCCTGGCGAAGCTTCGCGGCTCGAAATAGACCTGGAGGCCGCCATCCAGGCATTTCTCGCCCATTGCGGGCGCGGCGAGGACGCGACGAAAAAGACCGCGGAATGCGCGGACAAAATCCTCCGCCCGTTCCTCGCCGCCCTGAAATCGGGGAAAAAGCCGCGATGGCAGGATTGGTCCGCCCTCTCCAAGCTCGACGTCGAGGTCGGGGTCAAGTCGGCCAAAGCCGCCCAGCCGATCATGACTCCGGCCGCCGGCCACATCCGCCATCCCCTTTTCCTCGCCGACCTCAAGTCGGCCGTCACGGCCGTCTTCGACCTGGCGGCCCGCGCCCTCGACACCTACGCCGCGTACAAGCAAGAGCGCGGCCTTATCGACTTCGTGGACCAGGAATGCCTCGCCCTCGCCCTTCTCGGCAAACCCGAGGTCCACGCCCATCTGAAAGGCGCCCTCGACCTCGTCCTCGTGGACGAATTCCAGGACACAAGCCCCATCCAACTGGCGATCTTCCTGAAGCTCGCGGAGATCGCCGGGCGTAGCGTCTGGGTGGGCGACCAGAAACAATCGATCTTCGGCTTCCGCGGTTCGGACCCGGAGCTCATGAACGCGGCCATCGATACGATCCTGGCCGGAAAAGAGCCCGAAACTCTCCCCAAGTCCTGGCGCAGCCGGCCGGGGCTCGTGGGGCTGACCTCCGATTTATTCGCCCGGGCATTCCCCGCGCACGGAATCCCCGAAAACCGGGTCCATCTCGATCCGGCCCTTACACCCGAGCCGAAAGGCCTTGGGCCCGTCATCGAGCGCTGGACGCTCCAGGCGTCCGGCCGCTCGAAAAACGCCAAGGCCGCCGCCCTCGCCGCCGGGATCAAAGAATGCCTCGACGTCAAATCCTCCGTCATGGTCTGGGACAAGATGACGCGAGAGCCGCGCCGGGCCGTGGCGAGGGACATCGCCGTCCTCTGCCGTCAAAACAACACCTGCGTCCTCGTCGCCGATAAGCTGGACGAGATCGGGATCAAATGCGCTCTCTCGCGGGCGGGACTCATGACCACGCCCGAAGCGCGGCTGATGCTGTCCGCCCTGCGCTTATGGTCGGACCCCGGCGATGCCCTCTCGGCCGCCGAGATCGCTCTCATGCTCGAGCATCCCGACGATCCCGACCGCTGGCTCGCCGCCCTGCTCGAAAACCCCGGGCCGGCCGCGTTCAAGGATCTTCAGGTCATTTCCCGAATCCGGGAAGCGAGCGCCGCCGAGCGGATCCGCCTCGGCGTCCTGGCCGCGTTCGACCGGATCGCGGAGCTTCTCCCCGTCCGCGAACTCTGCCGACGCTGGGGAAACTCGGGCGACCGCCTGGCCAATCTCAACGTCCTGAGGTCGTTCGCCGTCCGCTACACCGCCCTCGCGGCCGAGGAAGGCGCGGGCATGACGTCCGCCGGCCTGTCGGCTTTTCTCGCGGACCTCGACGACGGCCTCAACGACCCCCAGGCGTTCAGCCCTGACGCCGACGCGGTGATCGTCAGCACGTGGCACAAAGCCAAAGGGCTCGAATGGCCGATCGTCGTCCTCTACGAGCTCGACGCCGATTTCAGCCGTCTCTCCCTCGACATTCATATCGTCTCCGACCGGAAGCGAATCTCTCTGGTCGACCCGCTGGCCGACCGCTGGATCCGGTACTGGCCGAATCCCTACTTCTATAGGACCAAAACGCGGTTCCATGAGCGCGCGCAAGAACATCCGGCCTATCTGAGAGCGGCCGAAGTCGAACGGAGAGAAAGCCTCCGCTTGCTCTATGTCGGGTGGACACGGGCGCGGGACCGGGTCGTACTCACGTGCCCGAAGGGTAAATTGGCCGCCGGTATGCTGGAAGAGTTGAGGGACAAGGGTGGTAACCTCCTTGGGGAACCCGAAAACGGCAAAGCCCGATGGGGAGGAACGGTCATCGACATATTAGCGAGAGCGCCGATGGCTATCGAACCGGCCCCAATCGTCCCCGAGGCGGCAGCCAACTATGTCACCGAGGGACTCAAGGAATATGCGCCCGCCTGGGCTTGGCCGGATATGACAACGAAGAAATGGGAGGCCGCCGAGCCGGAAATTCTAGGAGATCCGGTCCCGTTGAGAGCCCGGACGGATATGTTGAACATGGGCAGCGCCGTCCACGGATTTATCGCCGCGGACAAGCCGGAGGACAGCGCGACGGACAGGAAGGATATGGCCGCCGGTTTACTAAAACGATGGGGCGTCGAGGCCGCGCTCAAGCCGGAAGATCTTCAAGAAATCAGCGACAGGTTACGCAAATGGGCGGCCGCTAAATGGCCGGAAGCCAAATCGCATCGCGAATGGCCTATTTTTCAAAAGCTCGACTCCGGCTCTGTCACTCGCGGCGTCACCGATCTGATTCTCGAAACCCCGGACGGGCTTGTGGTCATCGACCACAAATCCTATCCGGGAACTCCCGCCGATGCCCGCGAATTCGCCCTCGCCGACGCCCTCCAGCTTCAAGTCTACGCCGATGCGCTTAGCCTCGCGATGTCCAAACCCATTCTCGCGATGTTCATCCACTTGCCCCTAATCGGCGCTTTGGTCGAGCTTTCATTAAAATCGGAATAAAGGATTTGACATTTCCAAATATATATGTAATTTGGAAGTATGTATTCCAGATTGCTCATTCCTCCGAACGCTCAAAGTTTCTTTCTTTTCGGACCGCGCGGCACGGGCAAAACCACCTGGGTTCGCCATACGTTTCCCGGCGCCGTCTTTATCGATCTCTTGGAATCGGAGCTTTTCACCCGCCTGACGGCGAATCCCCAGCGCCTCGAAAACCTGATCCCCATCGGCCACCGGGACTGGGTCGTCATCGACGAGATTCAGAGAATCCCGGACCTGCTTTCCGAAGTCCACCGTCTCATCGAGACACGGAAGCACAAGTTCGCGTTGACCGGCTCGAGCGCCCGGAAGCTCCGTCGCGGCGGAGTCAACTTGCTCGGCGGGCGGGCGATGACTCTGGCTATGCACCCGCTGACTTCACCCGAGCTTCAAGAGGATTTCAACCTGGAGAAATCCCTTCGCACCGGTCATCTCCCGGCAGCCTATTCCCATCCCGATCCGGACAAGTATCTGGCCGGCTATGTCAAAACTTATTTGGTTGAAGAAGTCCGCCAGGAAGGATTGACGAGAAACCTCGGCGCTTTCGCCCGATTTCTCGAGGCGGCGAGCTTCTCTCAGGGGGCCATCCTTAATGTTTCCGAAGTCGCCCGCGAGTGCGCGGTCGAGCGGAAGGTCGTCGAGGGTTATTTTGGCATCCTCGAGGATCTCCTCATCGGATATCGCCTGCCTGTTTTCTCCAAACGGGCGAAACGCCGTCTCGTAGCTCACCCGAAATTATATTTTTTCGATGCCGGCGTGTTCCGGACGGTGCGGCCGAGGGGGCCTCTGGACCGTCCGGAAGAAATCGATGGAGCGGCCTGCGAAACCTTGCTCTTTCAGGAACTCCTGGCCGTCAACGACGCCCTCGATCTCGGATACAAGATTTTCTACTGGAGGTCGGCCGCCCAGCAGGAAGTCGATTTCGTTCTTTATGGAGCCCGGGGGCTTTTCGCCTTTGAAATCAAGAGAACGGCCCGTGTCTCCAACATCCACCTCCGCGGATTGCGGGCGTTTCTGAAAGATTATCCGACGGCGAAAGCCTATTTTCTCTTCGGAGGCCGACGCCGCAGCCGCGAAGGCCCGATCGATTGCCTCCCCATCGAGGCGGCGTTGCGGGGACTTCCGAAAATCCTTTCCGGAACTGATGAACCTTCCTAATACCTAGATATTTTAGGGGCTTTGCTGAAAATGGGAAGCGTAGAGGTCGATGACTTTTCTGATCATTTTCTGATATGAGGTTCTGTGTCTTTTCGCTTCCTTTTTGAAATAATCGACGCTCTTTCTACTTAACGAAATCGTCACTTTGACTTTGTCGTCTTTTAAAACCAATAGATGCGGCGCCGGCAGAAAATCTTTAATGATCTTCGTCTCGCCCATAGGTTCATTCGTATATTTTGTTCTGTTTTTCATAGATTTGCTTTCCTTTCCGCCAGAATCCGGCTCCGATTATTCGGATCACGCTCTCTCGGTATGTGAACCGAACGGTCATAACTCCTTCCTCGACGCGTCCGCTACAATAAAATCTCTCCTCTTCTTGGCTATGGGTCAGGTCTTTTAAAATCACGCGCTTAGGATCAAGAAAAGCATATTGAGCCAAAGAGAAGGAGATGCCGTGCTTCGCTTGATTCTCCGCGTTTTTATCTTCATCCCAATCGAATTGGGTTTCCATAGCAATTCTATAATAGATAAATAGCTCTGTTTTGTCAATATTTTTATATGGTTATATATACTTATATTTTTGCCTATTTTATGAGGGAGGCAATCCGATTGAGATCGAGCACGCCCTTTGCGCCCCAGCCGCGAACTCCCTCCGGAATCGCTTATATATTCCCAGCCGGCGGCCCTTGGGCTGGACGTTGAGCCCCGCCAGCGTTTTCCCGAGCGAAAGCGCCGCCTCCCGATCGAATCCCAGCCGTTCCGCGACAACGGCCGCCCAGAGAGTCAAAACGGGCGCCCGATTGATGAGGATTTCGTCGTTGCCCATTTCAATGCCTCCGGCCTTATTTTATCGCCCCTAAGATTGAGCCGTCAATTTTTATAGTTTCTACTTTCCCAGGCTCCTTCCCCGCGAGAGGGCGGTACGCTATTGCTTTCCCAGAACCGGGACTTTTGTTTGATGCTCACAGGCATACAAAAAACTCGTGTTTTCCGGAAGAACTGATCCCGGCCTTGACTTCAGGGAAGGTGCATGCCTTAATATCCTAAGGGCGGCAGCCGTGAAGGACGAAACGCAGGTCCGGAAAAACGAGCTTCTCGAGAAGCTGCGGGCAGTTCTTTCCACCCGTAAGGAAATCGTTTTCGCTTACGCCCACGGGTCCTTCCTTGACGGCGGGGCGTTCAGGGATATCGACCTCGCTGTCTTCGTC
>Ga0315273_10002083_pt1 | contig 23367 bp, 18 predicted proteins | sample YL17G02_0_MG_FD_205753 | JGI IMG/M metagenome (GOLD analysis project Ga0315273, IMG submission 205753) | Sediment microbial communities from Yellowstone Lake, YNP, Wyoming, USA - YL17G02_0 | ecosystem: Environmental > Aquatic > Freshwater > Lake > Sediment | place: USA: Wyoming | collected...
GAGTTTCGACAGGCAAAGGCAAAAGTGCTTGGGTAAGTCAAGTGCATGAATGCCCTTGTTTGAGGCGCGGTTCGAGAAGGTACTCCAGTACGGGTCAAACGAGGCACAGAGGGAAGTGGGACCAGTGAAAGAGATAAGAACAAAGAATAGCATGACCACGAAACCGCTTATCAATTTCATTATCGATCCGATGCTGCTGAAGCGGATCGATGACTTTTGGCACAAGCAACGGTTCCCAAATCGGGCTGCGGCCATCAAGTGGCTGCTCGATTGGGCCTTGCGGCAAGACCCCAAGCCCACCGCCGAGCATGAGAAGAAGGGAGCCAAGACGTGAAACGGAAGCCCCACTCCAAGCGCTACATCCGCAGGCGCGGCACGGGCGACAAGACGCGCTACCTTGTGCAGATATTCACGGGGCGGGACGCCGCACGGAAACCGCAGTTCATCCACCAGACCTTCACCGACCTGGACCAAGCCGAGGGCTTCGTCCATCAGACACTGGCCGACCGTAAGCGCGGAGCCGTACTGCCCACAACCGGAAAAGTCGCCGAACTGCTGGACGACATGATCCGGGAGCAGGAGATTTTAGGTCGCAAGAACATAGCGGGCACCCGGCGCGTGGTCCGCCTGCACCTGACCCCCTACTTCGGCAACCTCAGAATTGACCGCGTCACGAGCGGCACCATTGAGCAGTACGTCCTCTACTGCAAGGCCAGCGGGCTTGCCCCCGCAACCATCAATAATCATTTAGCCGGGCTGCGCCACGCCTACAACCTCGGCTACCGCGCCACGCCGCCCAAGGTGGCGAGAGTACCTCACTTCCCCATGCTGCGGGTTTCCAACGCCCGTCAGGGATTCTTCGACATGGAGGAGTACGAGACGCTGTTCCGGGAGCTACCGACTGACCTGAAGCCCGTCCTTTGCTTCGGCTTCTACACGGGCTGCCGGAAAGGCGAGGTCCTACCCCTGGGCTGGAAGCAGACCGACCTGGACCAAGGGTTGATACGGCTGGCGCGTGGTACAACCAAGAACGACGAGCCGCGCACCATTCCGCTCGTGCCGCAGCTTCTGGAGGTGCTCCAGATGCAGCGGGACGTCCGCGACCAGTACTGGCCGCGCTGCCCGCACGTGTTCTTCTGGCACGCGTCGGGCAAGCCTATAAAGCGGTTCAGCGGTAGCTGGAAAGCAGCCTGCAAGCGGGCCGGGTTGTGGGACGAGGAACGGCAGAAGCCCACCAAGATGTTCCACGATCTTCGGCGCTCGGCGGTGCGGAACATGGAGCGGGCCGGGGTACCCCGGAAGGTCGCCATGACCATCTCGGGGCACAAAACGGAATCCGTTTATCGGCGTTACGACATCACGAACGAGGCCGACCTGCGCGTGGCGGCGAAACGCCTGGGCGACTATGCGCGTGAGGCTACCGCCGCTGTTAAGCTCGAAGTTAAACCGGAGCCAAAAACGGCCACGGTTCAGTGATTGTGAAATGGACCGTAAGTCGTTGAAAACACATGGTGCCGAAGGTGGGGGTCGAACCCACATGCCCATTGAAGGGCGCGGGATTTTGAGTCCCGTGCGTCTGCCAGTTCCGCCACTTCGGCGAATTGCGGGGCTGATTCGATCCTAGCAAAAACGCCGCCCTGCCGCACCGCAGTCAGCCGGTGCTCGCGCGGCGCCGGGCTCGCAAACGCGAAGCTGCCGCGATTCCGTCAAATCATGCCCAGCGGCACGTCGCGGCTGGGCGCGGGGAAGGCGCGGTCAATCGTTGCGAGGTCTTCGGGCGTCAGTTCCCACCCGGCGCCGCCCGCGTTCTCGCGCGTGTGCCCGGCGCGCGAGGACTTCGGGATGAGGAACACGTGCGGATGGCGCGCCAGGAAGTTCAGCGCGACCTGCCGCGGCGTCCGGTTGTGGCGCGCGCCGGCTTCCCCGAGCACGCGCCCGCCCTTCGATTCCGGGCCCGGGAAACCGCCATGACCGAAGGGGCTGTAGGCAACCACGGCGATCTCCTCCCGGCGGCAGTGCTCCAGCAGGCGGCGCTCGATGCCGCGGTCGCCCAGGTGGTACAGCACCTGGTTGGCGGCCAGGCGATGGCGCCGCAGAGCCTTCTGCGCCTCCTCGACGGCGGGCGTGTCGAAGTTGCTCACACCGATGAAACGGATCTCGCCGGTCTCCACCAGCTCTTCCATCGCGCGCATGGTCTCGCCCAGCGGATGATGGCCGCGCCAGTGCAGCAGGTACAGATCCAGATAATCGGTGTCGAGCCGCCGCAGGCTCTGCCGGCAGGCGTGCAGCGTGCCGTGGTAGGAGGCATTCGAGGGCAGCACCTTGCTGACCAGAAAGACGCTCTCGCGGCGGCCGCGGATGGCGTCGCCCACCAGTTCTTCGGCACGGCCGCCGCCGTACATCTCGGCCGTGTCGATGTGCGTCATGCCCAGTTCGATCCCCGCCTGCAAGGCCTCGATGGCGCTTCGCTCGGCCTCGCGATTGCCTTCGATCATCCAGGTGCCCTGCCCGATGACCGGAACTTGAACATTGGTCCAACCGAATTCGCGCGTGATCATCGACAGAGCATTGTTGCACGTTTCGCTCCGCCGCGTGCGAGACTATCTTCGTATGCCCTGGATCCCGGCCCCATCCTTAACCCGGCGGCGCTGGCTCGGGAGCGCGGCCGCGGCGCTGGTCGCGCGCGCCGCCGCGCCCGCGGAAACCCGCTGGGCGCTGGTTTCCGACATCCACGTTCCCGCCGACCCGGAAAACATCTATCGCGGGTTCAAACCCTTCGAGAACTTCAAAGCCGTCGTGCCGCAAATCGTGAAGGCGAATCCCGACGGCGTGGTCATCGCGGGCGATCTGGCCCGGCTGGAAGGTTGGCCCGGCGACTACCAGGCGTTGCGCGCGCTGCTGGCGCCGCTGGTGGAAAAGACTCCGGTGGCGTTGGCGCTGGGCAACCACGATGACCGGAAGAACTTCCTCGCCGCTTTCGGTGAAGTGCTGAAGGACCGCCGGCAGCCGGCCGCGGGCAGGCAGATTCTGGTTGTCGAGAAGCCGCCGGTGCGCTGGGTGGTCCTCGACTCGAGCATCCAGATCGGCTACGGCGCGGGCCTGCTGGGCAAGGCGCAGCGCGCGTGGCTGGAGACTTACCTGGCGGCGGCGGATTCGACTCCCACGCTGCTGGTCTTCCACCATCCGCCCGACGACGCCGACGGCAACCTGCACGATTCGGACCGCCTGCTGCGCATCGTCGCGCCGCACCGGCAGGTGAAAGCGATTATCTACGGCCACTCGCACGTCTACCGTTACTCGATCGAGCAGGGTATTCACCTGGTCAACCTCCCCGCGGTCGGCTACAACTTCAACGATCGCGAGCCGGTGGGCTGGGTGGAGGCGCGATTCACGCCCTCGGGCGGCGAGTTCACCTTGCGCGCGCTGGCCGGCAACCGGGAACAGGACGGCAAAACCGTGCGGCTGGAGTGGCGGGCGTGAGCCGCTAGATCACCCGGCTGAGAACCTGGTGTGCCGCGAACGCCCCCACCCAGGCCAGCGCGCCCATGTAGCCGAACTGCACCGCGGGCCACTTCCAACCGCCGGTTTCGCGGCGCACCACCGCGATGGTGGACGTACACTGCATGGCGAAAGCGAAGAAGACCAGTAGCGCCACGGCGCCGGCGGGGGTGAGGTCGTGCCGCAGCGCCGCCTGTAGTCCGGCCGACTCCGCATCCCCCTCGATGCCGTAAATGGTGCCCAGCGTGCCGACGATGACTTCGCGCGCCGCCAGCGACGAGACCAGCCCGACGCCGATCTTCCAGTTGAAACCCAGTGGCCGGATCAACGGTTCGACCGCGCGGCCCATGACGCCCACCAGGCTCGCTTCGATTTTCGGGGCGCGGCCATCGTGCAGCGGAAGGTGCGCCAGCGCCCACACCACCACGGCGACCCCCAGAATCACCGTGCCGGCGCGCCGCAGAAAGATCTTCGCGCGGTCCAGCAGCCGCAGCCCGAGGCCCCGCCAGGTCGGCCATCGGTAAGAAGGCATCTCGAGCACGAATGCCGTTGGGCCGCTCTTCAGAACCGACGATTTGAGCACCCGCGCGGTCCCGAACGCGGCCAGGAACCCGAGCACATACAGGCCCAGCAGCGCCGCCGCGCGCGAGCCCAGAAACGGCCCGGCCACCGGGCGCTCCGGAAGGAACGCCGCGATGATGAGGGTGTAGACCGGCAGGCGCGCCGAGCAGGTCATGAACGGCGCGATGAGAATGGTGGCGATGCGATCGCGCCGGTTCTCGATGGTGCGCGTGGCCATGATCGCCGGCACCGCGCAGGCGTACGCCGAAAGCAGCGGAATAAACGACTTGCCCTGGAGCCCCACCCGCGCCATGGTGCGGTCGGCAATCAGCGCCGCGCGCGCCAGGTAGCCCGAGTCCTCCAGGATTCCGATGAACAGGAACAGCAGCAGAATCTGCGGCAGGAAGACCAGCACCGAGCCGACGCCGTTCCACACTCCGTCGATCACCAGCGATTTCCAGACCCCGGCCGGAATGCGCGCGCCCAGCCAGCCGCCGGAGGCCGTGATCAGGGTTTCGACGCCTTCCATCAGCGGCCGCGCGCCGCTGAAGATGGTCTGGAACACCGCCACCACCACTACCGCGAAGATCAGCGGCCCACACACCGGGTGCAGGAAGACGCGGTCCAGGCGCCGGGTCCACACGGGCGGGGCGGGCGGCTGGTAACCGGCGTGCCGGCCCACCCGGGTAGCCCATTGGCGGCAGCGCGGGACATCCTGCAAGACGGGCAACTCGAGCGGCGCCGGCGCCGACACCCTGCCCAGCAGAAACTGGATTACGGTTTCAACCCCTTCGCCTTTGGCCGCGCTGATGAGCGCCACCGGCGCTCCGAGTTGCCTGGCCAGCGCCGCCGTGTCGACGTCGCCGCCGCGCGCGCGCAGATCGTCGGCCAGGTTCAGTATCACCAGCGTCGGCAGGCCCAGGCTCAGAATCGGCGCCGCCAGCACCAGGTGACGGCCCAAGTTGGTCGAGTCCAGAACCAGCAGCACGGCGTCGGGCCGTGGCACACCCGCCATCGTGCCCGCCAGGACCTTTCGAGTCACCTGTTCGTCTTCCGAGCGCGCCCGGAGGCTATAGACACCGGGCAGATCGATCAGATCGACTTCCCGGTCCTCAGACAACTGGGCCGTGCCCAGGTGCTGCTCGACGGTGACGCCAGGGAAGTTGGCCACCTTCTGGCGCAATCCGGTGAGACGGTTGAACAGGGTGGTCTTGCCGGAATTCGGCGGGCCCACGATGGCCACCGTTCTCGGCACGCCGCTCATACCGCGGAAGAGAGCGGGGCGGGCGGGCGCACACGCAACCGGGCGGCGGTGTCCCGGCGCAACGCTATTTCGCTGCCGTCCACGCGGAAAACGCGCGGATCGCCGCCCGGCGCGCTGCGCGCCGCCGTGATCACATGGCCCGGCAGAAAGCCGAGTTCCATCAACCGGCGGGCAAACTCCTCGGGCAGGTCGAGGCGCTCCAGCACCGCCTGCTCCCCCTCGGCGAGTTCAACCAAGGTGAAACCCGTCTCGCTGTTGACACTCAGTTGCATCTCAAGTCCCAGTATGAGACGCTCCGGGCCGTTTGTCAACCGGCGACATACAAGCGGTTTGCAGTTGTTCGGACCCGCTGGCCGGGCCCCCGCCCGCCGTGCTACAATCACTCGCGTGTCCGATCCGGAACCCCAGCAGAGTTATTCGCGGGACCAGGTGCGCCGGACTTTCAAGGTCTCGCGCCGCCAACTGGCAAGCTGGGAGAAACAGGGGCTGCTCCCCGCCGCCGAAACGTACGGCTTTCCCGACCTGGTCGCGTTGCGGACGCTCATCCGCCTTCGCGAGCGGCGCATTCCGGCCGCGCGTGTCCGGCAGGTAGTCCGCAGCCTGCGCGCCCGTCTGGGCGAGAGCGCCGACCCGCTTCGCGACCTGAAGATCTTCGTCGACGGACGCCGGATCGCGGTGCAAATCGATGGCGGGCGAATGGAACCGGTTTCCGGCCAACTACTGCTCGACTTCGACCAGGAAGAGATCAACCGTCTGCTGACTTTCCCCCGCCGGGGCGAGGAGCAGGGGGAGCGGCACGCCGCCGAGAAGCGGCGCATCGAAGCCGAGCACTGGTTCCAGGAAGGGCTGGACCTGGAGCACGGCGGAGCCCCGCTGGAGCGCATCATCGAGGCCTACCAGCACGCCGTCGAACTGGACCCGAACAGCGCCGGATCTCACGTCAATCTCGGCACCGTGTACTTCAACGTCCGCCAGTTGGACAAAGCCGAGCAGTGTTATCGCCAGGCCGTCGAGGCCGACTCCAATTACGCGCTGGCGCACTTCAATCTGGGGAATCTTTTCGACGAGCGCAACGACCGCGAGCGCGCCCTGTTTCACTACCGGGCCGCGCTCAAGATCAGCCCCGGCTATGCCGACGCCCACTACAACCTGGCTTTGCTCCACCAGACCGGCGGCGAGGTGATGAGCGCCGTCCGCCACTGGAAAGCGTACCTGAAGCTCGAACCGGGCGGCACCTGGGCCGTCATCGCCCGCCGCGAACTCGACAAACTCCGCCGCGCCCTGCTGCGCACGTCGTAATCGGTAGTACAGCCTTCAGGCTGTGAACCCCGTGTCGTATCCTAGAAACTTGGGGGACATCCTTTGAGCCGCATTGCGTTGGCGTTTCGCAGTTTCTTCAGCATCCTCGCGCGCGGCGCGCTCACCGCCGGCATCGCCTCCGAACTCGGACTCATGCCCAAGCCGAAGAGCGCGCCGCGGCCGGCCGAACCGGCGCGCCGGACGACGGCCGCCGATGGCGCGCTTCAGTTGCTGGGCATCCTTCAGAGCGAGGCGCGGCTGGTCGATTTCCTGATGGAGGACATCGCGGGCTATTCCGACGAGCAGGTCGGCGCGGCGGTCCGCGATTTGCATCCCAAGTGCCGGCAGGCGCTGGACCGGCACGTGAAGCTGGCGCCGGTGATCGACGGTGTCGAAGGCACGCCGACGCGCCTGGACCTGGCCGGCCCGCAAGCTCAGGCGCCCGGCGCCGTGCGCTTCATCGGCAAGGTTCCGCCCGATGGAAAAGCCGCCGGCGGCACGCTGCGGCACAAGGGCTGGCGCGCCGAACGGGCCGATTTGCCGCCGCTGGGAGCCAAACAAGAGGCGAGCCTGGTGGCGCCGGCCGAAATCGAAATCGAGTAGCGCGCCTTGGAACTCAAACACTTCGTCGGAATCGATCTGGGCACCACCAACTCGGCGCTGGCCTACGTGGACCCGCGCGAGGCCGGGGACGCGGATTTCCCGCCCATTCACACGCTGAGCATCCCGCAGGTCGTGGCGCCGGGCCGCACCGAAGCGCAGCGTACCCTGCCGTCGTTCCTGTTTCTGGGCGATCAGACCGTGGTGGGTGCCTATGCGCGCGAGCAAGGCGCGCTGGTGCCCACTCGCTCGGTGCACTCGGCCAAGAGTTGGCTGTCGAATCCGGATGTCGACCGCACCGCCAAGATTCTGCCCTGGGACGCCGGCGAAGGCGGCCGCGCGCTCTCGCCGGTGGACGTCTCTTCGCGCGTGCTGGCTCATCTGGCCGGCGCCTGGAGCCAGAACGGACTGGGCGCGCTGGCCGAGCAGGAAGTGGTCCTCACGGTGCCGGCGTCGTTCGACGAAGAGGCCCGCGAGTTGACCGTCGAGGCCGCGCGCCAGGCCGGCCTCGAGCGCCTGAGCTTGATCGAGGAACCCGCCGCCGCGTTCTACTCCTGGATCGCCAACCACCTCGACCAGTCGCGCAAGAGCCTGTTCGACGGCCAGGTGGTGCTGGTGTGCGACGTCGGTGGAGGCACCAGCGACTTCACGCTGATCCGCGTCTCGCGGCAAGGCGACCAGATCGATTTCACGCGCACCGCCGTCGGCCGGCACCTGCTGCTGGGTGGCGACAATCTGGACCTGACGCTTGCCTGGCTGGTCGAAAGCAAGCTGGGCAAACCGCTTTCCGTGCGCCAGCGCAGCGCCTTGCGCCGGCAATGCGCGGCGGCGAAAGAGAAACTGCTGTCGGATGCCAAGCCGAAAAACGTCGAGATCACCGTGCTGGGCGGCGGTTCCTCGCTCGTCGGCGGAACGCTGCGCGCCCAAATCCTTCGCGAGGAGGCGCTCGAACTCGCCCTGGAAGGTTTTTTGCCCTTTTGCGGGCCCCAGGAACGGCCGCGGGAGGAGGACCGCAGCCTGTTCCAGGAAGCCGGCCTGCCGTATGTCTCCGACCCCGCCGTCACGCGCCACCTGGCGGCGTTCCTGGCCGGCGCGGGCGCGCGGCCGGACGCCATTCTCTTCAACGGCGGCTTCTTCATTCCCGAGATCCTGCGCGACCGGGTGGTGGACGTTTTCGAGCAGTGGCACGGGCGCCGGCCCGCGGTTTTCGAGAACCACGACCTCGACCTGGCCGTTGCGGTGGGCGCCGCCTACTACTCCTACGTGCGCTCGACCGGCGCGGGGCTGATGGTCCGGGGCGGCTTGCCGCGAACCTACTTCATCGGCATCGACGGCCCTCAGGGCCGGATCCGCACGGTGTGCCTGACGCCGCGCGGCGCCGAAGAGGGCCAGTCGCTGGAACTGGATCTGCCCGGCCTGGAACTGGTGGCGAACCGGGCCGTCTCGTTCCGGCTGTTCAGTTCGCTCAATCGCACCGGCGACCGCCTGGGCGACATCGTCGAGTTTGCGCCTGGCGACGACGACCTGCACCCGCACGCGCCGCTGAACGCCGTCATCCGCTTCGGCAAACCCGCGGGCGGTCAACTGGTGCCGGTGAAGCTGGGCGCGCGGCTGAGCGAAGTCGGAACGCTCGAAATCTGGTGCCAATCGAAAGTCAGCGAGCACCGCTGGCGGCTGGAGTTCGAGCTTCGCAAGCAGATCCAGGAAAGTGCGCCCGCCCCGCGCGCGGCCACCCTGGTGAGCGAAGAAGCGCTGGGCCAGGCCGAGGCGCTGGTTGGCGGCGTGTTTTCGGACGCCCCGGACGCCCTGACGCCGGAAGAGTTGCCCGGGCGGCTGGAACAACTGCTCGGCCTGGGGCGCGCGGCGTGGCCGCTGGATGCCATCCGGCGGCTGGCGGACGCGATGCTGGAACAGGCCCAGGGGCGGCGCCGCTCGCCGGCGCTCGAAGCACGCTGGCTGAACCTGTGCGGACTGTGCCTGCGCCCGGGCTTCGGCTATCCGGGTGACGACTATCGCATCGAACAGATCCGCCGCATCCACACCCCGGGACTTGCTTTCGCCAACCAGGTGCAGAACCAGATCGAGGAGTGGATCTTTTGGGGACGCGTCGCCGGCGGCCTGAACCGCAACCAGCAGATTGAGTTGTTCCAGCGGCTGGGGCCCCTCCTGCTGGCCCGCGGCAAGCCGCCCCGGGTGAACTCGAGCCTGCTCCGCGAGATGTGGCGCGCGGCGGCCAGCCTGGAACTGCTGCCGCTCCAGTCCAAGACCGAATTGGGGGAAGCGCTGCTGGCTAGAGCCCGAAAAGGAGACGTGCGGGAAAGCGAGTTCTGGTGCCTGGCGCGCCTGGGGGCTCGCGAGTTATTCTATGGGCCGATGAACCAGGTGCTGCCGCCGTCCACCGCCGCGCGCTGGGCGGAAGGGTTGCTGGCGCTGGCGCCGCCGCCGCCGGCCGCGCTGGAGGCGATCGCTTCCATCGCCCGCCGGACCGGCCAGGCCGGCAGGGACTTGCCCGGCGCCACCTTGGCGCTGGTTCGCCGGCGCCTCGAGGAAGCGGATCGCCCGGAGCGCTGGCTGGCCATCCTGGATGGGGCGCAGCAGCGGGACCTGGCCTCGATGGGCAGGGTTTTCGGCGAGGACCTGCCCTCCGGCCTAAAAATGCGTCAGCCTGGTATGGCCCCTTTTTAAGAGCGAGGGGGCGCCGCCGTCCCCGAAAAAGGGGCCATACCAGGCTGACGCATTTTTTGGGCGACGATCTCCTCGGCGATCTCTTTCAGCCTGGTCCAGTGCAGGCTGCTGCCGAACTCGCTGTCGGAGCCGGCGGCGAGATTGGAGCCTCCCCAGATCCTGGCATCGGGCAGATCCTCGGCGGCCTGGAAGGCCTGGATGAGCCTGGTGACTTGAAAAGTATCCTCATCGTAGGGTGAGCCGCGAATGACGCTGTAGGTGTGCCTGCCATTGAGCCGGGTGCACACCAGGCTGATGAGGTTGGTGTGGCCTTCGGCCGCCAGGACCAGCCGGGAGCTTGGATCGCCCTTCTCGTCGGCAATGACGAAGTTGTGGGGCGACTGGTAGAGGATCTCCGGCTCGGCGGTGATGGGCGCGGTGCCGGCCCTCCCCTCGATCAGGTCCAGCAGGCGGTCGCAGACCTCCCGAATCGTGTTTCGGATGAGACCCTCGTCCCCTTGCGTCTTGCCCTGCATGCGCTGCCGCCGGTAAGGCTCGAAGACCCACGTGAAGTGGTTCCGGACCAATTCATCGAGGTTGACCGGATACAGGCCGCCGCAGACGTCGATCTTGTTGTTGTACTGGACAATCCATCGCAGCAGGGGGGTTCCCTCGGCCCGCTCGAGCATGGCATGGTACTCGAGCACGAAGGCGGCGAGGCATACGTCCTGGTCCGCGTTCCAGACGTAGACCTGCACGGGGCGCTGCTTCTTCAGCCATCTCCCCATCAGGCGTCCCTGGCGGACGGCAATGTAGGCCTGCATCGCGGCGCTCATGGTCGCCTCGCGGATTACTCCCTCGTGGTGGTCGAAGTGTACGTGGTGACCGCGGTGGCCGGGCGTATCGTCCATCACCTCGATCCCGATGGAGTATTCAGGCGCCTCGCGCATGAAATGCTCCCAGTTCTTGAAGCGCTCCGCCGGCACGTGCAGCCGGATGTTTTCAAACTGGTTCTCCATCCCCGTTACCAGTTTACCGCGGGCCGGGTGGCTTAGTCGCCCGCATGGGATTCGTGGGGCTGGGCCTGCGGCTCGAGGCCCGCCGGTGGGAGGGGAGCGGGCGTCCGCAACCGCCCGCTCGCCAGTCCGGAGGAACATTCTCTTGTTCGCTCTCTTGCCGCACTTATCGGCCTCGTTTTTCCAGACATTAGAAAAAATCTTACGGCAGAGGCAGTTTAATCGCCCGTCCGGTCTTGACCGACATCTTGGCGGCCTCGATGATCTCGACCACGTCGACGTTGATGTCCAGCGCCGTCAGGCCCTCAATCGATTTGCCGGACCGGATCGTGTGGATCATGAAGGCGATCGGTTCGGCGCGCTCGGGCGCCAGCGGCTCGATCGGAACGTCCTTGGTTTCGCGTCCCTTCCTGAGTTCCACCTTTCCGTTTGCCATGTAGACGCTGCCGCGCAGGCCGAACACTTCCAGATCCTGGAAGCTGCGCGGCAGGTCCCAACTGCCTTCCAGCAACGCCACGCCGTTCTTGTAGGAAAGGATCATGGTCGAGTTGTCCTCGACCTTGGGGAAGGTTTCCGGCCGCAGTCGATTGACCTGCGCGTAGACCGAATCGGGTTTTCCCAGGTACCACAGGCTCCACAGGGCGTTGTAGCAGCCGAAGTCCATCAGCGCGCCGGCGCCGTTCTGCACCGGGTCGGTCAGCCAGGCGAAGAAATACTGGTTGCGGGCTCCCGTCGAACCCGGCCCGCCGTGGCCCACCACGCCGCGCACGCGCCACACCTTGCCGAGTTCGTCCGCCTCGACCAGCTTCTTGGCCGCGTAGTTGGCCGGCCACCAGGCCATCTGGTAGTTGGTCAGCACCTGGATGCCGTGCTTGCGCGCCAGGGCCCGGATCGCCACCGCCTGCTTCAAGCTGGCCGCCAGCGGCTTTTCGAACATGACGTGGATCTTGCGCGTGGCGCACGCCTCGGCGATCTCCATGTGGCGGTTGTTCTCGACGAACGCCCACACGATCTGGGGCTTGGTCTGGTCCAGCATCTTCTTGTAATCGGAGAAAATCAGAGCGTCGGCGGCGCCCATCTTTTTGGCCTCCGCCACAAGCTCGGGATTCGGTTCGGCGATGCCGACCAGTTTGGCCGCATCGCCCTTGATCATCTTTGCCAGGTGGCCCCAAACGTGGGAATGCACCAGCCCGACCACGGCAATTCTGGTGTCCTGCGCGGCCAGGGCGGCCGCCGAGAGAAGGGTAAGGAATAGGAAACGCATGGTGAGGGTCCTCGAACCGTCAGAGTAGCAGATTGCGAGGACGTCCGAGGCGGGGCGGATCCTGCCGGACCCGCCCCTGTGGGAAGCGCGCGATGCGCTTCCCGCGGCAAACTCACTGAACGGCCATAGTCACGCCGGACTGGCTCAGCCGGTTGCCGATGCGGACCTGCACCGGAATCGAATTGCCGGGCGTGATGCCGGCCGGGATGCGGACGTTGATCTGCATGGCGCCCGCAACGAAGCCCGGCGCGGCGCCGGCGTAAATCACCTCGGCTTCACTGCCGCCGATGGTCACGCTCACCGGCAGCAGCGGCCGCGGCAGGATGGCCGTGTTGTTCACCTTGCCGTCGACGCCGGCCGGGAGTGTCTGGCCCTCGCCCGTGGCGTAGATCATGACCACCGACCCGGCGGTGGCGGGCCGCGTCGTGGGGCTGGGCGGCCCGTTCAACGAGTAATCCTGGTTCAGGATGGAGCCCGAGCCGCTGCCCTGGCTGTTTTGCGTAAACAGACCCGGAGCGGCGTCGGTCACCTGGAACTCGACCGCGGTCGAGAGCTGGCCCTTGAACTCGACCTGCATGCGGACGGTGAGGCGTCCGGCCACGGCGTACGGCACAATGCAGCTCGTCTCTCTTTGCGAGACGTAGACCAGCGGCGCCGGGATGCCGTCAAACAGCACCCGCGTTTCGGCCAGCAGCGTGTCCACCATCCCTTGCGCGTTGAGTCTGAGCTGGGTCAGCGTTGGGGGGCCCAGGTTGGCGCCCCCGATATAGACGATTTCACCCGGCGCGACCGGGCCCGCGACGTAACTGGCGGCGTTTCGCACCGCGATCACCTGGGGCAACGGCGGCGCCGTCACCGTCAGGGTGACGCTGACCGTCACCGGGCTGTTGCTCGCCGTGGGCGAGGTCAGCGTGATCGTCCCGGCGTAGGTTCCAGCCACGGTGAGACCCTGCGTCCGCACGCCGACACTGATGGTGGCAGGGGTGGTGGCGGCGGAGGTGGTCACATTCAGCCAGTCGCCGCCGCTCTGCGTGGCGCTGGAGAGCACGAAGCCGACCGGCGTCGGGGTGCTGGCCACCTGCACGGACAACGGCGCCGGCGCGCTGTCTCCCACCCGATAGCTGAAGGCCAGCGACGCCGGGTTCACGGCCAGGACCTGCGGCGCAACCACGTTCAGGGTGACCGGAATACTCAGGGGAGAGTTGGTGGTTCCGGGCGCCATGATCGTGATCGCGCCCACGCACGGCGTTCCGGCGGTCACGCTGACGGCTGTCGGAACGACCCTTAACTGGGCCGGCGTCGCGCCGTTCGCCGGCTCGACCGCGAGCCAGTTGCCGCAGGTATTCGTGGTCGCCGACGCCGAGAAGCTCACCGGCATCGCGCCGGAGGCCGTGAGACTGGCGGTCTGCGCGGCGGGAGCCAGTCCGCCCTGCACCTGCGTGAAGTTGATCGCCGCGGGCTCGGCCTTGAGCGTGGCGCCGCTGGTGACGGTGAGCGTCACCGGGATGGTCTGCGTGTTGGCGCCCGTCGCCGACACGGTAATGGTCGCGGAATACACGCCGATGGCAAGCGACCCGGGCACCACCAACACCTGGAGATTGGCCGGCGTGGCCCCGCTCAGCGGGGCAAGGAACAGCCAGTTTCCTCCGCCCGACGGAGGGGGGGATGTGACGTTGAAATTGAGCGGGTCGCCGGTGCTGGTCAGCGCGATGTTCTGCGTCGAGTTGCCCGCGCCTTGGGACAGGTTGAAGCTCACGGCTCCGGGGCTGACGTTCAACAGCGCGGTGCTGCTTACCGTCAGCGTCACGCCGACGGTCACCGGCGCCGAACCGCTGGATGCCGGAGTTAGCGTAATCGTGCCGGTGTAAGTGTCCGCAGCCAGGCCGGCGGGATTCGCCGACACGCTGAGCACCCAGGGCGTGATCGCCGTCGAGGGCGACGCCTGAAGCCACTGCCCGCCCTTGGCGGTCGCCGCCGTCACGTTGAATTGCGCCGGAATGCCGGAACTGGAGACGGTAACGGTCTGGATTTGGGGATTCGCCCGGCCGGTCTGGTAGCTGAAGAACAGCGAAGCCGGGCTGGCGATCAGCGAAGGAGTGTTGCTGACCGTAAGCGTCACGGGAATGACAATCGAAGGATTCGCCGAGTTGGGCGCGCTCACCGCGACCTGGCCGTTGTAAGTGCCCGGAAGCAGGTTCTGTGCGTTCGCGTTGACACTCACCGCGACCGTGGCCGGCGTCGAGCCTCCTCCGGCCGGGGCGACACTGAGCCAGTTCGCCCCCCCGCTCACCGTCGGCACGACGGTGAAGGGGATGTTCTGCATCGTGCCGGCGACGTTCAGGTTCTGCACCTGGGGAAGGGAGCCGCCGGGCTGAATCGTAAAGCTGAGCGAAGCCGGCGTGACGTTGACGAATGGGGCCGTGCTGATGTTCAGCGTGACCGGAACGGTGGTGGTCGGGTTCGAGGCGCTGGGTGCGCTGATGGTGATGGAACCGTTGTAGGCGCCGGATGGAAGGCCGGAGAGCACGCTGGTGTTGACGCTGACCGTCAGATCCGCCGGTGTGGCTCCGCCAATCGGACTCAGGACCAGCCAGTTGCCGCCGGACTGCGTGATGGCGACCGCCGCGAACGGCAACGTCGCGCCGGTCGAGGTGAGCGCCAGCGTCTGGGAAGAGGGCGGCGGCGTGCCGACCTGATAATTGAACGGCTGCAAGACGCCGACCTTCAGTTCGGGCGTCGACGACACCGTCAGCGTTACCGGAACCGTCAGCGGACCGCCCCCGAGAAACCCGGTCGGCGTCAGCGTGACCGTTCCGTAATAGGCGCCTTGCGAGAGCCCGGCCGGACTCACCGCAACCGAGATCGTGGCCGTTGTCGTTGCCGTCGAGGGGTTTGCGGTAAGCCAATTCCCGCCCGACTGCGTAGCCGCCGATACGGAGAAGCTTTGAGCCGTACTGCTGGTCACCGAGACGTTTTGAGCCGCCGGAATCGCGCCCCCGGCTGTGTAAGTGAAGTTCAGCGGCGAAGGTGAGGCGGTGAGCGGTGAAGCGCCCGTCCCGGAGCCCACAACGAGTCGCACCGTCACGCTTTGCGGACTGTTGGACACGCCTGGAGCCGCAACCGTAATCGTGGCGTCGTAGGTCCCCTGCGCCAGTCCGGCCGGGTTCGCCTGTATCGCGGCAAAGGAGGAACCGGAACCGGTTAACGGGTTCATCGACAGCCAGTATCCGGCCGGTTGGATCGTCGCGGTGTAGGATGCCGGCGCTCCGATGAACAGATACTGCGTCTGAATCGCGGTCGACCCTACCGGAGCGTTGAAAGTGAAAGTGGTCTGGCTCAATTGCAGCAAATTCTGCGCGTTGGCGATCGTCCCCATGCCAAGCAGGACGGCGGCAAACGCGAGCATCGTCGATAATCGGTGTGAGCGGTTCACGGTGTTTCCTCCAGCGAACTCAATCGGAATGGCGCTGTTCGAGACAGATGGTCGGACGCAGGGGACCCGGCGGGACAAGAATCGGGTCTTTCAGTATTCCCCTGTGCAATTTCATTGCCGCGCCCCTAACTCGCGGAAAACCGCGTCCAGCCGCCCGCCCTCTGTTCCCGTGCGACACACCGGCCGGGACAATCGGGCACGCTCCGGCCCCCCGCCGGTGCGATGATGAGTGGTTAGCCATGCGCGTTCTGATTGACGCCAGCCCGTTGCTGCTGCGCAGCGCCGGAGTGAAGAACTACTTCTATCACTGGCTGGTCCATCTGCGGCGGCTCGAGGGCGCCGGGTCGATCGACGCGTTTCCGCTGATCGGCGAGTTTGGGCCTCTCACGCACCAGCGCAGCGTGCTCACGCCGCTGGCCACGCTGCCGCGGCTGGCGCTGCTGCACTTCCTGAACATTCGGTTCAACCCGGCCATCGACTTGCTGGCGGCCCGCTACGACGTGGTCCACGCGACCAACCAGTTGCGTCATCCCATCCGGCGGGCGCGCCTGACGGCCACGGTCCACGACCTGACCGCGGCGCTGTTGCCGGAGCTGCACACCGCCGGCAACGTCAAGGCCGACGCCCGCTTCACCGCCAACGTCCTGCGGCGCGCCGACGGCCTGATCGCCGTGTCCGAGAGCACGCGCCGGGACCTGGTTCGCCTGCTCGGGATTCCCGCCGCACGCGTCGAGGTGATCTATCCGGGCGTCGACGAGCGATTCTCGCGAATCACCCGCGAAGCGGCGGCGGAGACGGCAGCGCGCCTCGGCCTCCGGAAACCGTACGTGCTGTTCCTGGGGACCATCGAGCCGCGCAAGAACCTCGACCGTCTTCTGGACGCCTGGGGCGAACTAACGCCATCCTTCGGCGCGGACTTCGAACTGGTGGTTGCCGGCCCGGCCGGCTGGGCCTCCGAAGCTACGCTGGCGCGCCTTCGCGCGGCGCAACCAGGCGTGCGGTATCTCGGATATGTCGCCGAAGGCGATCTGCCGGCGCTGACCGCCGCCGCCAGCGTCTTCGCCTATCCGTCGCTTTACGAAGGTTTCGGCTTCCCGGTCGCGCAGGCGATCGCGGCCGGTGTCCCGGTGGTCGCCTCCAACGTCTCGTCGATGCCGGAAGTCGCGGGCCCAGGGGGCATCCTGGTCGACCCCCGCAGCGTGGGGGAGATCCGCGACGCTCTGTCGCGATTGCTCACCTCCCCTTCGCTGCGCGAGAGGCTGGCCGGCGCCGGCCGCCAGCACTCGAAACGCTTTCGCTGGGAGGAGTGCGCCAGACGCTCACTCGAGTTCTTCCGCCGAATCGCTTCCGGAAAACCGGGGACGGAGTACTCATTCCCCATTTAGTTTCGGGGACAGGCTACTCCCCCCAATTCTTCCCACGGGTAGAGTCGAGGATGGGCGCGGGTACTGACGCAAGAGGCCGCCCCGTTTCCCATCCCCGCTCATCAAACCGGACCTGTCCATTTCGGGCATCCGGCTTTCCGACCGGCTTCGTCGCAGGCTCACGTACGCCCGGCCCTTGGCCCCTGGAGCCGTAGGACGCCCAAAGGGCCATACACCCGTTCCCCCGGGAACTGGCGGGTGCCCTGCGAGGACACCTTGGCGGGATACGGGCGTGGGGCACGCGGGTCCCGGTCGGGTTCGAGCAGCCAGGCGGTGCGGTCGTGGAAGTACTCGAGCAGGCGGCGGTTTGCCGCCTCGCCCAGGTCGCGGGCCCACACCAGGCGCGCGCCGTCGATATCGGCGGCGTTGTAGACCCATTCCTCATGGCGCTGAGGCCCAGGAGTGTAACGCACAATCACCAGGTGCTTGCCGCTCGGACGGGTCAGTTGATCGAAGACCGCCGCGCGGTCGGCGGGGAAGCCGGCGGGCTTGAGTCTTCCGGTCAGGGCAAATCCGGCGTAGACGGCGGTCTGGGCCAGGATCATGGCAACCGCCGCGGCGAGGGCGGCGCGCGGCAGCCAGGCGAGGCGCGCGCGCGCCGTCAGAATCCGGAGACCGGCGGCGACGACGAGGATCTTGAGTCCCGCCGCCGGCGCGGCATAGTGCTCGTGATAAGCGGTCGGCAGCATGAGGGCCGCGAACATGAGGCCCGTGGCGCAGGCCAGCCAGCGCCGGCGCCGGTCGAGCCAGAGGAAGGCAACCGCGAGCCAGAAAGCAACGCCGAATCCCACGTTGACCCAGTCCTCGGCGCGCCCGCCGATCCACGACAGGTCCATTGCCCGGAGCGATTGACGCCCGATGCGACCCCAGGGGTTGAGCGGCGGAGCCCCGTCGGGCTCGCGGAAGAAGTAGACCGGCCAGTGCGAGTGTTGGCGTTCATGGACCAGGTAGGCGGGCAGAAGAGGATCCCCCGTCGCGGCGGCATTCACCCGGGCGAAGAAGGCCAGGCCCACCGCGAGCAGCGCGAGCCCGGGAACCAGGGCGATCCACTGGGAGCGCCGTTTCAGGATCACCAGCGACACCGGGGCCAGGAGGGCAATGGAAAACGCCAGACCCTCGTAAGGCCGGGCCAGGGCGAGCATCGAAAGCCCGATGCCGCCCAGCGCCGCCGGAGCGGGCCGGAAGCGGTCGCGCATTCTTCCCGCGGCGCCCAGGAGCAGCGCGCCTCCGGTGGCCGCCACGGCTCCGCCCCAAAAGGAGTTGAGCCAGTAGTGGTAGATGGGATAGCGAACCAGCGCGAGCGCACAGGCGATCGCCGCCCAGCGTTTCGGCAGCCACGCATCGAACGCCCACCAGAAAGCGGCCAGCATGGCCGCGCAACTGCCCGCGACGCCAAACCAGGGATGGCCGGCCAACCGCTGTCCCGCGGCCAGCGCCAGGCCTTGTCCGGGCGGGTACTTGGAAGCGCAGGCCGGCTGGTGGATGATATGGGGGGCCTCGAAGTGCTTCCACAAGAGATGGGGAGGATTCGCCAGGCGGCCGGACGCGAAGGTGTCCCCGGCCAGCAGATAGCTGAATTCGTCAAGAACCCGCGGCAACGGTTTGCCGGCCCAGGGCGCCAGCGCCAGGCGCGCGGCGGCGGGCAGAAGCAGCAGTCCGGTCAGGAACAGTAAGTAGCGGAGACCCACACCTGTATCAGACTACCACTCCGCGTAGGGGGTGCCTTCGAGGCTGGTCTTGTCGGCGCCGCTGCGGACGTCGAAGATGCCCGGCTCGGTCTGGTTGACGCTGGCCATGGCCTCTTCCATGATCAGCTTCCAGGAGGTGTTCGACCCGGTGATCGGATCCACGGGAATCTGGCGCAGGTAGCCGTCGCGCACCAGGTCCTCGATCGACTGCGGCGCCTTCTGTTTGTCGTAGGTGTACTCGTCGATGACGGTGCGCAGCGTGAAGAGGTTGTTGCGCAGGACGCTTTCCTTGGCGCGCAGGATCGATTTCTGGTACAGGGGCACGGCAATCGACACCAGGATGGTCACGATGGCCATGACGATCATGATCTCGATCAGCGTGAAGCCGGCTCGAGATGGACAGGCCGGGCCCAGAGGGCGCCCCCCTGTCCTACCATTCCGAGTAGGGTGTTCCATCCGGCGCCTTTTCCATGCTCTTGGTGTACACGTCGAAAACGTTCTGGCCGCCCCAGGAAGTGGACTTCGGGTCGTCCTGCAGCGCGCGCTTGCCCCACTCGGCGGAGCCGGTCATGGGGTCGCGCGGCATCCGGCGCAGCAAGCGGATTTTCTTGTCGACCGTTCCGGTCAGCTTGACTCCTTCGGCGAGAATGTTCAAGTCCTCGGGGTATCCTTCGGTCCCCATTTTGATCGGTCCGAATTTCTGCGCATCGGCCATGTCCTTGTACTTGTCGATAGCGGTGCGGATCTCGCGCAAGGCGTAGCGCAGCTCGCGCTCGCGCTCGCGGCGCACCTTGTAGCGCGCCAGCGGCACGGCCATGGACGTCAGCAGGGTCATGATGGTGAAGGCGACGATCAACTCGACCAGCGTGAGCCCGCGCTGATTCCTTCTTCGCATGCGCCTACTGAATTGTGACCGCCAGCTTGGGCGGCGCGGCGGGCACCGGCTGCTGTTGCGAGTCGCGCAGGCTCAGATCGAGGCAAGCGATCTCGGTTGCGCCGCGCCCGACGGCCTGGAACGTGAGGGTGGCAAGCGCGCCCGACCCGCTCACTCCGCCGGTCCCGGGCAGGCGCGTGATGTTGATCGAGACTTCTCCCGCGTCACCTTGGATGTTGCGCGTGAACAGCGGCTGCTGGCCGTCCATGGCCGGCAGGCTGCCGCGCTGGACGCCGATGAGTTTCAGCGCCTGGGGGTCGAACTTCACTCTCACCAGCGCGGAGTACAGATCGCTCACGCCGTTGGCCTGGAGCGTGGCGGTGAAGTTCGCGCCCGGCTTGACCTCGACCGGCGCCGGGGTGAAAACCACCAGATTCGGGGCGGAAGGCAGGGCCGCGGGTTTGGGCTCGACCGCCACGGGTTTGGGTTCGGCCGGCGCGGGAGGCTTCGCGGCCGGCGCCGGAGCCGGGGCCGGCGGTTGCGGGGCCTGCCTGCGCGGCGCGAAGTTCAGCTTCACGGTCTGGTCGTTGCCCGCGGCGATCCCGCGCAGATTGGCCTCGCTGATCTCGGGCGATCGGATGATGTGCGGAATAAGAACCACCAGCAGTTCGCTGGTATTCTTCTCGACGTTCTCGCTTGAGAACAGCCACTTCAGGATGGGCACGTTGGAGAGTCCGGGGAACCCGGTCAGGGTTTTCAAATCCTGTCCCTGCATCAGCCCGCCGAGGACGCTGATCTCGCCCTCCTTGACGCGCAGGTCGTGGATTACGCGGCGCTGTCCGATGACCGGTTGTTTCAAGCCGCCGACGTCGATGTTGTCGCGCACGGAGGAAATCTCGAGTTCGACGTGCAGCGAGACTTCGTTCGAGCCGTGAATGCGCGGGGTGACGTCGGCATTCACGCCGACCTCGGCGAACTGGAACTGGGTGCTGACCAGGGGGCTGATGCCCACGCCCACCGCGCCCATGCCGGACCCGAAGCTGCCCGTCGCATACGGATAGCGGTCGCCGATTTTGAGGGTGGCCTTGGCGCCGTCGGCGGCGCGCAACTGGGGGGATTGAAGCACGCGGGTGGAGCGGTCGCTCATCAAGGCCTGAAGAAACGCGCCGGGCAGGCTGAGGGAGAAGTCGTTGCTGGTGATCCTGCCGATCTGCGCCAGCGAGATCGAGCTGCCGGTGACTGTTGTGTTCGAGCCGGTGGTGGTGCCGGGCAGGCCGGTGGTGGTGTCGGTGGATGTCTTGGTGGTGCCGGACAGCACCGGATTGCGGGGGGTAAACCCGATCGGCATCACAATCCCCGGGGTGGCGCCGTTGGCAAGTGAGGCCGCCAGGCTGCGCGAGCGCGAGCGATTGGCTTCCATCACGATGATGTCGATGATAACCTCGGCCTTCGGCTTGTCCAGGTCCTGAATGAGCTTTTCGGCCAGCGCCACCTGGTCGGCCGTGGCCCGGACCACGATGGCGTTCTGCGAATTGTAAGTGAACAGCCGCCGGATGTCGGTGACCGAGCGCACGTTGGTGGCGATTTCCTGCAACTCCTGAACCGTGGTCACGTTTTGGAGGTAGAACACCTTGACCACGTGGTCTTCGTAGTCGCGGCGCTTGGTGACGTTGTCGTTGGTGACGAAGACGGTGTTGGAGGAGAGCGGCTTCCAGAACGACTTAGTGATGACGGCCACGTAATCCAGCGCATTGTCGAGGGTGACGTTGACCAGGTCCACGCTGAAATTCTTGCCCGCCGGCGCCTGGTAATCCGGATCGAACACGATGTTGACGCCGGCGAGTTTGCCGACCGTCTCGAAGAGCACCTTCACGGGCTGGTTGTTCATCTTCAGGGTGCTGATCTGCGGCGTCATGGGCTTGAGCTCGGGCGGCGGCATGGCGGAGGCGATGTGTTCCTCGGCGTCCTTGCGGGCCTGCTGGGCGGGGGTCAAGCCGCGCTCCTCGGGTTTGACTTCGGCCTGGCCGGGTTCGGCGGCGCGCTGTTTTTCGCGTTCGATCATCTGGAGGGTGCGGCGGATCTCCTGCTCGGCGATGCTGGAGGAGGGATCGGTGGCGAAAGCCTTCTGGTATTCGGCCAGCGCCTCTTCCAGTTGGCCCTGCGCGCGAAGCTTCTTGCCTTTGTCGACATGCGACTGACCGGCCTGGAAGCGGACCCGGCGCACGCCGAGCAGATAGCCCGCATCGCCGGGCTCCTCGTTGAGCGCCTTTTCGTACAAATCCAGGGCCTTGTCGTACTCGCGGCGGTCCTCCGCTACCCGGCCGTCCTTCCACGCTTTGTCGCCCTTGCGGGATTTGGCGTCGACGCCCGCCGCCAGCGCCAGCGCGAAGGCCAGCGCGACCCATCTTCGAGAACCGAGTATCGAACGCATGTTATTGAATCTTCGAGCTATACTCTAAAGAGTGAGCCGCTCGCGAACGTTCACTCTAAACGTATGACGCGACTCGGGTTTAGGGCGTTGAGGGCAAAAATTGGGCAAGTCCGATCCAGGCAGGAAGGTTCTGGCCGACAACCGGCCCGCCGGGCACAACTACTTTCTGTTCGACCGCTTTGAAGCCGGCCTGGTGCTGACCGGGACCGAGGTCAAAGCGGCGCGCGAAGGCATGGTCCAGCTTAAGGACGCCTACGCGGAAGTGGTTGGAACCGAAGCCTGGCTGGTGAATGCCCACATCAGCCACTACTCGCACGGAAACCGCGAGAACCACGATCCGGTGCGGCGGCGGAAGCTGCTGCTGCACCGCGCCGAGATCGACAAGCTGATCGGCAAGACCCGTGAAAAAGGTTTGTCGCTGATTCCGACCAGGATGTATTTGAAAGAAGGGCGGATCAAGTGCGAGCTGGCGCTGGGGCGCGGCAAGAAGCTCTACGACAAGCGCCAGGCCGAAGCCAAGCGCACCGCCGAAGCCGAAGCGCGCGCCGCCATGAGACGCAGCATGAAGTAAGGAGCCGCAGGGATGGAACTTCGCATTCAGAACCGGCCGGTCCAGGAAGCCGACGCCGACGCACTCGTGCTGCTGGCCTTCGAGAAGGAGGCGCCACGCGAGACCGGGGTTTTGAAGCAGGCCGACCAGCTCACTTCGGGCTGGGTGGAAGAGGTCTACGCTTCCGGGGAGTTCACGGGCAAGTTCGGCGAGATGGCCCTGCTGCACCGCCCGGCGGGGTATGCGGCGCGGCGCCTGGCGCTGGCGGGCTGCGGCAAGCCGGGCAAGTTCGATGCGGCCCAGATGCGCAAGATCGCCGGGACGGCGGTACGGGATCTCAAGGGCCGGTCGGTCAGGAGCATCGCGCTGGTTCCGGACGGCGCGTACGCCGCCGAAGCGTTCGAAGGCGCGCTGCTGGGGGAGTTCGAGCCGGATCGTTACAAGACCGACGAGACGGAAAAGAAGCAGGTGGAGGTGTTCTCGCTGGTGGGCGCGGTGGAGGAAGCGGCGCTGGAGCGGGGCCGCGTCATCGGCGAGTCGCAGAACTTCACGCGCGAGCTGGCCAACGAGCCGGGCAACCGTCTTCCGCCCGCCGTGCTGGGGGAGAGAGCGCGCGCGATGGCGGCCGGGGCGGGACTGGAGTGCGAGATCCTGGATCAGGACCGCATGCGGCAGTTGGGGATGGGCGCGCTGCTGGGCGTGGCGCAGGGCTCGGCCGAGCCGCCGTGCCTGATCGTAGTCCGCTACCGGCCGGAGAAGCCCGGGGGCGTGCACCTGGGGCTGGTGGGCAAGGGGGTGACC